>Ga0209239_1000979_pt1 | contig 16809 bp, 14 predicted proteins | sample GraSoi013_2_20cm_FD_185824 | JGI IMG/M metagenome (GOLD analysis project Ga0209239, IMG submission 185824) | Grasslands soil microbial communities from the Angelo Coastal Reserve, California, USA - Sample 10_02_2013_2_20cm (SPAdes) (version 2) | ecosystem: Environmental > Terrestrial > Soil >...
CATGAGCAGCTCTTCGATGTAGGGGTCATAGGCCAGCATGTGCACGCCGAAGGGCCGGGCCCGGCGGGCCACGGCCCGCGCCACGTGGCCGAAGGCGACGAAGCCCAGGGTCTGACCCATGAGCCGGGGCAGCTCGTACAGCATTGGCCGCCCCTCCCGCCACCGTCCTTCGCGCACCAGCCGATCCTGGACGACCAGCCGGCGGAGAGTGGCCAGGATCAGCGTCATGGCGTGGTCGGCCACTTCCTCGATGAACGTGTCGGGGACGTTCGTGACGGGAACCCCGCGCGCGGTGGCAGCCGCGACGTCGACGGAGTCGACCCCGACACTGCCGAGCGCGATCACCTGGCACCGCTCGAGGCCGTCGATGATGCGCTTGGTGATCGGACGGACCTTGGCGTAGAGGGCGTCGGCGTCGCGCGCCGCGCTGACGAAATCGTCCTCGCTCTTGGCCGCGACTTCGACGATCTCCGCCCCGAGCGGCTCGAGGGCCTCCATTTCCAGCTCGTAGCCGGGCCTTCCAGGGCCCACGCCAGCCGGTGTGACGACCTTGAACTTGGCCACGTCGTTCCTCCTTGTCAGCGGCGGCGGACAGCCGTCGCTGGGGTCGGGAACTCCTCAGGGTCGATCGGGATCTCGACGACCGCCGGGCTGCCAGAGGAGAGCGCCGCTCGAAGCGCGTCGCCGACCTGATCGGGATGGTCCACATAGTACCCCGCCGCGCCGAAGAGCCGAGCGAACGCGTCGTAGCGCGGGTTCCCGATGTCGCAGCCGATGTAGCGCCCGCCGTAGAAGTGCTTCTGGTACGCCTTCTCCGATCCCCAGCAATTGTTGTTCATGACCACGGTCACGACGTTGATCCCGTGCCGGACGGCCGTCTCGAGCTCCTGCGCGTTCATCAGAAACCCGCCGTCGCCGTGAATGGCGAGCACCGGCGCCTCGGGGCGGCCGAGCTTGGCGCCGAGGGCGGCAGGAAAGGCGAAGCCCAGCCCGCCGAGATCGAGCGGTGTGAGAAACGTGCGCGGCCGCGTGAAGTGCAGGCGATCGTACCCGTAGGCCGGCGCCGCTCCGGCGTCGAGCGCGACGATCGTGTCCGGGGGCAGCACGCGACGCAGCTCCGCATAGACCCGCTGGGGCTTCAGCGGCTTCGCCTCCAGGCGGGCCTCCATCGCGAGCCGCGCGAGGCGTTGGCCGCGCAGGGCGTCCGTTTCCGTGCGCCATGCCGGCGAGCTCTGGCGACCGCCGTCCCCGGCGAGTGCGCGGAGGAGCGCCAGGCACGCTTCCCGGGCGTCGGCCTGAATGCCGACGGCGACCGGATAGTAGCGGCCGATGTCGCGGCTGTCGACGTCGATCTGGATGAGCGCCGTCTCGGGCCGGATGTAGCGGTCGTCGAACTGGCTGGTGAAGTGCGCGAGTCGCGAGCCCAGGACCAGCAGGACGTCGGCCCGCCGGCAGGCCGCAGCCGCTTCCGGCGATCCGGCGCGCCCGAGGGGGCCGATATAGAGAGGATGCGCGCTGGGCACGGCGTCGTTCCGCCCGTACGCGGTGATCATCGGGATCGAGTACTCCTCGCTCAGGCGAACCACGAGCGCGTTGGCGTCGGCCCAGGTGACGCCACCGCCGACCAGCAGCAGGGGCCGCTCCGCCCGCCGCACGAGCCGCGCCGCCTCGCGGATGGCGTCGGGGTGCGGGGGCTGCGGGTGAATCACCCGGTAAGTCCCGGGATCGCGCACCGCAGCGTTGAGCACCTGGTCGTTCAGAACGTCTCGGGGGATCTCGACGAAGACCGGCCCTCGGCGGCCCGTCATGGCGGTACGCAGCGCCGCACGCAAGAGCTCGGGGATGCGGTCGGGCTTGCCGATCTGGACCGCGAGCTTCGTCACCGGACGAAACATGCGCACCAGGTCGAACTCCTGGAAGGCGTCTTTCTGGGAGTGTTCGAGGGAGATTCCCCCGACGAGGACGACGACCGGCGAATGGGCCACGTGCGCCGCGGCGACCCCCGTGAGAAGGTTCGTCGCCCCCGGGCCGCTCGTCACGAGGCAGACGCCCGGGAGTCCGGTCACGCGCGCCAATCCGTCGGCCATGAAGGCACCGGCCTGCTCGTGACGCACGTTGATGTACTCCACGCTGCGGTCGTCGTAGAGCGCGTCGAGCACGTCCAGGAAGGTCGCGCCGACGATCCCGAAGATGTACCGCACCCCCTCGGCCTTCAACAGCTCGACGACGGCCTGTCCGCCGGTCAGCTCACCCACGCACGCACCTCCGTGATCCGCCTGGCCGGATTCTAATCGAGCGCGCGCCGAGACGACGGCCGCTCCGGCTCCCGACCCCTGTATCGTGTATCCTGACGGGCGATGGGCGGCGGCCTGCGGCGTCCTGGCGCCTCTATTCTCGGCGTGCTCGTCCTTTCCGCGATGCTCGTCGCCACCCCCGCGGGGCGCCGCCCCTTCTGGTCTTCGGACGAAGCGCGATTCGCGCTCCTGGCCCAAGACGTCCTCGACCACGGCCGATGGCTGGTCGCCGAGATCCGAGGCCGATACTACCTGAACAAGCCCCAGCTCTTCTTCTGGGCGGTGGCGGCGACCGCGCTGCCCTTCGGCCGCGTGACGGAGGCGAGCGCGGCGCTCCCGGCGCTCGTCTCGTCGCTCTGCGGCGTGGCGGGAGTGATCGCGGTGGGGCGGCTCGTCTGGGGATGGCAGACCGGTGCTGTCGCGGGCCTGATCCTCGCGACGACGCCCCTCTACTTCGAGATGGGCCATCAGGTCTTGCCGGACGGAATGCTGAACGCCTGGCTCGTGTGGGCCCTGTACTGGCTTCTGAGGGCCGAGCGCGCGGGATGGTCACTGCCGCCGGTCCTCGCCTTTTACGGCTGCGTGACCGCCGCCCTTCTCGCGAAGGGGCCTCAGGCGCTCACCGCGCTCGCCGCCGCCGCGGTCGCGCTGGCCTTCACGGACGGATTCGCCACGCTCCCCAAGCTCCGACCGGTGCTCGGGCTCGCGCTGACGTTCGGTGTGGCCGCGATCGTGTGGCTGGCGCCGTACCACGTGAGGTCGGCGGGCGCCTTCGACGATCACGTGCTCCGCGGTCACTATGTGACGTGGTACCTGCTCGGGCCCGTGCTGCCTCGCTTCACCGCGTTCTCCGCGCCGTTGTCCGCGTTCCTCCCGTGGACGCTGCTCCTCGTCGCGGCGCCGCTCTGGTGGCGGGAGTCTCCCGACCCGGGGCGGCGGCGGATCGCGCTCTGGACGGCGACCCTGTGGGGGCTCATCGCCATCTCCGGCACCTACCGGTCGCGATACATGCTCGTGGTCCTCCCGGGGCTCGCGCTCGTGACCGCAGAGTTCCTGACGGCGCGCGTCCGCGGCCGAGCGCGGCGGGCACTCGATCTCGCGTCGCTCGCGTGCGCCGTGCTCGCCGTGCTCGTGGCCGGGGTCATGCTGTCGCCCCTGGTGCGCATGGTCGAGAACGAGGACCGTGCGTACGTTCCGGATTCGCGATGGGAGCAGGCGGCGATCGGCGCCCTGGCGCTCGCGGCGTGCGCCGGCCTGGTGCGCGGCGTCCGGCTCGGCGCGCCCCTCGCCGGGGCGGTCGGGCTCGCCCTCGCGATGGCCGGCATCCTCCTCGTGGAAGGTGTCGCCTACCCGATCCGCTACACCCGCGCCTTCGACGTGCGACCTCTCACGGCCGCGGCCGCCGCGAACGTCCCGCCGGGCGGTACCGTGGTCGGCTATCCTGACCTCCGGCTGAGCTATGACTTCTATCTCCGGCGCCGTGTCGTCGAGATCAGCGACGAGGCCTCCGTGCGGACCCGCCTTGCCACGGCCCCGGACGACGCCTTTATCATGACGGCGGAACGGTGGCAGGCGCTCACGGCGGCGGCGGACCCCGCGTGGCAGGTGCTCGCGTCTGCCACCCTGCGGGACAAGCACATGGTGGTCGTGGGCAGAGCGGTGCGATGAGCCAGGCGCCAGAGCTGTCGGTCATCGTCCCTGTGTTCAACGAGGTCGAGAATATCTCCCTGCTCTGGGAGGAGCTCGACGCCGCCCTCGGCCGACTCGGTCTGCCGGCGGAGATCGTGTTCGTGGACGACGGCTCCACCGACGGGAGCGCCGACGCGATCCGCGCCCTGATGAACCACGATTCCCGGGTCCGGCTGTTGTGCTTCGAGGCCAACGCGGGCCTGACGGCCGCTTTCCACGCCGGTTACGGAGCCGCGCGAGGCCGGATCGTGGTCACGCTCGACGCCGACCTCCAGAACGATCCGCGGGATCTCCCGCCCCTGCTCGCGGCGCTCGAGGGCGCCGACGCGGCGGTGGGCTGGCGACGCGCACGCCACGATCCCTGGCTGAAGCGCGTCTCCTCCCGCGTCGGCAACGCCGTGCGCAACCGGCTCACGGGCGACGAGGTGCGGGACAGCGCGTGCAGCCTGCGCGCGATGCGTCGCGAGTGTCTCGGTGCGATCCCGCCCTACGCCGGCATGCATCGGTTCGTCCCGACATTGCTCCGGACGGCGGGCTACCGGGTGGTCGAGGTCCCGGTGCACCACCGCCCGCGGCGCTTCGGCCGCTCGAAGTTCGGGATCAAGAACCGCGCGCTGCGGGCGTTGATCGATCTGCTGGCCGTCCGGTGGATGATGCGCCGCGCCCTCCGCTACCAGGTCCGAGAAGTCGTGCGCCCCGTTCAAGAGAAAACTCTGTCGCCAGCCGCCGGACGTATGAGTGGAGGTGGAGCGTGAGCGCGAAGCCCTGGGTTCTCGAGTTCGGAATGGGTGTCGACGTCCACGGAGGGGACGGGACGAAGGCGGCCTGCCGCGCGGTGTCGGACGCGATCCGGCATTCGAGCCTGCCGCTGTTCCAGGAGGTCCGCGCGCGCGGCGGGCGGATGCTCGTGGACGTGACCGTCGGCGTCCCCGATCCGGCGTCCGTCGATGTCGATCGCGTCCGGCGCGAGCTTCCGCACGGTGAAGTCACCGTCCGCCCTGTCGCCGGCGGCCTCCGCGTGCCAGGCGCCGACGCGCTCATCGCGTGCGTCGCCATCACGGTGAGCATCGACGACCCTCAGGCGTGATGGACCTCGGGATCTTCGACCATCTCGACCGACGCGAGGTGGCGCTCGACGAGCTCTACGAGAGCCGGCTGCGCCTTTTGGAGAAATACGACGCCGCCGGCTTCTACTCCTACCACCTGGCCGAGCACCACGCGACGCCGCTCGGGCTGGCGCCGGTGCCCGGTATCTTCCTCGCCGCGGCCACCCAGCGGACCCGGCGCATCCGTCTGGGGCCGTGTGTGTACTGCCTGCCGCTCTACGATCCGCTCCGACTCATCGAAGAGGTCTGCATGCTCGACCAGCTCTCGCGCGGCCGCTTCGACTTCGGCGTGGGCCGGGGGATCGTCCCCTACGAGATGGCGTACTTCGGCCTGCACCATCTGGAGACCGAGGAGATCTACCGAGAGGCGCTCGAGGTCATCCTCCAGGGACTCACGGCCGACGTGCTCGACCATCGCGGGCCGCGCTACACCTACCGCAATGTGCCGATGGTGCTGCGTCCCTTCCAGCAGCCGCACCCGCCGCTCTGGTACGGCCTCGGCCACCTGGCGGGCGCGGAGTGGGCCGCGACCAACCGGGTGAACGTCATCACCAACAACACGTGGGACGCGTCGAAACCGCTCTTCGAGCGCTACCGCGAAGTCTGGCAGCGCAAGCACGGCGTGGCGCCGATGCCGAAGCTCGGCATGTCGCGACACGTCGTCGTGGCGCCCACCGACGGGGAGGCCGAGGCGCTCGCCCGGCCGAACTACGCCGTCTGGTACGCGAACCTCACCAAGCTCTGGCGCGACTTCGGCGCCCTCCCCATCCGCTTCGCCCGGGATTTCGACGAGGCGCGCCAGCGCGGTATCGCCATCGCGGGCACGGCCGCCCGTGTCCGCGAAGAGATCGAGCGCCAGATCCGCGCGAGCGGGTGCACCTACTTCGTCTGTCGGCTGACGTTCGGCGACATGCGCGAGACCGAGGCGGCGGCCGCGATCGACCTCTTCACCGCCGAGGTCATGCCGCACCTGATCGCGCTCACCCCACCCGGCCCCTGAACCGCGGGAGACGCGCATGAACGGCAAACGGCGTCGTGGTCTGGGCTGTGTGTTCCTGGTGTGCGCCGCGCTCGCCGCCGGTCTCCCCGACGAAGGAGCCGCGCAATCCAGGCCCGAGGGAGAGATGCGCTGGGCGTTGTACGTGACGCTCTCCCCGGTCTGGTTCGATCCGGCCGAGGTCGTGGGCGTCATCACGCCCTTCTGGGTGATCTATGCCCTGCACGATGCGCTCGTGAAGCCCATGCCCGGCAGCCTCATGGCGGGAAGCCTGGCGGAATCGTGGACGGTGAGCGCCGATCAACGCGTCTACGAGTTCAAGCTGCGCGAGGGGCTCACGTTTCACAACGGCGATCCGTTCACGGCCGAGGACGTGAAGTTCAGCTTCGCGCGCGCCCGGGCCAAGATCCTCCACGACAAGGTGCGGGAGGTGGCGGTCGTCGGCCCCCACCGGGTGCGCTTCCAGCTGCACGAGCCGTGGCCGGACTTCATGACCTTCTATGGGACCTTCGCGTCCGGGGCGGGCTGGGTCGTGCCGAAGAAATATGTCGAGCACGTCGGGAACGACGGCTTCAAGAAGCACCCCGTCGGCCTCGGGCCGTACAAGTTCGTGAGCCATACGCCGGGCGTCGAGCTGGTCATGGAGGCCTTCGAGGGCTACTGGCGCAAGGTGCCCCACGTCAAACGGCTGGTCTACAAGAGCGTCCCCGAGGCCACCACGCGGCTCGCCATGTTGAAGCGCGGCGAGGTCGATCTCGCGTACCTCCTGGATGCGCCTCAGGCGGAGGAGGTGCGGCGAAATCCGTCGCTGAAGCTGGCGTTCTCCGGCGGGATCGGGACCTTCTACCTGGACTTCTTCGACCAGTGGGACCCTCAATCGCCCTGGCACGATCGGCGGGTGCGGCTGGCCGCCGTCCACGCCATCGACAGTCGGGCGCTGAACGACGCGGAGAATCTCGGGGCCTCCCGCCTCACGGGGAGCATGGTCCCACGCAAATTCGACTTCGCCCTTGCCCTCGAGCCCTACGCCTACGATCCCGCGAAGGCGAAGCGGCTCCTGGCCGAGGCGGGCTATCCCGACGGGTTCGATGCCGGCGACCTGCATCCCTGGCCCCCCTACTTCTCGATGGGGGAGGCGATCGGCGGCTTCCTCGGCGCGGTGGGGATCAAGACGAAGCTCAGGACGATGGAGCGCGCGGCCTTCTACTCGGCGCTGGCCTCAAAGAAGCTCCGGGGGCTCTGCGTCTGCATCAACGCCGTGTACGGCAACGCCGCCTCGCGGATCTCGGAGATCGTCCCGAGTGACGGCGCCTTCGCCTATGGCGGCTCCCCCGACGTCGACGCGCTGTACAAGACGCAGGCCCGGGAGACCGACCGGAAGAAACGAGAGGCCGTGCTCCACCAGATCCAGCGGCTCATGTACGAGCGGGTGCGATACGCGCCCATCTACGAGTACATCTGGCCGAGCGGCGTTGGGCCGCGCGTGGAGGACCCCGCGCTGATGCTCATCGATCCCTACCCCTGGTCGGCGCCCCTCGAAGAGGTGCGGCTCAAGCGAAAGTGACGCCCCGCTCCCGCGGACGTCAGCGTGCCGCGTGGATCGGGAACGCCGGCGGGATGATCTGCTCGACGCCGTTGCCGTCCCAGCGCCACGCCGGCACGTGGCGCCAGTAGTTCTGCGTGGCCCCTCGCGCCTTCGCATACACCTCCGCCTCGTCCACGTGAACGGTCCGGCCCCCCGCGATCAGGATTTTGCCGTCGACGATGACCGTGTCCACGTCGCGCCCGCAGCCGGCGTCCACCAGCGTCTTGATGGGGTCCGCGTAGACGGGCGCGCCGAGGTGATCGAGGTTGATCAGGAGAATGTCGGCCTTGGCGCCAGGGGCCAGACGCCCGAGGTCGTTGCGCCGGAGGAACCGGCACGCCGCGAGCGTCGCGGCGTTGAAGACGTCGCGGTGGAGGCCCGCCTGGTAGTCCCCGTCGGTGATCTTGGCGAGGATGGACGCCCAGCGGAGCTCCGCCACGATGTCCATCGGGTACGTGTCCGTGCCGATCGCCACGTTCACGCCGGCGTCCACGTAGCGCTGGAAGGAGTGCAGCGTCATGGCCATCTTGGCGTACTTGTACGGACAGTGCCCCACGGTGGCGCCTCGCTCGGCGAGCACGCGCACGTCGTCGCCGAACGGATAGCGGGGCCAGGGATGCGCCGTGGTGAACACCGCGTGCCCGATGAGCGCGCGGTCGTCGAGGAAGCCGATGTCGGCCAGGAACTGGATCGGCGTCTTACGGTACTCGTCCATGATCCGCTGGAACTCGACGAGGTTGCCGCCGGCGTGCGTGTGCACGGGCACGTCCAGCTCGCGCGCCGCGTCCTTGCAGGCCCGCAGCAACGGCTCGCTGCACGTCTCGACCTGCGCCGCATTCAGGATGCCGCGCAGGCGCCCCTGCGCCGCGCCGTCGAAGCCCTTGATGAAGCCGACCGCCTCCTTCAACCCCTGCGTGCCGGCGTTCGCGTCCTCGTCGTAGTAGAGCCGGCCCTTCGCATCCATGAAGGTGTTGCGGTCCCGGAACGGCGGGCCTCCGTAGACGCGCACGCCCAGCTCGTCCACCAGCCGTGCGTAGCCGTCCCAGTCCCCGCGCAGGCCGCCGACGTCGATGACGGTGGTGGTGCCATTCTTGAGCGCGTGGAGAAACACGAACGCGCGGAGCGCCGCCACGGCCTCCGGCGGCGGGGGCGTCATCTTCCCCTTGAGCGGCGCCGCGAAGCTCATGTAGTTCGCGGTCCGATAGTCGTTCTTCGCCGTGTCGAGCAGCAGGTAGTCGCCGCCGTTGCCGGCCGTGTGCACGTGGGTGTTGATGAACCCAGGCGACACCAGCTTGCCCCGCGCCGACAGGCGTGCGTCGGCCGCGCCCGCGTACGGCCCGCCGGCGTGCACGATGCGGTCGTTCTCGAAGACGACGCTCCCCGCCTCGTGCACCTCGTGGCTCTGGCCGTTGAACGCGACCACCCAGCCGCCCTCGATCAGCGTCCGCATGAGGTGACCTCCCGTGTCGAGCTCGCGCTATGGCACCTTGACGCGTCGGAGGAAATCGACCCGCGCCTGGCCCCCCGCCATGACGAAGGAGAGGTCGCTGCCGCAGAGGATGAAGCGCGCGCCGACCTTGACGTACGTCTCCATGGTCGGGTGGTCGTAGATTCCCCCCATGCCCGGGTACTTGCCGTGTCGCGTGCAGGCGGCGATGACCGTCTCGTACGCGCGCATGACCCGGGGATCGTCGTACTTGCCGGGGATGCCCATCTCGAGTGTCAGGTCGTTCGTACCGATCAGCAGCACGTCCACTCCAGGCACGGCGGCGATGGCGTCGGCGTTGTCGATCGCCTTGGGGGTTTCGAGCATCGTCACCACCAGCGTCTCCTTGTTGACCAGCGCCGTGGATTCGGCCCGCGGGTACGGGCGAAAGCCGAGCTGGGCCATCGGGCCGCCGAGCGAGCGGTGGCCCACGGGCGGGTACTTGCAGTTGCTCACGAGTTGCCGCGCGTGCTCGGGAGTGTCCACGTGCGGAAAGACGATCCCCAGCGCTCCCGCGTCGAGCAGCCGCGTGGCCAGGTAGTGCTCGTAGCCCGGCACACGCACGAGCGGCGTCACGCCCGCGTCGTGGCAGGCCACGGCGATCTGCGCCGCCGTGTCGATGCTCATCGTGTTGTGTTCCATGTCGAGGAACGCGAAATCGAATCCGCACGCGGCCAGGACGCGCCCGATCTCAACGGTGCGCGCCTGGCGCAGCGCCATGCCCAGGCAGAGCTGACCCGCGGCCAGACGCGCCCTCGCCGGGTTCGGAATCTGCGTCATCGTGGCCTCCTCAGAACGAGGTTCACGTCCTCCGGGGTGATCGGGTCGGGCACGGTCCAGCCGTCGAGGTCGTACAGGTCATGAGGTCCTCCGTGCCGGGATCGTAGTGGCAGTCGGCTCGCTGGGCCGCTCGGGCCCTTACGGCGTCGAGGGGGGCGGGTCGACGTCGCGCGCGCCGGCGGTGCGCTGCCGGAATTCGGCGGGGACGACGCGGCCGGCGTCGAGGTAGGCGCGGCGCACGGCCTCCACGTTGGGGCCGAAGATCGTCTTCCGGTTAGAGCGCGCCCACTCGTTCGATCCACGGACGGTGTCGAGCGAGCCCTGGAAGCGTGGCATGACGTAGCGGGCGAAGAGCTCGTAGCTCCTCAGAGTCCCCTCGCGGTCGGCCCACTCGTGGGCGCGGAAGAGCAGGCCGCCGAAGCCGCCCTGGCTGTACCCCAGGAGCCGCTCGATCCCGCGGATCACGGTCTCGGGCGAGCCGACGAGCGTGGTGCCCATGCGCACGCCGTCGCGCAGCGGATCGTCCGCGCGGCCGGGCGGCCGACCGAGCGTCTCCTCGAAGTAGGTGACGGTCTCGTGCCGCTCGGCGCGCTGCACCTCGCGCAGGGCCCGCTCGTCGTCTTCGGCGACGTGGACGTTGACCACGACGCGCCAGTCCTTCCGGTCCATGCGCTTGCCGTGCGTGGCGGCGGTCTCCTCCGCGATCCTCCACTGGTCGGCGAGCGCCTCCGGCCCGCCGGGCAGGCCCGCACCGATCGAGAGCACGCCGAGGCCGTGCTTGCCCGCCGCCACCACCCCGGCGGGGGTAATGGTGCTCGCCACCGCGATGGGAAAGTGCGGCTCGGTGTACGGGGCCAGATGCAGCCGCGCCTCGCGCAGCTCGAACCAGTCGGTCTTCAGCGTCACGGGCTCCTCGCACCGGAGGAGCTGCATGATGGCGTCGAGCGCCTCCTCCATGCGCGGGCGCTGCGTCACGGGCTCGATGCCCAGCATGTAGGCGTCGGACACCAGCGCCCCCGGACCGCAGCCGAGCATCGTGCGGCCGCGCGTCATGTGGTCGAGCTGGACGAAGCGGTTGGCGACCAGGAGCGGGTGGTGGTACGGCAGGCTCGTCACGCCCGAGCCGAGCATGATGTGGCGCGTGCGCTCGGCGGCCGCGGCGATGAAGATCTCGGGCGAGGCGATGAGCTCCCACCCGGCCGAGTGGTGCTCGCCCACCCACACCTCGTCGTAGCCGAGGTGATCGAGCCACTCGATCAGCTCCATGTCGCGCGACAGCGCGAGCGTGGGGTTCTCGCCGATCCGGTGGAACGGCGCGAGGAAGATGCCGAACTTCATGCCTTTGTGGGCCATGCCGAATCCTAACACGCGCCGTGCTACTCTCGAACCCCGATGCGCCACGTCCGCCTCGGCCACACGGGCCTCAGCGTGTCGCGCCTCTGCCTCGGCACGATGACCTTCGGTCTGCAGTGCGACGAGACGACCTCTGTCGCCATTCTCGACCGCGCCGCGGCGGGCGGGATCACGTTTCTCGACACCGCGGACGTGTACCCGCTGGGCGGTGGTCTGGACACCGTGGGACGCACCGAGGAGATCCTCGGCCGGTGGCTTCAGGGCCGGCGGCACGAGTTCATCGTCGCCACCAAGTGCGCCGGCGCCATGAGCGCGCGCCCCTGGGGCCGCGGCAGCTCACGCAAGCACGTCCTCGACGCCATCGACGGGTCGCTCCGGCGGCTCCGTAGCGACTACGTCGACCTCTACCAGCTGCACCACCCAGACCCGGAGACGCCGATCGACGAGACCTTGCGCGCGCTCGACGACATCGTGCGCGCGGGCAAGGCGCGCTACATCGGCTGCTCGAACTTCCCCGCCTGGCGGGTGGCGCGCGCGCTGGGCCGGAGCGAGGTCCTGGGCGTGGCGCGCTTTGACTCCGTGCAGCCTCGCTACAACCTGCTCTTCCGCCAGATCGAGCGCGAATTGCTGCCGCTCTGCCAGGCGGACGGGCTCGGCGTGATCCCGTACAACCCACTCGCCGGCGGCTTGCTCTCCGGCAAGCACCGTCACGAGGCGGGCCCGGCCGCCGGGACCCGCTTCACGCTCGGCACCGCGGCCCGCCGCTACACGGAGCGCTACTGGCACGAGCGTGAGTTCGCGACGGTGGAAGCCCTCCGCCCGCTCGCGGCCGCGGCGGGAATCTCGCTCGCGCGGATGGCGGTGGCCTGGGTCCTCGCGCATCCCGCGATCACCGCGCCCATCGTCGGCGCGAGCCGGCCGGAGCAGCTCGACGACGTCCTCCCCGCCGTCGAGAAAGGGATCGACGCCACCCTCAAAGCGCAGCTCGACGAGCTGACGCGCGAGTACCGCTGGGGCGACGACCCGCGCTGAGGGTCAGGACCGGGTGCTCGCGAGCCAGAGACCGAGGAGAACGCCCGCGAGCCCGAGCAACGACATCGTCGAGACCTCTTCCGCGAGGAACCACGCCCCCAGCCAGGTCGCCGTGACGGGGCTCAGCGCCAGGAAGACGGTGACCTCCGTCGCCGCCGCGTGGGCGAGCGCCCAGAGCCAGAGGTAATAGCCGACGCCGCTGCCGATCCCGATGAAGACGACGGCGGCCCAGCCGCCGGTGGTGAAGCGGGGCAGCGCGTCGAAGAAGCCCTCGCCGGCGGCCAGCAGCGCGAGGAACACGACCGAGGCGAGCATGGCGAACGCGCTCACCCGAAGCGTCGGATACTTCCGCAGATAGGGTCGGTAGAGGACGCTGCACGCGGCGCCGCACAGGGCGCTGGCGAGGACCGCCAGCTCGCCGATCCACTCGTTCGGCCCGCCGCCCCGGCGGACCGCCTTTTCCCCGAGTGCCAGCCCCACCCCGGCGATCGTCAGCAGAACGCCGAGCGTCTTCGCCGCGCCGAGTCGCTCGTGACCGAGCGCTGCCGCGATGACCATCGTCAGCAACGGAACCGTCGCGAAGATCAGCGCGGCGCGCGCCGACGGGATGAACCGTAGCCCGTAGTTCAGCAGCGCGATCAAGACGCCGAACTGGATGACGCCGAGCCGCGCGAGCGGCAGCAGATCGCAGCGCTCGAACCGCACGCGCGGCGTGGCCAGCAGCGCGAGCGGCAGCAGGCAGGCGAATCCAATGAGGTAGCGCAGCAGCGCCAGCGAGATGGGACCGGTCTGGTCCACGACGAATCGCGTGGCCACCATGGCGGAGCCGACCTGGGTGGAGGTGACGGCCGCCGCGATCGCGGCCAGGTATTTCACGGCAAGAGCCCGAGCTCCCAGGTCTCGCCGATCAGGTCGTGACCGAAGCTTTGATGTCGCTCCTTGTGGACCAACCGGAAGCCGGCTTCCTCATAGAGGTGTCGCGCCGCGCGCAGCACGCTGTTGGTCCACAGCGTGAGCTTCCGGTAGCCCGTCTGCCGGGCGAAGCGCACGCACTCCCCCACGAGCCGCGTGCCAATGCCGAGCCCGCGCGCCTTCGGCTCGACCAGCAGCAGGCGCAGCTGGGCCACGGTCGGCGAATGCGCGACGAGGAATACCGAGCCGACGATCTCGCCGTCCCTCTCCGCGATCCACGCGCGCTCCTTCTTGGGATCGTAGCGCTCGATGAACCGCGCCACGATGGTCGCCACGAGCGCCTCGAAGCGCTCGTCCCATCCGTACTCCTGGGCGTACAGCGCGCCGTGGCGGTGGACGACCCAGCCCATGTCGCCGGCGTGGTGGGGCCGAAGGATGTACGGGACCTTGTGCGCGGGCGGCGCGCCGAGCAGCGCCTCGATGGCCTGCATCGCCTCGAGGAGCCGGCCCTGCCCGGCGGCGGACAGCCTGGCCAGCATCGCACCGATCTCGCCGTGCGACCGTGCGTGCAGCGGCGCGAACGCCTTCCGCCCGCCCGCCGTCAGCGACAGAAGGCTCTGCCGCCCGTCGGATTTCGACGGCCTGCGCGTGACGAGGCCGCGCTTTTCGAAGCGGTGAAGAATCCGGCTGAGATAGCCCGCGTCCAATCCGAGCTCCGCGGCGAGCTCGGTCGCCGTCGGCCTCTCGCGGTGCGCGAGCTCGTAGAGCACGCGCACCTCGCTCAGGGAGAACGGACTCTCCAGATACCCCTCGTGCAACAGGCCGATGCGCTTGGTGTAGAAGCGGTTGAAGCGCCGCACGGCGGCGACGCGCGCATCGAAGCCGGTCTCGGCCATCGTCGCCCTCCTTCGCCCGCCTCTCGGGTATATGCCAATATCAAGCATCTAGTTGACTTAGTCAATTATCGGTCGCCTGCCCCGACCGCGCGGGCGGGCACCGGCCTCCCTCGCCCCGGGACTCGGGCCGCGCGAGGTGCTACCATGTCGCGCCATGGCCGAGGGGACGATCCGCGTGGGGTTCGTGGGCGCGGGCAACAACACCCGCCGCCGGCACATCCCGGGGTTCCAGAAGCAACCGGGCGTCGAGCTGGTGGCCGTCGCGAACCGGACGAAGGAGTCCGGCGAGCGCGTCGCGCGCGAGTTCGAGCTCACCCGGGTGTATGAGAACTGGCGCGACCTCGTGCGGGCCCGTGACGTCGACGCCGTCTGCATCGGCACCTGGCCCTCCATGCACTGCGCGATCACGGTGGCCGCGCTCGAGGCGGGCAAGCACGTCCTCTGCGAGGCGCGCATGGCCATGGACGCCGCTGAGGGGCGGCGCATGCTCGCCGCCGCACACCGGGCGCCGCACCTGGTCACGCAGCTCGTGCCGGCTCCTCACACGCTCGAGGTGGACGCGACCCTTCGGGCGCTCCTGGCGGAGGGCTACGCGGGCGAGGTGCTCGCGGTCGAGCTCCACGCGGCCCAGGGCCAGTTTGTTGAGCCCGAGGCGCCCCTGCACTGGCGCCAGGACGTCACGCTCAGCGGGCTCAACATCCTCAACATGGGCATCTGGTACGAGGCGATGATGCGCTGGCTGGGGCCCGCCCGCCGGGTGGCGGCCATGGCGAAGGTCGCCGTGCCGCGACGCCGCGACGCCGGCGGCGCCTGGCACGACGTGCGGGTGCCCGATCACGTCGACCTCCTGGCCCAGCTCGAGGCCGGCGGTGTCGCCCACCTCCGCTTCAGCTCGGTCACGGCGCTGGCGCCGCCGAGCGAGGTGTGGATCTTCGGGACCGACGGCACGCTCCGGCTCGAGGCCGACGCCAAGCGCCTTTCGGGTGGGCGGCGGGGCGATCGCGAGCTCACCGAGATTCCGATCCCCGCCGAACGGCGCATCGGCTGGCGGGTCGAGGAGGAGTTCGTCAACGCGATCCGCGGCCGCGAAAAGGTTTCGCGCACGACCTTCGAGGACGGCGTGTGCTACATGGAGTTCACCGAGGCCGTGGCCCGGAGCATTGCGCTCGGTCAGGCCGTCGACGTCGCCGGCCTCTGAACGTTACCGAGGTGATCGATGACCACGATCGCTGACCGTGATGGTCTCATCCAGAACCTGGACCGGGTCGTGCGGGACACCCTGGCGTACTTCGACGGGCCGGGGCGGGTCACGCGGGCCCACGTCGACCGGTGGGGTGCGCGGGACATCCTGATGCACTTCATCTACTTCCACGAGGCGACGGCGTGGGGCATTCAGTCGGCGGCGGCAGGCGGACCGCCGTGGCCGGTGCCGGCCGATTCCGACCTCGTGAACGAGGTCTGCCGCCGCCTCCACGAGCACGAAAGCTTCGACGAGTTGCTGGCCCAGGTGCGGCAAGCGCACGCCCGGCTCGTGCGTGCCGCCCGCAACGCGCCCGACCTCGACAAGCCCTGCTTTCGGCGAGCGACGGGCGAGCTGATGACGGGACGGCAGCGGTTGGAGTTGCTCGCTCGCCACTGGGCCGAGCACGTTGGGGAGCTCGAGAAGGCGGTTCAGGCCGACGCGAAGTGAGAGCCCGCCGGAGACACCTCAGCGAGGTGTTCCTATCCCACCCGAGCACTCCCGGCCACGTTCGGGCGCCTGAAGCCCGTTCTGGAAGATGCGCACGAACCGGCCGAGGCGGGAGTCGTTGGCCGAGTCGAGGCGCAACTGTCGGCCCCACGCCGAGGCCACGACGGGGACCGGCAGCTCGGGATAGGGGCTCACGAGCACTAAGCGCTCGCGGCGCGCCAAGCGGCGCAACGCATCGAGCTCCCCCGGGGGCACACGGCGCCACGCTCGAGGGAGTGCACGGCGTTCTCGGTGACGATCGGCGCAGCGTAAAAGCCGCAGTCCTGGAATTGGGGCGCGTGCGGGCCTCCGACCGGCGGCGTCTGCGGATACGCGACTGGCGTGGAGGTGTGCGAGCGTCCCCGGATGGCGAACCGCTCGACGCCAGTCGGTGGGAGCTCCGGAATCCAGAGGAAGCCCAGGAGCGCGATGGCGCCGCCGGTGGACAGGGCGGCGGCGAGGCGACGCCCGGGTGTGGGCCGGCTCCACTTCCAGACCATCGCGGTCAGCGTCCGGCCCACGCTGTAGAAGAAGTAGGCGGTTCCGAACACGGGCAGCGCGAGGAGGAGCATCTGAGTGACCGAGGCGCTCATGGCCAGGACCTCACCGTCGTTCCAGATGCTCGCGAATTCTGCGGCCTGATGGCCGAGCGCGTCCCAGGCGACTGCGACGAGGGCAGGCACGCCCGCGATGGTGAGCAGGAAGATGAATGACAGGATGGGGATCGTCAGGATGATGTAGCTGGCGAAGGCCGCCTTGACCCAGGGCCGGAGGTTCGGGAGCTTGCTCCCGTTCGATCCCGGAATGGGCAGGACGCTGCGCACGAACGGGCCCATCTGGGAAAAGAAGTCGGGGATGCCGGTGAGGTCGGCGAGCACCCAGTAACCGTCGAGCCGCACGAAGGGGAAGAACTGCCGGAGCACCTCCAGGTCGATCATCAGCGCGCCAAA
>Ga0209239_1000981_pt1 | contig 16761 bp, 9 predicted proteins | sample GraSoi013_2_20cm_FD_185824 | JGI IMG/M metagenome (GOLD analysis project Ga0209239, IMG submission 185824) | Grasslands soil microbial communities from the Angelo Coastal Reserve, California, USA - Sample 10_02_2013_2_20cm (SPAdes) (version 2) | ecosystem: Environmental > Terrestrial > Soil >...
TCATCATTCAAGCGATTACCTCTGACCGGGAAGGTGGAGGGCAAGGCGGACGCCTCCTGGGTTGGAAGTATGAAAAATCTTCAGGCGCGATCGGACCTGACGCTCCAGGCTGCGGTCACTACCACCGCATCAGGCTCGAAAAAATCGATTCCGATCAATGGCGCCGTCCACATGAACTACGATGGCCGGCGCAATGCGATCACTCTGCACCAAACTGTGCTTCGGACCCCGGCAACTTCCATAATCGCAGATGGAACTATGAGTGAGCGCTCTGAGCTTCGAATTCAGGCGCGAACCGCCAATATAGAAGAATTGTCCACGCTCGCAAATGCGTTACAAGCGGCAAGCACTCCGGCTTCACAATCTGCACCGAAGCCCTTAAGCGTTTCCGGGTCCGCTGTGGTGGACGCTACTGTGCGAGGCCGATTGCAGAGCCCACATGTGAGTGCACAAGTTACCGCGCAAAACTTGCAGGCCGAAGGTAGCCAGTGGCGCAGCCTGCGCATGGTAGTTCAAGCCAGCGCATCGGAACTCGCACTGCAGAACGGCTCGTTGGTCAGCGCACAGCAGGGGCAAGCATCCTTCAATGTGAAGGTTGGCCTGCGGAACTGGTCGTATGATCCGTCGAATCCAATCGCAGCGACATTGTCAGTGAAGCAAATGTCGCTGGCGCAGTTGCAACAAATTGCACGGCTGCAATATCCGGCTACAGGCGACCTCTCCGCTGATATCACGTTGCAAGGCTCACAACTCAATCCAGTCGGACGTGGATCGGCGAAGCTGGTGAAAGCCCGTGTATACAACCAGCCCATTCAAACTCTGACGCTTCAATTCCAAGCAGCGAACGGCGCCGTAAATTCCACCTGGAACGTAAAGACCACCGCAGGTTCGGCGGACGCAAACCTAATTTATTACCCCAAAACCCGGAGTTACGACGTCCGTCTGAATGCGAGTGATGTCGCGCTGGAAAAATTAGAAGCGATTCAGGCCAAGAACCTGGCGGTTAAGGGCACGCTGACGGCTTCCGCCAGCGGGAAAGGTACGCTCGATAATCCGCAACTCACCGCGACCGTACAAGTGCCGCAACTTCAGTTTCAGCAGAGCGTGGTGACTGGAGTTAAGGCTCAGTTGAATGTCGCCAACCATCGCGCGGATGCAACACTTAATTCGAATATCCAGCAGTCATCTCTGCAGGCAAAGGCGAACGTGAATCTCGATGGACGCGACTATTACACGACCGCGACCATCGACACCACAGCTCTACCCGTTACCGCTTTGCTGGCGGTATATGTACCGACACTCCCTACTGGGTTGCAAGGCCAGATGGAGCTGCATGTCTCCCTGAAAGGACCATTGAAAGACAGGTCACGCATGGAAGCTCATCTCGTGATTCCGACTTTGAACGCGACTTATGAGTCCGTCCAGATCGCCAATGCGGGTCCTATACGCGTCGACTACGCGAACTATGTTCTGTCTCTCCAACCGAGTGAACTTAGGGGGACTGGAACGTCGATTCGCTTTGCGGGACAAGTTCCTTTGCGCGGCGCAGCCGCGATGAGCCTCAATGCGCAAGGGAACATTAATCTGCGTTTGTTGCGCCTGGTCAGTCCCGATGTCCGCAGCTCAGGAACCATGACGCTTGACATTCGAACTGCCGGCAATACGAGTAACCCGCAGGTTACAGGAACAATCCGTGTGCAGAACGCCGCCCTTTCTACCGCGACCATGCCCTTTGGTCTGGAACAAATGAATGGACTATTGAATTTGAATAAGGATCAAGTCCAGATCAGCACTCTTACCGCACAAATGGGAGGCGGGCAGGTTACGGCCGGAGGCTTCATAACCTACCGGCCCGACGTGCAGTTCAATCTTGTGCTCAACGGGAATTTGGTTCGGCTGCGTTATCCCGAGGGGCTGCGCTCAGTGTTGAACAGCAGTCTTACGCTCACTGGCAACCGCCAGGCGGCCAGGCTGGACGGAAGAGTGCTGGTTGACAGTCTCTCGTTTACTCAGGATTTTGATCTGGCGAATTTCATGAATCAGTTTACCGGGGACACCGCGCCCCCATCGGGGGAGCGCTTCGCCGACAATCTGAACCTTAACATCAGCGTGCAATCGACAGAGCAGCTCTCCGCCGTGAGTTCGCAGGTCAGTGTTGAAGGGCAGGCCAACGTGCGGGTGATTGGAACAGCCTCCAATCCAGTGATCGTGGGCAGAGCGGATTTGACTTCGGGCGAAATTTTCTTCATGAAGAGGCGCTACGAATTAGAGCGCGGCATTATTAACTTCACCAGGACTGATCGCACTGCGCCCGAGGTGAACCTGCTGATTACGACAACCATCAAGCAATACAATTTGAGTCTCACGATCGTCGGTCCGATTGATAAATTGAGGACGAGCTATGTTTCAGATCCTCCGCTGCCCCCTGTGGACGTTATTAACCTGATCGCACGCGGGCAAACCACGGAAGAGACCACTCCGACCAGTTTGGGCGCGAACTCGATCCTGGCACAAGGTTTGGCAAGTCAGGTCGGCACGCAGATTGGTAAGCTGGCGGGCATCTCCAGCCTGACCATTGATCCCTTAATTGGCGGTGATAACAGAAATCCCTCCGCGCGCATTGCCATACAGCAGCGCGTGACGAAAGATTTTATCTTTACTTTTTCGACCGATGTAACCTCGGCGCAGCGGGAAGTCATCCAACTGGAATATCAGCTCAACCGGCGATGGTCGGTGAGCGCAACCCGAGATGAAAATGGCGGCGTGGCATTCGATGCAAAGTTTCACAAGGTTTTTTAGAGCCGAATGTTGCGCGGAATACACAAGGACGTTGAGCAAATGTCAGCGGTCGAAACGGATTTGTGGGTTTTTCGGGATGGACGCAAATCCGTGTCGAGTGCGGGCCTGTTGGATGAACTGCACACCTCTCTGAAGAAGCTGCTGGATTCTCCACGACCGCACATTCGTGAGTGCTGCCTTAATGCATTGATCCGTGCAGGTGAATTGGAATCCGCACTCGCGGATGCTGAGTCTCTCGTCAGATCAGCTTTAGCAGCGCTGACTGATGCACTGGCATTCACACTGCTTAGCGGCGATTTGAGTTCCGTCCGGAGACTTACTGGCAGCCTGAGCAATCTCTCGCTTCCCCAAATCGTTGAAACTTCGCCACCCGAGGGATTTTCCTATTACGCTCTGCATCCTCTGGATTTCGCAGACGCCGGGATGCGGCTCGCGAATCCCCCGCGACCCGTGGCAGTGATCGGAATTCGCAGCATTGGAACTACTCTGAGCGCAGTGGTTGCGGCAACGCTACGCGGAACCGGGTCTTCCGTGGAACGGATTACGGTGAGGCCAAGCGGCCATCCTTATAGCCGAATCACGCAATTCACTTCCGAGCATATCCGGTGGATCGAAAAACAAAAAGAACAGAGCGCCATGTTCCTTGTGGTGGACGAGGGCCCAGGAAGAAGTGGTTCAAGCTTTCTATCGGTGGGCGAGGCACTGATTGACGCTGGCGTGCCAGCGGCGCAACTCACATTAATAGGAAGCCACGAACCCGACCTTAACCTGCTTTGTGCCGATGATGCTGCGCGGCGATGGAAGGCTTTTCATTTTCGGGCGGCCGCGTCACGCGTTGATTCGCGCTTTTCCGATCATGTGTTTGTGGGAGCCGGGGAATGGCGGCGCAAACTGCTGCCGGAAGCTGCAATGTGGCCCGCCTGCTGGCCACGGATGGAGCGAGTTAAATTTCTGTCGCGAGATGGGACGAGGCTGTACAAGTTCGAGGGCTTAGGACCGATGGGAGAGGCAGTGCAGCAACGTTCGCGACTGGTGGACCAGGCTGGCTTCGGGTGCAGCGTTACGGATGCAGGCGACGGGTTCTCCTGTTATGCGGTCGCAGAGGCTACGCCAATGACGGCCGAAGAAGTAGACCCAATCGTCCTGGAACGAATGGCGCAATACTGCGCTTTCCGCGCCGCCGAGTTCGGTGCCGGTGGGGTGCCTGAACCTCTAGCGGAGATGTTGCGTTTCAATATTTCACGCGAGTTCCAGATCGAATTGAATTTGAACCTGGACGCACTGCAACCCTCCGGCCTGGTTGTGGTTGACGGCCGCATGCAACCGCATGAATGGCTGCGCACAAAAGACGGAATTCTGCTCAAGACGGACGCCTCCACCCACGGTGACGATCATTTCTTTCCGGGGCCCACCGACATCGCATGGGATCTGGGGGGAGTTACTGTGGAATGGAACCTCCATCCTGCGGCGCTGGAATTTTTGCTTGCCCGCTTCGCCCGGCTGACCGGCAATGACCTGCGTCGAACATTGCCCGCCTTCATGCTTGCTTACAGCGTATTCCGGCTGGCCTGGTGCAAGATGGCGCTGAGCACAGTGACGGATTCCTCTGAGCAGCTTCGTCTGCGAACTGCTTATCGCCGATATCGGAATGTAACGGTAAGACAAATGCCTCAGCTGGGAATCAGAGTTCGAGCAGCATCCAGAGAGCAGGCAACCCTGGTTTAGACCAGGCCAGTTAAAGTCCGATACCCTAAGAAGTTTTCAACAGGTGTATACAGCATCACCTCGATTGCTCTAAGACGAGGCAGCGGGTAGAGTGTTGTTTGTTCTTTGCCCGGGAACCCGCGAAAGATCCACCGGCATAAAAAATTAAGATTTGAAAGGACATCATCATGAATCTGGATTCCAAGAAAGCTATACGAATTGCCCGAGCCATTCTGGCTGGGGATGTCGATATTGAAGCACCACGGCGGAGGGGATATTCCAACATCCCTCTGTTCCTCGCTGGCTTGGGCACCGGTCTTGCCCTGGGCGTGCTCTTTGCTCCCGGCTCTGGTGAAGAAACCAGAATGTATCTGGCGGACAGTGCCAGGCAGGGACTGGACAAAGCAAAGGCTAAGGGTGAAGAGTTCTCCCGCCGTGCACAAGACGTGGTCACTCGCGGCAAAGAAGCCGTGACTCGCGGTAAAGAGGCAGTGAGCGAGAGCGTAGACGCTGCCAAGCAATCCGCCAAGCAAGCCTATTACGGCGAAAAGACCAACGTCTCCTAGGACAGTTGAGTTTCGTTCTCGCGATCCGACTTCGGTTGAACCGCGACAGCCGAATATAACTGCAAGTATTGGCGAGCGGAGGTGTGCTCAGAAACTCTAAGTTTCTGAGCTTTCTTTTTTGGCGCATTAGCGCATTGGCGCATTAGCACTTTCGTGCCAACTCACCTACACTGCCGAGCCATTGCCGTTGTGGCCGGTAACAGCTACCCTGACGAATCATAAAAACTGGACCGCGAAGCTTCCAGCACTTACCTCTGGCCAGCCTGAAAGAAGCTCCGTGGCGATTGCTGACACAGTAGCAATCGAAAATTGATTTCTGAGGCTGGCAATTCCAAATATGAACGCACAGACGCTGAACCCCCAATCGGCGGAAGCTCGTGTCAGAATTCTGGTCGTAGACGATCACGAAGTGATGAGACTGGGAATGCGAAATCTGCTTGAATCTCGCTCCGGATGGAGTGTTTGCGCCGAGGCCAGCAACGGACGCGAAGCCATTGAAAGCGCGCTCCGACTTCATCCTGATGTCATCATCATGGATATAACGATGCCGGGCATGAATGGCCTGGACGCCGCGAGCCGGATCACGGAATCGCAACCCGAGATTCCGGTCATTCTGTTTTCTTTACACCTTTCCGAGGATGTCATCGACCATTTTCAGAAGGACGGAATTCGCGGCGCGGTCAGCAAAGGCGATGCAGCGCGGGATTTGGTTGCTGCGGTAGAGACAGTGCTTTCTGGCGGGAATTTCTTTCCGACGCGAAAGTCTCCAGGCAAACTAACGCACTAAGGCACAGTCAGCTCGCAGCCTGGCTGGCGCGTCCAATCCACCACAGGATCTTAGCCACGATCCGCCAACTGGCGGATGAAATCGAGATGGAATCGTATTCCCGATTTTCAGGAACCAGAACTTCCGTATCGTCAAAGCGCTGCAATCTGGACACAATCAGGCCTTGCTCCTTGTGAGCTGCCACCACGATTTGTCCATATAGCTTCTTACGGTTGGTTTGGGATTTATCCACAACGATGATGTAGCCATCGTGGAGCACGGGCATCATGGATCGCCCACGCACTCGAAGGCAACTGGTATAGGCGGGATTGGGACACCAGGAACTGGGAGCGGCCAGCACAGTTTCCGGCCGCGCCTGGTCCAGAGAAACTTCCGGATCTCCCTTTCCGCCGTGAGTTGCGGCCACCACGGGTAAGACTGGTATTGCTACCAGGTGACTTCCCTTTTTGCGCAGTCTGTGCGCACCTGCCTGTACGATTTGCAGGGCGGGCAAGCGTTCTTTTTGCAACCGCGAACGTACGGCGGGCAACACCCGCATCAGATCGCCGCTATCCAATCCGGCTCGTCCCCAGAAATACCAGCACTCCGGATCCCCGGTGATGTTACCGAGCTGAATGTAGATATTGGCGGGAGGCTCTTGCGCTCCCCGCTCCCAGCGCGAGACCGCCATGGCAGAGGAATTGAGCTGCTTCCCCAACTCAGCCTGGCTTACGCCCATGCGGCGGCGAAGAGCAACGATCCGAGATGCCCATTCGCGATCAGTTGTATTCCTTGTTTTACGCATGAAGCACTGCTACACTCTTAACAAGGCTGATTAACGCCTTGGTTAATGGCACCGTCGCTGCCAAGTGGCAATAATCGTGCCAGCTGCACGAAAGGACGTCATGTCCCATGACAATCTTAGCACAAGCCGGCCAGCCGGAATGCCGTTACCGCAGACGCTGTATCGCGGACTATATGTACGAATCGCAAAGAAACTCGGGGTCGACCCTTCCTACGTCAGTCGAGTGGCTCGCGGGGAACGATTCTCTGATCCGGTAGAGAGTGCTCTGCGACAGGAAGTCCATCAAATCAGCAGGAAACTAGGCGGGCGATTGCCCGTTCCGGAGGATAAACCGGCTCACCGAGGCCACAAGCGGCTCGGACTTCTTGTGAAGCGGCATCGAAATTCGATCCGGCGAGATTGGCTACACCACAGCCAGACATACCCTGGCCATCGACGCCTGAAGTTGTCTGCCCAGAAGCGAACGTCGCCAGTCCTGCCTTTAGTCGATGAAGCTTTGAGATCCATGAAGTTCACGCCAAAAGAGATGGCACAGATGAACATGAAGGCCGCGACACAGCATGGCAGGCTGCGGCGGGCTCAAGGTTATACGACGACGGGTCTGGTAGAAGACTACAACCTTATTCGACGTTGCGTTTCCGTCTTAGCGGAAAAAAACTTGAATCATTTGGACGCTCATCTTCTGTTGCATGATCTCTCACAGCTCAGCGAAGTGTTTGATATTCAGTTGCAACACGCGCTCCGGAAGTTTCTGGCAAGAGCCTGACCTGGAACCCAAACAGGCGGCGATTCTGCGCAGGGCTTGACAGGAGCCGGCGGGACACCGGGCGCTACTTTCCACTTTCAACCGTTAGCAGTGCGACGGGAAAATTTTCCAGTAGAGACGACGCTCGGAGGAATCCCGATTCCCCGGCTTTTTCTGGGCGCAGGATTTCTGCGGTAAATGCGTTGCGGTACCTTGATTTTGAAAGCTCTGGTGGCAGTTCTATCCCGGTATCTTCCCACAAACCAGACTGAGCGGGCGAAGTTGCTCCGTTCACCAGCAAGCGCGCGCACATTCTAGGCACTGCGACGATCGCGGCAGAGCTTCCCTCCCGCCGGGCGAACGCGACGAGATGGTTAGCTTTGGCACCCAGGACGGCTAAGGGCAAGTAATCTCCCTGCTGAAAAAGAGATGCTTGTTGCTTGCGCAAATTCAGAGTTTTCCAGGTCAGATAAAACTTAGCCCGGCCATCGTTGTCGTCCTTCCCCAAACTGTCTGTCAGCTCTCGAGCGAGTGCCTTCACTCGCTCGCACGAGTCCGCGCCTGCCATCAATTCCTTCAAGCAACGCTGGCGGCGAGCGTAATCAACGGCGCGGCGATTGTCGGGATCGACCAGGCTAAGATCCCAGAGTTCATTGCCTTGGTAGATGTCAGGCACTCCGGGAGCTGTGAGCTTGATGAGGACTTGGGAAAGACTGTTGAATCTTCCGAGTCGCGCTACATATCGCTGAAACGGTACAAAATCTTCGAGAAAAGACTTTGCGCCGCTCGATGACAGAATTGCTTTCACGAACGCAGCCACGGCGGCTTCATATTCGGAGTTCGGATTCGCCCAACTGGTTCTTTGCTTGGCTTCGCGCACCGCCTTCAACATGTACTGGTTGATTCGGTCGTAGAACTGGGGCCCCGCTATTGTTTCCTGCGGCGGCCAGGTCCCAATCAGGGTTTGATAAAGCAGGTATTCGTCGTTTCTTGAAGGAGCTTCGGAGCCATCCACCATCCGCTTTTTATCTGCGTTCGTCTCCCGCCAGCGTCGGACGTTTCTTCTCCACAGAGCTGGGGTTTCAGAGAGCACATCAATGCGGGCGCGAACATCCTCGGAACGCTTGGTATCGTGGGTTGAAGTGTCCAGGAGGCTGTGGGGCCAGGCTTTTGCGCGCTGCTGGATTTCACGATGGAATTCATCCGGCGAAACACCGAATCTCTTGGGATCTCCTCCCACTTCGTTTAGCGAAACCAGACGGTTATAGCGATAGAAACTGGTGTCCTCCATACCTTTTGCCATCACCGCGCTGGTGAACTGTTGAAACTTCATGGCAAATCGGACGACTGACTGCCGGTAAGAACCCGTCTGCCCTGCTCCTTTTTGCGTGAGCAACACTTCTCGAATGAAATCGAAGACAGTGACATCAGCGATTGCACTTTGTCGCTTAGCCGATTGGACAGCTTCTTCGATATAGCTACGATCTGGGTCTGAGACATGAGTTTCGGTGATGTAGGTGCGATAAACCGGGAAATTGGCGACGATTTCGCTCAACGCATCCCGCAGACTGTTCAGAGTGAAGTCGCAGGTGTGACGTTCAGCCAGAGCGATACGACTGAGAATGTTTGCCAGCACATTCAGCTCGCTAGCCAGTGCACTGTGCATCACAATTTTCTTGGATTGATAGAGCAAGGTGTCAAAGTCGCATCGTTGGCCGAGGAAGGCACGATAAACGCGGTCCATTTTAGAAACGGAGTCCGGATCGACAAACAGCCCATTCACCAGATTGGCAAAGTCATAACCCGTGGTGCCGTAAATTGGCCAATCTTCCGGTAGCCGCTCCACACTGGCAAGAATTTTTTCAATCACGACATAGACTGATTTCGAATTGCATTCCTTGTTCAGGGATGGACAGTCCTGCTGGCATTGCAATCGATGGAAATATTGCGCGGGATTGTAGAGGCCGTCGGGATGATCGATGCGCAGGCCATCCACTTTTCCGTCGCGGATGAGTTGCAGGACAAAATGGTGTGTAGCATCGAAGACCGCTTGGTTCTCCATTCGTAGACCGGCCAGGTCGTTGATGTCGAAAAAGCGGCGATAATTGATGTCGTCCGCGGCCACCCGCCAATATGCCAGCCGATAAGCTTGAGCTTTGATGAGCTCATGCAGAGCGTCGAAACTGCTGGGGTCGCCGGGCGTGCCATTGATCTTTCGCACGTTCTCGTCGATGAACTGGGATGTCTCAGCAGAACGCAAGCACAACGCCGCCAGGCGGCGCTTGTGAATTTCTTTATCGCGTATACGTTCTGCTTTTTTGTCAGGAGCGGTTTCCTGGCGACCGGGCAGATGATTGAAGGCCGAAATCAGACTTTGCAATTCTAAAAAGTCGGCGTGCGAAGCGCCCAAACTCTGTTCAAGCCGCTCCAGACCACTTGCCCGCACGCGAGTATATTCTTTGGGATCCACGGGAAAACGGTGCTGATGATAGAAGATGCTGAACTCGCCTTTCTCTTTATCGAAAGTCAACTTCAGTTCGCCCAGATCGAGGATGCTGCCGTACTGATCTCCCAAGACTGGAACCAAAACTTTTCCTTGGAGTTCATCCTTCAGCGGCTGCCAGTCGATATCGAAGAAGTCGGCATAACTGGAGGCTTCTCCATTTTCCAGCACGTCTAACCACCAGCCGTTGTCACTCCCCATCACTCCCATGTGATTGGGCACGATGTCCAGGATGTGTCCCATGCCGTGCTGGCGTAGCGCGGCCACGAAATTGTCGAAGTCTTCTGTGCTGCCGATCTCAGGATTCAGCAGGTTGTGATCGATGATGTCGTAGCCATGAGTGCTTCCCGGACGCGCTCTGAGATATGGAGAGGCATAACAGTGAGTGATTCCCAGGGCGGCCAGATAAGGAACCAATTGGGTCGCATCGGCAAAGGTGAAATCGCGGTTGAATTGCAGACGGTACGTGGCCAGCGGAATTTGCGGCGAACTCATGGATGAAGAAACCATACGACGGACCAGGGCGGCATCTTGCCAGTATCCAGTTTTTCAGTCATGCCTTCGATAGTCGAGTAGATCAAGCGCCTTGTGGGAGCAGCCGGCGGCGTTACAGAATCCGGACTGAGATTAGCTATCAAGCGTAGGGTCACTTCGCCGGCAAGTTTCCAGTCTACTGCCAGGCTATTGCTTTCTCCGAGCGTGAAGCTGCCAGATCGTCCACTCAAATTGCGAAGATGAGGAACGATTGTGTCACGTCTGAGCGTCAGTAGATCATGATAGAAGGTAAGCCAAAATTGGTGAGTGGGCTCATCCAATGATCTCCAATCCAACTTCGACCTTGTGAAAGTCGTTTCTGCATTAGGATCGGGTAGCGAAGCCCTGGTATTGGGCGAACTGAATCTCTCGAATCGGGCGAACTCATTGCGTCGTCCGTCGGTGACTGCTGCGGCTAATTCGCCATCAAAATCGCAAAAAAACAAAAACGAAGTATCGGCCCCGAATTCTTCTCCCATAAAAAGCAGCGGCGGCGACGGCGCCAGCAGAAGAATTGCCAGCGCAGCTTTGAGTGCTTTGGGTTCCGCGAGTTTGTTGATTCGTTCGCCATAGGCACGGTTTCCCACCTGGTCATGATTTTGCAAGAATGAGACAAACGAGGTCGGCGGTAAATCGCGAGAAGGTTCTCCGCGTGGAGCGTTGTTTCGATGGCGGGATCGCTCACCTTGATAGCTGAAGCCTTCGGCCAAGCATCGACCCAGGTGACGGATCGGCTGTTCGGAATAGTCGCAATAATAGCCGTCGGCCTCGCCCGTGATCAGCACATGTAGAGCATGATGGATATCATCATTCCATTGCGCGTCGTATAGTCTCGGAGTTTTGCGTTGGTCGCCCTCGGCCGTAGCGCCGGCGTCCCGTCGGCTCTCAAGAGATGTCAGATAATGAGCAGCGTTCTGATCATTCTCCAGCACTAAATGGATGAGCCGATCGACGCCTAACTTTGCGCGTATGGCTTCGGCCAACTCTGTGAGTATGTCAGGCTTCAATTCATCCACGATGGCGTGTACGGCGTCAAAACGTAAGCCATCGAAGTGATACTCTTCCAGCCAGTAAAGCGCATTGTGAATAAAGAAATCTCGTACAGCGCGACTTCCAGGACCGTCAAAATTGATGGCATTGCCCCAGGGAGTGCGATGACGAGCAGTAAAAAACTCCGGAGCGTAAGTACGCAAGTAATTCCCTTCCGGCCCAAAGTGGTTGTATACCACATCCAAAAACACCATTAAGCCCTTGCGGTGTGCCGCCTGAATCAGCCGTTTCAGATCGTCGGGGTGGCCGTAGCAATTGTCAGGAGCGAACGGCAACACGGCGTCGTATCCCCAGTTGCGCGCTCCGGCGAAGTCGGCGATTGGCATTAGCTCAACCGTGGTGATTCCGACGTCGGCTAGATAATCGAGACGTTGTTCCGCTGCAGCGAACGTGCCGTCCGGAGTGAAGGTGCCAATATGCAGTTCGTAAATGACAGCTTCTTCCCAGGGCCGCCCGCGCCAATGTTCATCCTGCCAATCGAAAGCAGCGGGATCGATTACTTCGCTCGGTCCATGAACGTCGGAAGGCTGAAATCTCGACGCAGGATCTGGAACCTTGGTTTGCCCATTGATTTCAAACTGGTATCGACTGCCTGCGGGGGCATGGATGACAAGTTCGAGCCAGCCGTCTTCAAGTTTCGATAGGGCTCGCGGCTCCTGATTGGCGAGGCAGAGGTCGACTCGTTGCGCTTTCGGAGCCCAGAGGCGGAATCGTACGTTTCCGTCATCGAGGCACTCCGCCCCGAAGGGCATCGGATGTCTACGCCTCATGCCGGCGCTCCACCGCCCGCACCTGGCCCGGTTCCCGTCCTACCAGCAAAGCTAGCGAGCGGGCCTGCAATGGGTAGCTTGTGCCACCTTCGAAGAGACGTGCTGGGCTATCTGAGGCTGGGGAGGAGGTATCCACCAATCCCACCCAGCCTACGCCCGTAGGTGGCGCCGGAAGAAGAAAAGGTATGGACTCGTGATGAGCATTCATGAGAAGCAGGAAATCCTGATCGGTGACCGGCTCTCCACGCTCGGCCTGTTCCTCCAGTTTCCCCGAGAGGAAAATTCCCAGAGAACGAGCTGATTCGTTATTCCATTCTTCGTCGGTCATTTCGCGGCCGTCGGGCATCAGCCAATGGATGTCCTTGATGCCGGCACCCTTGATTGATCTTCCCAGAAAGAAATTTCGCCGCTGAAATACAGGATGACTCTTGCGCAGGGCGATCATCCTCTGGGTGAAGGCCAGGAGCTCCTGCTCGGCTTCACCTAGATTCCAATGGATCCAGCTGAGTTCGTTATCCTGACAATAAGCATTGTTGTTTCCATTTTGTGTGTGTCCGATCGAGTCCCCTGACAGCATCATGGGTACACCTTGCGAGAGAAACAACGTCGCAAGGAAATTACGTTTTTGCCGGGCGCGCAGAGCGTTCACGTCCAGATCCTCAGTAGGGCCTTCGACTCCGCAATTCCAACTGCGATTGTTATCGGTGCCATCGCGATTGTCTTCGCCATTGGCCTCGTTGTGCTTGTCGTTGTAGCTGACAAGATCGTGCAGCGTGAAGCCATCGTGAGCGGTTACAAAATTAATGCTGGCATAGGGCCGGCGGCCGCTGCGAGCGTAAAGATCGCTTGAGCCGGTGATGCGATACGCGAGCTCGCCGATGATGCCTCCATCTCCTTTCCAGTAAGAACGTATGGCATCGCGGTAACGGTCGTTCCATTCTGCCCAGCCAACGGGAAATTTTCCGACTTGATAGCCACCCTCGCCCAGATCCCAGGGCTCGGCAATTAGCTTTACCTGCGACAAAATCGGATCCTGATGAATGATGTCAAGAAATGCCCCCAAGCGATCGACTTCATGCAGCTCCCGAGCGAGAGTCGCAGCCAGGTCGAAACGGAAGCCGTCCACGTGCATCTCGAGAACCCAATAGCGAAGGCTGTCCATGATGAGCTGCAGCACCCGCGGATGCCGCATGTTTAACGTGTTTCCGGTGCCGGTGTAGTCGCGGTAATAGCGAGCATTATCCGGCATTGGGCGGTAATAGACAGAGTTGTCGATGCCGCGAAAGGACAATGTAGGACCCAGGTGGTTGCCTTCCGCCGTGTGGTTGTAGACAACGTCGAGAATAACCTCGATGCCGGCGGAATGCAGCGTCTTCACCATGGTCTTGAACTCGCTGACCGTTCCCGTGGCGGAGTAGCGCGGCTCGGGTGCAAAAAAACCAATGGTGTTATAGCCCCAGTAGTTACGCAAACCTTTCTCGATAAGTACGCGGTCATCGACGAAACAATGGACCGGCATCAGCTCAACCGCGGTAATGCCTAAGCGTTTCAGGTAACTGATGACCGGGGCTGTTGCTAATCCGGCGTAGGTTCCGCGTAGAGCAGGCGGAACTTCGGGATGCAATTTGGTGAAGCCCTTGACGTGTACTTCGTAAATCACACTCTGGTGCCAGGGAATGCGAGGAGGCTGGTCTGCACCCCAAGTGAAAGAAGGGTCGATCACGATGCCTTTGAGCATGCCGGGAGCGCTATCCCGGCGATCGAAAGACAAATCTTCCTTGGCGTGACCAATCCGGTAGCCGAAGTGCGAATCGCTCCACTTCAAATCATTCTTGACTTGTTTGGCGTAGGGATCCAGCAGGAGCTTATGGTGGTTAAAACGTTGTCCGTGCGACGGATCGTACGTACCGTGGACACGGTAACCGTATAAGAGTCCCGGGCGTGCTTCGGGCAAGTAGCAATGCCAAACCTGGTCAGTCTGCTCGTTCAAGGTAATGCGATGGATTTCACGTCGGCCGCTGCTGTCGAACAGGCACAGCTCGACCTTCTCGGCGTGTTCGGAGAAGAGGGCGAAATTCACGCCTTCGCCATCCCAAGTGGCTCCTAGGGGGTAGGGTTTACCCGGCCAGACGATCGGCTTAGTCTGGTGCAACACTCGAAAACCTCACTGGAAACTTAGCCTCGGGGGTAGCCTTGGCACTTGAATGGTCCCAACCAGCAACAAACCCTTAACTCTAGAGCGTCAGCAGCCTACGCGCCATCCGGTACTCACGGTACGGCGGGGTATGCGCTCTCTGTAGCTCTGGCTGGACGCGTGCACGGCCCAGTCAGGAGCGAATTTCTGTACTGGACCTTACGTGTCTGGATACACTGCAATCCCGATTTCTTTTTAGATTATCCCTTCATAGACTCTTGCAGGCGGAAGTTTAACCTCCATGCGTGTTCGCCCGAGGAGTGCAATGGCGCCGACAGTCAAATCGGCGATGAGCGGTTGGACAACATCCAAGTGCCTCGTTTTCGTTCTGACAGTTTCGGTCTGCGGAAGCGCTCAAGTGCCGCCGCGGTCTGGAACAGTGACCGCATCCTCGGATATTCAACCGCTTGTGTCGCCCGACGTACGAAAGACAGCGTGGGAGATTCTGGCTGCGGCTGCTGCGGATAACAAAGTCTCTCGGCGGCAGAACGTGATTGTGGCGGCGTCCACGATCGGGACATGGTCCAAATCTGTAAGCCTTGTCGAGTCCTTACTCCACGATAAAGATCCCGATGTAAGAACAGTCGCCGCAGCAGCTTTAGCCGAGATGAATTCGCGCCGCTCAATCCCTGTTTTGCGAAGGCTTTTGGACGATGACTCGGCCGTCGTCAGGTTCGCGGCGGCGAAATCACTTTGGCAGCTTGGAGATTATAGCGGCCGGGAGATTCTGACGGGTGTGCTTCAGGGTGACAGCTCTCCGTCGGATGGAGTGATAAAGAGCAACCTCCGAGACGCCAACAAGAAGCTGCACAGCCCGAAAGAATTGGCATTCGCTGGAATCAATGCGGCCTCGGGCCTGCTCGGTCCACTTTCATATGGAGTGACGGTGGCCGAACAGTTTGCCACGGATAAATCAGCGTCCGCGCGCGCGATATCGGCCTCCCTGCTTGCATCGGATCGCAACCCCGCTTCCGTGCGCGAGCTACGGGATGCTTTGCAGGACAAGAACGCCGCCGTACGGGCAGCGGCGGCAAAAGCTCTCGGTCAGCATCCTTGCAGGTCAGTGGTAAAGGATTTGCACAGCTTGCTTGACGAAAGTAAGGATGAAGTCAAATTCATGGCTGCCGCGTCTATATTACGGATTTCAACCAATGCTGGCCGGCGTCGCGAAGCATGTGAAATGCCCGCTCCCGCCGCGTCTGCCGTAGCGCAAAGTGTTCCGGAATCAGCAGACAAGACCAAATGAGACGGCGTAGTCCGCGCTAAAACAATTAGCCTATACATATCCCCTCAAACCCTTCTCTCAAAGCCTGTACGGCTGTGTGAATTCCTGCTAGTTCTGAACTGGGAAGATGAGATGACATTTCTCGCGATTTAGGGTTTCCGCTGGATTGCCGATATATGGTGAAGAGCTTAAAAGCAAATTATGAAATGTTGTGGCACCCCGTCTCGTCAGATGTGCCGGCAAGCGGTGCGGCGCCGTGTAACGGTTTCGGCGAACTCCATTCTCGCTATCTTGTTGGGAGTTATCGCCTCCGGGACCATTCCTTCTGCTCGAGCCCAAAGTGCCATTGACGACGTACATATCCAGCCGCGCGCCGAGCGCCCCATCGAGGACAAAATGCTGGTGGGTGGGCCAAAGCTCGACAGCGGAAGCAAGCCGTTGAAGGTTCTTGTCGACCTCGTCTTGGTCCCGGTCACCATCCTCGACGGCATGAACCGGCTGGTACGAGGTCTGGGCCGGGATAACTTCCAGGTATTCGAAGGAAAGCATGCCCAGGATATTCGCTATTTCTCCAGTGAAGACGCGCCGGTTTCACTGGGTATCATTCTCGACGTGAGCGGTAGCATGTCGGATAAGATCCACCGGGCTCGCGAAGCAGTCCTCGACTTCCTAAATTCCGCCAATCCGCAAGATGAGTTCTTCATGATCACCTTTGCGGACAAGCCGGAACAAGCCGCGGATTTCACTGAACAGGTGGAAGACATCCAGTCCAAGCTGATCTATGCCATGCCCAGGGGCCGAACCTCATTGTTAGACGCTATCTATCTGGGAATCAGTAAAATGCGACAGGCAAAGCATTCGCGAAAAGCTTTGCTCGTCATTTCGGATGGGGGAGACAACCACAGTCGCTATACCGAGTCCGAGATTGTCGCCCAGGTTAAAGAAGCCGATGTGATGATCTACGGGATCGGTCTCTATGACCGCCGCTTTCCGACTCCTGAAGAGTCTCTGGGCCCGGAATTGTTACGCAAGGTTGCTGAGGTGACGGGCGGATGCTCGTTCACCATTGATAACCCTAATGACCTGGCGCAAGTTACAAA
>Ga0209239_1000985_pt1 | contig 16719 bp, 15 predicted proteins | sample GraSoi013_2_20cm_FD_185824 | JGI IMG/M metagenome (GOLD analysis project Ga0209239, IMG submission 185824) | Grasslands soil microbial communities from the Angelo Coastal Reserve, California, USA - Sample 10_02_2013_2_20cm (SPAdes) (version 2) | ecosystem: Environmental > Terrestrial > Soil >...
CGGTGATTATCGCTCGGCGTGCTAGTGCCCGAGATGGACTAAGGCGTTGTACATGGGCCTCTGAGAAATCTGGATCACCCCGTCGAATGGCATATCCAGTTCCTGGATCAGGAAGATCGCTCCTGCTACTGACACTGCGGCCAGCATTAGCGCAATAATAACCGTGGCATTTGGCGGCGCGAACAAGCCTGCGCTCATAAAAATGATCGCCAGCCAGGAGATCAAAACGATCAGCATGGTAACAGAAATCGACGTGTCAGTCTGTTCAAACAGCAACCACCGCATTTGACCAAGATCGGTGGCGATCTGTGCGGCTTGAGACTTAAGAGAGCGCTGCACGTCGTTCTGTGGCGATAGCTTCTCGATTGAGTTAAACACCGCCTCGCCCGAAGATCCACTCGGATCCAGTTGTGCAGTTTGGGAGGACTTCTTGTCCGGCCACATGTGACTGATCGCACTCCCGACCGAGCGACGGAGAAGTTCGCGGCTCTCCGCGGTCTCAGACCCGTAATTTGCCAGCACCCGATCGAGGAAAACAATCTTAGCCGCCATCTGCGTCACCTCGCCCTTCTGTGTGTCGTACGTACCCTTGGTTGAGGCAACCAGCAGTCCGAGGACCAGGGCTGCCATCGTCGCGACCAATCCCATCCCGACCTTAACAGCGTCCTTTGTCTCGGAGCTCAGGTGATCTTCGGGAAGAGCAGCTCGCACGCGTACCCCTAATACGCCCGCTCCAAAAAGACATGCGAACACCAGTGTTCCTGTGATTGCGGAATTCATCGCTGCTCCTTAGTTAATGAATTTGCCACGCGCGCTCAGCCCTTCGAAAGGGCTCGCACCAGACAAAATCATTTGAATCTGTATCAGAACGAAGCGGGATCGCGCAGCGCAGTTGGTGATTGCGCTCTAAACTAATACGGCCCTGCCATTGGTCCCCATGGCCCAAAGCCTCCCCCCCATCCGCCCCATAAACTCCACTGCATCTCCGCGTCCTGGTACGTCTCAGCGGTTTCCAGGTTCTCCGTCGCAAGTTTATTTGTCGCGCGGAGCTGTTGATAAGCCTGATACTCCCTGGGTCTACCGACATAGGCGCGGTTGTTAGCTGGGTCCGGAAAAATGTAGTAGGTTTTCCCGCCTTTCTGGATCATGGTTACCTTGCCTGGCGGAAGGTTTTGGAGCTTTTGTTGCTGCGCAGCCGTCTTAGGCGTGATTACCTTAAAGCCGGATGCTACCAGCATGCTCTCTTTGTTCTGCGTGCTGGTCGATGTGCTAGCGCAGCCGAGTAACATTATCGTGCATGCAGCCATGACCGTAGCGGGTAAGATATGTCTTATTAGTTTCATAGATTTAGTGTTGTTGTTTGATAATAGAACTCCAAACGAATGCTTCAGAAAGTAATTCCAGTGGTGATTTGCGGACCGTGAGTGATCGTGTCGAAAAGAAATCCGTTATTCTGGTAATCGACGCTGAGTGCCCGATAACCGACCTCAGTGAAAATGCAACGGGTGAGGTTGATCCCGACCACGCCCTCGACCTCCCACATCAAGTCGGAACCGACGTCGAAACCTCCGATCTCGCCGCGCACGGCCGTGTAAAACACTTTATCAAAGTTGTAGCGGCCACGGAGTCCGATGTATGGATCGAACCAGTACTCGTTTTTTGAGAAAGTTCGGTTCAGCGCCTTATCCAGGCGAAATGCAAGTTGATTGGCAATCCGCGCCTTTGCCGCACTAAGTACTCTGTCGACAGCGGCCCGGCGGTCGACGCCCCTCGCCACGAGCGCATCTACGCGTGCCCGGAGCTCAGCCTTTTTTAGCTGGATAAATTGCTCGACTCGTTGGGCAATATCTTCTCGAATACGCCCGCCCAATGGAGCGATTGGAACACTCGGCCTACGCTGTTCGCCGCCTAACGAGTTGTCGATCCGGTTGGCAATGTCCGTGCGAATTTTGTTCTTGAGCCTGGCAATAAAGTCGCTGTTGGAAATGTCTTCATTCAGGCGATTACGCAAGGCGGCGCTGATGTCGTCGACGAAGCGTACGCTCGCCTCGTCGATCGCAACGGTATTCCTCTGCAAAGTGAGTCGTTCGTATAAATTCGTGTAGTGCGAGCCGGTTGTCAGGTCGAGTGACCAACGCGGTTGGTTGATGAACCGCCAGCTCAATCCGGCGTCAGCTAAGTACTGGTCCACTCGCACGTCCACCTTCTGGATCAGCCCGTTTACGTCGGCGCTGTCGGAAAGACTCATGTAGATCAACTCACCGTATATACCGAAGGGACCTTTGTCTGCCTCCGCCCGCATTGCGAAAATCATGTCGAGGTGGCGCAGAATTTGGCCGAAGTCGATATCTACATCGGCGTCGATCCCGTGGAGTCCGGTTGTCCCAGTCATGCCTGGCATCCAGCCAGGTGCTGCGATCGTAAAATGCCAAGGTTCGCTCTGCGTAATCGTTGGCGGCGCGACTTCCTTCGAAGTGTATGGCTCAGGCCCAGCGAAAAGGACTGGTGCCGAGAGGACGATCGTCGCGAACACTGTCCCTCCAAAGATAGACAATCTCATTCTCATGGCTCGATTTTATTGTCCCCGACGTCCAAATCCGAGAAAATTAATTGCCCATCAGTCGCGATATCCCATTTCAAAAAAATCGGCCTCCAAATGAAAGGAGGCCGATCGACTTAACCAAATCAAAGAAAATTCGCTGTTACGTCTAAAAGTGGAGTCGCACACCAGCACCTAGTAGATGCTGTCTCAGATCGCGATCTTGATTCGTATTGATCTGCGTGCTCGTGTAATTCAGGAACTTGTATTCAATAAAGGTGCTGAACTTTGGGGTCCAATAGTAATCTGAGCCCGCAATAATCTGCCACGCAAGGTCCGCGTGACTTTGCCCGCCACCAGTGTTGATAGGGACTGTATTAGTTACGGGATCTCGGACCTCCGTCCCAGCAGACTCAGCATAGTAAACGCCGACCCCGGCTCCGGCATACGGCTGAAATCTTTGGTTTCCAGGTGCGAATCTCAAGATGAAGTTCGCCATAAATGCACCTGAGTTAATCCAGGTAGTCACATTTGCTTTGCGAGTCGTAAGAACCGTCGGGCAGTCGGGACACGCCGTGAAGGCCTCATTCAGGGTGAAATCAGCGCCACCTCTAAAGCCATTATAAAAGAAATCCCCTTCAACCGCTGGACGAACTATACCCGTGCCAAAGACGTAACCGAGTTTGAGGCCGCCGAAAAAGCCAACGTCATTTTTGGGGTCCACGATGAGGTTGCTTCCAAAAAAAGGGGAATTCGGATTATCGTCCGTAAAAGTTTGGGAGTCGCCGCGATTCTGGTAGATATTCGCGCCCGCATCGAGCGCCCCATAAAAGCCAGTTCCCCAAAGTGGTGGTGGCGGCGGGGCAACCTGCTTGTAGACCTCCTGGCCGGCTCGCAGCGAAACGGTTGCGAATCCGAACAGAAGTAACGGTAGAATAAAGAACTTTTTCATAAGCAATACAGGCTATAAGTGATGAATCGTGGTTTCGCTAATTTATTTCCTAGGTCTTTTTGTGATCAGAAGCCATTTTCAGTGGCGACCATTCGCTCGTCTATAGGACTTTGGTCCTACCTCGAAATGGCCGCATCATCGACAGTGGGCGCGGTGCAAACGGAGTCAGTGGTTTGCGGAAACGCTTTAGTTATCGGTTCCTCAGCCTCGGCTGGGCCGTTAATAAAAGTAGGAGCGGCGCATTCAAGTGAGCCGTCATTGAACCAGACATTATCATTTATTCCGAAAGCAGCTGGACTCAAGATCTCGGAAATTTCCCCGCTTGGGCTGTCGCCAGCCGCGTACGGCCGAATCGGTTTTTTGACCCGATAATCCCACTGCGAAATAATTCGCGGCACGTCTTGCCTGATGTTGGCGCTGGGTGCGCTGTAGGCGCTGGCTGCTCCGTCGACCCTACTATAGTTGAGGAAGATGCCCGCGGCTCCGCCAAGACAAAGCAAGATGCCGGCAATACCGATCAGCGCGATCGTCAACAACCAGAATTTATTTTGCAGAAGGTAGCTTCCGCACAAGCCGGCGAAAAAGCCGATGATCACTGACGAGATGATGCATCGCGCACCTCGTTCCTCGATGAGCAGCTCGCCTGGGCCGTATTTTGGGAACGAGATTTTCATGTTGCAGAAGCGAGCGCGAGCCGAATGGCAATGAGCAATTCCTCATCGTCGAAAGGTTTGGTAAGGAAGGCCGTAGCCCCTGCGTTCAACGCGGTGGAACGAACGCGTGGATCATCTTTTCCGGTAAACACAATCACCCGCGTTGAAGGCGAAAGCTCGCGGAGCCGCGATTGAACCTCCAGACCATTCATTGCTGGCATCCAAACATCCAGCACCGCCACGGGAACGCGGTGAATCCTGGCGTACTCCAGGAATTTCTCCGGCTCGCTAAACTGTTGCGCTTGCCAGCCAGCCGACGAGAGCAAGCGGCCGACCGCTTTTAATACGGACGGATCATCGTCGAGCAAGCAGATGACATCGGTATTTGGGTTAGGCAAAGTAACTAAGATTACACTCGCCTTTTGCCAACCGACTATTAGACCTTAGTCTCATGCCGGGCCGCAGGAGCGATGCCCGCTTTTTCAACCAATCGAACAAGTCCCGCAACGGAACTGACGCGCAGCTTCTGCATCATCCGGCCACGATGAACTTTCACTGTCTTTTCCGCAGTCCCAAGTTCGCCCGCAATCTGTTTGTTCAACATGCCAGTAGTGACAAGTTGCATCACTTCGAACTCCCGCGGCGTCAACAAAGCAAGAAGATGCCGAGCTTTGTTCTTTTCCGTACTGCGCCGCCGCTGCTCTGTGGACCGGATCAGGGCGCGTTCAACACATTGAAGCAACTCGTCAGCTCGAAACGGCTTTGGAAGAAAATCAACCGCGCCCGCTTTCATGGCTTGAGCGCACATGGAGATATCGCCGTGACCCGTAATAAAGACGAGCTGTTCGTCGCGTCGTCGCTGGATGAGTGTTTCCTGGAGGTCCATCCCGTTTAAAGCCGGCATCCGAACATCGAGAATCACGCACGCGGGTCCGGCGTGTTGGTCGCGCTCGAGAAAATCGGATGCGGATTCAAAAATTTCACTTTTGTACCCGGCGGAGCGGAGCAGTCGCTTCAGACCCTTCCGCACGGATGCATCATCGTCGATCGCAAAGACCAAACTGTTTGAAGGAATTCTCACAAAGCTGCGCCGCTTGCCGATAGAGTAAAGCAGAATCGCGCTCCTCCGCCATCGGCATTTTCTGCCACAATCATGCCGCCGTGGGATTCGACGATTGAACGCACGATCGCGAGCCCCATCCCCAATCCCTTGGCTTTCGTGGTAAAGAACTGTTCAAATACGCGCTCGCGCGCTTCCTCTGGAATACCAACCCCATAATCGCGCACGCTCACGCGAATTGCGCTATCACTATTCTTTTCCGTCGCAATCACCACCTTGCGATGGGGTGCCGGCGTATCGTCCATGGCATCGAAAGCGTTGATCGTGAGGTTGAGCAGGACTTGCTGGAGCTGAATCGGGTCTGCTTCAATCGGCGGCAGATTCGGCTCGAGCAAAGTCTCCACCTCGCAGGATTGAAGCATTGCATTCGGCTTTACCATGTGCACCACCTTGCTTACAAGATCGTTCAGATTCACCTGCTGCCGGTTCGGGACGCTTTTTTTCACCATCCTCTGAATGCCGCGAATCACAGCGCCGGCGCGGTGTGCATCAGCCATGATGTCACCGAGCAGTTCGTGAAGTTCGCGAAGATCGACATCGCCGCGATCAATAAAGCGCTGTCCCGCACTGGCGTTGCTGGAGATGCCGGAAAGCGGCTGATTCAGTTCATGGGCAATGGAAGCCGCCAATTCACCCATCGCTGCGACTCGACTGAGATGGCTGAGCTCTTCACGGTGTTGCAGTGCTTCCAGTTCAGCCTGTTTTCGAGCCGTAATGTCGATGCTGACTCCCAAAAGTCGCGCTGGTTTGCCATTACCATCCAAATGCACACTTCCGCGCGTCGCCATCCAACGTACAATTCCATCCGGCAGAACTAACCGATACTCGGAATCATAACCTTTCCCGTTGTGGATCGCATCGTCGATTGTTTGTCGAACGCGATCGCGATCGTCGGGATGCACGCGAGAAACAAAAGCTTCGAACCCGATTTTTCCTGAAGCCGGCCATCCCAAAAGGGCCCGTCGAGCATTGGTCGCCCAAATCTCATCTCTACTCAGGTCCCATTCCCAAATCCCCAAATTAACTGCGTCCGCAGCGACACGCATGCGCTCTTCGCTCTCCCGCAACGCGGTGTCTTTGTTTACCAGTTCCGTTACATCCATCGAAATGCCCCGCAGCCCAACAGCCTTGCCGTCTGCCCCCCTCACGCAGCGCCCACGCGCTAGCATCCAAAGGACGCTACCGTCGGGAAGCACGACTCGAAACTCCGACTCGTAGTCTTTACTATTTTCGATCGCATCTCTGAGTGCCTGTTGGAGTCGATCGCGATCATCGATATGCACAACGGAAATAAGGTCCTTCAATGTGATTTTTCCGGACGTAGGCCACCCGAAAACAGAACGGCGCGTCGTCGTGGACCACACCTCATCCGTGTTCGAGTCCCACTCCCACATTCCGAGATTGGCGGCTTCCGCCGCAAGGCTCATCCGCTCCTCGCTTTCCCGCAAAGCCTGTTCTTTGTTTACCAGCTCCGTGACGTCCACGCATGAACCAATGTAGCCGGCGAAGTTTCCTTGCGCGTCGTATCGGGCAACGCCCTGGTCCGAAATCCAACGATATTCGGCATCATAACGTCGCAGCCGGTATTGCATAACGAAAGGCTGCCGCGCATCGAAAGCCTCCGTGTAAATCTCGAGACATTTTTGTAGATCGTCTGGATGTACGCCTTCGGCCCAGCCATTCCCCAGTTCCTGCTCCAGGCCACGGCCCGTAAACTTCAGCCATGGTTTGTTAAAGAAAGTGCAGAGTTTGTCCATACCAGACATCCAGATTAGGACTGGCGCTGCGTCGGCTACACTCCGGAAACGCTCCTCGCTTTCGCGCAAGCCCGCGTCGCTGACCTGCAACTGGCGGGCGAGCGCGGCGGCGTGAACCACATCGTAGCTCAACTCACAGGCCATCACCACGACAAGGCCTTGATAAAACAAGCTTGCTGTCAGCGGCATGGAGATGATTCCCCACGTTATTGTTATTCCTTCCACAGTCCCCGCCATAGTGAAAAACAGAATGCTCCCGCCCACCATGAGCGCTTGTCGCCGGTCGCCCCGTCGCCATACAGCTATTGTGGCGTCCATCACGAAGATCACGAGCAACACCAAGCTCAACTGGGCGACCAGCATCCAGGGATTCGGCACACCCGCTGCGACCGAAACGGATTCTCCGAGGAATGAGACGTGCCGAAGGGGAGCCATCTGCCGAAAATTGATATTCGGCGAGAAAATAAAATTAAGGATCAACGATAACGTCCGCACGCCGACGACTGTCCAGGCGAGCCATTGTCTTCCCGCCTTTAGGTAGAGACGCACGAAAATGACGAGCGACACGATTATGACCCAAACCGGAACATGAACCCAGCGTACGTCGCTGCCGAATTGCTCTGGCGTTTGCGCCTGCATCATCGCCAACTCGAGCGCGGCAAAGGCCGCCACAGCAATTGCCATCGCTGAAAAAACAAGATTGGCTCGCGCCGCTCGGTCTTTCCACCAAACGACAACGTGGATCAGCGCCAGCGTCAGGCACGCTCCGCTGCCCACGGACCAGATGACGGTGACCCAGTTCATCGATTCAACAGTCGAAGTTACTGTACACCCAGTGGCGAGACTGCTCGTTAGGCGACGCTTCCGCAGGAATTGCAATACCTGAAATCAGACGGGTGTAGAATCTCGCGAGAAGATGGCTTGCCATAGCCCGCAAATTTTACACTGTCCAGCCCATCGGGAAAAGCCCTATATGCCGTTAGGATATTTGTAACAGAACCGTAACAATCGGCTCCGTTGCAGCGGTTGTGATTGCATTGCCATCAGGCGGACCGCTTTGAGATATCGTATCTTAAACCGCGTCTCTCATTCGGCGGTTTGTTTATTTCCTGCTTTGATTGAGAGCGTCGCCAACCGCGGCGATGAATTTTTCATCGTCGAACGGCTTCATGAAAAAGGCGACCGGGTCGATCGCCATTGCGGTGGCACGCGCGGCCAGATCCTCCCGCGCTGTAATGACAATTACACGAGTCTTATTAAGGATCACTGACAAGCAAGCGTGCCACAGGCTGATCAGTCTTCAATTGTCGCGGCTACTTCTTGTGCTTCTTCCACAGTTTTCTTGTCAGCCGCACTCAGATTTGAAGGCTTCGTATCTATGGTCACCTTTACGATTTTGCCCGTGAACTTGTTTTCGCCCGGCTTGTAGTCGTTGGATACCATCGTTTCGTTATCCACGCCTACATCGACACCTTCGTCTCCTGAAAACGCGTACGGTTGCGTTTTGGGAATGCGGCCTTCCGCCACTTTTTGGCCGTCCACATAAAGCGCGCACTTACCACCTGAGCCGGGTTTCGGCGCGTCGATTATGAACTCATATTTGATCTCGTGCTTCCCTGGCGATAGGGCCGTCTGCCCGCCGATATTGGTCCTTTCGACTCCAAAGAAGTTGTACTCATGGTGGACCTTTCCTTCTTTCATATAGAGAACCCATCCGCCGAACGCGCCGGCCTGGGCAATGATTACACCGTTGGTGTTGGCGTCGCGCAATTCAACTGGGGCAGTAATGGTATAAGAGCGGTTCTTAACGTTAATAAACGCGTTCTCCGTCATACCAGTCATGCCCGGATAGACCGTCAGCGAGGTCCGATCGCCCATCAGATCGGGTCGCCCGGCAATACTCGCATCGAAGCGTTCTGATCTGCGGTCATCAATAGGCAACACATGATTCTTGATTGCCTCCTTGGTGAAGAGGTCTTGAAGCTCTTTCAGCTTTCCGGGATTTTGCGCGGCGAGATCGTGGGCCTGGCTGAAGTCCTCGGCTACATGGTAAAGTTCCCAAGTGTCCTTGGAGAGCGGCGGAAGCGGCACCATCAGCCATGGAATGGAATGACGCGTGCATGCCACCCAGCCATCGTGATAAATTCCGCGGTTTCCAAACATTTCGAAATACTGAGTCGTGTGTGTCTCCTTGGCTTTAGGATTGTCGAACGTGTAAACCATTGACGTTCCGTCGAACGGTCTCTGCGCCGTACCGTTGACGCTCTTAGGAGACGGCAAGCCGACCGCTTCCAACACAGTAGGCGCAATATCAGTGACATGAGTGAACTGGGAGCGGATTTCTCCCTTGGCTTTAACTCGCGCGGGCCAATGGATCACGACTCCGTTAGTAGTGCCACCGTAATGCGAAGCGATCTGCTTGGTCCATTGAAACGGCGTATCGCCGGCCCATGCCCAGCCTATAGCATAATGTGGAAAGGTCGTTGGGTCGCCCCAGTTATCCAGATGAGGCATGTTAATTTCGGCGGTATTGATGATGCCATTCAGCGCCATCATTTCGTTATACGCGCCTTCCGGTCCGCCTTCGGCACTGGCGCCGTTATCGCCAACGATGTAAATGAACAATGTGTTATCCAGCACGCCCATTTCCTGCAAGGCATCGACCAGGCGTCCTACTTGTTCGTCAGTGTGCTCGGCAAAGCCAGCGAAGGTCTCCATTTGCCGGGCCTCAAGTTTTTTCTGGTCGGACGTCTGAGAGTCCCAAGAGGGAATCTCTTTCGGACGCTTCGTTAGCTCGGCGTTGGCGGGGATAACGCCTATTTGTTTCTGGCGCGCGAACGTTTCGTCGCGAAGGGCATCCCAACCCTCGTCGAATTTGCCTTTGTAGCGGTCAATATATTCCTTGGGGACATGATGTGGAGCATGCAACGCGCCGGTGGCGAAGTAGACGAAGAAAGGCTTGTCCGGCGTCAATGAATGTTGCGCCTGCATCCAGCCGATCGCCTGGTTCGTCATATCAACAGTAAAATGATAACCGGGCTCGTGCGGCGGCTCTACCCGGATGGTTCCATCAAAAATGGCCGGGGCCCACTGATTGGTCTCGCCCCCGATGAAACCGTAAAACTTGTCGAAGCCGGAATGAGTCGGCCAGCGATCGAGCGGTCCTGACACCGAGACCTCCCATGGCGGTGTTTCGTGATACTTGCCAAAGGCGGAGGTGCTGTAGCCGTTGAGTCGCAACATCTCCGCTAGCGGCGCCACACTTTGCGGACGAATGCCGGTATTGCCGGGAAATGCGGTGGCGAGTTCCATGATCGCGCCCGCGTTATTAACGTGATGATTGCGTCCCGTTAGCAGCGCGGTGCGAGTCGGTGAACAAAGTGCAGTGGTATGAAAATCGTTATAACGCAGGCCAGCTGCCGCCAGCTTGTCGAGTGTCGGCATTTTGCACGGACCGCCGAATGCGCTTGGTTGTCCGAAGCCAATGTCGTCGAGCAAAACGACGACAACGTTTGGCGCCCCTTTCGGCGCTTTTACCTCAAAGCGTGGCGGCGCCTTAGCATTGCGCGCGTCAAGCTCCGTGATAGTTGGCGGCGTAGGCTCGCGAACCGGAAGCACGGTTCGATTAATCTGCTGTGCCATCAGCGGCAACGGCAGCAAGCCTAACGTAGCGACCAGCCAATGTATCAGTGGCGAATTCTTCCTTACGATTTCTGATTTCATTGTGTCTGGATTTGTCCCTTAGGTTTCACTTACTATCCCAAAAATCTCCCGCACTGCCTCTTCTTGCCCTCGATGTCGATGTCGCGCCTTCATCCGTAAGAATATTGAACTGAAGTCGTCGACAACCACCTGAGCAATGTTGTCAGCCTCTGGGCACTGTGTCTATGAGACTTTAGGGCTACAGGGCCGGTCCCCTTTTCTAACCAGTCTGAAATTCACTGACTTGATTTAATACCTGACGCACCAGTCTTTTTGCCGGGGTTCGGACCGATGAATGCTCTTCCCAGTTGCTTGAGTTGCTGCGTGTTACAGAACAACGCGAATAGGGCAATAATGACAACGAAGTAGTGGAACTTGGGTATCTGGAATTCAGGCCTTCGCACAATAAAGACGAAGCCAGAATTAGACGTACCGAGTACAAAGGACATGCAAGCGACAAACAGAACAATGTAGCCAACGAGCGCGTTACGAAGCTGCGGCAGCGGCGGGCGAAGTCGATGGCGTATCCAAAATAACTATGCATAAATGTTTTGACTAGCCGCTGCGACTTCGGGTATACGACCTCCGTAAATCGAAACCGCCTGAGAGAAATTCTTATTGTGCGGCGAAACCAACCAAAGGAGAAAAAACTATGAACAATGTAAAGAAGATTGCAGTTTCACTATTAATCCTGGGCGTGATGACAGGATTTACACAGGCGGCGACTCATCATCATGGATCCAAGCCAGACGCAACATTGCGGCTGAGCACCGGTGGCTTTGCTCTTGGAATTGGTGTCAGCTGGGGGTCAGGCACGCTCACCTACAGAGGCAAAGACTATCCGGTTAAAGTAAAAGGACTGTCGGTGGGCAGGGTCGGGGCGACCAGTTCTTCCGCTTATGGAGAGGTTTTCAACCTGAAGCATCTTCAAGATTTCAACGGTCATTATGACGTGGGTGGCGCCGGAACCCGGGGCGTAACCCTTGGCGCTGGGAAAAGTGGGACCATAATGTCAAATCAGGCCGGTGTGCTAGTCCGCGTTTCCTCCACGCAACAGGGAGTTGCTGTCAATGCGACTGGCGGCGGCGTTGACATGCAACTCAAATAACGGGTTGCCTGAGAAGTAAATTTGCGCGCGCCGTCATTTGACGGCGCGCGCGGCAATTTGCTCGGTGCTTGGGCTACTCCTTTACTTCTCGTCCCATTGCACAGGTACCTCGCGGGCTTCGCTCTTTACCAAAGCTATTCGCCTTTCTTCCTCGTTCGATGTGCGCCTCAGATGTTTTTCTTCGGCCTTCTCGCAGCTCTCGCCGGAATTCCACTATCGTATTTTCTTCCCCGATGGCGAAGGAAAGCCTAACCAGCCTATGCAAACAACCGCTTCACCGCATGTTCCCGAAGTCGGTCCGCGGAAAGAGCATCGCGGCGTCACTTTAATCAGCGATCTCCAGCCGTTCAGTCGGGGATCAGGGCGAATATTTGAAGAGACGAATTGATTACGACGAACTACCTTTGATTCGCATTTTCGATTAAGCGCGCAACGTGATCGAAGCCCACGAACAAGCGGGCGGGTTCAAAGAGCCGTAACGGATACTGATTGCCGTCTTGCCGTCATGGGCAGGTTTGGCTTCGTTTTCTGCGTGAACACTGCACCTGATCCGAGGGCAGCCATTGTCGATTGGTTGTCCCCGCTTGCGCAGCTAATTAGCAGAATTCCTGCGAAGAGAATTATCAGCATTTTTTCAGCCGGTCGCATCATGCTGTGATCCGCGTTTACGTCCAAATGGGTCATGCGAATCGTCTTGCACTCGCGCAGTTGTCCCGTGAGCTTTGCCGTTGCGACCTGACCAAACAGAGGAAATAACCATGAACTCCTTCTCTCCAAACTATTTCATCCACGCGGCAAACGTGCTGCTATTGGTGGCTTATAGCGTTCGCGACATTCTGTGGTTGCGCTTGTTCGCCGTGGGAGCCTCGCTCGTCTCGATCCCGTATTTTGTGCTACAGCCGACAAAACTGTGGGCGCCGCTCAGTTGGACTATCGTGTTTGCGGCGATCAATCTGCTGCAATCATGGCGTCTCTTCATCGAGCGTCGTCCAGTTAAACTGACACCCGAGGAGGAGGACATTCGACGGCTGGTTTTCCGGGACTTACCTCCTCGGAAAGTCCTCCAGGTTCTGAGCATTGGATCCTGGACCACGCTTGAGGTTGGAGAGCGACTTATAGAGCGTGGTAAACTTCCCGAGACCGTCTCGGTAATTGTCCGTGGGAAAGTACAGGTCACGAGAGATGGACGTGTCCTGGGTGAACTGATCGCGGGTGACGTCGTAGGCTCTGCGCTGATCTTCAGCAGCATTCCGGCCGAGGTGGATGCGGTAGTACTAGAGCCGGGCCGCGCCATGCGTTGGCAGTTTGGAACGTTGGAACGGTATCTCGCGGCCAACCCGGAAACGCGGACCATAATGCTGCAGCATGTCGCCCGTGACCTAGCTGAGAAGGTGGAACGTGCGACCCGGGCTGATCGAAACCGCTCCGACAAGACGCAATAGGACGCGTTGAGAATTACGTCACAAGCCTCGCTCGCTCGCGCTGGCGATGCCTAATCCTCATATCTCACTAGATCGACAGCTTGAACCTCGGAACATTGGACTCTAGGCCTATGCGAGCGTGAGACTCCTTCCCAATTTGTCATTTCGGCAGGTGAAACCTCTCGAAGTAGTAAGTCATTGTAAGATTGGCCTGAAACTTCTTATTGCCGCCGTCGAGCTGCTTTTCCAATGTGGCACTGAGAACAACCGGGATATTCGAGAGGCGTTTGGCAACACCCAGGTTGATTGTGTGAGTCCAGCGGGCGCCATTTTCAAAGTCGATCTTCGCTTTGTAGTTCGTACCAATCGACCAATCGTACGGAAGGATGAAAGCGGCTGGGAGGGACAACTCAAGATAACGCTGCGCCGCGACATTATGTTCCTCGGCGATCGAATGGTTGTATTCTGCCGTAGGTGTAAGGGTGAGCCAGTTTGTAACATCGTGCGCGACGGACCAAGAAGGGTGTAGGCGCCACACGCTGTCACCTAGCGCGGGATTAGAGGCAGTATCAGCATGCAACTCGATACCACCGCCAGTACGCCACTTGTTGCTCAGTCGAAAAACGGTGCCTGTGGCAATCTCGACATCACCAAGACCGCCTATGTCGACGTGGCCCGACGCTTGATCGCTCCGGTCATAAACGAACGGCACCTTGAGCCGCACAGCCCAGTCTTGCCGGTCGCTAACGTCCCAACCCCATAATCCTCCCAGAGTCCACCTGGCCTCTTCTGCACCATGTTTGAATTGGTCCCACTCTGTGTCCAGCCATACTCTAGATTGGATGATCGTTTGATCGCGTAGTGCTTTGAGTTCGTCTGCGGCCGCCGTCATGGAATCGACCGATGTCTGTTCCGCTGCTGGCAACAAGCTCGCGGCGAGTAAGCTAAGAATAACAAACAGGAATCGAGCGAAAGAAATTAAATGGAATACTCCGCGTCTGAATGGCGAATAATTCGGCACAATTTTCGTTAGGCGACAGGAGGCCACGTGACTTCCTCCCTTATTCCGGGCTGTAATGACGGCTTACTCCGCCAACCAGCTTCGCGCCTTCTCCGGTTCGATAAGTGGAAAAAACTTCACCGGCGCGCGACGGACTCCCGCTCCGGCAAAACCAAACGCAAGCGTCTCCCAACGGGACTCAGCGATGATGGCGATCTTGGAAATTTTACCGCTATGCAAAAAAAAGAAAATCGAGATCATTTCCCCAATCTGCGCCGCGCTCCCAACCCTCAAAGTTTTCAAGAATGACGAGCAAGCGAGGTTTCGATCCCATGTCGATCTTGCGGGCGAGGGCGTTTTGCTCTGCGCCAAATTCGGATCGTTTCAAAATGCCGCCGATGCGTAACACACAGATGTCGTCAGGCTGATATTGGATTTGAACTGGCATGATCGCGTATTTCTATCTGGTTGGGTTTAGCTGAAACAAGATTTTATGCAGCGAGCTCATGCAGCATCCTCACATTGGAAGCATCGCCGTCCGTACGAGCGCAAAGAGGAACACGGCAACGGCGAAAATGAAAGCCAGTGAACGCACGCGCTGCTGCTCGAACTTTCCTGACGCGCTAGCGAAGAAAAGCACTGTGGCAAACAAAACAGTGTTCGCGAGGTACTGACCGGAAACGTTGCCCGCGCTGCGCGCTTTCTCCAGGTTGCTGGCCGCCTTGGAGGTCAGTTCGGCAGCTTCGCGCGCCCCTCGTGTTTCGTAAAGGTTCGGCACGAAAGGATGTGGGTCCGCCTTCGGATTTTCAAAAGGCCTCTGTGCCAGCCATGCATCGTAAGCCTTGCGCACATCGGGAGGAAAACGCTCTACGTAAAAGTTCGCCAGCTGCTCGTTGCCCGCCTGTTTCGCGGCGAGCACTTCCATGAACATCGCAGTGTGAATCGTGGCCTGCTGCATTCCTTGCAAACTCAAAACACCCGCCCTGCGCTCGAGCGCGTTAAATTCATTCATTAATCGATTGCTTTGGCGCGTCCAAGCCGCCGATTGATACGAACACCAAGCCGTGCCGACTGTTGTTAGCGCCATCAGCAAGGCGACGATTGGCTCCACCCATCCTTTCCTCGGTGGCTCGTGATCTCGCACAAGCTGTAAGTCAGAAGGTTTCTCCATGACGGCGATCTTGAATCCTTAGTAGCTCCAACCTGACAGAGTATGGCCTTGGGCGCACAGGTTCCAGTCAGACCTTGGCCTGACGCCGTATAAGGCCAAGGTCCAATTGCCAGTGCGCGCGGCATCGGCGCGCCATCCCCTCCGCATCAAAAGCCGAATGCAGATGAGCGCGATAAAAATGGTGATGAGGAGCATAATTCAAAAACTCACGCCCACAGAAAAGACCCACGTCGGTTTATCCCGGTCCAGATTGAATACGTAAGTTGTGAAATCTACTTTCTTATAGGAGAAACCCACGAGCAATCCGCGCTGGATATCGACGTCGGTTTGGTAGGCCCGTGTTCGCTGGCCCACCAGGCCGAATCGAAACCAATCCACCGGGGAGATGCTCAATTCAGACCAGCTATAAAAGAAGCTTCCCTCCGAAGTGCCTACGTCGAAGACAAACTCGCTTTCACTGGAAAGGTCGAACTTCCAATACGCAAGCGAAAACTTGTAGCCGGGCGCGATGCCAGTCGTATTCCCGAATACGCCGCCCAGCATCGGCGTGAATTCCCACTCCAGTTTTTTGCCGCCACTGAAATTGTAGCCGACCCACGCCGATCCCGTTTCGAGGTTCTCGTAGTTGTAGCGAGTTTCGAGATGCAGCCAGCCGCGGTCTGCGGTCAAGGTGGGCTGCACATATTCCTGGTCGTTAGGCACGATATAAGTGGAAACCGAAGCCGAGAAGGACCAGGCTTTCTCGTCCACTTCTTTACTCAGCGCGGGCGGCGTGCTTGTCGCTTTGGAATCGGGCGCGTTCGTCGTCGCATCGGCCAGCGCGTTGCCGCCCGCGAGGACGACGGCAATCACGATCAAGACAGGGAAACGCATTTGTTTCATCCTCCCAGCGTTATGGTCATGCCCACGAGAATCGACCCAAGAATAACCATCGCAATACCCACTAGCCATCGGTGACGCCCGGTCATGCGTCCCAGAGCGTAGCCCATCAAAAACAACATCACGATGGCGACGACGTTGGAGACGCGCAGGGCTGGCCCGGGGTTACGCATGAAAATGAACGGAATCACCACCGGGAAGGTGGAAAAAAACACCAGGAAAAAAACGCCAACCGCGCCCAGCCAATCATCATTGCCGAGGCGCACGTGATGGCGCGGCTCCGGCAGTTCCTGCAAACGACGGCTCATCGTTTCGAGTTCTGCCGGTTCCAAGATGGACGCAATCACCGGCGGTAGAGCGTCCGCGATGACACGCTGCGCTTCTTTTGGATCGGTGGCTTTGTGCATGGCGCGAAAG
>Ga0209239_1000987_pt1 | contig 16709 bp, 14 predicted proteins | sample GraSoi013_2_20cm_FD_185824 | JGI IMG/M metagenome (GOLD analysis project Ga0209239, IMG submission 185824) | Grasslands soil microbial communities from the Angelo Coastal Reserve, California, USA - Sample 10_02_2013_2_20cm (SPAdes) (version 2) | ecosystem: Environmental > Terrestrial > Soil >...
CCAGCACCTCGAATCGCGCGCCGCATTTCTTCAAACGCTCCTCGACCTCCGGCTGAGAGAACGCCGGTCCGAGGTAAGCCCCTTGCATGGCATCGCCGTTCACCCGCCGCTCTTGGTTGAGCTGCATGTGATAACCGACCAGGGCGGCGCCCAGAGCGCCGCCCGCATCACCCGCGGCGGGCTGAATGTAGATCTGCTCGAAGCCACCGTCGCGCAGGATTTTGCCGTTCGCCACGCAGTTGAGGGCAACCCCACCTGCCAGGCACAGGTTCCTGATTCCGGTCTCCTCGCGTAGCGAGCGCGTGAGTCGCAGCACGATCTCATCGGTCACGGCCTGGATCGAAGCCGCCAAGTCCATGTGGTAATCGGTGAGGAGCTCATCCTGCCGGCGCGGGTGACCCCCAAATAGCTCGTGGAACCGCTCCGATGTCATTGTGAGCCCGGTGCAGTAGTTGAAGTAGCTCAGATTAAGACGGAACGAGCCGTCGGCCTTGACGTCGATCAGGTGTTCGAGGATCCGGTCCTTGTATCGGGGCACGCCGTACGGTGCAAGCCCCATGACCTTGTATTCCCCGGAGTTGACCTTGAAGCCGGTGTAATAGGTGAAGGCTGAGTACAGGAACCCCAGCGAATGCGGGAAGTGGATCTCCTTGTGCACTTCGAGGTTGTTTCCCTTCCCGATCGCGGCAGACGTCGTCGCCCATTCCCCCACCCCGTCCATGGTAAGCACCACGGCTTCTTCAAATGGGGACGGAAAGAACGCGCTCGCCGCGTGGCTTAGGTGGTGTTCGCTGAAGAGCAACTGTTCGTTCCAGCCATCGCGCCCGTCGATTTTCCCCAGTTCCTTCTTCAGCAGTCCTTTCAGGAAGAGCTTTTCCCTCAACCACAGGGGAATCGCCATGCGAAACGACTTGAACCCGCGTGGCGCAAACGTCAGATACGTCTCGACCAGCCGCTCAAACTTCAGGAACGGCTTGTCGTAGAAGACGACGCGATCCACGCCGCGCAACCCGGTGCCGCGCTCGGTCAGGCAGTAGCGGATCGCGTTGGCGGGAAACCGGGCATCGTGCTTCTTGCGCGAGAAGCGTTCCTCCTGCGCGGCGGCAACGATCTGACCGTCCTCGATCAGCGCCGCAGCGCTGTCATGGTAAAACGCGGAAATCCCGAGAATGCGCAAGCGCCTGCTCTCTCAGAACAGCGTGTATATGAACGGCGCAATGGCCGAACCTTGCGCCAGCACGATCAGTACACCCAGAAGGGCCATCATTACGAAGATCGGCCACAGCCAGTATTTCTTTCGGGTGCGCATGAACGCCCACAGTTCCTTCAGCATTTCCATCGCGATTTCCTAGAATTGGTTGATCATGGAATCAGGTGGAGGCCCGGGCGGCTTGCGCCGTATCCAGTACGAGTTCGCGCCGGAATCGAGCTTCAGGCGCAGCGGGTCCTTCCCGGCGAGCCGCGCCAACACGCCGATCGGAGCGATGACGCAATAAAACAGAATGCCCAATGCAACCGGACTCACGACCTTCGCCAGCAAAAGTCCGAGCTTGAACCACAGCCGATTCGGTACGGCAAGGACCGCTGGCTTCCAGATGGCGATTGTGGCGAAAACAACTGCTACGCCTAGAGCCCACCACCGCGGCGTTTCGCCGTGCAACAACGGCCAGCCCGCAATCAGCAGAAACGCGCCCGCAAACACCAAGCCAAACGAGCGGTCCGTCGACCCCTCTACCTGCTGCTCCCGCGACAAGTCTTCGTGTGCCATGGCGCACCATCCTGCTTTTCAGTTGAGCGAGCCTGGCCCGCTTCAATTTTTGGGTAGTAACTTGTTGAGATTATACAGTATTCTGACAGACGATCTGCCTGGGCTCAAGAATCTTTGAGCTTTGCCCCAGCGGGCGCAGCTCAAACCTGCAATCAGAGGGCCCGATGGACCCCAGCCCTCACGTATGCCGCCCCGATTTCGTGTCCCAAAAAGCGAGCCGCCTCTCAGCACCCTCCTGTATCACTGAGCGAACAATACATTTCGCGCATCTTCGCGGCCGACGACTGGATCGAGAACTGTGTCTCGACTCGTGCTCGAGCCGCTCGAATCAGTTCAGCGCGAAGTTCAGACGACCCGGCGACCACTCCAATTCCCCTCGCGAGAGCCTCAGGGTCTTTGGCAGGGACCAAAACAGCCTCTCTGCTATCCTCCAGAATCTCTGGAATTCCTCCGACACGGCTGGCCACAATAGGAACCCCGAGAGCCATAGCCTCAAGGAGCGCCATCGGCACCCCTTCGTGGAGCGACGGCAGCGCAAACACGTCAAACGCTCTCATTAGGTTGTACACGTCCGTCCGCATCCCCAAAAACTCCACATCACGAGATAATCCATGACTCTCTGCACAGTGCCCAAGCGCGGCCCTCAACGGACCGTCCCCAAGAATCACGAGCTTGCTTTCTTGCGGGCCTCGCTGCCGTCGGAATTGCGCGAAGGCCTTAATCAGATACTCAAAACCCTTGATCGGCATGAGGCGGCCCACGGTTCCCACCACAAACGTATCGGGTGCGATCCCCAGTTGTGCCCGCATCGCCGAGCGCTCCAAGGTGGGAACGACACGAGCCAGATCGATACCGTTCCTGATACAGCGGACGTCGGCTGAAGGATACCGCCCCTGTAATATGTTGGTAATTTCTGACGAGACCCCGACAATTCCATCAGCCGTCGCTTTACCCACAGCCACATTGATCCCATTGTAGAGGCTCATCTTGAAACCAGCCCAGCCTGGGAGATTCTCTTCCAGGCCGTGATAGGTCTGAACCGTTACAGGATTGTGTGATAGTTTTCCCGCAAGGGCACCTAAAATATGTTCCTTGTAACGATGCGAATGGACGATATGAGGCCGGATCTCTCTCAGATGATCGGTCACCGCGCAAAGAAGCCGGGCGATCCCCAGACGCGATTCGTGACAGACCGTCACTGGAATTCCGCGGAGCGTGAACTCGTCCGCCAACCGCCCGCCGTTGAGTAACAGTGCCGACAGCTCGAGATCTGGAAACTGCTTGAGCGCCCCTAGTAATGTGACGACTTGCACCTCTGCTCCCGCCCAGAGATCACCCGAGGCAAAATGGCACACGCGCACCGGGGAACGTTTTCCTCCTCGGTCATTGCTTGTCATAGGCAATGCTTTGAGGTCAGCAGAGGAAGAGTGGCGAATCAGAAATTCTGGTCCGCGTCGGAGTCTCCTCGCATCAAGTGCCAAGACTCGAGCGGTATGTCTTGGAGCGGCACATCCGTCCGATTGTGATAGGCAAAGTTCAAGTTGCCGGGGATCGCGAGAAAGCCATTGCCTCGCAGCAACCGCCTCACGGCGGCATGGGATGCCGTGCACAGCACCGCGTGCACACCTTCTCTAGCACATAACTTCAGCGCACGATCCAATAAAGCTTGGAATACTGCGGGAGCGGCCGAGTCGAAGAGGCAGTCGACGATCGTTCCTACCTTCATATTTCCCATCCGAGGGTCGTTCGAAAACTGCTTTGTCTTCACGATGCAATAGCCCAGCAAGCGATTCTCGTGCCGGCATCCAAGCACACGATAGCGATCCGGATGCCCGCCAAATCGCCTCTGGAGATATTTCTGATCTCTTGCAAGACACGCCCCAAACCGTCCACTTACCGCTTGCCAGAGCTTATTGTAGCTGTCGTCGAATCCTTGCTCCTCTCGAACCTCCACTGGCACAGCCCTGGGCCTGGCGACAATGGTCAGGCCCACCCATATCGCCTGACCAACAGCCAGCCCCCATCCTCCCAGCATTCTTATGAACGACTCGACGAATCCAAACGGCACAACAGCGGCCGTATCGCCCGTATGTAAGGCAAGGGCTCCGACCCCCGACAGTTGAAGATTGTGGCTCACGCCTCGAGCATTCAGGACCCGAAGGTACTGGGGCAAGATTCCCTTATGCACCCATTTCAACCCCGTCAGAATCCGCAAGACGGGAGGTTCTACGTGCAGCGATAGTGCGCAGTCCAGAGATCGGTTGACTTCCTTGATGAGCAGCGGACCTACGAGACCATTCCGGTGCTCGGGGAGCACCATGAACCCCACGATCCAGTGAGCCGCTACGGTCTTCGCGAAAGCAGAGAGTTGCACGGGAATCGTCGTGACATGGCCGACGATATCGTCTCCCTTCACAAATACGAACGTCGGAGGATCCTGGGTAGAGCCTGCTTGCCCTTGCTGGCCTCCGTCGAACCGTGCGGTTGAGGAGGATGCCCGGTTGCGCGAGCTCGGCCAGATCGCGCGGCAAAATCGGTCGAATGCCTCATACATGCCCTGATGATACAGAGAGACTTTGGCAACTTCTCGATTCATGGCCACTCACTTGCGAATACAATTCGGAGCATTAGGGGGCGACTTTGTAGTCTTTCAATATCTTCTTGATATGTTGCACACTGGTCATTTCCATGGCGTCTGCAATGGCAATCGACACCTTGAATTCTTCCTCCAAACCGTTGATCAACGACAGATGTCCCATAGAATCCCATTCCGCAATGGTTTTCCTTGATGATTGATCCGTCACCTCCGAGGCATCCAAGTTGAATACCCTGGCAACCACTTCTTCAACGCTCAAAACGCCCTTTCGCGTGTTCCGATTGTAATCCACGATGGTTTCTTAATGGGCGTGGCAGCCACATTCAGCTTCCATTCTTGCCGACCATCCTCATCTTTCAACAATGAAAACCCATGCTCAGCATAAAATTCCTTCACGGGTTGGTTTTTCTTGGTCTGAACGTACTCTCCAATCAGCCTAACGACCCGCTCCCTAACGGCGTCGGAATAGATCCGCTCGAGAAAGGCGGTTTCAATGCCCAGTCCCATGACGCGGCAGCTCATCAAGAGACTGTCGATGTGCCACTCCTCACGCTGCTTGCGAATGACGGCAGTCCCGACCAGCCCGTGGTCGCCAAATCGGTCGACTACATGCAAATCGTAGATACGATATTCTTCCGACTCCATAAAGCGAATGACGTCCTCAACCTGATAGCGCTTGGTCGTCAGATTGAATTGATTCGTCTTATTGAACAACTGCACCACACGATTAAGCGCATCACGAGGCGCGAGATCGATCGCGACCTGAATTTCGAGCGATTGCAAGTACTCATCAAGCGAGACAGCCGTGATCTTCGCGGCCTGACGCTTCGCGTTCGCTTGATACTGCGCCACACGCATCTCGTCTTCTTTGGTCAAGGCCAATAGGTCGAAGTCCGTCATGTCCTCCAGCATTCGCCGATAGAGCGAGGGATCTTTGGGAAGATCGACGGTCAGCACCTCCGGCAGCATCTGTTTGATCAATTCCCGCTCGTTCGGGTTATCGTCGATAAAGACCAACGAGTCCAAACCAATGTTGAGCTCCTGGGCGATTTCCCGAATATTGTCCGCCTTGTTCCTCCAATTGATCCGCATAGCGGCGAACTGCTCTTCCCTGAGCACCATGTGGGGATGAGTACGGATGACCGGCAGCGCATCCTCGGGATTATTCTTGGAACACACCGCAAGCAGAATGCCGCGACGGGTGAGACCCAGAAGCGCTCGTTGAAAATCTACATATTCAATACCTGGAGCCGTCGGCCCTAACGCGACTCCTTCAGCCCCTACTTCCCCGACGATTCCCCCCCACAATGTCCCATCGAGATCGAGAACCACGCATTTTCTCGTGAGCCCTTTCAGCGCCTTGACATAGCGCATGCTGTATCGCGCCAACTCCGGAAGAGACGCTTCGGCAATTCTCATACTGGCCATGTACCACATCTTCGCCTGATGACTGCGCTCCCGCCCGACCCATCCGACCACGGCATCGAGCGGCATCAGGAAAGACCGCTCGTGCGTCCGTAATTCTCCCGCAAGTTCATCGTTTAAGACGGCAAGCCACTTGGAGAAGCTATTAGCAAGTCGGTTCTGGAGAATCCCCTGCCCGTCCCTTCCGAGAACTGAAAAACTGTGAACTACCGTGAGCGCTCGACTATGCGACTCGATTTCTCGAACAAGTCCAAGGACCTGCCCGACAATGGCACCTTGAACCCGCGCGAGTTCATTCTCCTTCATGGGCACAACAATCTTCGGGCAGATATCCTCAAGTCCAAGCGCGAGGAAAATGACGTCCGGTTTGAACTGATAGAGATCGCTCCTGGGATTCAATATTTGTTGCGTATATTGGTTGAACGGCGCCAAGTAAAACTCCGGAATGAGCCCGGCTTTTCTGCTTTCTACATCGAGATAGGGGATCAACCAATCCAAGACGTACGAGCTCAAGAGAGCGATGCGGACTGCTCGTCCTGGGTTGCCCGGAAGTTTCTGCCGCTCCCTATACACATAGGAGACTGTCGAATACGACAAATCCGTCTCGGCCAACCGGGTAAGCCACCGAGAAGCTTCTTCGGAATGGCCGGCCTTCGCGGCGATTTCATACAACCCTCTCATCGCCGAGACACAGGCTGGATCGATGGCAAGCGCGGTCCTGAAAACCTGCGCAGCCCCCTCGCTATCTCGCTCCTGAGCCAACGCCTTAGCCAACCGGATACAAATCGCGGTATCGCTGATGAGCTTTGTCTGTTGGACGAGATGTAAGAGATGGGCTGCTTCCCTGTACATCTTCCGTTCAAGAAGGGTACGACCCAGCAAGTTGCCGAGATCGGTTCCCGACTCGCTGATCTCATCGGGGTGGGTTCCCATCACGTCAACGGCCCCCTTCGGATCCATGAGAACCAATCGCTCAAATGCCTGCCGAAGACGAAGACCAGACGGTAGTCCGCTGAGCGCCGCACGGGCCTCAAGCTCATCTGTTAATTTACTCAACCCAGTGTTGTGCAAATCTCGATCTCCGCTCATGGATTCTGTCCGCCGTTACGATACATCCTGGCAAAATGAGCGCGCTCCCCAAAACCGCATTGGCACGTTCATGACGCCGGCCAGAGTTTATTGACGAGGTATCGCGTTTCAAGCATCGCTGTCTTCAAGGAACCAAGGATCCGACCTTTATCCTGCGTTTGGACAAGGTAATCGAGCATTTCAGAAACCGGCACGTACCACCCAGGCTTCTGGCTCAAGGTTTGGAATATACGGTGCACCCGAGGATCTAAGACCCCGTCTTTGACAAACCCCTTGCCGAAGTGTGTTGAGATAATACAGAGTCCTCCGGCATCTTCAAGGCGATCAACGTTCTTCTGAGTGAGCAATCGAACGAAATCTCCGACATCGGGGGCATCCGCGGTGGAGAACCACAAGTTCACGTACGGCGTGCCTGAAAGCCGGTAAGGCATTTCCGGATTGACCTCGAGCATGTTCAGGCACGAAAACGTCCAATTCCTTACATAACGGATGTGCTCGCGACAAAGATCGCCCCAAAAATAGTCCGTGTCCTTGACATCCCCGAGATAGTAAGAGGCCGCTTCCTTGCGCAACAACCCTACCATGCGCCGCAGCCACGAAGTCTGAAACCGCTTATATCCCCAATAGAGATTGTCACGGTTGTGCCCATGATTGCAAAAGAGGGTCGGATACGCACCGAACTCTGCCTTGAGGAAATCCAGCGCTTGCACGGTGCGGTCACGCCGGCTAGACTCCATGGTCGCTCCATGGAACGCAATCTCAAACCCGTCGACTCCAAGCTGACGGACAAATTCCAGATAGGGTTTTCGCTGCAACGTGTCCGCCGCGAAAAAGATTCGACTGCCCTCCGGGCAATCGACCGGCCAGACGGTTTTCGTTGTCCGGATTCCATGGGCCTTCAGAGCGTCGTAGACAGGTTTGACGTTCTCCAACGTGGAGTCGTCCGTATCGTCGAGAATCGTAAAGGCGAACCGCTTACTCTGCGGAAAGTTCATGACGATTCGGGTTTCCCTCTTTTTTTTTCCTTCTCGACGACACCGCAACTGTCAGCACAGTTCTCACGAGAAGTTACCCGCCAGTCGCCTGCTCATAGTAGGTCTGACACCTGTCGACCATCGCGCGAAAAGAGAACTTCTCGTGCACGCGGCGGCGACCACGATCTCCCATGTGTACTGCCCGCACCTTGAAGTTCTGGAAACACCTTGATGAGATGAACGTGGCCCTTCACTGGGTAGAGAGAACCGACCGTGCTGATCACACGGTCATATCCTTTTATCCATACACTCTGCATACAGTTGTTCATATTGTTCCACCATAGCGGAAAGTGAAAACAACTCCATGACCCGTCTCCGCCCAGCTTCTCCCAGCCTTGCCCTTAGTCGCTGATCGCCGAGCAACTCGACGATACGGGCGGATAGGGCTGGCGGATCCATCGGCGGCACCAAATATCCCGTCTCCCCGTCCACCACGAGCTCTGGATTTCCACCCACATGAGATGCCACGACCGGTTTCCGTGCCACCATAGCCTCCAAGATAGCGACTGATAGTCCTTCTGACAACGACGGCAAAGCAAATAGATCAACAATTCCGAGCAAGTTTGCGACATCGTTCCGAAACCCAAGGATCCGTACATGGTCCTCAATTCCAAGGTCACGAGCTTGCCTTTTGAGCTCCCCTTCAAGCTGGCCTCGCCCCGCAAAGAAGAATATGGTATTTCCGTGCTTTTTCAGGATCGCCGGAATCGCCTGCAAGAGATAGGTATGCCCCTTGACCGGATACAAACTCCCGATCACGCCGACGATTTGATGGTTTAGAGGGACTCGCAATTCCCTTCTCAGTTCCACTTCGTCCTCCAAACGAGGCTGTTCGAGATCAGGCACTCCGTTATAGATCACACGAATCCGTCCTGGTGAAATTCCAACAGTCGCGGCAATGTATCGCTTGAGGTCTTCTGAAACTGCAACCATTCTGGCTATACGGCTCGTAAGCCGATAGGCTAATCGTCGTTTGACCTGGTCACCGTAGTAACTCTTTCCATGAATTGTAGCGACGACTGGTATACCAGCCAGCCTCGCCACAAGGGCCCCGTACGTGTTGGCGGTGAATTCGTGTGCATGGACGAGACTTGCTCGACTTGTTTTCAGAAACTTGAAAAACTTTATTCCCCAGCTTCGGTCGAACATCCCATTGATCGGAATCACTTGTGTTTCGAGTCCTTGGGCAATGCATCGATCCTGCAACCATCCTGAGCTGAAGAGACAGACGACGGAACGGAATTTCTCCGCACTCAGCGCCCCTGCTAAGCGGCTCATCATCATTTCGGCACCCCCGGGGATGGTTGTACTGGAGAGATGGACAATCGTTCGAGTCGGCATAGGAAGATACAATAATTTCGTAACCAGCAGGGCCGAGAGCCTTGATACGTGAGAGGCTTGTCAAGCGAATCGTAACGTGGGCCGATCCGAGTCAAACAATATTCCGACCACTAATACGTCCGGAAGGCTTGCCACCGCCGAGATGGCATCCAGCACTGAGCCGGATTCAAGGCCAGTCAAGATCACGACCCTGAGTTTCGGTCTTTCAGCACCGGCTGCTGTCATGCCCCCTCCAGCATTTCAGCCCTTTACCCAAAGAATCCGGTCAGTAGCATTCGTGACGATGCCCCAGGTTTTTTTGTATGGAGGTACCGTACACGCCCGCCTCAGTCGCCGAACTAACCCGCGCCCACACCTTTATGTCCCGCAAGATGAAAGGCAAAGAGCTTGGGGGTATTTGTCACATCATCGTGAATATTTATACGTTTCAGCCCAAACCGACATGACGGTACCCGACCTTCATAGCCGAATTCTGCTGATGTAGCGGCCGCGTAACCTGCAGCCTCAACCAATTGTTCCACCTCCGCTGACCAGTTGCCGTTGGGGTAGCAAAACACCGGAACCGTCGTAATGGGCTTCTCTCTGAGCATCGCCCATGATCCGCTGATCTCTTGCGCCAGCTCTGTTGCATTAAGACGCGTCATGATCCTGTGCGTGGCCGAATGTGACCCGAATGAGATCCCAGCTGCTGACATTTCCTGTGCCTCTCCCCAATTGATCAATTTTCTGTCTACAGGGAGGACGACCCCAAGGTGTACAGCCCATTCTGTGATAAAGGTGTCAATTTGATCCTGTTGCAGCGCTTTACAGCCCTCGATGATTGCTTCGGTATCACCAGCACATATCGAGGCCTCTACGCTAATAAGCCATGTATGTTTCTTCTTGAGGACCTCAGCCGCGCGCCGTCGCTCGTCCTCGCTATGGCAAGCGGTGTGACGACACAGCCATGCAATCTGTTCCGGCCAAAACCACTTGGCGGTTCCCACAAAGGTCGTCGGCAAGAACACCGTCGCCGGCACGGCAAACCGCCTGAGCACGGGTAATGCATGAACGTAGTTGTCCAACCAGCCATCGTCGAACGTCACCACGCAGTAGCGCTGTTCGAGACTCCATTGTTGCTCCGACCACAGGCGCAGGAGTTCGGCAAACGAGATCACAGAGAAGTACTGCTTGATAAATTGCATCTGCATCGCAAATGTCTCTGCCGTCACGTACATCCCCGGCTGAATATATTCACCATCCAGCTCTTTCTTCGATACGACCCGGTGGTAGGTCAAAATGACGACCTTTCCCCGCAGAGGCTCCAGATATCCAGGGGATAGCGCATATAGCGCTGCCGCACGGCGTCTAGCCCACCCCTTAACCTGGCCTATCGCTTTGAAGGTTCCCATACGATGAGTCGCTCACCCGACCAATACCGGACCCAAGCCTGGAAGATCGAGGCGTTGACCAACAGAAAAAAGGAAAACAATCTAACAATGGGAAGGCGCAAGAGCGGTTTCCAGAAAATACCGCCGAGCGCCACCGAGTAGAACAGGATCTGGATCAGAAACAACATGGCATACCATCGCGACGAAAGGGCCAGAACAGCATTACTGACGAACGCCGTCATCATGGCGAATGGGACAAGCCACCGGCAGAGCTTATGACTGAGCAATTGCCAGGCGAATACAGAGTGCCGCAAGGGATTGACTAATGCCAAACTTCTCATAAACACTGAAATCCCGCGCAGGACTGTCCGCACTTTTCGGTCATACTCCTTCCGCTCATCGGCAATATTCTTGTAGTAGCCTATGCTGTCCGGATCGGCCACGCCACGAAGCCCCATTCGCATACTGTTCAGAACGGTGTTGAAATCGCTTTGGAGATCGTCCGACCACGCCCCTTTGCAAACCTCCCTCCTCGCAGCAAAGAACGATCCACTGAGCCCCACTAACGAATTTACGCGCGTCTCCAAGGACCTCAGAAACATTTCATATCGCACATAGGCGCCTTCTCCGCTCGCCTGACCGTCCTGATCGACAAAGCGGTCGACACTGCTCACACACCCCACAGTTGGATCATTAAAATTCTTTACGATGTTCGACACCGCGTGTTCCGGGAGAATCGTGGCTACGTCGGAAAACACGAAAACCTCCCCCTTCGCTACCTCCACGGCCAGTTTCTGTGCAGCTTCCTTCCCCCTTCTCACAGACGCTCGAACCAATTGGATCCCCCGGTCTCCATAGGATTTCACGATCTCGTCGGTTCCGTCCGACGAACAATCCGATGCAACTATCACTTTGAGCCGGGACACCGGATACGTGAGCTTGAGCGTATTTTCCAACTTGCCCGCAATACGTGATTGCTCGTTATACGCTGTGATGATAAAAGTGACGGAGGGAGTAATATCAGCCTTGCTTACTCTACGACATCTGAACAATGACAATCCCCAGAGCACAAGCGCATAGCCGAGATAGGCGTAGGCAACCAGTCCTACCGACATCCATAGGACTATTTCAAGTAACATCATGCGATCATCCCAAAACTTGGAGTATGATGGTTTCCCCAACACCTCCGTTGATGACTTCGACCACATCCAAGGTACCGAGCGCTACCTGCTAGTTGGGTCGGTCAACCGGTCAAACAGGATTGCAAGCTTCCGAGCAAGATCCCGTCTCGAGAACCCTTTCGCAAATTCAGGATGGATCGCCACACTTGCCCGCGAACCGGCTTCGTAGGCACGTTCGACGGCATCGCGAAGCTCCGCGCGCGTATTGGAAGTCACGACATATCCGGCTAAAGCATATTTTTGAACAAGTTCGGCGTTGTCGCCAGGCGGTACTTCAGCGAGAATTGGAAGGCCGGTCGCAAGATACTCATATGTTTTCGCCCCGACTGCAATGTATTCCGACACGCCCGGTTCCCATCCCTGTTTAACGTAGAGAAGCGATGCCTCACGCATCAACTCAAGTGCAGCCTCTCTAGGGAGAGGAGGAACTATCTTGATCTTGACTCTTTCCTTGAATCGTTCGTACGAGTCGAAACTGCCGCCCACCTGGACGAATACGATGTCATCCCTCCCCATCTCGGCGAGACACTCCAGGAGCGCGTCCGGATTTCGAGACCCGTAGAACGTTCCGACGTGCATGATTTGAAAGTCACCCGCGGTGGCCCTTCGTTCCACCGGAGTAAGCACGTCGTATCCGTTTGGAATTGTGACGATCTTCTCACGGTGCTCCGGATAAGCGGTGGCATACAGCCGCGCCGCTCCATCCGTGTTCACTATCAGAGCATCACAGGCACCGAGAACGAAACGCTCAAAGCGATTAACCATCGCGCGCTGTAGCCGGCGAAAGGGAGTGTGCGGATTGAGAGACCATGCGTCACGGAAATCGACGACCAAGGGCCGCCCGGTGAGTCGCTTCACGATGGCGCCGCTCACAGACGAACTGAACGGCGAACAGCTTACGTAGATTAGCTCACATTCGCGTGCCAACCTTCGTGCCCGGATTGTTGAGAACCAGGCTATCTGGGAATCTGGAATGCAGAGAAACTCCCGGAAGAGATTATGTGTGAGATTCTTCCCGAAGAGTCGGGCGACACGAGAGCAGCAGCCGTGGAGGAAATCGGCGAGACCCGCCAGGTTCCATTCCAACGTGCGCTGCACCCGAATCCCTTTCGGATCTCCACCGAGGCTATCCTCGACCCACGGGTCCTTGGAATGCCTGACTGTGAGGACCAGGGGTTCCCATCCAAAGTGTGGAAGGAGTTTGGCGAATTCAAAGCTACGGGCCACGCCTGACGTGACGATTGGTGGGAAATAGTAGCAAATCATCAGGACCTTCTTTCGATTAATCATGAAAGAAACGCCTCGATATCGGCCACAATCCGTTCTGCTGTCCCCCCATCCCAGAGTGGCGGCACAGAGCCCTTCTTGAACTTGCCCGCGGATATATTCTCGAGTTCCGATCCAAGGCGCTCAAGATCAGAGCCGATAAGAAGATTCGTTCCGACGGAAATCGTCGACGGTCGTTCGCTATTCTCCCGCATCGTGAGGCACGGAATGCCAAGATAGGTGGTCTCCTCCTGAATCCCCCCGGAGTCTGTGACCACTACCTTGCACTGTTCGACGAGGCCGATGAAATCAAAGTAACCCATCGGCTCAACCAGCCGAAGACCAGGTGTCGCGGCGAGCACATCTAGGAATCCGAACCTGTCGAACGATTCCTTTGTTCGTGGATGAATAGGGAGGACAACCGGAAAGAACCGTGCCACCAGGCGAAGAGCGTCAACCACCTTCGCGGCCGACTCTTTTGAGTCCACGTTGCTCGGACGGTGGAATGTCGCTACCGCGTACTTCTCGCCCTCGAGACCAAGGCGCGCACGTACGTCTGAACTTCTCGCCCGATCGAGGTTAGCGACCAGCGTATCGATCATAACGTTTCCGACCAGCATGGCCTTCCCCGGAACGCGCTCGTTACGGAGGTTCGCCATGCCGGACTCCTCGGTGACATAAAGGATATCTGAAAGTCTGTCCGTCTCGATACGGTTGTGCTCCTCTGGCATGCCGAGATCGAAGCTTCTCAACCCCGCCTCTACATGAGCGACGGGAACTCCAAAGCGCCGGGCCACCCGCGCGCAAGCCACGGTCGAATTCACGTCACCAACCACGAGTATGAGGTTTGGCGCTTGCTGCTCCACGACTGGGGCGAAGCGTTCCTCAATGAGCGCAATCTGCTCCACGCGAGGGAGCGAACCAACCTCGAGCGAGATTTCGGGGCGCGGTATCTTGAGCTCCTCAAAAAAGACGTCCGACAAGGTCGGACTGTAATGCTGGCCGGTATGCACGATCGTACTGCGGAGCTCGGAGGTTCGTTGCATGGCATGCACGAGCGGGGCGATTTTCATGAAGTTCGGCCGCGCTCCGCAGATATTAAACACTCTCTTCATCGTTATTCCACAAACGTAGGCTTCGAAGCGTCTTCATCCTAATACGCGTGCGATAAGTCTGCTGAGTTCCGTTACATCATCCTCAGTAAGATACCCATGCGTGGGTAATGTGACCAGTTCCCTGGCACAGCTCTCGGCACCGGGAAAGGCTCCACCCTTGATCTTTCCTCTCAACTCCGGAATGGCGTTAATCGACGTAGGGTAGACAGGCATGATGCCCAACCCCATCCGGGCACTTTCGCGCAGCAGGGATTCTCTTTTTTTCTTGTCGCTGACTCTTAGGGGAAAACGCAGAAGGCCGAGCGATCGACTTCTGAGAAAATTTGATCCGTGAGTTCTGCTCGCTTCGAGGATGGTAATCCACCGATTCACCTTCTTCTTTCGAACATCCCGGAGTTTCTCGAGTCTTCCCGGCCACTTTCTTGCCAACCCTGCCTGAAACGAAGACATCTTCAGGATAGGAAAATGCGGCTCGAAAAGCGTCTCCCCAAGTTTTAGGAACGGCATACTGCGCGGCACCCAAAAGAGCCTAGGATGGAGAAGCACCATCAGTGCCGCCGCTTTGAAGATTACGTTCAGCAGGGGCAGCAGACCGTAGCGGGGAAGGCGGCTCACGAAGCGATTTAGGCCTTCAGCAAAGTCGTCCCGATCGGTAAGGACGACTCCTCCCTCCACGACTGAAAACGCTTTCCCTCGGCCAAGACTGAAGAAGCTGACATCGCCGAGGGTTCCAACTTTCCTTTCTTCTCTTGTTTCGCCCATCGCCTGAGCTGCATCCTCCACGATGGTGACTCCTGGGTCTCGGTTCAATTTCCGCAGTCTCGCCACGTCGGCTGGATAACCGAACAAATGGGTTGGAACGACAGCCAGAACCCTCTTGATCGAGTTCCCGGAGCTGTCGGCGGGGTCACGGGTTTCGACCGGTGAATCGCTGGCGCCCCCTGCGGGATGCGCTTCCGTCTGTGGGGGAGGTGCCTCGGAAAGCACGGCGGACAGTTGCGCGAAGTCAAAATCGAGGCTATCCGGGCTCAGGTCGCATAACCGTATCCGGAGCCCTGCGCGAACAACGGATGAGGGGACCGAATAACAGGTAAACGCCGGGATGAGAACTTCATCTCTATCGGGGGATAACTCCTTGAGAGCCAGGAGGATCAGAGTGAATGCTGCTTTTCCCGAAGAGACAAGAAAGCAGTGTTTGACTCCAAAGTGCTCTTTCAGCTCCGATTCGAAACGATCCAATTCCCGCTGGCCGCGAAAAATCCCGCAAACCCCCGAAATAATTTCTCTGATGCCGATCGGAGTCGCTGCCGGCGGTAGGGCTCTTCCTATATGCATTTCGGGACGTATGGCGAGGCAGCTTACAAACTGATGTGCTTTCTGATGCTGGGACCAATAATCTTCGTGACGATCAGCGGCAGCTTCCTCCAATAGAGCGCGGCCTTCTCAAACCTCTCCGTTCCTGAGCTTTCCGGGTCCCGCGACTTGCCGTCAAGGGAGATGTAATGCCAGTAGAGCGGCGCCGGTGTGGCGCCCCATTGCTCCTTGAACTTGTAAGTTCCCTCGCCTCGGGTCGAGCGGCCAAAGTCGAATACTCGATAGCCGTTGTCGCACCCGAATTCGAGCATGCGCAGGTACAGAAGCATATTCGGACTCAGGGATGCGTATTTTCGAAGGGACGAGGCCCAGGGGTTCCGTAACACCTTTCCAAATCCGATAACCAGTGCCGAGGCCACGGGCTCTTGCGATTTGTAGATCACAAAAATCCTGGAGCGTTCCGCGAATTCACTTAAGACATGTCGCATCAAGTCCGCGGAATGAACCGGAGACCCCAAATCACGCATATTGACCAAAAACACTTTGTAGAAGTCCTCCAGCAGCTCCACCCCACCCGTCCTCGAGGTCAATCCTTCCTTCAAAGGCTTTGTAATTTGATTTCTCAGCTTCGACTTGAAGGACTTCATAAGCATCTCGGAGGAGTCGGGAAGGTCGAGGAGCATCCGAACCTTATCGGACCGGCTGGCGACCTGCATCGGTTCTTGCGAAGTCTCACTGCAAAAAACGCTTACCTCATCGCAAGATGCGAGAGGCCGCTCCTGGCGCAATTCTATTCTGCTTGCACCAGTTTTCCGACCGAGGTTGATCGCTTCACACAGAAGGCTCTCCTCTACCTCTTTAGAACCGGCAAGGATGCCCCCGCCATCCAGAAACGGCAGCGATACGAGACAGTTGCCGAAAATTACGTGCTTAAGGTGAACCAGGGGAAGGATGCCCACAGCGTTTTCTGCAAGTAAACTCGAGTTCTCGCGCACCGCCGCCTGGGCTTCTCTGCGGACCGCCATTAAATAATAGGTCTTGTGCCCATACGTCCCGTGGATGACCTCCTGCCAGCCAAACAAATGAAAAAGACTGGCTTCCGGCTGTCTGGAGACGTAACCGTCCCATGACTCCCGTTCGGAACTGCCTGCACATCTGATTTCGTGAATTGGCAATGTGGTTCAATAAACAATATCAAGTTCATCGATAC
>Ga0209239_1000992_pt1 | contig 16672 bp, 14 predicted proteins | sample GraSoi013_2_20cm_FD_185824 | JGI IMG/M metagenome (GOLD analysis project Ga0209239, IMG submission 185824) | Grasslands soil microbial communities from the Angelo Coastal Reserve, California, USA - Sample 10_02_2013_2_20cm (SPAdes) (version 2) | ecosystem: Environmental > Terrestrial > Soil >...
CGTAATTCGCCGCGGCGGCGCCCACGCCGCCCGCCACCCGGAAGTGAGGACCGGCCGGATCGCTCGCGAACGCGGCCCGCAGCCGCCGCAGCGTGCCGGTCGTGGCGGGGCTCAGGTGCAGCGTGTCCACCGCCGCGAGCGCCCGCAGCACGTCGGCGCGCCGCAGCGGTCGCGTGAGCGGCGCAGGATCCTGGATCACTCGAGTGGCGATGAGGTGCTCGACGTACGGCATCGTCCAGTCGTCGAGCGGGACGTAGGCGGAGGGCTGTTGGCCCTGGAGCATGGCCCCGCCCGTGAGGGCGGGGATCAACATGAGGAACGTCAGCCGCAAGGAAGGGCGCATCGAGCGCGCAATTTGGGGCCGCGCCACAGGGAGAGCAACCGGATTCGACCCTGCGCGCTCCCCCTCTCCGCACGGCGGAGAGGAGGAAGGGGGGTGAGGACTCCGCATTGCGGAGAGGGGGTAGGGGGGTGAGGTTTCGCGCCCATGTCTCCCCTCCTGGTGCTCCTCGTGGCGGTTCTCGCCACGACGTACGCCGGCCCGATCGTGCGCTTCGCGGCGGCGCCCGCGTTGGCGATCGCGTTCTGGAGGCTGGCGTTGGTGCTGCCGGTGACGGGTGTGTTGGCTGCGCAGGAAGGGACTGCTGCGCCCCTGCGACGTGGGACGCCCATGCTGATGACGCTCGCGGGCCTCCTGCTGGCGCTGCATTTCTGGTCCTGGATCGCCTCGCTGCGCTACACCGCCGTTGCCAGCTCGGTCGTGCTCGTGTCGCTCAAGTCGGTGTTCGCGTGGGCGATCGCCGCGCTGTGGCTGCGCGAGCACCCGACGCGCACCGAGGCGTGGGGCATCGGGCTCGCGGTGGTCGGGGCGAGCCTCATCGGTGTCGGGGACGCGCGGTTCTCGCGCGGCGCTCTGGGCGGCGACGGCCTCGCACTGCTCGGCGCCGTCACGGGGGCAGGCTACTACGTGATCGGCCGGCGCGTGCGCCAAACCGTCGGGGTATGGCGCTATGCCACGGGCGTCTACGCCCTCGCGGCCGCCGCCCTCGCGCTGTTGGCCGTTGCGGCCGCCGTCCCCCTCGTCGGATTTGCGGGCCGGGACTGGGCGGTGTTTGGCGCGATGGCAGCCGGGCCGATGCTGATTGGGCACACGGGAATGAACTACGCGCTGCGCTACTTCCGCGCGACCACCGTCAACGTCGCGGCGCTGGGGGAGCCCGTGGGAGCGACGCTCTTGGCCTGGCTCATCCCCGCCATTCACGAGCCCCCCCGGGCGACGGCGGTGATGGGAGGGGCGCTCGTGCTGATCGGGATCGCATTGTCTCTGGGCGCCCGGGAATGAACGCGGAGGTCGGAACGCGGAACATGACCGAACGCGGAACGCGGAAGTCGAAACGCGGAACAGAAGGGGAAGCGTCCTGCAGCGACCGACCCTTCACTGCTGTTCCGCGTTCCGCGTTCCGACTTCTGCGTTAGGGGGCGGCGGGGGACAGGAGCAAAGCAATGCGTGTTGAGCAACTTCGTGGAGGGGTAGTGGAGGCCGTGCACGACGTCCACGCGGCGGTGCTGGACGCGCGCGGGCGGCTGGTCGCGCGTGCCGGCGACCCCGATCTCGTCACCTTCTGGCGCTCGGCGGCGAAGCCGATCCAGGCGTTGCCCCTGGTCGAAGACGGGGTGGCCGACCGGTTCGCTTTCACGAGCGAGGAGCTGGCGCTGGTGTGCGCGTCCCACTCGAGCGAGCCGGGTCAGGTGGCGCGCGTGCGCGAGCTGCTCGGCAAGATCGGATGCGGCGAGCGCGATCTGTTGTGCGGGCCGCACCCGCCGCTCTCCGAGCTGGTCGCTCGAGACTATGCGACTCGCGGCGTACGGCTTACGGCGGTCTACTCCAACTGTTCCGGGAAACACGCGGGCATGCTGGCGCTCGCCCGCCACCACGGGTGGCCCACCGAGTTCTACACGCGCCCCGATCACCCGGTGCAGCAGCGCTGCCTGCGGGAAGTGTCCCGCTGGACCGACGTCCCCGTGGCCGCCATTCGCACGGCGACCGACGGATGCGGCGTGGTGTGCTTCGGGATCCCGCTGAGAGCCATGGCGCTGGCGTATGCGAGGCTGGCCAGTGCGGAATTCGGAGTGCGGAGTGCGGAGTCTCGCGGCGAACGTAGTGCCGCGAACGACCCGTCAGGGCAACTCCGCACTCCGCATTCCGCACTCCGCATTGTCGAACCCATGCTCCGCCACCCCGATCTCATCGCCGGAGAGGGCCGTCCCTGCACCGAGCTGATGCGCGCGCACCCCGGCCGGGTGGTCGTCAAAGTCGGGGCCGAGGGCGTCTACTGTGCGCTGCTGCCGCGCGACGGCTTGGGCGTGGCCATCAAGGTGGCCGACGGGCATGCCCTGGCGTCGGCGCTCGCGCTGGCGGCCGTGCTGGAGCAGCTGGGGCTGCGGCCGCGACCGGCGTCGCTCACCGCGTGGCCCTTGGTCAACACACGGGGCGAGCCGGTCGGCGAGCTGCGCGTAAATGGGGGGCTCGAGCAACAAAAAGATGGAGGACCCCGCATGGGGGAAGAGTAATATGAGCCAGGGACCGCTCGACCCCGCCACCGCGGCGCTGGTGCGGCTGGCCGCGGCCGTCGCCGAAGGCGACGTGTCCGAGCTCCAGGAGCGGCTCGCCGCGGCCCAGGGGGCGGGTGTGTCGTCCCTGTGGATCGAGGAGCTGCTGCTCCAGAGTATGCTCGTGGTCGGCTACCCGCTGGCGCTGGTGGCGTTCGGCGTGTGGCGCGAGATCGCCGGACCCACGGCCGAGGGCGGGCACGCAGCGGAGCCGCTGGCGCACGAGGACTGGCAGGCGTGGGCGGATCGGGGCGCCGCCGTGTGCCGTGAGGTGTACGGGCGCGCCTACCACAAGCTGCTCCTCAACCTGCGGGCACTGCACCCGGCGCTCGAGGACCTGGTGCTGGTGGACGCCTACGGCAAAGTGATCGGCCGGCCGGGGCTCGACCTGAAGCGCCGGGAGCTCGCGACCGTGGCAGCCATCGCGGTGCTCGGCACCGCCCAGCAGCTGCACTCACACCTGCGGGGGGCGCTCAACACCGGCGCGTCGGTCGAGCAGGTGGAGGCGGTGCTGGAGCTGGTGGGGCCGGATCTGGACCGGGAGTTCCGGCAGCGCGCCTTGGAGCAGTGGGAGGATGTACGGCGGAGAAAACTGTGAACGCGGCAACAAATAAAGTGTGGAGTGCGGAGTGCGGAATGCGGAGTAGAAGGGCCGGTTTGTGACGCAGGCCCGCCTGGTGGCTCGAACGAGAGCGTTCGCGTCAGCGGTGGTCGCTGTGGTGGAGGACCTGCCGCGAGGCCGCACCGCCGAGGTGATCGGCATGCAGCTGCTGCGCGCTGGGACGTCAGTTGGCGCCAACTATCGAGCCGCATGCCGCGCGCGTTCACGCAAGGAATTTATCGCCAAGATGGGCATCGTCGAGGAAGAGGCGGACGAATCGCAATTCTGGCTTGGACTGTTGCTTGAGCGTAGACTCCTCGACGCAGAGCGCCTCTCGTCGCTTCTGCAAGAGGCCGGTGAGATAGTGGCGATGACCGTCTCGTCGATTAGGACGGCGCGATGGGCTTCCCGTTCGACTCCGCACTCCGCATTCCGCACTCCGCACTGATGTTCATCGACCGAGCAGTAGTTCACGTGGTGGCGGGGGCGGGCGGGGCCGGAGCTTCCAGCTTTCGCCGCGAAAAGTTCGTCCCCAAAGGCGGGCCCGACGGCGGCGACGGCGGCTCCGGCGGCAGCGTGTACGTGCGCGCCGACACGAACCTCGCGACGCTGCTCGACTACCGCTATCGCACGCACTGGCGCGCCGAGCGCGGCCAGCACGGCAAGGGCAAGAACATGACCGGGAAGTCGGGCGTGGACCTCTACCTCCCGGTTCCGGCCGGCACCGAAGTGCGCGATTCCGCGACCGGCGCACAGCTCGGCGAGGTGGTGGCCGCGGGCGACACGCTGCTCGTCGCGCGGGGCGGGCGCGGCGGGCGCGGCAATGCCCGGTTTGCGACGCCCACGCACCAGAGCCCGCGCGAGTGGGAACCCGGCGAGTACGGCGAGGAGCGCGAGCTCGAGCTCGTCCTCAAGCTGATCGCCGACGTGGGCCTCCTGGGCGAGCCGAACGCCGGGAAGAGCACGCTGCTCTCCGTGGTCTCCGCCGCCCGCCCCAAGATCGCCGACTATCCCTTCACGACCCTCGAGCCGCAGCTCGGCGTGGTCGGCCTGTCGGACTCGCGCTCCTTCGTCGTGGCCGACATCCCGGGGATCATCGCGGGCGCCCACCTCGGGAAGGGCCTCGGCCTCAAGTTCCTGCAGCACGTGGAGCGCACCCGCCTCGTGGCCGTGCTGGTCGCGGTGGACAGCCCCGACCCACAGGCGAGCTACGAGCTGCTACTGCGTGAAGCGGCGTCCTACTCGCCTGAGCTGGCCGCGAAGCCGCACGTGGTGGTGTTGACCAAGCTTGATCTCTCGCATCCCGCATCCCCCATCCCCACGATTCGTACCCAAGCCGGCGCACCAGTCGTCGCAGTTTCGGCCGTGACCGGGCAAGGGATACCGCCGCTGTTGGAGACTTTGTGGCAGGCTCTTCCGGCGCCGGTCGCGACGAGTCCCGTTCCAACTCCGGGTGCGGGCACTCCAGAGGCCGGCTGAGGTGAGCGAGTTGGAACGGGACGAGGTAGCGGCCTATCTGGCTCTGGCGCAGGTGCCGGGGATCGGCGCGGCGCGACTACGCACGCTGGTCGCCGCCTTCGAGAGCGCCGGCGCCGCCGTGCACGCTCCCGCCGGCGCCATCGCGGCGCTGCCCGGCTTCGGCCGCGCGGCGGCGGGCGCCATCCGAGCGGTCTCCCCGGACGCCGGGCACGAAATCCTGAAGCAGCTCGACCGACTGGGCGCGGCGGTGCTCGTTCCCGACGATCCTCGGTTCCCGCCGCTCCTGTCCGAAATCCCCGAGCCGCCCGCGCTGCTGTATGTCTGGGGCGACGTCGCGTGGCTCCGGCGTCCGGCGGTCGGCATCGTGGGCAGCCGGGACCACACTCCCTACGGTGCCGACGCAGCGCGCGCGCTCGCGGCCGGCGTGGCGCGCGCGGGGGTCGTCGTCACGAGCGGCATGGCGCGTGGCATCGATGCCATCGCGCACGCGGCGGCGCTCGACGCCGGCGGCGCCTCGGTGGGCGTGCTCGGCAACGGCTTTGGCGTCATTTATCCCGCGGCCAATCGCACGCTGTACCAGCGCATGATCGCATCAGGCTGTCTCGTCTCGGAGCTGCCGCCGGGCGAGCGGCCGCACGCCGGCGCGTTCCCCCGACGCAATCGCTTGATCTCGGGACTGGCCGGTGTGACCGTGGTGGTCGAAGCCGCTCCGGGCTCGGGCGCATTGATCACCAGCGACTGCGCGCTCGATCAGGGCCGCACCGTGCTCGCCGTGCCTGGTCCCATCACGAGCCCCACGTCGCTCGGCTGCAACCGCCTCATTCAGCAGGGCGCCAAACCGGCGCTCTCGGCCGCAGATATCCTGGAAGAGTTGGGGTTGCCCGCCGCGGCCGACCCCGGGCCGGCGGCCCGGGGCGACAAGGCCCCGCGCGGTCAACCAGCCGATCTGAACGACCTGCAGCGCTCCCTCTGGGACGCCCTCGCCACCGAGCCGAAGCACGTGGATGTGCTGGTTGCCACGGCGGGCGCGGAGACGGGCGCGGTGTTGACCGCGCTCACCGAGCTCGAGATGCGCGGCCTGGTGCGACAGCAGCCGGGGATGGTGTTTGGGCTCGCCTAATCGCGGATTGCGGATTGTTGATTGCGGATTTCGACGTCCGCCCTTCCAATCCGCAATCCCAAATCCGCAATCGGTCCTACGGACACCCCCCACGCTTCGACAGCGTGATGGGAATCTCGGTCTTCCGCCGCGGTGTCTGTCCCTGCATGAGGTCGAATTCGGCGGTAGCGCTGCCGCACACCAACGTGCCCGTCCCCTCGAAGCTGTTGTTCGCGACGAAGTTGAAGCTTTGCGTGCACGAGCCCGGGTTGCACGCGAACGGTGCGCTGTTACCCGCCGCGCGGCGCGTCGACCCCTGGTTGATCCAACCTTGCACGACCAGATCGGAGACCGCGGTAAGCGTGTCGTTGCTCACGGTGACCGTCGCGGTGCCCTCGAGCCCATCGATGTCGAGCGTCGTCGGGCTGAGCGACGCGGTTTCGGTGCGCACGCACCCGCCAACATGGGACAGCGTGGTCGGGGCCGTGACGCTCTGCGACTGAGTCCCGTCCTGCATGAGGTCGACTTCCATCGTCGCGGGGCCGCACCGCAGCGTTCCGGCGCCGGGAAAGTCATTGCTCGCGACGACATTGAACTGCCCGTCGGGAACTGACGAAGGCCCGGCCGGAATGGTGCAGGGGCCGGGGTCACACGAAAACGGCGCACTGCTTCCCGCCGAGCGGCGTGTCGCCCCCTGATTCAGCGAGGCTTGGACCAGGAGTCCCGACACCGACGCCCGCCCGTTGTTACTCGCGGAGACGGCGACCCGACCTTCCAGACCTCCGATGGTGAGCGCCGTCGGAGCGGACACGCTGGACAAGGCCACGCAGGCCGTACTCGGTTGCCCCCGGCTTCGATAGTTGCATGCCGCCTGACCGGGAGGCTGGTGGTTCGGGTCCGAGGCGTCGAGCATGCTGGTGTTGTTGACTCGCGCGGATCCGGGTTGCATCGGAGCGCGCACGCCATCACAAGCGGTCGCGAAGAGCAAGCCCGCGATTGCCAACGACCATCGTTCAACCTTTGTCGAGTGCAGCATGGCACCGTCTCCGCAATAGGTCGTGGCGCCTCGGCGGCAAAGGCCGTGCGCGCCCGAAACGTCACAACTGGCGGGCACTGCCCGCTCCACCTGCTGCGCCGGCGCGATGCGGACTGCCACGACTTTCCTGTCCCTGTGGCACCAGGGCGACACGGACCTCCCCCTCGCCGCTATCCTTCTCCCATGCGTCACGTTTATCTCCACGTCCCCTTTTGCCGGCGCCGCTGCACGTACTGCGATTTTTCTATCGCGGTCCGCAAGCGCATCCCGGCACGGGAGTATGTGGATGCCGTGGTTCAGGAAGTGCGACAGGTGTTCACTGACCCCGGGCGCCTGCCCGGGGATTCCGAGGATGGCTTGGAGACCATCTACTTCGGCGGCGGCACACCGTCGCTGCTCCCTCCCGACGCGATCGCGGCCCTGCTCACGACGTTGCGCGACGTTTTTCGCGCGACGTCTCTGCGTGACGATGTTGAGGTGACATTGGAGGCCAATCCCGAGGACGTGACGCTCGAGACCGCGACCGCTTGGTGTCGAGCGGGCGTCAATCGGGTATCTCTTGGGGCTCAATCATTCGACGACCGCGTGTTGCAGTGGATGCATCGCTCCCACGATGCGGCACGGATCGGCGCCGCCGTGCGGACGCTGCGTGGGGCGGGAATCGACAATATCTCGCTCGATTTGATCTTTGCCCTGCCCGCCGAACTGGAGCGCGATTGGGCACGCGACCTGGAGCAGGCGCTGGCCCTGGGTCCCGCTCACCTCTCGCTCTACGGCCTCACGGTAGAGGACCGCACACCCCTCGCGCGCTGGATCTCGCGCGGCGCGGCCGCCCCGCCGGACGATGATCGCTATGCCGATGAGTACTTGCTGGCGCACTCGCGGCTCGCCGCTTGCGGGTATCGGTTCTACGAGGTCTCGAACGCGGCGCGCGATGGCCGCCGCTCGCGTCACAACTCGGCTTACTGGTCGGGACGCGCCTACGGAGGCTTGGGGCCCGCGGCCCACTCGTTCGACGGCGCGATGCGGCGCTGGAACCTTGCCGCTTGGGAGGCGTACAGTCGCGCGGTCGCAGCAGGCCGGTCTCCCATCGCGTCCCAAGAAGTTCTGACCGATGAGCAACGGGAACTGGAGCGGGTATACCTCGCGTTGCGCACCGACGCCGGGCTGCCGGTTGCCGCCCTGTGCCGCCCGTTGCCGCCCTCTGCCGCCCTCTGGCAGGAGCGGGGTTGGGTGGAGATCCGCGACGAGCGATTGGTGTGCCGCCCCGAGGGCTGGCTCCGGCTGGATGCCTTGGTGCGCGACTTGACCAGCTGCGGCATGACGGGCTAAATTGTTAGCAATTAAGAGCTTGGCTTATATGGCAGCATCCCTGAACGAGCGCGAGCGCCAGGTCCTCGAGGCCGTCATCGAGACCTACGTCGAAACCGCCGAGCCGGCGGGGAGTCGCACTGTCTCGAAGCGCTTCGGGCTCTCCCTGTCTCCCGCCTCCATCCGCAATACCATGAGCGACCTGGAGGAGAAGGGGTACCTGTACCACCCCCACACCTCCGCCGGCCGGATCCCCACCGATCTCGCCTATCGGGTGTACGTGAACTCGTTGATGCGCCTGCCGCCCGTCTCGGCGTCGGAGTCGCACCAGATCCGCGAAGGGCTGGGCGAGCACAATGCGGTGGACCAGATCCTCGAGCGCGCGGCGCAGGTGCTGGGCGTGCTGACGAAGGAGCTCGGCGTCGCCGTCGGTCCGACCCTCGATGCCGCGGTGCTCGAGGGGCTCGAGCTGCTGCAGGCCGCGTCGGAGCGGCTGTTGCTGGTGCTCACCCTCAAGAGCGGCGTAGTACGATCGATCTTCGTCGAGGTGCCCGCGCGGTTGGCGCCGGAAGCGGTGGCCCAGGTCGGCGTGGTATTGAACGAGCGGCTCGCCGGCCTCACGTTGCGCGAAATCCGCGGCACGCTCTCTGAGCGGCTGCGCGACGCTACGCCGGACCCGGATTCGAGCGAGCTGCTCAACATCTTCATCCAGGAAGCCGACGAGCTGTTCGACATGCCGGCGGCGGGGAACGCGGGGGTCGGGGTCGTGCTGGGGAGCACGCAGCTCCTTGCGGGCCAGCCGGAATTCGCCACCAAGGAGCAGCTGCAGGGGTTGATGGAGGTCACCGAGCGACGCGACCTGTTGCGTGAAGCACTCGCCCAGCGACTGGGACAGGGACTCACGATCACCATCGGCAGCGAGCATCAGGATCACAAGCTCGCGCCCTTCACGCTCGTGACGGCCTCGTACCGCCTGGGCGCGCTCGCCGGCGTCATCGGCGTCATGGGTCCGACGCGCATGCCTTACGACAAGATCGTCGCCCTCGTGGATCACACGAGCCGTCTGGTGGGGGAGCTGCTCGAGTGACGCACGACTACTACGCCCAGCTCGGGGTCAAGCGCGACGCAGACGAAGCCGAGATCAAGAAGGCGTACCGCCGCCTCGCGATGCAGTACCATCCCGATCGCGTGGGCCCGGACGAGAAGCAGGCGGCGGAAGCGAAGTTCAAGGAGATCACGGAGGCGTACGAGGTCCTGCGGGATCCCGAGAAGCGCGCCACGTATGACCGCTATGGCGCGGCCGGGCTGCGGCGCGGGGCGGGGGCGGGGGCGGGAGACTTCGGGTTCGCGCACTTCGACCTGTCCGAGGCGCTCAATGTGTTCATGCGCGACTTCGGCGGGCTGGGCGGCTTCGACGCGCTGTTCGGAGGCGGGCGGGGCCGACCGGAGGAGCACCGCGGCCAGGATCTCAAGGTGACGCTCAAGCTCGATCTCGCCGAGGTGGCGAGCGGCACCACCAAGAAGCTCAAGCTGCGCACCTACGAGCGCTGCGCGGAATGCGGCGGTAGCGGGGCCGCGCGGGGCTCGCGCCCCACCACCTGCGGCACGTGCGGCGGGTCGGGCGAGGTGCGGCGGGCCGCCCGCTCCATGTTCGGGCAGTTCGTGTCGGTGTCGCCCTGTGCCACCTGCGGGGGCGAGGGCAAAGTGATCGCCCAGCCGTGCGCCAAGTGCCAGGGGGAGGGCCGGGTGCGCGCCGAGAAGACGGTGGAGATCAACGTCCCCGCCGGGGTCGCCGATCATCACTACCTCACGATGCGCGGGGCGGGCGCGCCGGGGCCGCGCAACGGTCCGCCGGGCGACCTGATCGCGGTGCTCGACATTGCCGAGGATCCGCGCTTCGAGCGGCAGGGCGACGATCTGATTTACGACCTGCCGTTGTCTTTCACACAGGCCGCCCTGGGCGCGGAGCTGAGCGTGCCCACGCCCTATGGGGCGGCGACGCTGAAGGTGCCGGCCGGCACGCAAACCGCCGCGGTGTATCGGCTGCGCGGCAAGGGGCTGCCCCGCGTGGGTGAGGGCGGGCGCGGCGATCTTCACGTGCGCGTGCACGTGTGGACGCCCACGAAGCTGACGGCGGAGCAGCGCGCCCTGCTCGAGCAGTTCGCGAAAATCGAGGGCTCGCCGTCTGCCGACGAGCACACCGGCAAAAAGTTCTGGGAGCAGCTGCGCCAGGCGTTCGGGCGGTGACTAGCCCCACCCGTCAGGGTGGGGTCTCTCGAAAAGGCGGCGGTCATGGCTGGGGGTTGTGTGTTTTGCAAGATCGCCGCCGGCGAAATCCCGGCGACGGTGGTGAAGCGTGGCGACGGGATGCTCGCGTTCCGGGACCTGAACCCCCAGGCGCCGACGCACGTGCTCGTGATCCCGACCGATCACCTCGCATCGCTCAATGACGCCAAGGACCCGCGCCTGCTCGGCGGGCTGCTCGGGTTCGCGCGCGAGGTGGCGCGGGCCGAGGGGATCGCGGAGCGGGGCTACCGTGTGGTGGTCAACACCAATCCGGACGGCGGACAGACGGTGTTCCATTTGCACCTCCACCTGTTGGGCGGTCGGCCGATGAAGTGGCCGCCCGGCTGAGGGTTGCACGGGATGATGGGCACCGCTAAGTTTTTGGGACTATCACAGTTAGCGAGAAGGGTATGCCGGAAGTCATCATTCATGATGACGAGAGCTTTGAGCGCGCGCTAAAGCGCTTCAAGAAGAAATGCGAGAAGGCTGGAATCCTTTCCGACCTGCGGAGGCACCGTCATTACGAGAAACCGAGCGAGCGGCGCAAGCGCAAGATGAGCGCCGCGCGCCGCAAGGGCCGCCGCCCGCGCGCCGCGTGACGTGGTGAGCTTGCCCGAGCGGCTGCGTGCCGCGATGAACGAGGCCCGGAAACACCGCGATCAGGCGCGTACCCTCCTCCTCTCCACGATCCTCGCAGACCTCAAGAACCGCGAATTCGAGCTCCAGCACCCGCCCTCCGACGACGAAACGGGCGAAGTCCTGCGGCGCGCCATCAAACGCCGCCGCGAAGCGGCCGAGCAGTATGCCGCCGCCGGACGGGGCGATCGAGCCGACGTCGAGCTGGCCGAGGTCAAGGCGCTCGAGGAGTTCCTCCCGGCGGCCGTGGATCCGGAGGAAATCCGCCGCGCCGTGCGCGACGCCATCGCCGGCGGTGCCCGCGACGTGGGCAAGGTCATGGGGCAGGTGATGCCCCAGTTCAAGGGCCGGGCGGACGGCAAGGTGGTGAACCAGATAGTGCGGGAAGAGCTGTCGGCCGCATGAGTGCCCCGCGTGGGGTCGCGTCCGCGGTGCTCGAGACACTCGAATTCCCGGCCGCGCTGGAGCGGGTGGCGGAGCATGCCGCCGGGCCGTTGGGCGCGGCGCGCGTGCGGAGCCGGCGGCCCGTCGCCGACGCGGACGCGATCCGCGCCGCCCTGGCGCAGGTGGCCGAGCTCGCCGCGCTGCTGCTCCGCGACGATGACATCCGCGCCGAGCCGGTGCCCGACATCGCGCCGGCCCTCGAGCTGCTCGGCGTGTCGGGCAGCGTGCTGGATGGCGCGGCGCTGGCCGGATTGGGCCGAGCGATCGTCGCGGCCCGCATTGTCGCGGCAGATCTGGGGCGGCTGGCCGACCATGCACCGCGCACCGCCGCGCTGCGCGCCGCCGTGCCCGCGAGAGAACTCGAGACCCGGCTCGCGCAATCGCTCGACCCCGAGGGGCGGGTGCTCGACGGCGCCTCGCGTGGCGTGGCCCGCGCCCGCCGCGCCGTGCGGGAAGCGCGTCACCGGCTGGTGGAGCGCCTCGAGGCCATCCTCGGCGCGCTCGATCCGTCGGAACGCGCCCCCGACGCGGCGGTCACCGTGCGGGGCGGTCGCTACGTCATCCCGGTGCGCGGCACCGCGTGGGCGAAAGTCGGCGGCATCGTGCACGACGAGTCGGCCACCGGCTCCACCTTGTTTGTCGAGCCGCCGGAGGCGATCGGGCTGGGCAATGCGCTGCGCGAGCACGAGGCCGAGGAGCAGCGGGAGATACTGCAGGTGTTGCGGGACCTCACCGAGCTGCTCCGCCCGGTGCGCGAGACGATCGCGGCCGCGTGGGAGATGTGCATCGCGTTCGACGACCTGTGCGCCCGCGCCCGCTACGCCGTGCTCGTCAACGGGTTCGCTCCCGCGATCGGCACGGGGCCGCTGGAGATCCACGACGGCCGCCATCCGCTTCTCATCTCTCCTTTTGTTGGTGCGGTTGTCCCCTTCGATCTGATACTCGCCTCCGACGAATTCACCGTGCTCGTCTCGGGCCCGAATACCGGCGGCAAGACCGTCCTCATCAAGGCGGTGGGGTTGCTGTGCCTCATGGCGCAGAGCGGCATCGTCCCGCCCATCGGACCGCAGTCGACGCTGCCCGCGTTCGAGGGCGTGTTCGCGGACATCGGCGATCGCCAGTCCATCGCTGCCAGCCTCTCCACTTTCTCCGCCCACGTCGCCGTGCTGAAGGACATTCTGGAACGCGCCCAATCGGGTTCGCTCGTCTTGCTGGACGAGATCGGGAGCGGGACCGATCCCGCGGAAGGCGCGGCGCTCGCGGCCGCCGTCCTCAAGACGCTCACCCGCCGTCGTGCTGTCACCCTCGCGACCACGCACCTGGGAGCGTTGAAGCAGCTCGCGACGGAGACGGTGGGGATCGTGAACGCCTCGCTGCAATTCGACGCCGAGACCCTGACGCCCACGTTCCGGCTGCTCAAGGGCGTCCCGGGGCGCTCCTACGGGCTCGCCATCGCCCGGCGCCTGGGGATCGCGGGCGAGGTGTTGGACATCGCCGAGCGTGCCGTACCCGAGCGCGAGCGCACGCTCGATGCGCTGCTCGCGACCGTCGAAGCGCGGGCCCGCGAGCTCGAGGCCCGGGAGCGGGAGCTCGCGGTCGGCGAGCAGCGCGTGCGGGAAGACGCCGCGCGGGTCGACGTGCGCGGCGAGGAAGTGGCCGGGCGGGAGCGGGAGGTGACGGCCCGGGCCCGCGGCCTCGAGCAGGCGGCCCGCGACCAGACGCGAGCATACCTGCTCGAGGCGCGCAAGAAGGTCGAGGAGGCGCTGGGCCGGGCCCGGGCGGCGGTGGACGAGGCGACGGCGAAACAAGCGCGGCGGCTGCTCGAGCAGGCACTCGAAGAGACGGCCGGGGAAACGGCAGAAACGCGGGAAACGGGAAAGGGGACACGGGAAAGGTGGGTGTCCCTGGAGGACCTGCGGAGTCACAAACAGGCGTCGCCGTCGAGTGCCCCGCGACGGCCGCCGAGCCCGGCGCGGCCGCCGGCCGGAGCGGGGCACTCGACGACGACGGCGACGACGGAGATCTCACTCCGGGGCCTGCGGGCGGACGAAGCCGAAGCCCGGCTCGTCAAAGCGCTCGACGACGCCGTGCTCGCCGACCTCCCCTTCCTGCGTGTCATCCACGGCAAAGGTACCGGCGCGCTGCGCCAGCTGGTGCACGATCTCCTGTCCGCCGACACCCGGGTCGCGCGCTTCGGCTTTGCCCCGCCGAACCAGGGCGGGCACGGGGTCACGATCGTGGAGTTCACGGCGTGAGTCTCATTCCCGACGACGTGATCGAGCAGGTCCGGGAAGCGGCGGACATCGTGGGGATCATCGGCGAGCACGTGGAGCTCAAGCGCACCGGGACGGACTTTCGCGCCCCGTGCCCGTTTCACGGCGGCACCCACCGCAACTTCGCCGTCATCCCGAAGAAGGGGATGTTCTACTGCTTCGTGTGTCATGAGGGCGGCGACGTCTTCACCTTCTTCATGAAGAAGCTCGGCATGGACTATCCCACCGCGGTGCGCGAGGTCGCGCGCCGGGTCGGCATCGCGATTCCGGAGCGTGGGCCCACCGGCCCCGACCCGCGCGAGCCGCTGTACGAGGCCGTCGCCTCGGCCGCCGACTGGTTCGCGCGCCAACTGCGCGAGAGCCCCGAAGCCCAGGTGGCCCGGGACTACCTCGCGTCCAGGCACCTCGAGCTCGAGATCGTGCTACCGCTGGGGCTGGGATTCGCGCCGCGGAGCAAGGCGTTCCTCGACGCAATGAAAGGATTGGGCGTGCGTGAGGAGGTGTTGCTCGAGGCGGGCCTCCTCGTTAAACGAGAGGACGGGACGCTGCTGCCCCGCTTCCGCGGTCGCCTGCTGTTTCCGATCCACGACCTGCGCGCCCGCGTGGTCGCGTTCGGGGGCCGCATCCTCGGCGAAGGAGAGCCGAAGTATCTCAACTCGCCCGACTCGCCCGTGTTCCACAAGGGCAAGCTGCTCTACAACCTGCACGTCGCGAAGCACGCGATGCGCACGGCGGAGCGCGCCATACTCGTGGAAGGGTATTTCGACGTGCTGCGCCTGGCGCTCGCCGGCATCGAGGAGGTCGTCGCCCCGCTCGGCACCGGCCTTACGCCGGATCAGGCGCAGCTACTGGCGCGTCATGCGCCGGACGTGACCTTGCTGTACGACTCGGACGACGCCGGACTGCGCGCCACCTTCCGCGCCGGCGACGAGCTGCTGCGCCAGGGCCTGCGCGTGAGCGTGGCCACGCTTCCGCCGGGAGAGGACCCGGATACCCTCGTCCAGAAGCAGGGCGCCGCGGGACTGGAAGCCATCCTCAAGGACGCGGTCGACCCCCTGGAGCGCAAGATCCAGATTCTCGACCGCAAGGCCTTCTTCGCGAGCCTCCCCGGCCGGCGCCGGGCGCTCGACCGGCTGCTCCCGACGGTCCGCGCGGCGAAGGATCCCATCACCCGGGAGCTGTACATCTCGCGCGCCGCGGAGGCGGCGGGAGTGCGGAAGGATGTGCTGGAGCGGGAGGTGACGGGGGACGGGGGACGGGGGACGGGTGGTGCGGCCCCGTCCCCCGTCCCTCGTCCCTCGTCTCCGCTTCCCGCCAGCGCCGAGAAGGCTCTCTTGCTCCTGCTGTTGGAAGGCGAGCCGTGGACGTCCCGCGTCGTCGAAGCCGTCGACGTGGAGGAGCTCGAGTTTCCGGCGTATCGCGCCGTGTTCGAAGCCGTGGCGGACGACGCCGTGCTGGCGCTGGACGACACGTCGGCGCGCGCCTACGAGCAGCTCAAGGGCGAGGGCCTCGGCGGGCGCGATCCCAACGAGATGTATGCATTGGCCGTGAGCTGGATGGAAGCGCGGCGACTGGAGCGGCAGCTGCAGCAGCTCGACGACCAGTTGCCGTTCGAGAGTCCCGAGCGGCAGGCGTCCCTGATTGCGGAGAAGCGACGGGTGTTCGACGAGCTCCGCAAACGTTACCCGCGTTACAAAATCGCTGCGAGGAGGAGAGGTGCACCCGGAACTTGAAGCGTTGTTGTCGCTGCAGGAGAAGGATCAGGCGGTCACGGCGACGGACGAGAGCCTGGCGGCGCTCGCGCCGGAGCTCCAGGCCCTGGACGAGGCGCAGGCGGCGGCCGAGCGGGCGCTCGCCGGCGCCCAGGCGGCGATTCAGGCCGCGATCGATCGGCGCGACGAGCTGGAAGGCAAGATCGCCAACTATCGCACGATGCAGGAGCAGCGGCGCCAACGGCTCGAGTGGGTGCGGGGCGCCAAGGAAGCCTCGACCCTCATGGCGGAGCTGGACCTCGCCCGCTCGGTGCTCGCCAAAGAAGAAGCCGAGTTCATGCGCTCGGGCGATGCCGTGACGGAGGCGGAGCGCAAGGCAGCGGAGGCCGAGAAAGCCCTCCAGGAGGTGCGCGCGCAGCAGGCGCCGCTGCGCGAGGCGCTCGCGGGCAGGCGCGACGCCATCGCAGCCGAGCGCGAGCAGGCGGTGGCGGAGCGCGAGCGCGCCGCGGTCCGCGTCGGCAGCGGCCTGCTGTCGCGCTACGAGCGCATCCGCCGCGGGAAGGCGCCGCTCGCGCTCTATCCGCTCCACGGCGACGCCTGCGGTCACTGCTTCACGGCCGTCCCCACCCAGCGGCGGGCACTGATCCAGCGCGGCGCGTCGATCGAAGGCTGCGAGGCCTGCGGCGTGCTGCTGTACGCGCGCGAATGATCCCGGCCCGCTGGACGGTCGCGGCGCCGCCCGACCCGGGTCTCACCTCGACCCTCGCCGCCGACCTCCACATTCCCGAGCCGCTGGCCGCGATCCTGGTGCAGCGTGGCCTGGCGGCGCCGGACCTGGCCAAGGCGTTTCTCCGCCCCGAGCTCGAGCGGCTGTCCGATCCGCTCGCCTGGGCCGACATGGCCCGCGCCGTGGACCTGATCGTCGCGGCCGTGCGCGCGCGCGTCCCGATCCTGGTGCACGGCGACTACGACGTGGACGGGCAATGCGGGGCGGCGCTGCTCACCCGCGTGCTGGCGAGCGTGGGCGCCAACGTCCGGGGGTTCGTGCCCCACCGGCTGCGCGACGGCTACGACTTCGGCCCGGCCGGCCTCGCGGAAGCGCGGCGCGTGGGTGCGGGCCTCGTCATCACGTGCGATTGCGGCATCACCGCCGTCGAGACCGTCGGCGCCGCCCGCGCGGCGGGG
>Ga0209239_1000993_pt1 | contig 16657 bp, 10 predicted proteins | sample GraSoi013_2_20cm_FD_185824 | JGI IMG/M metagenome (GOLD analysis project Ga0209239, IMG submission 185824) | Grasslands soil microbial communities from the Angelo Coastal Reserve, California, USA - Sample 10_02_2013_2_20cm (SPAdes) (version 2) | ecosystem: Environmental > Terrestrial > Soil >...
CGATGCGCGTTGGCCCCGACATATACCAAATCGCTGTTCGATCGGTAGTAGGATTGAACAGTGCGTAATCTGGGTGCACGTCACGATTGAAATCCGCCACACCGTCAAGGGCCCAGCCAACTGTGATGCTTGGACCTAAAGCGCCACCCTGATAAATGTTGTTGTTTAGATACCAGATCGCCGTTTGATGCGTGCTTGGCTTACGGAGCACATAATCCGGGTGGCCGTCGTTATTAAAGTCGGCCAGTGCAGCCCTCTCTGCTACGCTAACGGTAAAAATCTGGTTCGTATTCGTAGGATTTATCAAGGCCGGGGTGGTGCCACCACCTGGAATGTAGATTTTGTTCCCAATAACCGATGCCCAGATTCCATGCCGCGGCAAAGGCATATTCGGCAACTGACGCCAGCTGTTAGTGGCAGGACTATAGACCTCCACCTCTGCACGCAAAACCAGAGTTTGAGGGTCTTCCCCGCCGAAAACCCAAAGCTCATTGTTGACGACCGCCGCTGCGAAACCGGAGCGGGCGGTTGGCATCGGCGCTAGCGTGGACCAGGTATTAGTCTGCGGATTGTAAACTTCGAGGGCATCAGTTGACGGTCCGGCTCGGCCACCAACAACGTAGAATTTCCCATTGATCACGCCGCCAGCGGTGTGATTGCGCGGAACGCTCATGGGCGCCTTAACTGTCCATGTGTTTGCGACTGGATCGTACACCTCCAGCTCGCGTTGGCTGGGAGTGCCTTCCCCGCCAGTAACATAAATTCTATTATTGATTACTCCGACCGCGGCAGTTCCGCGGTGCACGTAATGGCTGGAAGCTCTGGCAGCCCACGAGTTACTGTTTGGATCGTAAACAAACGTCTCTCCTACGCCCGCGCCGAAGCTGTAAAGTTTTCCCCCCGCCACGGCTGCGGCGTTATGATTAACCGCAATAGGAAGCGCCTGCGCCAAAGTCCACGTGTCGGTGGTTGGATTATAGACCTGCACTGTGGCCGTGGAGTGAGCATCTGCATCATAACCGCCAACGACGTACACCTTGCCATTTAGCACCCCAGTCGCGAGTTCTTGGCGGCTAACAGGCATGGGGGCCCGCGTTTGCCAGGTACCACCGTTTTGAGTCCGGCCAGTACTCACGAATATGAGCCAGAAGAGCAGGCCGAAGATTGGGGCGGGAAAATTCTGTCGCACCATTCAATGCTTCCTACAGGAAAGAAGAGGCGTAGTTCCGAGAAAATTACTTAAACGGTAGAAAAAGAGCGGGACCGACTATTGCTGCAGCGCGTTTGTTAGTGGCGCGCACACGGCTTACTGGGCCGTGGCTACAGATTAGAAGCGCTTCTTCAGCGCGACATACCATGTACGGCCCCTGATATTGGCCGTTGGTTCGTCGTGGCGGTTTTCAAAATTACCAAGTACGAGCGGTGACTGTCTCAATGTTGGAACCGGAATGCGCTTTTGCCTTGTCGTCGACTTCGACCCAAGTACCGCCGATATGGCTCCCGGTACGAGCTGGCACCCACACCATGCGCTTTCCGCCCTTTGCAATGTTACCTGCTTCGGACGTTGGCTTGAAATCGAAATTCAGCTGAGTCGGTTGATCCGCCTTGGTTTGCGTGTTCATGATCGACGCCTTGACCGCGCCATTTACAAGCAACGTTACCCGGTAAACGCCCGGTTGCAGTCCCTGTGAAATATAGCGGCCGTTTGGATCGGTCTTAACTGTGCTGAACACCTGTTTGCCGTCTCGCGATTCGATCCGAACGCCAGCGCCTTTAATCGGTACGCCTTTTGCATCTTTGACAAACCCATGAATGGACGCTGGCCCGTCCGCTATAATCTTGTTCGTTTGCAGACCGGCTTCCGATGCGCGATCGCGCACATTGGTAGCGAATCCTGTCCGTGGAGGCGCAGCGGTCACGTCCGCTGTAATTTTGTTCGTTTGCAGACCGGCTTCCGATGCGCGATCGCGCACACTGGTAGTGACTCCCGTCCCTGGAGGTGCAGCGGTCACTCGAGTGTCCGGGTGGCGCGTGTCGAAACCTCCCGCAGATGTGTAATCCGGAACGGTGAATGGATTTAATGGATTCTGTACGGGCACGCTAATGCCAATACTGCTTATTCCTGTCGGATGAGTTACATCCGTGAAAAGTCGCTGTAGATAAACGTCGTACGCGTCGTTGCCGGGTTGTTCGTGAGCGGAAAGCCGAACGCCGAGCTTGATCTTGAGCGCGTCAACGATAGACCGGGCGATTTCGCCTTGAAGTGCAAATGCGTCGTCCAACTCGCGGTCATAAGTTTCCGTCCACACGCGAAAACCGTTTCGCGCGTCAATCAGTTCGGCTGTTACACGAACGCGGTTACCTTGGCGCTGCAACCTTCCGTCAAGCACATTTCCAACGTTAAGCTTTTCTCCAACCTCCTTTGTGTTCTTTCCTTTCAATGAGAATGACGAACTTCGGCCGACCACGCGCAAATCGTCAGCCTGCGCCAAGGTATCGAGAATCTCCTCGCTTATGCCGTCACACAAATATTCCTGATCTTTCGTCTCGCTAGAATCGGTAAATGGTAGAACAGCAATACTCCTGTCCGGGGGATTAAACTGCGAAGCTCGGAAGAGTTCGGCGCGAAATAACCAAACCGCAGCCGCGCCTAAAAGAAGACCGGCAGTCGCTGCTCCAACCAGTTTGGGGTTACGACGCGACCAGCGCCAGATCCGCGCTGGGGGTGAAACCGGGCGAGCGACGATTGGACGGCCAGCGAGCCAGCGTTCAAGATCGGCTGCGAGGTCTCCGGCGGACTGGTAGCGCACCTTCGGATCGCGCTCGAGGCAGCGTGCACAAATCGTCTCCAAATCGCGATCAAGCGATGGTGCCAGCGAGCGTAGTTTGGGCGCCTGCGTTTCAGACGCTTGACGAATCACGGAAACCGGATTCGAACCCAGGAATGGCGGACGTCCGGCAAGCACGTTGAACAGAACTGCGCCGAGACTGTAAACATCGGCCGCCGGCGTAAAATCGGCGGCTGCACCATTAGCTTGCTCAGGGGCAATAAAACCTGCTGTTCCGAACGTAGTCAGCGACCTTGTAAGATCGTTGTTCCCGTCCAGCAGCTTCGCCAAACCGAAATCGCTGACCAGTGGCTCGCCCCGATCGTTGAGCAGAATGTTTCCCGGTTTTAGATCACGGTGGAGAACTCCCCGGCTGTGGGCGTATTCGACAGCATGCGCGACTTTTGCCATGAGTTGCACGCACTTCCGCGGTTCATCGCGCAGAGAAGCCGTGTTCTCTTGCAAGCTTCCCTTCTCCGCGAACTTCATGCTGAAAAACGGCAGGCCGTCCTCGCTTTCGCTCACCTCGTATATCGGAAGGATGTTTGGATGATCCAGACTGGCCACCGCCTGTGCTTCTCGTCGGAAACGCTGCAGCGCTCCGTGTGAATCAGCGCGATAACTAAGGACGCGCTTTACCGCGACGATGCGCCGGGAATGTCGTTGCCTGGCGCGATAGATCACGCCCATGCCGCCGCAACCGATCTGCTCGAGAATTTCGTAGTTGCCTAAGAACCAAGGCTTGTGCGACGCGTCCACCTCGTCGAGTACGCTTTCATAAACCGCCTTGGATACGTCGCCACCAGTTTCCAGTCCCTCGAGCAAGAGGCAGCTAACACAAACTCCGGTGTCGAGTCGCATGGTTGCGCCGCACTTCTCGCATTTTGCGGTGCCTTTACTCGCGCTCGGGAGTGAATCAGACCGGTGGTCGGAAGTCTTCATCAAAGTTACGCGGTTCTTCCTGCGAGCGCTGCACACAGATACCGGATCTCGTCATCTACGTCGGCAGGATTTTGGACCGTGCGTGAGACTTCATCGCGCAGCAGACTGCGGTAACGCTGGCGCATGTTGTGCAGCTGTTTTTTCACGGCCGTCTCCGCCATTTCCAATTCCGCAGATAGATTGGCATATGACAGTTCATCGCGTTCATCAGTAAGATGGGAGCTTAGTGCTTGGAAAAGCCAGAGCTTGCCTCTGCTCTCGCATTCTTCCCGCAGGCGTTGAAACGCGTGTTCCACAACCGTCGTCGCCCAAGCGAGGTCGAAGATGCGCTCCGGCGGCACGGAGTCGAGTGCTTGAATTGGGATGGACAATTGCGACTGCGCTTCCGCCATCCAATCGTCCCAGGAAATAAATTCCGCGCCGCCGCCGCGTTTGTGGGCATGTGATTTCTCGGTGGCGTTAACAAGAAAATTTTGGAGCGACTTGAGCAACAGCGAGCGGAACCGACCGCGACTTCGATCGGCGTGGTGCAACCAATTTTTCTTCAGAATGGTCATAAAAAAATCCTGCGTAAGGTCCTGCGCGTCCTGTGTGGAATAGCCGTGTCTGCAGACGAACGAGAAAACGGGTCGCCAATAAGTTCGGCAAAGCTCGGCCAGCGCGTCGCGCGCCTTTTGTTCTTCGCTTCCGTTGGCGGCGGAAAGGATAAGGCTCCAGCGGGTAGTTACAAACTCGCCAGGTCCATCTTCACCCCGGTCGCCAGCCTTCCCGTTCACGAGAGAACATGTGGGTTCTCGCTCTTCTATACAAGCAATAAACGGTGAATACGTCGCGCCACCGCAGTTGCCTGCCTTCGCGCGGATGCGAAGTTTGCCGGTGCGATAACTGATTAATTCTCTCTCGCAAGAGATAGGGTTAGACGGTTTGCCGGCGGAGGGGCTCGAACCCACACGATCTTGCGATCACTGGATTTTGAGTCCAGCGCGTCTGCCAATTCCGCCACGCCGGCATTGGAGGCTTGAAAGTACAAAGCTACAAAGGAAGCTCAAGCAGCTTCCAACCTGTGCCGGCTCTGCGGGGCGCTGAGACTGAGGTGCCGGCATTTGACTTCCGGCACCGCACGGGGGCCACCGCCACAGCATTGATCCACCTTCGCTCTGATCATCGCTGCATCGATCTGATTTCGATGCGCTGATCTTCAGTCGTCGATAAGACGGACAGCCGGGTTCTCAGCGACTTAGGTTGAGCTTAACATGGGCCGACGTGATCGTGTATGTTGGAGGCTTCGTCCGCGAGCGTTTCGAACCGATGATCGCTGCGCAACGCATCGAGCATGGGATCGACTCGAACCCCTGTAACGTCGATATTGTCGTGATTGAGATATCCCCGCTTAAGGTAATCGATCGCTTTCGTTTTGTCGCCCAATCCGGCGTAAATTAAGGCACATAAATAGCCGCGGACGAATTGTTGCCGCGCGTGCGCCTCAAGCTGCCGAACGATGTCAGGGACTTTATCCGGCGGTATGTCTACCGTTCGTTTCAAGCCTTCCGGCGTCAGTTCAAACAGCCACGCAAGAACCAGCGCAATCGGAAATCCGAGCGGAATAAGAACCATGATCAAGCGCAGTATGCAGTTCGGAACCTCGAACACCGGGAAAACCTGCGCGATCCCCTGAGCCAGCGCCCATCCCATGAGAGCGTACGCAACCGCAACTCTGTAAACTTTGCGCCGCTTCAATTCTGCAAACAAACTACCCGTTTTCATTTGGAAGAGATCGCTGATTTTGACTTGTGAAACCGGAACATCACGAGAGTGGCGCTATCAAAATTGAATCGAACATACTCATCCTCTTGAAATCATGGCCTGGGCCGCGGAGTGGGACGCGGCCGCGGAGGCGGATCCAGATGAAGCATGTAAACTCCACGCCCAAAGGTGGAAGCGGCAAGCTGCCGACTACTGGCATTAAAGGAGAGCGCAGTAACCACCAATCCTGCCGGTATGCCGTCGCTCATGTTTCCCCAGCTGAGCCCGCCATCGGTGCTGGCAAAAACTCCTGCATTAGAAGCTGCAAAGATATGTTGAGGATTCAGTGGATCGATGGCTACATCACGATAGATCAGGTTTTGGACTCCCTGTTGCATCCAGGTTGTTCCCATGTCGGTGGTTTTATACATGCCTGAATCGCACGCGAGATATGCCGTTTGCGGGTCGGTGGGATGAACGGCGATGGTCCAGATCCCCCCCGGTAAGTCTCGGGTGACATTCCTCCAGACAGCCGCGGTCCCGGCGTTCGCGTTCGTAGTCATCCAAACCTCCCCATGAGCGGCGACGGCGTAAATGACGTTAGAATTATTCGGTGCTTCGTAGGTTGCAGTAACAGGATCCGCAAACGGCTGCCCGATCGTCGTCCAGCTCTCAGGCGTAACCGTCGGGCCGTCAAGGGTTCGGACCACCTGCTGGCAAGCGGCGATGATATGAGTTGGAGAAGATGGATTCATGCTAAACGTCGGAAAGAAGTTGCAGCTTGCATCGTCATCAAATTGAGACGGGCGAACATTGACCGAGGTGTGCGGCGTTGCCGTGTTGAATCTTCTAAAGACATAATCGCGATACATCGTGAAGTACCCAACCGTCCCATCGACCGGATCGATGAGATTGTGGGCGGAATCGCCGCCAAAGATCATATCCCAAGGTGCACTCGCGCCGCTGAAGACCACGCCGTTGTCCTGGGTTCCCGCGACCATATTGCCGTCCGCGCTTAAGGCCACGCCGTAGAGCAACGCACCTGGAAAGTTTTGATTAAGGTTCGTCCAGTGCAGCCCCGCGTCCCTCGATCTTACGATGCCTCCGTCGTTGCCCTCGTACACGACATTAGGAGCTGTCCGCGAGAAGACGATCGCTCGTTGGTCGGTATGGATGCGGCGGGCTGGATCGGGATCGTTGCCCCACTTGTTTCCTATTTCGGTCCAAGTCGCGCCTTCGTTATCCGTGCGGTAAAGAGCCTGGTTGCCTCCGAGAATGATCTGTGGGTCGACGGGGTCCACGGCGAACACGGAAAAGCCGATATTACCGCAGCGGCTGGCGCAGCTGTCGGCACAGATCGGAGGGCCAGGCGGGTTGTCGTTTGCGCAAACGTCAGGAGCGCAGGGGCAACGGGTTGGTATTTGAATCCAAGTCGCTCCGCCGTCCATGGACTTGTAGAGGTTATGGTCCGGATCGCTCGGCCCCAAAAGGTAAAGCGTGGAGTTAGCCACGCTTAACCGATTGCGGGAATGCTCGAGAACACTGTGTATGAGTGTCCAGGATCGGCCGGAATCGGTGCTCTTAAACGTCCCGTTGTCCTCAGTGATGTAAAGGGTGGAAGGATGAGTCGCGGCGTCTATGGCTACATCATAAACGCCGTTGTCGACCTGGTACAACTGCAACCAAGTGACGCCGCTATCAGTTGAGCGCCACAATCCGCAAGTGTTTGTGCCGCCGTTGGCGGCGTATACGGTCGTGGTCAATTGCGAGCTCGAGGTGTTCGGGTCGATAGCAATCGTCCTGATGTACGTACCTTCAAACTGGGCCTTTCCCAAGGCGCTACTCCAGGTTGACCCTCCGTCGAATGAGCGGTAGAGGCCGACCTCATAAGAGGCAGCGCCACTGCCTTCTCTGCCCGTGCCAACGTAGACGTCATTAGACGCGCCAGGATTGACGGCGATTGCGCTGACACTCTGTGAAGCCCACGAGTCAGACAAATACCGCCAAGTGACGCCGCCGTCGGTTGTCTTGGCGAGCCCGCCGAAGGTTCCTGTATAAACGACGTTGGCGTTGACCGGATCAATAGCTAACGCATGGACCCTCGCGCTTGCGTTTCCGCCGTAACTGTTCTGCATGGGAGGCGCTATTGGAGAAGTCCATGGCGACGTGACCTCCGGCGCTTCGGGCGACACGAACTTCCCGCCTTGCAAAAGCGGGCTTGGAGGCAGCGAGCGCGCCGCGGCGAGCGCGGCCATGTAAGCACTAGGCGACACGCCTCCTGGCCCGGTCCCGAAGAACCGGTCCAAGAATTCATGACGCTTTTCCAGATACTCGGCATCCCCATCCTCCTCCGCAGGTACAACGTCAGCCACGTTCTCGATATCCTGTATACCGCCGTGACGCAAGTTCACTATGACGCCGTAACAGGTTAGTAACACACCTACAAGCATCAAGGAGACTGCGGTCAGGCATCGTGTTTGACTCAGGCATATTGTTTTCATGCCTGTTCCTTCGGAAAGTTTTCGCCGGCGTGGCAAAAAGAATGCGGACAGACCTTGTTTCTCGAAATCGCATAGCTACCACCGGCCGCGAGTAACCGGCCCGGCGAACATAACATACCAGCCGGAACCCTTTTAGAAAAGCCAAGAACAAAAAGGAGACTTGACCTCTATGTTATCTAACGAATGGATTTGTGCCTTCCTGCTCACCTGTATGCTGTGGTGAGTGCTATATGAAACCCAAAGGAGACAAAGAAGCCGTCACGACCTAACGTGACGGCTTGCTTACAGCTTTAGCTGGATTATTTGGCCAAAGCCAGAAGAAACTACAACTTTGTATGGGTTGCAATGTAGTTGCAACGCCTTGTCATAGCAGCTGAGCCGGGCGTGCTACCAGCCTGCCTAATAATGATATGGCGCAATGCATCGGCTGCGCGGTCATTGATCGTGGTATTTATGCTGGTGGGTGAAGGCGACAGGATTGCAACGGCGCAAAACAGCGCTATGGCAATCGCGGCGGAGTTGATGCTCTGTGTGATTTTCGTTTTCATTCGGCTTTTGGCGATTTGCTGGTTTTACCTGTTCCTTCGGAACTTTTTGCACAGCGTGGCAAAAAAGTTTGAAAATCCCTTGGGGCCGAGTACGCATAACACGGGTCGCGCAAGGGGCGGAACGCGCCAAACGCTTGAGCGAAAAACTGGGGAGAATAAAGCTGCGTCTAAGCACTGGCTACGGTGCCTGACTCCGGTGATATAGGTAATTGTTTTCCTAAATCAATTTCTTCTGCAAAAAGATTTGCGTGGAAGATTCCGGTTGCCGCGCTTGCACAACATCGCGCCGTTTCCGCGCTCACTTGTTCGCCAACAGCAACGGGCATTTTTGAATCTAAATCATAAACGATAAAGATTTTCATTTAAAAATTCCTTTCCTATTAAACTTTCATTGTGTTGGCCTTCTCTGATTTCTTTAGGAGAATCCAGTTCTGGCGGTTTACTTATTTCCTTCGGAAGCTTTTGCCCGGCGTAGCAAGAAAGTTTAAAAATCTTTCCGGCCGACCGCGGATTACAGCGATAGGACGGATAGCCAAGATAGGTGCGGCAGAGAGAGTGGGAGGTTAAAGCGGGCCAGCAACCTCCGTGACCGATGGCTAAGTCGCTGTGACCAGTGTCGGCGCTATCGGACACATCTCAGCCAACAGCGATGCGGAAGGTACCCCGTGTTGCTGAAAAGGACTTTAAGCTCCCGCTGCCACGTTGTTGCTGCCGGCCTCGTTAGAACGACGTATGTTGGGACCAAGCAGATACCCCTGGGGGTTGTCCTGACGCGTTGCTAAATGACTGCATGCGCCAGGACCGCGAGGGCCAGGCAGGCAAGTAGAAGCACAATCGTGGTGAGGATCGTGTCCGGATCTCTGATAGAGATACATGCTCCCTCGTTTGCTTCGTCCTTCCGTGCAGACGTAAAAGGTATCTCAGGGTTCAGCTTTTGCATTTCAACTCCTCTTTGGATCGGTTTAGCCATTTACCCTGTTCCTTCGGAAAATTTCGCCACGCGTGGCAAAAAGGTTGTTAAAATCCTTACTGCCGGCTACGAAACGCGCGGACGGGACCAAGCGGGGAACCCTTCACCGAAAAATCAAGGAGATGAATGCGGCCCAAAATTCAGCCGACCAGAAACACGAGTGAGGAAACTAGGTACCGCAAGGTAAAGACGCCGCGCCGGACCGAAAGGCCGCACCACAGACCATAGTCGAAGCGCATGATTTCAAAACGAACCCACGCTTACTCCGCGATCATCACGCACTTCTCGAACAAAACTTGCGAATCCTGAATGCCTGACAAATGTCTTGCTCACGTTGACTCAGGAACTCAAGATGACTCTATGATTACGAAAAAATATATCTGCATCCTGGCTGGCGCCTCGCTTTTCGTGAGTTGTTACTCACCGTGGACGCCAGGGCCAAAGCCCAACAGCCCTACTCCTGCTCCCACAACTGCCCGAACGCAAAAGAATAAGAGGTCGAGTACAGAAGCCCCTGTACCTTCTCCAGGGCCAAAGCCCAATAAGCCTACTCCTACTCCGCCTCCCACGAGTTAGCGGAACGATCACTACGCCCAATTTCTTTCGTCGGTACGGACTCTCCTCCGAGATCGCCTGATCTCCCTTGCAGAGACATAGCGCAGTTCATTTCCCACGCGATAGCCTTCGACCTTTACCTCTTTACCGATTCGTGAAGAGTCTAAGCTTAAACCTCACTTCGGTGCGAGGGAGGCGACGATTTTTTCAAAACGCGGATCGCCTCGCAACGGGTCCCAAAACGGCAGCAGTTTCAAGTGGCCGTAGTTGAGTGGGCTCGGCGGACGGATGGCGATTGCAAGCTGCTGGCAGGCGAGATCTTTATCACCAGCCCACGCAGCGATCATCGCGAAGTATTCGACCATACCGATTCCGTGAATTGCATCTTTTTCCACGGGAAGAAGCTCAACTGCACGCCGGCCTTCCCGCAGCGCTTCTTCTTTCCGTCCCAGCCCAGCGTCGATTAAACCCAGCACGCAGAGCGCCGGCCCGTAGCTTTCGGGAGATTGAAGGACCTTCTGCTGCTCCATGCGCGCCGCAGTGAAAGCCGCACGTGCTTCTGCATCATCTTTCGTCATGCGGGCGATAACACCTTCCATGAACGACCGACTGAAATTAACGGTCTCGTCGGTCAAGGCTGGATTTTCGCCTGCTGCGATCACGGCATTTCTTGCAGCAGCAGCATCGCGTTCGGCCAATGCGTAAAAAAGCCAATACTCGGCGATGTCTTGAGTAGCAGCGGGATTTGTGGTCCGAATTGAATCGACCATTTGATGCAGGGGGCGGGAATCCGCTTTCCAATAGAAATACACGGCCGCGCGCTCGAGTTGGATATCGACATTATTCGGATCAATAGCCAACGCGCGATCTAAAACCGATTTTTGCTCAGCGAAACGGTGCAGAAGACGATAACTGAGCGCAATCTGCTGCAGCATGTAGCTGTTCCGCGGATCCAGATCAATGGCGCGCTCCAGGCTACGCACCGCCTCTTCTTGTTTGCCTTGGCGACGCTCGATGTAACCCTTGAGCTCGAAAACACTGGCACTATTGGGCAAGGTCTTGGCGGCAACTTCTAATTCGGCCAGAGCAGCGTCATAATCGAGGTATCCTTCATAAAGGTTCCGGGCGCGCGCGAGGTGTGCTTCACCCGCATCTGGATGGAGCCGAAATGCCGTCTCAATTGCCGCTTCAGCTAATGCCAGCCGCGCGGGCGTATGGTCGTGACCGAAAAAATAAAGGAGGTCGTGAGTCCAAGCGAGCAGGCAATACGCTTTAAAAAATGATGGATCACGCGCGACAGCCTGGTTTAGCAGATCAGCCGCCTCCAGCAAATTCGCTTTCGCATTCCTGCTCGCAAGAAGATCTTTGGCTCGAGCGTAGAGTTCGAAGGCGGTGATGTCATTTGTGGGGGCTTGTTCAATCGCAGTCTTTTCGCGTGCCGAAAGGCTGGCCTGCAATTGGCGGGCAATCGAGGTCGCAATTTCACTTTGAATCGCGAAAACGTCCGCAAGGTCGCGGTCATAAGTCTGCCCCCATAGCGCCAGATTGGTGGACACATCAATTAATTGGGCGTTGACGCGCACCCGGTTGCCCGCTCGCTGCACGCTTCCTTCCACTACACGCGCAACACCTAGTTGGTGGCCGATTTTACGTAGATCTCGCGCGGACCCGCTTTTGTATTGCATCACCGAGGTACGGTTGATCACCTTCAGATCGGCGAGGCTGGCAAGACGGGTTAGAATTTCGTCCTGCACGCCATCGGCGAAGTAGACATTGTCCGGATCGCGACTCAGGTTTTCAAACGGAAGCACCGCAATACTTTTGTCCGGTGCGGGACTCAAAGGCGCATTTTGTTGGATACGCGGTGGCTGAAAGACCAAAAGCGCAGACGCGCCGAGAATCAGGATCGCGGCGGCTGCGAGAGCGACGCGCGTGCGTCGCTTGCTGCGTGCCTCTGGGGAGCAACGCTGCAGACGCGCTGCCAATGCGCGGGTGCCGGGTCGGGAGGCTGGCTCGAGTGCGAGCATCGATTTGAGCAACGACCCGAGGCGGGACGAAACGTGCGCTGCTTTCAGTTGTTCGATGGGAAGCACATTTGATTGTTGAGCGCGGTGAATCTCATCTACGCTACGGCCTGCAAATGGCGTTTTTCCTGTAAGCGCGAACCACAGCGTTTCGCCCAGCGAGTAGATATCGGAGCGCACGTCGAGAGCGGAATGTTCAAATTGTTCCGGGCTGGCGAATGCCGGCGTACCGACAAATCTCTCATGAGTCAGCGACAGCGGACCAGTTTGAGCGTGAAGCGCCTTAGCTACACCGAAGTCGATTATTTTTACGGTAGAGCTGGCGCGCTGCGCCGTCCGTTTGCGGCGCGCCCGGCGGTCGCGCCCTACCACTTCGGGTTCGTCCGGCTCGACGAGCATCAGGTTTGCCGGCTTTAAATCGCGGTGGACTAGTCCGTGCTTTTCCGCTGCGGCCAGTGCCGACGTGACTTGCTGTGCGATGCTGATAGTGGTGCGCGCATCGAGTGGCCCGGTGCGGTGAACGCGTTCCTCAAGGGTCTCTCCCTCGATCAGTTCCATCGCGTAAAAATACTGGCCTGTCTCTTCGCGAATTCCGAATTGGTAGACAGTGGCGATGTTCTCGTGTCGCAGCGCTGCGGCGGCGCGGGCTTCGCGCATAAAACGTTCGCGGGCGTCGGCGCTTCTCTCACCGACGTCGATTTTAATGATCTTTAAGGCGACTTTGCGCTGCAGCGTCGTGTCGGTAGCGCGATAGGTAACGCCCATCGCTCCGCGACCAAGCTCGTAAAGGTCTCCGTCCTCACGCCGATCAATCTCATAAACTCCGAAATGTCCATCGCCCTCCAACGCTTCGTGCGTTGAATCCTGCTGCAATTCTTCTTCGCTGCCGATTCCAGCGCGCAACAAACAAATCATGCAGCCGAGTCCGCCACCGGATGTTTCTACGAGTACCCCGCCACAGTTCGGACAGGTCGAGGCTACCGGGGAAGCGGGTTGCATCTACTAGTTTACTACGGTTAACACCCGGCATAGGTATCGCAATTCTTCGTCCACCTCTGCGGCTTCAAAGACCGTGTCGCGCACTACTTCGCGTAGAATTGCGCGATAACGCTTGCGCAATCGGGCAACATCGCTGCGCAACGTCGTGACTGGGCGATGCGCCCGCCGCGCCATCTCTTCGTAGGGGATGTTCGATTCTTCGGTCGCCGAAAGATACGGCATCAAATGGTTGAGAAGCTCTGTTTTAGCAGCGAGCGCGCACTCTTGCGCGAGCCGATCCAGCGCTTGCCGCAAAAGCAACGCCGCCCATTCACGGTCATAGACTTCCTCGGCCTGCCATTTTGTTGCTCGCGCAATTTGCGCCTCGGCCTCTGCGGTGGCTTTATCGTCCAGGTTCTGCAGAATCATTCCGCCGCCACGTTTCAAAGCCCGTCCACGATCGCGCACGTCTGCGATGAAATGTTTCAGTGTGCCGAGGAGAAACGAACGAAACCGTCCCTTCTCGCGGTCGGCGCGGGCATATGCACGACTCTCTATCAGGTCAGCGAAAAAGCCCTGGGTCAAATCCCGCGCATCCTCAGGGCCATATCCTTGTCTGCGTAAGAAGGAATACAGCGGGCGCCAATAAATTTGGCACAGTTCCGACAGCGCGTTGAATGCGTGAGCGGAAACCGTCGCGGAATTGCCCGCTTCGAGGACAATCGTCCAACGGGTCGAGGCGAATAGTTCGTCGCGGCCTTCTGGTTCCCGACGCGGAGGAACCGGCGCTGTTTTCACGGGGATTAACGAAAATAAGACTGACGACCCCCCCGTGGCAAGATATAAGTGATGGTAATTCCCACGGGGAAAGCAGCTTCAACTCACGCGGTGCTCGCTTGAGGCGTTGGATCGCAAGATCCCGTCGTCAATGTCCATCTGTATTCGCAAACCGCGCGGCGGTCCGAGAATTTCGCGAAGAATCATCGCGTCGCGCAAACCGGACACCGATGCAAGCAACGTGGCGAGGTCTGTTCTTCGTTCCTCGGCCTTGGCAATTGTCGGCGTCACTCCCGCGTGAGTTTCCGCAGGCGCTTTGAAGATCGCCGGCGGGGCAATCGGGAACGATCGTTCCTGAACTTCAAAGGCGAGTGGAACCATTTTCTCCGCACCCCCAATCGGTCGTGGCGGAGGAATTTCTTTCGTGATTATCTCGCGCTTATGCGACTTTTCTCGTCTTAGTTGCGAAAACGGTGAAATCGGCGGCTGCACCGGTGCAAGTGGGCGGGGCGGAATATTTGTCCGAGGCACCACGGGCGGCGGCGGTTTTGAGGTCGGAGGTTGGCCAAGGGCTTCCAATAATTTGCGAATCCGGTCTTCGTCAGACTCGGCCGGCACGCGTCGCATTGGCGTAGGCGTCCTGGGAGTCGGCGTCGATATTCGCTTTGACTGATCTTTGCCTGTTTTGCCTGCTGTCTTCGCCAGAAACTGGAACAAGACGGCGACCGCGACAAGCAAGAAGAAAAGCAGACTATCGAGATGCGCTGCAATCATTGGTTAAGTGCTCGTTGAAACGTTGAAACGTTGAAACGTTGAAACGTTAAAGCGGTGTCAGGAGATATTGTCATTCTGAGCGGAAGCGAAGAACCTCTGATCAATTTCTTCCCACAAACCGTAGGACCGCAATCTGAGATTTTCCGCTTCGCGCAACATGAAAAAACTACGTTGTCCGCTTCTACGCAGTAACCCTTCAACGAATCACGTTCCCTCAGTCCGCGGCTTTTCGCCGCCTGCAATTGATTCGCGCATCGATGTATCCGCCTGCACGTTTTTCATCCGGACGTAATCCATTACCCCAAGGTTACCCGAGCGAAACGCGTCTGCCATTGCCTGGGGTACGAGCGATTCGGCTTCCACCACTTTGGCTCGCATTTCCTGGGTCCTGGCCCGCATCTCTTGCTCGACAGCCACGGCGGCCGCGCGGCGCACTTCGGCTTTCGCCTGGGCAACGCGCTTGTCGGCCTCGGCTTGTTCGGTCTGTAATTTCGCGCCGATGTTATCGCCGACATCGACATCGGCAATATCGATCGAGAGAATTTCAAATGCGGTGTTGCTATCGAGACCCTTGGCCAACACTGTTTTTGAGATGCGATCGGGATTCTCAAGCACTTCCTTATAGGAATGCGCTGAACCAATCGCGCTCACGATGCCTTCGCCCACGCGCGCGATGATCGTTTCTTCAGTTGCGCCACCTACGAACCGATCGAGATGTGAACGTACGGTAACACGCGCTTTGACCTTCACGCCGATACCGTCTTGTGCGACTCCGTCAATCGTCGTGCGGCCCATGTTTGGGCTCGGCGCGTCGATCACCTTCGGATTGATGCTCGTGCGCACTGCTTCCAAAACCGTCTTGCCAGTTCCCTTGGTGGCAAGATCGATGGCGCAGGCCCGGTTGAAATCGAGCGTGATCCCTGCCTTATCAGCAGCAATTAACGCGAGCACAACATGGCTCACATCGCCGCCTGCCAGGTAGTGAGCTTCCAGGGGATCACTCCGAACATCCAGACCTGCTTTCACTGCCGTGATGCGATTGTCTACGATTAAACCAACCGGCACTTTCCGCAGCCTCATTCCAACCATCTTACCCAGACTCACCGGCGCATTTGCGATCCGTGCCCGAAGCCAGAGACCAAAAAAGTTGAAAAGAACAACCGCCAGCACGAACGCGAACAGCGCTAGCACTGCGATGCCGACAAGATAAAGCGATTCCATATTGCAGCGGAGATTATCGGAACCGAAACAACGCGGAAAGTTCTAATTAGTGGAACGCGTTGTCTCTTGGCACGCCGTAGCGATGCAAAGGCGGCTCAACGCATTGGCAAATCGCATTCGCTTTGCAGCTGGATATCTGCGCCTTCGGCGAGCCTAATCTGCCATCATCTTCATAGAAGCCGATCCACCTCTAGAAGGCCTGGTTCGAGAAGCGGTCAGTTTTTGCTCGCTTTACGGCGCTCTTTTCGATAAAACCGCAATTCCCCATGATTTCGCTTTTGCCAGGGGCTCGTTAGACATCTCGACATTTACTCCAATGCACACGCTTCAAGAGTGGCAGGTGTGGTATCAGTCGGCTAACGTCACAGGATTCGAGGAACCTCTTCTCGAAGCGTGGGACAACCGGTTAGCCGCGCAGAATGTTTACTTTGATGCGTGCGTCGCTAAGCACATTGGCCACAGACACGTTGCTGTGGAAAACGTCGCGTTTCTTCGAATTGATCAAGGATTGGCGAAGCCTGCGATAGAAAAGGCGGTGGCCGCGTTTATCCGGGAAAGCTCCTGGCCCGCTTTGACACACCGTGAACATTTGCATTTGATCGTCCGCATTCAGCTCGCTCGAAAAGTAGTCGCAGCTATTCGGCAGGGCACGCCTCAGGGCATGGTTCTTAAGAGTCTAATGCCCGACCTTGGAAATCGTGAAAATGCTATCCGATGGTTCCTTGTGGACCTGTGGAATTTGGGAGGCAAAGCGTTTCTTGCCGCGATGGCTTGTGATTTCTTGGAAAAGCGAACA
>Ga0209239_1000995_pt1 | contig 16641 bp, 14 predicted proteins | sample GraSoi013_2_20cm_FD_185824 | JGI IMG/M metagenome (GOLD analysis project Ga0209239, IMG submission 185824) | Grasslands soil microbial communities from the Angelo Coastal Reserve, California, USA - Sample 10_02_2013_2_20cm (SPAdes) (version 2) | ecosystem: Environmental > Terrestrial > Soil >...
CTCACCGCAAAGACCCAGACGACGCCTCCCTGGGGTACGTGGGTTTTGGTGCCCATGAATGAATCAAGCCGGCCCTGCATCTTCTGCGCGTCGACACCCCAGCCGGACTGCACGGCAATATACTGCACGCCATCGACCGCGTAAGAGCTCGGCACGCCCGTTACGCCGGAGTTGGTGCGGAATTCCCACAGCACCCGACCGGTCCTGGCATCGAAGGCGCGGAAATACCTGTCATTCGAGCCGCCGGCAAAGACCAGCGCGCCCCCCGTGGTCAACACCGGACCCCAGTTCATGTACTTGTAGTTGTACGTCCAGACTTTCTTGCCGCTGTTCAGATCCCACGCCTGCAATTCACCAATGTGGTCGGCGCCGGGAGCTACCAGCAACTTGGTTGCGTTGGCGTTGATGCCGGTGTAGCGCTTCCCGGGTTCATAGCTTGGAGTCTTGGATTCGCCCTGCAGCGTGGCGCACAGGTTTTCGTGTGCCGGAACGTACAGGAGTCTCGTCCTGGGATTGTACGCGGCCGGTGGCCAGTCCTTGCCACCCCACTGCGAGGGACAGAAGGTCACTGACTTGCCGCTTGACACTATCTTCTCCGCATCGTAGCTCGGGCGTCCCGTCTTCGGATCGATGCTCGTGAACACGTTCTGTTTGACGAAGGGTTTGGCATCGACGAACTTGATTCCGTCGGCGCGACGCTCGAGCAGCCACAAATAACCGTTGCGTCCCGGGTGTACCAGGCTCTTGATGGTGCGCCCGTCGCGTTGCACATCGATCAGCAGCGGCGCGGAGACTTCATCCCAGTCCCAGTTGTCGTTCCAATGGTACTGGTGGTAGCCCTTGAGTTTGCCGGTATCCGCGTCCAATGCAACCACGGAAGAGGTGTAGAGGCTGTCCCCAGGATGCATATCGGCCGGCCAAGGCCCGCCGTTACCTGTTCCCCAATAGGTGAGGTTGAGCTGCGGATCGTAGTGTCCGGTGATCCACACCGATGCGCCGCCCGTTTTCCACGTATCCCCCGCCCAGGTTTCGTTGCCGGGCTCGCCGGGACCCGGAATGGTGTACGTCTTCCAGACCTCCTTCCCGGTGCGCGCGTCAAACGCTGCGACATAGCCGCGAATCCCGAACTCGCCACCGGAGGTTCCCACCATCACCTTGCCCTTCGCCACTAGCGGCGCCAGGGTCAAGTAGTACGCTTTCTTGTAGTCATCGACGGCGACGTCCCAAACTACCTTGCCGGTTTTCGCGTCGAGCGCGGCCAGGTGCGCGTCCACCGTCGCAACGTACACCTTGTCCTCGAACAGAGCCACACCACGGTTGGTCGGGTGCGCCTGTATGACGTCCTCGGGAAGCTCCCTTACATAGCGCCACAACAAGTCTCCATTCTTGGCGTCGAGCGCCAGCACCTGACCGTTCGGCGTGGTGACGAACATGACGCCGTTGTTCACGATGGGTGGCGCTTGGTGTCCTTCGAGCATCCCCGTGGAAAAGCTCCACACGGGCGCGAGCTTCTTGACGTTCTGCGTATTGATCTTGTCGAGCGGGCTGTAGCCGAAACCGTTGTAGGTGCCGCGGTACATCAACCAATTCTGTGGTTCCGGATTCAGGAGCCGGTCATCGGTGACTGGGCTGTAGCGGTCGAGACTTTGCGCGGCCGACGTCCAGGAGAAAAATCCGATGACGCACGCCGCAGCTGTCAGGAGCGTATTGGCGATCATGATAAGAACCCTCCCTTGGCGATGTTCTCGCGCGCCGTACCCCACGCGCTAAACTGATTGAAAACCGACCCGCCCGACGAAACCACCGGCAGCCATGACTACACCGTCTTCAACCTTGAGCGGCAGCGCGGCGAGCCGCCGCGGCGCGGGGCCGCTGCTCACCCGAGCACCGTCCTTGGGGTCAAATTCGGAATCGTGACATGGACACTTGAGCATCTTCTGCTCGCTCCGCCACGCCCACTCGTCACATCCCGCATGCGTGCACACCGCCGAGTACGCGACGATTCCCTGGGGTGCACGCGAGCGGGTTGCCTCGGCAAGCTCCGCTGCTTCGAAGCGGATCAACAGTACTTGGTTGAGACGCGACCCGTCGCGCACGATCGCGCTGCGAGGGTCCTGCGGAAAAGCGATGATTTGAGGGCCGCCCAACGGCAGATCCCCAGGGGTCACGATGACCCCCTTGCGGTCGCCGCCTGCGAATACGAAGCGATCCCCCTCTTGTGGCCGGGCGTTACGCGGTTCGGCTTGTGCCATCGCGGCTTGGTGCATCAGCCAACCCAATCCAGCGCCCCAAGCCGCTTTCAATACGCGGCGTCTCTTGCTGATCATGGTTCGTTCTCCGCTGCTGCACCGTCCGCCGCACCTCACCGCCCAGGGTAAAATCTACTCCGAAACGGATGCCTCGGCTAGCGTTTCCCCGGCGCATCCGCGTTTCAGCTGATGTTGTTTCGTGCCGAGACGCGACCTTATTTTGATTCCCTGATACATCGCTTTAATTCCCTGCTTTGTTACGCGCCTGTCGCAGCGCACGCCACAGCCGATCCGGCGTCACCGGCATGTCGAGGTCCGCGATCCCCGCGGGCCGCACCGCATCGAGGATCGCGTTCATCGTCGCCCCCAGCGCTCCCGAGGTTCCCGATTCGCCCACGCCCTTGGAACCGAGCGCGTTCGCCTTCGTCGGCACCGCGTGCTCGTCGCAGCGGATGGCGCGCATCCAGTCGGCGCGCGGCATCGGGTAGTCCATGAAGCTGCCCGCGAGCAGTTGCCCCGTCTCGCCGTCGTAGATCGCATGCTCGCCGAGCACCTGCCCCACACCCTGCAGCACGCCGCCGTGTACCTGGCCCTCGACGCTGGTGTGATCCACCACGTTGCCGATGTCGTCCACGGTCGCGTAGTCGACCGCGTCGACGACGCCGGTCTCCGGATCGATCTCCACCTCGGCGATGTGGCAGCCGTTCGGGAAGGTCGCGCCGAAAGAACCTTCGGCGAAGCAGTCCATCGGATGCGGCGACAGTCCCGCGAGTTTTTTCGCAAGCTCGAAGAAGCCGATTGATTTGCTGCCGCCCCTGAATTGTCCGCCGCTGTATTCGACATCGGCGCTTAGTGCGACGGCAGCGTGCGGCTTCGCAGTCTCGATGAGCTTGCTGACGAGGAGCTTCACCGCGCTCCCTGCGCCGTAGAGCGAGCGCGAGCCGCCGGTGCCGTTGCCGACGACGGCGAGATCGAGGTTGCCCTCGTGGATGCGGATGCGCTCGCCTGTCACGCCTAGACCTTCGGCGAGAATGCGCACGAATGCGGTCTCGTGCCCCTGGCCGGTGGACTGCGACACGCAGCTCACGTGCAGGATTCCCGACGCGTCGAAGCGCGCGTACGCCTGGTCCTTGGGCGCGACCCCTGCGGCGCTCGCCTCGAGGAAGGTCGCGATGCCGATGCCGCGCAGCTTTCCTTCGCGCTTCGCGCGCTCGCGCCGGGCCGCAAAGCCCTTCCAGTCGGCGAGCAGCAAAGCCTTGTCCATGACGGCCTCGAACTCGCCGCAGTCGTAGGTCGTGCCGTTCGCGGTCTTGTAGGGCATCGCCTCCGGCGGAATGAAATTCCTCCGCCGCAGCGCGATCGGGTCGAAACCGTGCTCGGCCGCGGCGAGATCGACGAGGCGCTCGATCGCGCAGGCGATGTCGGGCCGTCCCGCGCCGCGGTAGGCCGAGACCGGAACGGCGTTCGAATAGGCGCAGCGCGTGTGCGCGTGCATCGCCGGGACCCGGTACACGCCGCCCATGGTGATGGTGATGTTGCGCGAGCCGATCTGCGGGCCGAAAGGCGTGGAGTAGGCTCCGAGGTCGGCGCAATCGTCGAAGCGCAGAGCCAGGAACTTTCCGTCGCGGTCGAGCGCGAGCTCTCCGGCGAGCGTGAGTCCGCGCCCGTGGTTGTCGGACAGGAAGATCTCCGAGCGCGTCGCCACCCATTTCACCGGGCGGCCGAGCTTTTGCGCCGCGAGCATCACCGCGACGTGCTCGGCATAGGAGAAACTGCGGATGCCGAAGCTCCCGCCCACCAGCTCGGTGACGACGCGGATCTTCTCTCCGGGGAGGCCGGTGGCGGCGGCGAGAAACCCGCGCATGCCGTTCAAACCCTGGCTGGGCGAATAGACGGTGAAGACGCCGCTCGCCGCATCGAAGCTCGCGAGGAAGGCGCGCGGCTCGATCGGATTGCCGACCAGACGCTGGCTGCGCACCGTGAGCCGCGTTTTCAGGGCCGCTGCGGCGAAAGCGGCCCGCACCGCGGCGGCGTCGCCGGTCTCGTATTCGAAGGCGAGGTTGCCGGGGATGTCCTCGTGCAGCTGCGTCGCGCCCGGCCGCGTCGCCGCGTCGAAACCGATCGCGGCGGGAAGATCGCGATACTCGAGCGCGATTTCCTCGGCGGCGTCCTGCGCGAGCGCCGCGCTCTCCGCGACCGCGAGGGCCACGGGCTGGCCGACGTAGTGCACCTTCTTGTGCGCGAGTGCGGGCCAGAAGGGTTTTTTCTGCTTCTGGCCTCCCACGCCCTCATACGCCACTCCGCCGGGAAGCGACTTCCAGCCGGACGCCGCATAGTCGGCGCCGGTGAGCACGAGATGCACGCCCGGCCGTGCGGCCGCGGCCGCGACGTCGGTCGAGACGATCTCAGCGTGCGCGCGGTCGGAGCGCAGGAAAAAGGCGTAAAGCTGGCGCGGAAGATTCCAGTCCGCGCTGTAGCGACCCTTGCCCTCGAGCAGGCGCGCGTCTTCGCGGCGTATCGTTCTTTCGGTCACGGATCGGCGGGACGGTGCGCGCGCAAAAGGCGCAATTGTCTCAAAAGGCGGGCGGCGTGCAAACCTCCGCGACGCGCAGCGCGCTTTACTCGCTCGCAAACAGCCGCATCAGCTCTTTCACTTCACTGGAGGGATTGACGAACTGGCAGCCCCAGCGCTGCGCGCTCGCGCCGTCGGCGAGCGCCAGGGGCCGGCAATGCCGCACCTCGAGGTCCACGCTCAGGCTGCCCTTTTCCGGGCGCTCGATTTGCCAGCCGCGGATGAGCGTCCCCGGCGCCGGGACGAGGTAGGCGCCGCGGACGAGCAGCCCCAGGCCGCCTTCGCTGATGTCCATGATCTGTCCTTCCAGCGCCACCCCGGCTCCGGCCGGGATCGCACAGTGCACGGGCATATCCAGGGGCACCGGCGCGCGCGGATGCGCGCGCTGCTGGCGGCTCACGGTGACTTTGGGGAAGCACATGCGGACCGAGCGCGCCCCCTCCTCGGTGACGAGCACCGGATCGGAAGCGGGGAACTCGATGTACATCCCGCCGAACTCGGCGACGAAGGTCACCTGCCGGCGCTCGAGCAGCGCCGGGATCGCGCCCCCGCCGGAGAGCGACTCGACGACGATGTACTGTCTCATCGGATCGACCGAGCGCAGCTTCCAGCGCGAGTCGGCGCCGCCCGCGAGGAGCGCCGCGAGCGGTTCGCGCCGCGCCATCAGCGCGCTCAGCACGCGCTCGACCTCGTCGCTCGAAGTGGAAACGAGGCCCGGGGAAAGGGTGATTGCGCGCGCGTCGGTGGAGCTCATTGCGGATCGTTTCAGCCGCGGCCTATGAACGGCATCTTGGTCGCCATGATGGTCATGAACTGCACGTTGGTCTCGGGCGGGAGGTTCGCCATGTGCAGCACCGCCGCCCCGACGTGGTCGACGTCCATCAGCGGTTCCGGTCGAATCTCGCCGTTCGCCTGCGGCACGCCGTCGGCCATTCGCGAGGCGAGCGGCGTTCGCGCGTTGCCGATGTCGATCTGGCCGCAGGCGATATCGTACTTTCTGCCGTCGAGCGCGCTCGACTTGGTGAGGCCGGTGACCGCGTGCTTGGTGGAGGTGTAGGGCGCGGAGTTCGGCCGCGGCACGTGCGCCGAGATCGAGCCGTTGTTGATGATGCGCCCGCCGCGCGGGGTCTGGCTCTTCATGATCTTGAAGGCTTCCTGCGTGCACAGGAACATGCCGGTGAGGTTGGTGTTCACCACAGCCTGCCACTGCTCGAGCGTGAGGTCCTCGAGCATGATTTTGCCCGGCGTGCCGATTCCGGCGTTGTTGAAGAGCACGTCCAGGCGGCCGAACTTCTCCTTCGCGGTGGCAAACAGCGCCCGCACCGCCTTCGGGTCGGTGACGTCGGTCGGCACGACCAAGGCGCGCTCGCCCGCTCCCGAAAGCTTCGCCGTCTCCTCCAGAAGTTCCTTGCGTCTTCCCGCGAGCGCGACGCGGTAGCCGTCCTTGAGCAAGGCGAGGGCGACCGAGCGTCCGATGCCGCTGCCCGCGCCGGTGACGATGGCGACTTTTCCGGAGGAATTCATTTTCTTCCTTCCCTGTTGATATTCAGTGCACGGCCGCGAGCTGTCTCGCCCGTTCCACGTCGTCGGCGACACGCCTCGAACTGGCGAGCACGCGCTTGCGGGCGTTGGCCGCGACGGCTTCCTCCACGAGCAAGCCCGCGCCGACCTGCAGCGCAAGCTTCTTCCGGGTTGCGGGATACGACTCGAGCAGGCGACCGAAGGCATCGACGGAGATCCGGTAATCGAAATACTCCTTCTCCATGCGATCCTTGACGCGCACCGCCTCCTTGATCCAGTTTCCCGAGCGCCGGTTCGCCGTGCGCATGTGATCGCGCAGGGCCCGTTCGCTCGCCGAAACCTGGTTGTGATAACGGTGGCTCGCCGCCTGGTTGCGCAGGATCTGCCTCACGGTGAGAATGTACTCTTCGGCGGCGTCGACGAGCGCCCGGTTCGGAGAGGCGCTCATGCCGCGCAACTCGATCACGTGCTTGTCCACCTCCTGCGCCTGGTCGTCGAGCTTCACCACCATCTGAGCCGTGTCCTCGGGCGCCGCTCCCGTTTCCACGGCGAGCGCTCCTTGCAGGCGCTCGCTCGAATCCTTCACGAGCGCGGTCACCGCTGTTTGCAGTTGGCTCTTGCGGTAAGCGCTGACGCCCCAGTAGCCCAGAGCCGAGGCGATCACCAGCGCGGCCAGGCCGAGGGCGGTGCTCCGCGTGGCCGATCCGGGATGCATTGCCGCCTGTGCGCCGGTCAGGGCGCGATGGAGACGCGCGGGCATTTCATGAACGCTAGGCTAACAAGCGAGGGTGAAGCGGTCAAACTTCCGCATCCGGGCTGCGGATGCTCTTGGCATGGTACGCGACCGTCCGGCATGATTTAATGGCGGCTCCGGAGGGAGGAGGCCATGGCTCTGCTGCAAGTGGTCGTGTTCTTGATGATGTGCGCAGTGGCGCTCGGGTGGGTGGCCCGGCATTTCAGATTTCCGTATCCGATCGCCCTCGTGATCGGGGGCGCGGCGCTCGGCTTCGTGCCGCGGCTGCCGCAGCTTCAGTTCGACCCGCAGTTCCTGCTCGTGCTCGTATTGCCGCCGATTCTCTACCAGGCGGCCCTGCTCACGTCCTGGCACGAGTTCAAGGCGAACATCCGCCCGATCGGGCTGCTCGCCATCGGTCTGGTGATCGCGACCACGCTCGCCGTCGGTGCGACCCTCAAGCTCCTCATTCCCGACATACCATGGTCCGCTGCGTTCGTTCTAGGGGCGATCGTGTCGCCCCCCGACGCAGCGGCGGCGACCTCCATTCTTTCGCGGCTCAACATTCCGCGCAACGTGGTCACCGTGCTCGAGGGCGAGAGCCTAGTGAACGACGCCTCGGGCCTGGTGATCTACAAGTTCGCGGTGGCGGCGGTGCTCACCGGCGCGTTCTCGCTGTGGGAGGCGAGCATTCAGTTCGTCGCCGTCGCGGCCGGCGGCATCGCAATCGGCTTCCTGATAGGGCAGCTGTTCGTCTTCATCCACCGGTATCTCGGAGATGCGTTCATCGAGGTGTTGACCACGCTCGCGGTTCCATACGTCGCCTATATCTCCGCCGAGTCGCTTCAGGTATCGGGCGTTCTCGCCGTGGTCGCGGCCGGCATCGTGCGCGGGCGCTACTCCCCGGAGATCGTCTCGGCCGAGATGCGCATCATCGCGCGCTCGGTGTGGAATCTGCTCGTGTTCCTGCTGAACACCCTGATCTTCATCCTCATCGGCGTGCAGCTGTCGGCAATCGTCGCGCGGCTCACCGACTACTCGGTGGGGGAGCTCTTTTTCTACGGTACGTTCGTGAGCGCGGTCGCGATCTTCGTGCGCTTCGCCTGGGTCTATCCGGCCACCTACCTGCCGCTCGTGCTGAGGGCCTTGCTCGGCGAGCAGGTCGCGCCGCCGCGGGAGGGGGAGGTGTTCATCATGGGCTGGTGCGGGATGCGCGGCATCGTGTCGCTCGCCGCCGCTCTCGCGCTGCCCCAGGCGCTGGAAGACGGAAGTGCGTTTCCCGAGCGCGACCTCGTCATCTTTCTCACCTTCGTAGTCATCGCGGTCACGCTCGTGTTGCAGGGCCTGACCCTGAAGCCTCTTATCCGCATGCTCAAGGTGGGCCGGGACTGGAGCCTGCAGGAGGAGAAGCAGCGCGCCCAGATGGCGCTCGGCAAGGCGGCGATCGCCGCCATCGACGCCGTGGTGGCGAAAAGCGGCATCCCGAACGAGCTCGCCGAGCGCATCCGCGCCGAATTCGCCGAGAAGATCACGCTTTCGGTGCCCGAGGGGCTGGTGCTGCGGCACTCGGGCGCCGACGACGCGCGGCGTCTGAGGGACGCGGCGGTGAAGGCGGAGCGGCAGGAGCTGATTCGGTTGTGGCGGGAGAACCAGATCAGCGACGAGGTGCTGCACCATATCGAGGAAGACCTCGACTACCAGGAATCGCGCATCTAGCTTGGAGGAGGTCCCATGGTTCGCGTAGCTGTCTTTGCGCTTTTCGCGCTCGCCGCTCTGCCCTGCGCGGCACAATACCCCGACCGGAACGTGACCTTTCTCGCGAACTTTCCCCCCGGGGGCCTCGTCGACATCGTCACGCGCGTCGTCGCCGACGGAATGAAGCCAAAGTTTCCTCACGGCATCACCGTCGTGAACAAGCCGGGCGCCGGGGGCGCGGTGGGCGTCACGGACCTGATCCAGGCGAAGCCCGACGGCTACACCATCCTGCTCACGCCGCAGTCGTCGCTCGTCATCGCGCCGCAGATGAACCCGAAGCTCGCCTACAAGACGCCGGACGAGTACGACCCGGTGATCAACGTGGTGGCCTACTATCCGCTGTTGGCGGTGACCGCCGACGCGCCGTGGAAGTCCATCCAGGACTTCGTCGCCGACGCGAAAGCGAACCCGGGCAAGATGCGCGTCGGGACGCCGGGTGAGGGCACGGCGAGCCACCTCAACCTCGAGGAGTTCATCTTCCGGACAGGGACGAAGATGATTCCGGTGCCTTACGCCGGCTGGGCGCAATCCTCGCCCGCGCTCCTTGGCAACCACATCGAGGCGGTGGTGGCACAGCCGGGCGAGGTCAAGCCGCTCGTCGACGGCAAGCGGATGCGGGTGCTCGCGGTCTTCCAGGAAAAGCGCCACCCGGCGTTTCCCGACACGCCGACATCGAAAGAGTCCGGGTGGGACGTGGCGAACGGCGTGTGGTACCTGATCATCGCGCCCAAGGGCACGCCCGCGCCGATCGTGAAGCAGATTCACGACGCCGCCAAGGCGGTCGTCGACGACCCGGCGTTCGCGAAGACCATGGACGCGCGGGGAGTGGATGTGGACTACCGCGCGGGGGACAAGCTACGCACGGATCTGTGGAAGGAGTACAAGCTGGACACGGAGATATTGAAGAGGATCGGGCTGGTCAAGGTGCGGTGAAGAGGAGATACGCGATGAGGCTCATCGTTGCAGCCGGCGCGCTCGCGCTCGCGTGCACGCCGCCCGCGGCGTTGGCTCAAGGCTATCCCGCCAAGCCGATCAGGATCGTGATCCCTTTCGTCGCCGGCGGGTCGTCGGATATCGTCGGCCGCGCGATCGGCTCCAAGTTCCAGGAATTCCTTCGCCAGCCGGCCGTGGTCGAGAACCGGCCCGGCGCCAACGGCGCCATCGCCGCCGAGTTCGTCGCCAAGTCCGACGCGGACGGCTACACCATCCTGGTGGGCTCGATCGGCGTGTTCTCGATCAACGCGGCGCTGTTCAAGGACCTGCGCTATCAGCCGCTGCGTGACTTTGCGCCGATCACGCTCGCGGTGACCACGCCCAACGTGCTGATCGCGAAGCCGACGCTGCCTGCGGATTCGGCAAGCGAGCTGGTCGAGCTTGCGAAGAACAATCCCGGGCGCCTCGCGTACTGCTCGAGCGGCAGCGGCTCGTCGGACCACCTCACCGGCGAGGTGTTTCGCCAGAGCGCCAATTTCGCCGCGATCCACGTGCCCTACAAGGGCGGCGCCGCGTGCCAGACGGACATCATGGGCAACCAGGTCGATTTCTCTTTTCAGAACCTGGGCGCGGTGACCGGCTACATCAAGGCCGGCAGGATGAAGGCGCTCGTGGTGACTGCGAAGGCGCGCCACCCGCAGCTGCCCAACGTGCCTTCGGCCGCGGAGGCGGGATTCCCGGACCTGGTCGTTACCTCCTGGCAGGCGGTCGCGGCGCCGGCGAAGACGCCGCGCGACGTCGTGGCGAAGCTGAATGACGCGACCGCGCGCGCGCTGCGCTCGCCCGAAATCCGCGAGCGCATGACGCAGATCGGCTTCGACGTTGTGGCGGGCACGCCGGAAGAATTCGGCGCTTTCATGAAGGCCGAGATCGAGCGCTGGACAGCGGTGGTGAATCGCGGCGGGATCAAGCCCGATTGAGTTCAGGTTTCAGCCTCGGCACTGCGGCGTCCTCCGATCGCCTTCCACGCGGACAGGCCGCCTGCGACGTAGCGCGCGTCGAAGCCTTCCTTGCGCAGCGCCGCGGTCACGCCGCAGCCGACGTGAAAACCGTAGACGCAGTACACCAGGACCGGCTCCGACTTCGAGAGTTCGCCTGACCACTCTCCCACGCGCTCCGGGTCGCGCCAGGTCGCGCCGGCCATCGTACTCTTTTCCAGCTCGTGGTATTTCGCCGGCCGCACGTCGATCACCTGCAGCGTTTCGCCCCCGGCCATCCGGTCGCGGATTGCTTCCACCGAAACGCAGGGCAGCTCGGTCTGCTGCGCGGCCATCCCCGCGCCGCGCTCGCCTTCGCCGGTCGCGGAGAGGTAGCGCAGTTCGGCGCGCGCCCAGTCGACGTTGCGCATAGCCGCGTCGATGTACGCGGCGGCATTCGCCCCGAAGTCGATGTGGTAGGCGTGCTCGTACATGTCGAGGGCGAGGATGGGCGTTCCGGTCGCGAGGTTTTGCGTGTGATCGAGCGCGTATTGATTCACCAGGCGCCGCTCGCGCGGGAGGTACACGAGCAGCACCCAGCCCGAGCCGCCCGAGAGCGCTCGCGCCATCGCGGTGAACTCGTCGCGCCAGCGGTCGGCGCTGCCGAAGCTCTCCTTCAGGGCGCTCGCCATGCGCTCGGCGGGCTTGCCGTCTCCGCCCAGCGATGCAAAATAAAGCTCATGCAGCGCCATGGAACTGAGCGCGACCAGCTCGTCGCGCTTCAGGCCCGCGATCTGGAATTCCGGAACCGCGGAGAAGTCGAGCGCGCGGAGTTTTTCGGTGATGGCGTTCAGGCGCCGCACGGCGCCGCCGTAGTTGTTCTCGTAGTGGCTGACGATGAGCCGGTCGGACAGGCCGTTCAGGAGCCAGGGCCTGCAGCCGATGGGTGCGATCGCGTAAGGCATAAGGGACCTCCTGGTTCCGGAACCGCGGTCAATCGACCTTGGCCCCCGAAAGCTTGACGACTTTCGACCACTTCTCGATCTCCGCGCGGATCAGCGCGTCGAACTGATCGGGCGTCGAGCCGATCGGCTCCATGCCCTGCTGCTTCATGCGCTCGGTGAGGTCGGAGGATTTCACGGCGCGCGCGATGTCGGCGCCGATGCGGTTCACGAGCTCGCGCGGCGTGGCGGCGGGGGCGACGATGCCGACGAGGGAGAGGGCGCTCACGCCGGGCACCGATTCGGAAACGACGGGATACTCGGGCGACTCGGGCGCGCGCGAAGGCGACAGGAGAGCGAGAACTTTGATCCTGCCGCTCTTGATCAGCGGCTGCACCGCGTAGAGCACGTCCATGAGTATTGGCACGCGCCCGGCCATGACGTCCTGCTGCGCCGGCGCGCCGCCCTTGTAGGGCACGTGCACGAGGTCGATGCCCGAGCTCGTCTTGAGCAGCTCGACCGAGAGGTGCATCGCGGTGCCGCTCCCCGGGGTCGCGTAGGCGAGCTTGCCGGGCTCTTTCTTCGCGAGCGCGATCAGCTCGGGGATGGAGTTCGCCGGGAACGCGGGATTCGCCGCCATGACGAGGTGCTGCACCGAGACCTGCGTCACGCCGGTGAGGTCCTTCAGCGTTTCGTAGGGCAGGTCGCTGCGCAGGCTCGGGTTGATGACGTAGGCGGTGACCACCATGCCCAGGGTGTGGCCGTCGGGCGCGGACTTGGCGACGTAGTCGGTCCCGACCACCGTTCCCGCGCCGGGCTTGTTTTCCACCACCACCGGCTGGCCCCATACGTCCTGCATCTTCGCGGACACGAGGCGCCCGATAATGTCGGTCGCGCCGCCGGGAGGAAACGGCACCATCAGCCGCACGACCTTGTTGGGAAATTGCTGGGCGGCAGCCGCGAGCGGCAGCAGCGTCGCAAACGCAAGGGTTCGGATCAGACGGTGCATGCCGCCTTAGCGCTCGTGCGCGGCCTCGCCGTCGCTCACTTTGAGGTCGGGCACTCCGCCTGTCGCGACCGGATCGTCGCGGTAGAGCTTCTTGAAGTCGAAGGTCGCGCGCCGGCCTTCCTGCTTCGGGATCCCGTTCTCCGCGAACAGCTTGAACTCGGGCGGCACGTCGCGAAAATCCTCGACGTCGAACCACAGCCGCACCAGGCGCCGCTGCCGCTCGGGCTCGGGGAAGTTCGTGAAGCGCGTTCGCGCGTGCATCACGGTATAGTTGTTGATGACGATCATGTCGCCGCGCTCGAGGAAGAACGCCAGGCGATTCTCGGGCGCCGCTGCGATCTCATCGAACAGATTCAGAGCCTCGAGGTCGCACTCATCGAGCGGCACGCCGCGCTCGCGCTGGCCCGCTGCTATCCCAGCGCGCTGGTAGCGGCAGGAGAGTTGCCCGTTGCGGTTGGCGAACACCGGCGTACGGTAGGGCGTCGCCGCGTCCTCGCCCGGTCCTTCTTCGCCGAGGCGGTGGTAGTGATAGCCGCGGTAGAGCGCCTCGAGGAGGTGCGGTGCGCGCGCGCGTATCTCATCGTGCACGGTCACGCCGCTCACGATGATCGAGGCGCCGCCCGAGGCGGACTTGTGCCAGCAGGCGAGCGAGATCATCGCGGTGATGTCGGAGTGCGGCCGCAGCTCGAGATTGCTGCGGTACATGCGCGGGGTCGCGTCCTCGGCGGTGGCGTCGACCACCGAAGTGACGAGGTCGCCTTGGGCGTTCTGCGAGAGCGCGCGGCCGAAATGCGTCCCCACGCCCCAGGCGCAGGCGGTGAACTGCTCGAGCGACACGCCATCGAGGGGCAGGCCGCGCAACACGAGGAAACCCTTGCCCGAGCGCACCTCGGCGTAGCCGTGCTCGAGCTTCTTGCGCAGTCCGTCGAAGCGAAAATCGGTCTTCGCCAGCGCGTGGACGGGCGAGAGGCGGCCGCTCCGCTCGAGGGCCTCGACCGCCGCAAGCAGCTCACCGCGGTCGCCGCCCGTCAGCTCGACCAGGTAGTCGGCGGGGTTCTCGAAGCTCGAAGCCTTCCAGGCAAACGAAGAGGAGGCGTGCTCGTAGCTCATGAAAGCCATTGTAACGCGGCCTTGAGCGCCGCAAGCGGCGCTCAGGATGTAGAATCCCGGAGCCCGTGAGCACCAAGACCCGTCCGGAAATCCTCATCATCGGCGGCGGTATCGGCGGCGTGGCGACGGCGCTTGCGCTCGCGCGCCGCGGCATGCGCTCACGCGTTCTCGAGAAGGCGCCCGAGTTCGGCGAGATCGGCTACGGCATCCAGCAGGGCCCGAACGCCTACCGCATGCTCGACTGGCTGGGCGTCATGAAGGATCTGGAACCGCAGGCGGTGTTCACCAACAGCCTGATCCTTATCGACGCGCTCACCGACCGGGAGCTCACCCGGATTTCGTGCGGCGACGCCTTCCGGCGGCATTTCCGCGCCCCCTATACCGTCGTGCATCGCCGCGATCTGCACGGCGCGCTGCTGGAGGCTTGCCGCAAGCGCGAGGAGATCGCGCTGCACACCTCGAAGGAGCTAGTCAGCTTCGAGGACCGCGGCGGCGGCGTGGTCGCGCGCTTCGCCGACAGCTCCGAATACCAGGGGCGCGCGCTGATCGGGGCGGACGGACTGCGCTCGCGCGTGCGCGAGACCCTGATGGACGACGGGCCGCCCAGGCCCGCCGGGCACGTGACCTACCGCGGCGTCATTCCTCTGGACCAGGTGAAGGACCAGTCGCACTTCGACGACATGGTGATCTGGATCGGGCCGAACCTGCACTTCGTCCAGTACCGCCTGCGCGGCGGCACCGTCATGAACAACGTGGCCACCGTCGTGAGCGACAAGTTTGCGCGAGGCGAGCGGCACGACTACGGGGGCCCGGACGAGCTGGCCGAAGTCTTTTCGCGCACCACGCCGCACGTACAGGAGATGCTCGGCTACGTGGGCAAGGACAAGAACTGGGTGCTGCACGACCGCGAGCCGCGGCCCGGCTGGACGCGCGGCAAGGTCGCGCTGCTGGGCGATGCCGCGCACCCCACCCTGCAGTACCTCGCCCAGGGCGCCTGCATGGCGATCGAGGACGCGGTGGTGCTCTCGGGCAAGCTCGAAAAGGCGGGGAGCGACGTCGATGCCGCGCTTCGGGCCTACGAGCAGGAACGCTATCTGCGCACCGCGCGCGTCACGATCACTTCGCGGATCTTCGGCGACATCATCCACGCGAACGGCGGCGCGCGCGACCTGCGCAATCATCTGCTGGCGCAGAGGACGCCCGAGACTTTCTGGGAGGTGGACTGGCTCTACCGGGGGATCGAAGCTTGATCCCGGCGCCCCTCCGTTCCGGCTACTCCTTTTTCTTGTCCTTGTTCCGCCACACCATCCACGCGAAACCGACGCAGAAGCCCACGAACAGCACCAGGAAAATGGCCGTGGCGAGCGTGTTGGGTTCGACTGCGGGCTCCGGAGCCTGGGCGCGCGCGGATGCAAGGAGGAGAGAAGCGATCGATCCGGCGAGGAATCTTTTCATGGCGGGCTTTCGCAAAGGCCGTTCGGCGAGCGGCCACGGATAATCTGCGCCAAGCCCCTTGCAGGAAACTGACGCCTGTCTTTCAATTCGCTGTCAATAGGTGAGGAGGAGGCCGTGTCCGACGACGCATTCCCGGAAAGTCCGCTCGAATTCGGCATTTTCGACTGGATCGAGTGGTCCGACGCGCCTGCGGGCGAGATCTTCGAGCACAAGCTGCGGATCGCCGAGGCCGCGGACAAGGCAGGGTTCTACGCCTGGCACATCGCCGAGCACCAGGGCACGCCGCTCTCGATCGACGGCTCGCCCGCGCTCGTGCTGTCCGCGGCGATCCAACGAACGAAGAGGCTGCGGCTGGGGGCTCTCACGTTCTGCCTGCCTTGGTACAACCCGTTTCGCTTCTACAATGAGATCTGCATGCTCGATCACATGAGCGACGGGCGCCTGGAGCTCGGCGTGGGGCGCGGCGTCTCGCCGATCGAGTCCTCTTATTTTTTCATGAGGAACGTCGAAGAGTCGCGCGAGCGCTACCGCGAGACGCTCGAGGTTTTTTTTGCCGCCTGCGGGAGCTCGGTCCTCGATCACCAGGGGAAATACTTCTCCTACCGGGACCTCGAGCTCTACCTCCACCCGCGCCAGCGGCCGTATCCCCCTTTGTGGTTCCCGAGCAGCGACAAGAACTCGATCGAGTTCACGGCTCGCCACGGCTACCACACCGTGCTCAACACGAGCGCCGCGGAGGCCGGCAAGCTCTACGCGCAATACCGGGAAGTGTGGGCGCGGCACAGGAGCGATCCGGGGCGCCACAACGCGCACGTGCGCGCGCCGAAGCTCGGAAAATCCCAGCACGTGTTCGTCGCCGGCGGCGATGCGGAGGCGCAAAGAGTCGGCGGCGCCGCGTACAAGGTCTGGAGCGATCACCTGACCCATCTCACGCGCAAGCACGGAAGGCCCGACCTGCTGAACGTCAACCCGGCGTCGGCGGCGGCGATCACGCGCCTGGTGGCCGGCGCGCCGGGGACGGTCGCTCGGGAGCTCGCCCAAGTGGTGCGCGAATCGGGAATCAATTATCTGCTGCTGGTGTTTTCCTTCGGCGACCTGCGGCCGGAGCTGGCGATGCGCTCGATGGACCTGTTCGTGAGGGAGGTGATGCCGGCTCTGCGGGCGGGTGCGGCCTGAAGCGACCGGCTGTATTTTTTCCCCCGGTCAAATATACTAGTTCACCCCGGAAGCAAGGAGGCGGATTGCCATGGCGAAGGCGCTGAAGAAAGTGCGGGTTTCGATGATGAACGCTATCCACGACCTGCCGCTGCTCGTCGCCCGCGACGAGGGCTTTTTCCGGGACGAAGGACTCGACGTAGACATCCTGAAGACGCCGGGATCGGGGCA
>Ga0209239_1001002_pt1 | contig 16591 bp, 19 predicted proteins | sample GraSoi013_2_20cm_FD_185824 | JGI IMG/M metagenome (GOLD analysis project Ga0209239, IMG submission 185824) | Grasslands soil microbial communities from the Angelo Coastal Reserve, California, USA - Sample 10_02_2013_2_20cm (SPAdes) (version 2) | ecosystem: Environmental > Terrestrial > Soil >...
CATTGGTTTGGCGACATTGGGCGATCCAAAATCGATCACAATACGTTGTGTCGATTTTGCCTCAGCGACACCGAGCCGGTCGTCCCGCAGCACTTCCATTGTCTTTTCAGCGACGGCGGCGGGCCGCAGCGTAAAGTTGATGAAGCCCGCGCCCGCCACTGCCGGTGGTTCGCACAGATCGTCAGTAACAAAATGCGCGACGATTTTCTCCGCGAGAACTCGTGGATTTTCATTGCGCTGCTTCCCGAGAATGAGAGCAGCGTTGGTCTGGTAATCGCCGAAGCGCGGATCGCTTGCCAGCGTTAATTCGCCGGCGGCCGGCAACCCGGCGGCAGCCAGCGCGTCGGAAAGTTTTTTTGCCAGAACTGATTGGAACGTTTCCATTCGGTGAAATTCGCTGCACTGTACCGGCGCTCGGTAAGCGCCGCATCGACATTCGCTTGGCGGTCTCAGACCGCCGCTACAGCTACGAACGATCGCGAAAGATTGACAAAATTTCGTCGGCCGACGTGGCGCCGGCCAGACTCTCACGCACGGAGCGGTCGTTCAGAAATTTTGCAATGGAGGCCAATGTGCGCAGGTGCGTCTGAAATTGATTTTTTGGCACTATGAAAAGGACGATGAACTTCACCGGAGCATTGTCTAGCGCATCAAACTCAATGCCTGCGCTGGATCTTCCGAGTGCGGCGACGACTTCATCGAGCCGATCTGAAGAACAATGTGGAATGGCGATCCCAAAACCGATGCCTGTGCTCATGGTCTCCTCCCGCTGTCTAAGCGCTGTAAGAATGGGGTCGCGATCTGCGGCTTTGATTTTGCCAAGACGAACGAGCAGATCGATCAGCTCAACGATCGCCGCCCAGCGCTCCGTTGCTTTCATCTCTGGGATGATTTGCTCGGCAGAAAGTAAATTGGCCAAGGACATGCGGATTCCCGGTGCGGGAGGGCAAGCTTAGCGGCAGCGCCTGGGTTGACAAGCGCGTTTTGATACCAAGTAGCCGCTTACGACTCGCGAATCTTGTAGTTCAATCTCCGGGAAAGCAGCCAGCGCACACCGAACATATCGATGGTCGCGCGCAACGCCCGATTACCCAACCCGTACTTACTTCGGCCGAACCGACGCAGCCGATGATTCACTGGGATCTCCACAAGTCCGAACCCTGCGCCTTTGACTAGCGCAGGAATGAAGCGGTGCATTCCTTTGAACGGGACGAGCGCGCTGACGCATTCGTGCCGCATTGCCTTCAGCGTGCAACCGGTATCGCGCACGCCGTCTTTTGTGAAACGGCTGCGAACGGCATTGGCGATCCGACTGGTCAACCGTTTCACGCGCGTGTCTCTGCGCTGCGCACGATAACCGCAGACAAGATCCGCGCCGCGAGCAATTTCAGCAAGAAGTCTTGGAATATCGGCAGGATCATTTTGCAAATCGCCGTCAATAAGAACCAGAGTCGCTCCACGCGCTGCCATGACACCGGCATAAATCGCCGCGCTTTGCCCGGCATTTTTTTCAAAGCGGATCAGGCGCACGTTCATCTTACGTTCAATACGGTCAGCTGTGCAGTCTCCCGATCCGTCATCCACGAAAACGATTTCGTAGTCGAAGTTCTTGAGCGCGGCGCTCAGTTCCGTTTGCAGAAGCGAGATGCTTTCCTCTTCGTTAAAAAGAGGCACTACGACAGAAACTTCCGGAAACCTTGGTTCCTCTGTCATAACGGAAGGGTGCGATAATTCTGGCAAAGAAACACCTGCCATGTCCGCAAGACCCTGCCATGCCGGCGCACCTCTATCGTTCCCACGGGGGTTGTTGATCGAAATGCAGCTCGAATACTATGCGGCACGTGTTCCTTCTCGCCGCTCCGAATAAAGAGAGCATCACGGCCAACGAACGGGTTGATGCCGTTCTCTTCCGTGTACGTTTCACCCTCCGGTCGCGGCGTGCCCGGTTTTAGTTCGACGAATTCATCGTAGCGAGGCCAAAACGAGAACTGGTTTACCATGTCCTGCGATTCGGGGATATAAACCGGCGGATGACCGGGGCCTTCCACCCGTCTGTCGCGTAAATAAAACGAAATTTCTGATGCGCGGTCGCGCGCGTCGGCAATCAGAAAAAGCTTTTCGCCCAATTTAGTTTCCAGATCATTGCGAATTTTTTCCAGCGCGTTCGTAGCGCTGTTCCATCCGCGCATCCGGTCGCTTGGATCGCTTCGCTTAAACTGGTACCCAGCCGCGCGCAGCAAATCCGTGTTCAGGGCGACGATACTCATCGAGAGCCCAACCAGCATCGCCGCGACAGCGGCGATCCGTAACGTAACGCTGCGTTCGAGTTTTTCCCACCAGAAATGAATTGCCAAAAGACCGAAACCCAGAAATGCAAGTCCGTCCCAATTTGGCGCGGCAGCTTTGTTTACTGACAGAAGCAAATAAAAGAGAAACACCGGTAACCCAAACCACATCAAGAACAGCACTTTGAATTGCTGATTGACCCTTCGCCAACTTGCGATGACACCCCAAGCCAGGGCCAGGAAGAGAAATGGCGAGTACACCAGAAAGTGCTGACCGAGAAACGAAAATACCTCGACTGGACGAAAACCAAAGCCGTGGTCGAGACTTCCCCGCGAACGCAGATGCTCCAGTGTGACCCACGCATGTTGCTGATTCCAGATTATCGGCGGAACGGTGCAAAGGGCGAACACGCCGAGTAATGAGTACAAACCCGGGCGTGCAAACTCCCTTCTGAGCCGTGGAGCCAGGGCTAGCACTAACACAATCGAGACAAGCTCTAGTGCGTTCGTGTATTTGGAAAGAAAACCAAGCCCAATCAGCAATCCAGTAAGCGGCCAGTACCAGGAGAAATGCGGGGTTTTTTCTACCGCCAACCAAAATGTGAACATCGCAGCGAGCCAGAAGAAAACCGACAATGCATCAATCGTCATCAGGAACGCACCGACATTGAAGATCGGGGTGACATTTACCGCGATGACTGCCCATAACCCGGCGGTCGGGTTAAACAAACGTCGCGCGAAGTAGAACAAGAGCACACTTGTTCCTGCTGAGAGCAGCGGACTGAAGAAGCGCACACCGAACTCGTTCGCGCCGAAAACCGAGCTGCTTGCACGGATGACAAAAGCAATCGCTGGCCCCTTGCTGAAATATGCGGGCGCGAGTCGCTCCGACCACATCCAGTAATGTGCCTCGTCGAATTCCAGATCAGTCGTCGCCAGCATTGACAAGCGAATTGCCGTCAGCGCGATGATGAAAAGCCAGACCGCGCGCGTGGTGGTCATATGGACGGTTGCGGGGCGCCTGGCGGTCGCGCCCTACCATTTGAATGACCAACCAAACTTGGATGACGCGCAAAGAGCTGCGGCATCCATTTGCGCCCCACGATCCGCCAGATCGACTCAAAGAGGGCGATCAAAAGCAGTGATTCACCAACGCTGAGAAAAAATGTGGCGATCACATCGCTGGGCCAATGCGAGCCGAGATAAATTCGCGAATAACCGACGGCAGCAGTGACGAACCAGTAGAGCCAGCCGCGCCGCCGATAAAACAGCGTGCAAAAAACGGCAATTATCGTGTTGGTCGCCATGTGTCCTGAGGGAAACGATGGTCCCGATTGGTTGCGGTCTGACGAATCCGAAAATCGAATGGTTGGTTTCTTAAACAGAGTGAGAAAGGGCGGATGCGTTCGTTGCAATTCTACCATTCGCACATTCTCCACCTGTTTCGGCCGAGGACGATCTACTGCAGATTTTAGCACATCGATGAGCTCATTCGTGATCAGCAGGGATAAGGCCAGACATATGACGAACGCGCGCCCTCTGAATCCGCCAAAAAAGAGTGCGCTCACCCCAACCGCAACGAACAACGGTTCCCAAATCTTGCTATCGCTCAGGGCCGCCATGAACAAGTCCAGAAGCGGGCTTGTCCATTGCCCATTAATCAAGTGAAAGAGAGACTGGTCCATGCGGTGGAACAAAGCGGCGCTTAAGCTTTAATGACTATCTCGTAAGAAAACAATGCGGTACAATGACGAAGCACGAATGTCGAATGACGAAACAAGCTCGAATGCTCCAATGACGAATGTGCGATCCGGGGCTCTACTTTTGTCATCCGCGCTTCGTCATTCCTTCGACATTCGACATTCGACATTCGTCATTTGTTTAGCCTTCGGGGCGACGCCGATCTTGGCGGACCCTCCGCCTTCCGCGAAAGACATCCTCGCCTCTGTCCACATGATGGAGTCACGACAGCAAATCGATCTGCAGGGGCAGCTTCGGCAAAACGATGTGGTCGTTCCGTTTCGCCTGGTGCAAAACGGGCCGCTAATTCGTTATTCATTCACCAATCCGGATGAGGTTTTGCAGTTGCGTCTGGGCGAAAACAGTTCGCGGCTAGATGTCGTGACCGGCGGCGAAACCGAAAAGTTTCCCGCGTCGAAGCTCAATCAAAGAATCCGCGGCACGAGTCTGACGTATGAAGACTTGGCCTTCAAATTTCTGTACTGGCCAGATGGCCGCGTGCTTGGTGACGATAGCGTTCGTACTCGCAAGTGCTGGAAAGTGCAGCTTCGCACGCCCTCGCGCGAGTCGCAGTACTCAAATGTGTTGCTGTGGGTGGATAAGGCCAGCGGAGCGCTGATGCGGATGGAGGGCTACGATTCGAAGGGGCAGTTGGTAAAACGATTCGAAGTTGTCTCTGCGCAAAAAATCGAGGGTCGCTGGTTCCTCAAACAAATGCGCGTCGAAGAACTCCAGCCTGGGACTAATCACGTGCTGGCACGCACGTATCTGGAGATAAAAAAATAGGGCTGCCGCGCAAGCCTGGAAGGCTTGCGGGAGCGCAACGCGCCGGCACCGCGGATTCGGGAATATTAGGTGTTGAAAACGGCGTTGCGTGCCTAGTGCTGGTCGGATTTCGCCCCGCTCACTACCAGCCTGCGCCCGAGGAATTCCTTGTCGTGTAATTCTTCCACGGCGCGTTTCGCTTCCTCGATGGTTTGCATCTGCACAAACGCAAAGCCTTTCGAGCGCTGGTTATGCCGGTAGCTTACGACTTCGGCATTCTGCACGTGCCCGACGCCGTTAAACAACTCGAAGAGATCGCTCTCGGTGGCGTCGAAAGACAAGTTGCCAACGTAAAGCCGTGGCGACGTGACTTCGATGCGTTCAGGTTTGCGCGCCGGCCGCGAAGGCTGCGTGCCGTTGCGTGGTTGCGCTGCGGTTTTCTTTTTGTCCCTGCCGTTTCCGAAAAACTCGGCTACCCGTTGCCAGAATGTCTTTTTCTGCGTCTTCGCTGCTCCCTGCCGGTCTCGAAATGGTTCGTGATTTCCTCTGCGTCGGCCCCCACCGCGCGAGCGGCGTGAGCGTCTTCCGGATGAATAAGAGTTCATGGTGATCCTTAAGTTTTGTCCAATTGTTAAAAGGGCGGAGCGCCCCGAAAAGGTTCGGGACACCGTCCGCGGCGCGCGAATCATCTAGAGTCCAGTCAAACTTTTTGGAAACACTCTGCGACGCCAATGGAAACTCCGCCTCGTCGTGTCGGAAATGGACTTGTCTCAAAGCGCGAGCCGGCGCACTCAGGCAACGAAACAGCGATGCCGCAACCGTTTGCAGCATCAGTTCAAGAAATCTGAATCGTCGTAGAAACCGGACGCTCGGAAGATCGAAGAAGATTCCCGACATCTCGCGGAGATTATGACCTGCCTGCAGTGTGTTTGCAAGTGGGACGATAGTAGGAACAGAGCTTTGCCGGATGCGCAGCGCAGGGTCCCTATCGGCTAACGCCGAATCAAGTCATCGCGCAGTGAATACGCGCGCGATTTAATGTATTCTCGCGGGCGTTCGCCGCGGATCGGCTGCATAAAATAGCGTAGTTCGCGCCGAGTCAGCCTCGGCTCGTACCCGAATTCCGGCATAAGGTCGCGGCAGTGCCATTCTACCCAACCGATCTCGTCCTCCGAGAGTTCACCTTGCCACCGTGTGGCAGGTTCTGAGCTGATTTGCGAAAAGTTGATCCGCGCGGCGGAGTTACCCCTCCAGAACTGACCCACTTTCGTCGGCGTCAACACGATGTCTGGGTCGAAGTCGATCTCCAGATATGCGCAAACTTCTTCCATTATCCTGGCTGGTTCGTACACCAGTTTTTCATAAGGCACCACAAGACCGGGAACTTCACCGTCGCGCACGCGCCTGGCCAGCCGGGCGGCTACCCGCCAATGAGCAATTACGTAATACGTCGAGAACCGCCCTGTTTGTCTCGTTTTCTCCAGCGCGATTTGCGCGGCGAGAATGGCGCGTGGGTCGCGTATCGTGACCAGAATTTTTGCATGCGGAAAGCGCCTGAAGATCTCTGGAATGTGATTACGATTAGCCGGAGTCTTTTCCACCCAGCGTCCTACTGTTTCCAACGGCCGTTCCAGCGTCGCCGCGTATGCTTTCACCATTAGCACCAGCAAATCCTCCTGTGCATTCCGAGGATCAAATGCCGCACGCTCGAACGCCTTCAGAAATTCCTCCCGCGGAAACGTCGAGTAATTCCGCTTACCCCACTTGCACGGACCGCCGAACAGCACGTTGGCAAGCGATTGTTTGGTCAGGTAATCAAACTGCGCACGGCGGCCGCGTGGTGCATATTTGGTCAGGACGGTAGGAAAATAAGCGGTTTCTTCCGGCAACACGAGCAGCCGGGGATGGTTATCGAGTAACGCCACCAATAGCGTGGTGCCAGATTTCGCCTGACCAGCGATGAAACAGGCGCGTTGCTCGAATGGCAAATGCTGGATCGACGTGTTCATTTAGCGCTGCGTAAAAACCACTCGATAAAACGCGGCAGCCCGTCGCTCAATCTTGTGGTTGGCTTGTAGGCGAGTAATTTTCGCGCTTTTGAAATGTCCGCGCATGTCAGGGGCATGTCGCCGGGTTGCTCCGGCAGTTGATTAATTTTTGCCTTTTTCCCGAGCGCTTTTTCGATCGCCGCGATCAAGTCTTTGAGTTGAATCGTGTCGTTCTCACCAAGATTGAAGATGTCGAAAAGCGAGCCTTCGTACTGGAGTGCAGCCATCGTCCCCTGAATCACGTCGTCAATGTAAGTGTAATCGCGGCGCGTGCTGCCGTCCCCAAATTGATCGATGGGTTGCCCGGCGTAAATGCGCCGCGTGAATTGATGAATGGCCAGATCCGGCCGTTGGCGCGGCCCGTAAACAGTGAAATAGCGAAGCGCAACTACGCGCAGGTTGTAGAGATGCGAGTAGGTCGAGCAAAGAAATTCGCCTGCGATTTTCGTCGCGGCATACGGACTGAATGTTTGGGTGAGATGTTCATCTTCAGAAAACGGGATCCTCTTCGAAGCCCCATACACCGATGAGCTTGATGCGAAGACGAATCGCTCAACTCCGGTCACGCGCGCTGCCTCGAGCAGAAGCAATGTCCCAGTGACATTTGTGTCGTAATAAAGTCGCGGCTGTTGAATGGAAGGTCGAACACCTGCGCGCGCAGCCAGATGCGCGATCGCGTCAACTTTCTCCCGATGAAACAAATTGCGCACCAATTCGCTGTCACGAAGATCGACGTGGTAGATGGTTACGTCGCGGGCTAAACCGGCAATGTTGGCGTGCTTAGTTTGTGGATCATAAAAATCATTGAAGTCGTCCAGAATGACAACTTCGTGTCCGCTCGCTAGCAGCTTCTCTACAAGATGCGATCCAATAAAGCCCGCGCCGCCTGTCACCAAAACTCGCATTGCGGCCAAATTAGCCACAGATCAAGACGGATGGACACCGATTTCGGGTGCGGTTCAAGGAGCGACAGCTTGAACAGCCGTCGATTTCGGAATTGACGGCTGGGAAGCCGTCACTCCTTGATTTCTAAAAGTCGCGCCAGTGCGAAAGCAAATAAGCCCAGTTTAAGGCGAGTGCCGCGACGATCACTCCTCGCGCACATCTCTTCTCCGCCTGGCCAAACATGATTCGCAGACGAGGCCAGCGCATTGCGAGCGTCGCGAATGCGAATAGATCAAATGCTATCACGCTACAGATAAATGCGAAGACAAGCGGATTCCATTTAAACGCATCGGAGAAGTGGCCGTGAAAGAATTCGATCGCACAGCGCGTCATGCCGCATGTCACGCACGGCAATCCGGTGAGCTCGTGAAACATACATATGGGCCAGGGCAATCCGACGGCAAACCACGCAGTAGCAATGGCGAGCGATGTGACTGAAACGATTAGCCAAAGCAGTTCGTGGTCAGTTTCGCCTGGCTGAAGCTGACGCCGACAAAGCTGCATTCGCCTCAGCGTCAATGGTGTGACGCGCTCCAGGCGCCCAACGCACCGAACATAAAAGCGACCAGCAATCCGCCGCCGCAACAAACAATCACCGGCAGAAAAACGGCAAGCACCGCACGACCAGTGTCGGTTTCATGGGCGCGCGCCAGGCCGATGCAGTTGCAAACGAGCGCCCAAACGCCGGCGATCATGCCACCACAAACCGGTATCATTTGCAAAGGACCCGTCGAGCCATGAGAGAAAGCCAGAACGCGGAAAGTAGTTTCAAATGGTTGGTTTGCGCCGCCAACGATCATCAAACAGACATGCACCACCGCGCTGCCGATGAACAATACGAGTACGACAAACAGAGGTAGCAGAATGAGAAATACAGCGGACCCGACGCCCATCCCAAACATCGTCGCAAACGCGTCGTGACGATTGGCGAAGAAGCCGACGGATTGCAAACCGAGCGAGAACAAGAACGAGACAACGCCTCCAACGCATCCGCCAATGAGCGCGTAAATGAGGGGCTCGCCTAGACCGCCCTCGCGCTTCATGGCTGTGAACGCCTCGCTTGGTTTCGTAAGCACCAGGATCAAAGTCTCGACAAACGCGTTGAAAAAACCGCGTTCATAGCGGTGATCCCAAGGCAGACCGGTGGGTGTTGCGACCGATTCTGACACTGCTAGCGGGGCCGCCTGTGGAGGCGGTGCCGCAGGCGCAGCCGTGACCAACTCTGGGAACTGCGAGAGCGGCTGCCAAGTGGCCATTCCTTCGCGCCACCCAATATCGCTCGGAGCGAAGCGGCCAGTGCGCAGACCTTCGCGAACTTCTTCTTCTGAGAATACGCCCAAACTCGTTGCGCCCCGATTAACGTGAATCATGGCCATAATTCTCGCGTTTTAGTGAAGCGCAGCGCGAAGCGCAAGTTAAATGGGTACAAGAGTTGCAAAAGGTACAAAGGGGTAGTGCTTTTAACGCTTGTAACTCTTTTACGTTCGCAACTTTTCTGGCGCCTCCAGCGCTCGCCAGAAATACCAAGCCGCAACCGAACGATAGGGACGCCATTTTTCTCCGCTCTTGATCAGCTGCTTCGGGGTGGGCAGTTTTCGTCGGCCAAAAGTTTTGGCGAAACCTTTTCGCACTCCGTAATCGTCGACCGGCCAGACATCCGGCCGACCGAGATCGAAAAGAAGGAGCATCTCAACCGTCCAGCGGCCGATCCCGCGCACCTGTGTAAGGCGCGCGATGATCTCGTCATCGCTCATCCGAAGAAGCGCGTGCCCGGACGGGACCGTGCCGTCAATCGTTTTCGCCGCAAGGTCTTTAATCGCTGCCGTCTTTGCGCGCGACAGGCCGGCGCTACGAAGAGCGTCGTCGGGTGTCGCGAGAATTTTTGCAGGATCAAGCCACTTTGTTTTGGGGTAGAGACCGCGGATACGGCCAAAAATGGTGGCTGCAGCTTTGCCGCTCAATTGTTGGTAAGCAATCGATTCGGCCAGCGCGTCGAATGGGCGAATTGAAACTGCGGGCGCGATGTTGTAACGGCGCGAGCGCGCGATCAAGTCAGCCATACGCGGATGACTGGCGCTAAGAAGCTGATGGGCTTGTTCGTGGTTCACGCCGCTCAATTAAAATGACGAATCTCGAATGTCGAATGACGAACTAATGACGAAGCCCGAAGTCAGCGTTCTCACGTTTGTCTTTTCGCAATTCTGATTTCGACATTCCTTCGTCATTCGTCATTCGGGCTTTCGATATTGGAGCCGGGTCATTGCCCTTGCTTGACCACGTCTTTTGGCTTTTCTGAGTCGCATGGAAACGCAACTCACTTGGTATGGCCAGTCGGCTTTCAGAATCGTGACTCCCGCTGGAAAAGTTCTGCTCATCGATCCGTGGCTGACGAATCCTGTTTTCGAAGGAGCCAAGGAAGAAATCGCTGCGCTCGCCCACGTCGATCTTATCCTGATCACGCATGGACATTCCGATCATGTGGGAGATGCGGTGGAGATCGGGAAAAGAACACGAGCAAAACTCGTAGCGACATTCGATTTATCGGCCGCGATTGTTAGCGCGCTCGGTTATCCGAGCGAGCTCGCTGATATTGAAACCACCGGCCACATGGGTGGCACGCTGACTCTGCTTGGAGGCGAAGTCGCAGTCACCTTTGTGCCCGCGTGGCATGGCTCCGGAGTTTCCAAGGACGAAACCGCACCCTCGATTTATGCGGGGAATCCCACCGGATTGGTAGTCGCGCTGCGCGGCGGCCCTACGATTTATCACACTGGCGACACAGATTTGTTTTCCGACATGGCACTGGTGTCCCGTTTTCAGAAGATCGACACGATGCTGGTTTGCATCGGCGACCATTTTACGATGGGACCTGCTCGCGCCGCGGAGGCCGTCAAGCTGGTTGGCCCACGCGAAGTAATTCCAATGCACTACGGAACCTTTCCCGTGCTGACGGGCACGCCTGAAGCGTTCGAAGGCGAATTGAAAAGGCGCAAATCAAAGGCGCAGTTACGGGTGATGAAAATCGGTGAGACGATTGCGCTAGGCGCAGGTTAACCGCCCAATTCATACGGTCGCCAAGGGGAATGAGATCGAATACCAGAGAAACAATGCCAACTCGGGAAAATGGGACAAGTTTGGCAGAGCGACTCATCCCCCAGGCTGTAACCAACGCCGCAGCGACGTTCGTTGATTCCGTAAAACTCAGTTCAGTCTCCGAGACAGTCCGTCGTGGCAAACGAGTCGTGCTTAAGCGCCGCAACCCTTACAGCGAGCAATTGGCTGACCTCGGCAATTTATATTTTCGCATTTCGGGCATACCGATTCGTTTTTGGAGCAAAGTCGAAGACTGGCGGCGTTGGGAAGCAGAATGCTTTCAAATGCTCAACGGCGATCGTTTTCGCGTCCTCCCATCTGGCGCGAAAACAGTCTGTGTCGATAAGTTGCCGGGTAAGACCCTATGGGAACACTTGATTCGAGGCACCCTGACGCGGCAGATGCTGGAAGCCGCGGGCCGCGAGTTGCGCCGGGCCCATCAACTCTGGAGCGACGACTTCAGCGGTGGGTGGTCCCACGCCGATGCAACCATGAGCAATGTTATCTATAATGAGAAGACTGGCCGGGCGCGGTGGATCGACTTTGAAATCGTTCACCAGAAATCGTTGCCAGCCACTGCGCGGCATGCGGATGATTTGCTCGTCTTTCTGCTGGACATTGTTGCAATAGCTCCCAGCCAAAAGTGGCTGCCTTTTGCGCTTAGATTTCTCAATGCTTACAGCAATTTAGATGTGATCGCCGAGCTGAAAGATCAGCTCTCTCTTCCAAGCGGCATGGCCTGGATTTGGTGGGGCGTTCGCACGAGTTTCGCCAACCCCGCAAAAGTAAAAAACCGGCTGGTGAAGCTTCGAGACTTAGCCGCCCACCTGGGACACTACCGAACAGTCGCGACCAAGCGCGCACGCCAGAGGCGGCGCGCTTCGATGAGCTGCCACGAAATCAGCCCTGGAATTCCGAGAGCGAGTTCTCGCACTCGCGCAATCAGCGACAGAGCGAAAGCCGCATCTCCGGGGATGCCCAGAAGGTTGCCCACGAAAAGATAACCACCTTCCTGCACGCCTAAACCTCCCGGAACCGCAAAGGCGGCCGAGCGAATCGTCAACACCATGCTTTGCAAGATCAGCGCGTTAACGAATGTCGCGTGAAGATCGAGTGCATAAAGGGCGATCCAAATCTCGCCGGAGCCCAGTACTAGCGAAAGAATCGTCCACGCGCAGCACGCGATGACAGCCTTTCGGCGGGCATAAAGTGCGCGGATCGTCTGATCGAGAGTCTCGCCTCCGTGGACGAGCGATTGCCACTCTGGCGAGTTCGCCAGGCGCGCGACGATGAGGGCGAGAAAGCGGAACATTCCCAGCCGTTGCACAAAGTAGAAACCCGCAACGCCGACGACACCGATAAGCGTGCCAATTAAGGTTGGCCGAACGAAATTTTTCTGTCCTGTTACGCCAACTAACAGCACTACACCGAGCAGCGTAAAAGCGGCCTGGGTGAAAACGCCGAGCGTAAGGTCCACCAGGACGGTGCCCGCCGCTACGGACAACGGTGCGCCATTGATTGCAGCTAGCCGGGCCCGAACCACGTCTCCTCCTACAGCCGCAGAGGGCACAAGAGTGCTGACGGACTCGCCGATCCAGCGCATCCAAAGCAGCTTCCGCAACGGCATGCGATCGGATTTCGGAAAAAGAACCCACCACGCAAGTGCGTCAAGAAACACTGGCACCGCGAAATGGTAGGCCACTACTGCGGCAATAGCCCAGCCTGCGGAAGCGAAGGCAGCGCCGACCTGGGGCGCGCCTTGCCGGATGAGCAGGATTGTGAAAAGTGCGGCTCCAGCAAGACCAAGCAACCATACAGTTATTTGGATTTTTCCCGGCGCTTTCATGCGTTCTCCGAAACAATTCGAGCGCGCGTGAGAAGATGCGCCTATCCCGAACGCGAGCAGATCTACGCTGAGCAGCGTCCGATCAGCTCAGGAAACTTTGCGACGGCGGTTGCGTCTCTTCGACGCGCACCAAAACAGGTTCGCCAACAACGGGCACGTCAGGAGTCAGGACCACGCTTCGTCGCAGCGGCTTGCCAGCAATCAAACAAAACGCCAACCAAAGAACGCCGAAAACGATTGCCGCCAATACGTCCGTCAAAAAATGTGCGCCCAAAGCGATACGGCTGAATCCAACCAAGGCGATCAGCAATGCCGCGCTAGCGACTGTCAGCCTCCGCCAGTGGCGCGCCTTCATGGCTGGGAGAATAAAAAGAGCGAGTTGCCCGTAAAGCAGCGTCGCTCCAATCGTGTGGCCACTGGCAAAACTGTAGCCGGACCAATCCACAAACGGGCCATCAACAAAGGGCCGCTGCCGATGAACAAGAATCTTCACCCACTCGTTCAGCAACATTCCACCAGGAACGGCGACCATCAGTGTGACCAGCGAAGGCCACCATTTTTTCCACACAAAATACAGCATCACGAAGAACAAGACCGCTCCGATCCATTCACCCGAGCCGAACTCAGTAAACGCTCGCAGCACGCTCACGAATGTGCGCGTCAAATGCGCGTGGAACCATCCCGCGACCTCGTGATCGGGTCCGGCAAGTGGGTTCGCCATGGCGAGGGCCACGGAATTCTGGGGGAGAATGAAGGGGTTTGTCACAAAAAAGGCCAGTAAAACTAATCCCAATTTAATACCCGTCAAACGGGAAAACACGCAAATTCACCGCAGAAGTGAACCCCTCAACCCAGCTATGCCGGAAGGTGCCGGTACGGATTGCATCAAAGTCCAAGTGCCGGTAGAAAAGAGACGTGAACCGGCTGTATTTCGGCGAGCAGCGTGACGCTGCACCCAGTTGTCATACCGAGGGGAGTCGAGGAATCTCTTGCCATTACTTGCGTCAATGAATCGGCTGTACTTCGGCGACAATTTGGAGTGGCTGCGCGACAGGCGCGAGTTCCCGGATGCGAGTGTCGATCTCGTCTACCTCGACCCGCCCTTTAACTCCAACGCCGACTACAACAATGCCAGTCCGCTCGGACCCTTTTTCTGCGAGACGAGCGGCGGGGTGAGCCAGGCGCAGTTCCACGCTTTTACCGACACCTGGAGCAGGCCACGCCACCGACACCTACCACCAGTTCGTCGACTCGTGCCCGAACTGTCTCGAAAGCGCGCTAACGAATGAGTTCTGAAGAGAGACGAGCTAAGAATGCCGAGCGTCAACGGTCGTGGCGAACTCGAAACCCTGAGAGAGCAAACGCGATTGCCGCCGCTGGCAGGCAACGGAACCGGGCGAAGGTCACTGCAAGCTGGAAGGCCTATTACGAGAAGAATAAGGCGGAACTCTACAAGAAGAAGAAAGCTTACCTCGGTCGCAATGGGGAAAAGCTGAGCCAGTGGAAACGAGCAGATTACGAACGGCACCGAGAGAGCTATATCGCCCGTGCGCGTAAGCGTTGGCGCGAGAAGAACGGGGAATGCCGCGCTTACGAAGCAAAGCGTTATGGGCAAAACAAAGCGGTCGTGCTCGCGCGGCACCGCGATTACGTCGACCGCAACCGCGAGAAGATTCGCGCATACCTACGTTTTTACGCGAAGAGCCCCAGAGGGCGCGCAGTTCGGGCAGCATCTGATCGACGCTGTGCGCAACGAGCGGCAAGGTATAAGAAAGCCTGGGCTCTACGCAACCGACAGAAGATTCTGATCAATTCGCGGATTCGCCGCGAAACTGACATGTCGTTCGCGATTGGAATATGCCTTCGAACTCGGATGGCTCAGGCGCTGCGTAAGTACCAAAGAGCGCAACGCGAGAGCGTAACAACGTCGATGAGGAGATTTCTAGGCTGTACAATGGGCGAGCTAGTCAAATACCTTGAATGTAGGTTTCTGCCTGGAATGTCATGGGAAAATCGTAAGCTTTGGCACATCGATCACATCCGACCACTTGCCTCCTTTGATCTGACTGATATCGAACAGCAACACCTCGCATTTCACTACACGAATCTTCAGCCACTCTGGGCCGGCGAAAACATCCGAAAGGGCGCGCGTCCCCCTGCGCATACCGCGCTCGCGACTACATTGCCGCAGGAGCCGGCATCGCAACGATCCCAACATCACCTTGGATAAGCCCGCAAACAAATGCGCGTGAAGCGTCAGAACAAAGATACCTGAGCAAACGCGCATCGAGGTGTGGGTCGCGACGGCGGGGCATGCGCTAAATGTGGCTCACCAGAGCGCTTGGAACGACCATATAATTCCAGTGTCGAAAGGCGGCAGTGGCACTGCGCGAAATATAGAACTACTTTGCGAGTCCTGTAATCGCGCGAAGCAGGCGGAGATCCACTAGATCGCAAACATAAGCATAGCAGAATGCCAAGCACTCGCGCCAAAATTGACAATTACATAACACGATCGTTTCGCGACCTTGCAGACGACGACTACGTTTCCGCGCGAGCGCTATATCGCATCGGCCAAGATCTGCAATTCCTTTGGGCAGCCCAGCAGTCAGTTGAAAAATACCTAAAGGCCATTCTCGCTTATAACCGAATAAACGGCCGAGATCTTTACCACGACATTTCCGGCGGTCTAAACAGAGTAAAATCGATCCCCAATCTCGGCTTCGAATTTCCTGAGTTTGTTGAAAGGTTCGTAAGGCGATTGGGCGAGCAAGGCGTCAATCGTTATTTTGAGAAACCTTTAAACACCGAGGGATTGGGACTTCTGGAATTGGACGAAGCAGTTTATCACTTGAGGAAATATTGCAGAGCCGTTCGACCGGGTGAAGGCAGTCTACAGCCTCCGATTAATGGACGTCTTGAGGAAATTCTTAGCAAACCTTCTCGCGCACGAGACGACTTGGTGTGGAAGAATTTGTTTTTCGGACGCCGCAAGAAGAAAAGCATAAGATTTGGCCGACGCACCAAGTGGGCGAATCCAAGTACGTTTATATCCCCGGAGATTTTCCCGGAGCTAGACAGAATCATTCACTTTTCGAAACCGGTTCGATGCCACTTTTTGCGTCTGTTAGAGCGCAATAAAAATCCCGGGTCGGATAATGCAAAAGGTAAAAGATAAGTTGCGCTCGAAGTCGCGATCTGGCTTGCCTGGCAAAGCCGTTACTCGATGAATGCGATTGAATTCATAGTGAACGCCAGTGCTGTCATCGCGCTCGTGAGCATGGGATACGGCATCGGCAGATGGCATGCCCGCCAACAACACAAACCTGCAATGCTACTGAGCGGAGTAAGAGCCGCGAGCGCCGCCTTGAGGCAAGTTCAACTGGTCGGAGTCCGAGCATCACCCGAGGTTCTCGAGCGCGGTGACAAGCTTTCTCTCGAATACACGATTCAAAGCAAGCGGGACATTCCGGAGGGGATTTGGCTCGGTGCTAATTTACGAGACGGGCAAAACCACATGATCGCTGACCACAACGAAGATAAGTCGATCGTTCTTAGGCAGGGAGAGCACACTTATAGCCGCGTTCTTAGCATCCCGATGAGTACGCAACCAGGACTTTACAGGCTTCTAACGGAGGTGTGGTTCGGTGCAACCGCGGAGAGTGCCGCATCGATTGCCTTGCAGCAACGCCATCCGACTACAACAATCAAAATCAAATGATCGAATTGAGGCCTAACCAGACGATGCAGACATGTGGTTAGGTCAAGGATAACTGCGTAACACATAAAGTTTCTTCTGCACGAAGTCCGCTCTGTTGTTGTAGCCGAAGGCAGTGAGAGCAGCGGGGCCGATTTCAGTGGCGAACTTG
>Ga0209239_1001005_pt1 | contig 16540 bp, 20 predicted proteins | sample GraSoi013_2_20cm_FD_185824 | JGI IMG/M metagenome (GOLD analysis project Ga0209239, IMG submission 185824) | Grasslands soil microbial communities from the Angelo Coastal Reserve, California, USA - Sample 10_02_2013_2_20cm (SPAdes) (version 2) | ecosystem: Environmental > Terrestrial > Soil >...
TAATAAGGAAAGTATTCGATCCCGTCGCACCGTTGAAGTTCCCGATGCTGCCGTCGACGTTGATCGTCGAATACGAGTTCTCCGACGACCCGGTCGACGCATCGGTATTTAGCGGATCAGAGCCTTTCTCAAATTGTTGATCAGCCCCTCAAACATCCGATGCGCATTTCTGCGCCGGTAAAACTGGCCGTTGAGCCACGACCGAAAGCCGATCGGCTGCCAGATGTGTTTGAGCGATACCTTCGTAGAGCCGCCGGCGAAGCCCAACCCGAAGAACGTCTTTGAGCCCGCGCGGTGGTAGATCTCGATCCATCCGAACGTGTGCGGCGGCGAAAAATCGATGATCTCGATGACCGACTCGTGCCGGTGGACGTCACGCTGGAACGTCAGTTTGTAGCGCGAGCCTTTACCCGGCGTCTTGTCGTTGGTCGTCGCTTTGACCGCGATGCACCGCGGCAGCCACTCCGGCATGCGCAGTGGATCCGAAATGAGCGCGAAGACCTTGTCGATTGGCGCGGGTACACTGGCCGAATACGTGAATGAGACCGGGCCCATGGGCCGCTCAATATAATCACGCGGGAAACGGCACGTCGACCTCGAGCCCATCCTTCGCAACACTAACGTTGGGAAAGACTTCCTTGGCTTCCTTCACGAGTTCGTCGGCGCTGATGGAGTAGCGCGCCGAAACGTGCGACAGGAGCAGTCGCTTCGCTTTCGCGGCGAGCGCGACTTGCGCGGCTTCCTTCGCGGTCGAGTGTCCCGTGTCACGCGCCCGATCGCGCTCCTCTTCGCCGAATGTTGCTTCGTGAACCAGGAGATCGGCGCCCTGTGCCGCGTCGACGGTGGCAGCGCACGGCCGCGTGTCGCCGGTGAAGACCACGAGCCGGCCGGGACGCGCCTCACCCACGAAGCCGTCGGCCGTCAGCTTTCGGCCGTCAAGCTCGATCGGCTCCCCTTTCGCGAGCTTTCCCCACATCGGGCCTTCCGGTATCCCCGCCGCCTTTGCCTTCTCGACGTCAAACCGCCCACGGCGCACGTGCTCTTTCAGTACGTAACCGATCGAGGGCCCACCGCCATGCTCGGTCGGAAACGCGCATACGTCGTACCCGTCCCTCTTCCCCCCTCCCCCTTCCCCTCCGACCGTGTCTCCCGCCTTCACTTCTGTGATCTCGACTGGAAACGGGACGCGCTCGACGCCGAGCTGCATCGCGGTGCCGAGCACCTTCTTTGCGCCTTTGGGCCCGTACAGAAACAGTGGCTCCGGCCGACCTTGCAGGCCGAGCGTGCGGATCAATCCGATGACACCGAGGAAGTGATCGGCGTGAAAATGAGTGAAGAAGATCTCGGAGAGCGCGAAGCTCACGCCGTAGCGCATCATCTGGCGCTGCGTGCCCTCGCCGCACTCGAAGAGGAACGTTTCCCCTTCCCGGTGAATGGCCAGCCCGGAGACGTTTCGTTCGACGGTGGGCCTGGCGGCGGAGGTGCCGAGGAAAGTGACGGTTAGAACAGCCCCACCTTCACCCTTATGAGTCCGGGCTTCATGTACTTGTCCGGATGCTCTTTGAGATCCTTGAGGAGCGCGGTGAGCGCCACCGAAAGATCGCGCAGGTTGGCGTACATCGCCGTATCCGCGGCCAGGCGCCCCAACGTGCCTTCCCCACGATTGATGCGGCTGATCATCGTATCGAGCGCGGCGGTCGCGTGGCTAAGGTGATTGGTGAGTCGCGCGAGATTGGTGGAGATCGAGTCAATATTGCGCCCGGTCCCCGAGCCGAGCATCGAGTCCACTCGCTGCATCACGCGCTCGGTCGCCTGCAACGTGCGAGTCGTTTGCTTGATGAACGGACCCTCGGGCGCGTCGGCGAGCGTGGTCATCGCGCGCTGCGTCACCAGGAGCGTGTTGTGGATGTCTTCACCGAGCCGATCGGACACGATGTTCGCCGCATTCGACATGAGCTCGTTGGCGCGGTTCGCGACGCCCTGCGCCACGTCCGTGATGTCGGGCTGATTGGAGCCGCTGAGCACCCGGCCTGACGGCAAGACGTCTTTTTCCGGCGTGCCGGGATTGTAGTCGATGAACTTCGCGCCGAAGAGGTCGAGCGAGACGACGGCGGCGCTCGCGTCGATGTGCGGCCGCACATCCTTCGAAATCTCGATCGTGACGCGGACGCTCTTGACGCGCTCAAGCGCCACGCGGGCCACTCGCCCTTTCTTGACGCCTGAGACGAGCACGGGATCGCCCTGCTTCAGGCCGGCGACACTCTCGAACATCACGTCGACCGAGAGCCCGCTCGTGCGCAACGACCGACCCGTCAACCAGAACATGCCGACGAGAAAAACCGCGACACCCACCAGCACTATCGCGCCAACGCCGACCTCCTGCTTGTAGGTGAGGTCCATTTACGGGGTTCCTCCCCCTCCCGCTCCGCGTCTCGTCGCTGGCGTCTGGAACGCCATCCCGGATTGTATTACCGCCATCTCGAGATCGCGCTCGAGGAACTGCTGCACGACTGGATCCCTCGAAGCGATGATCTCCTCGGCGGTCCCAACGGCGCGGATCTTGGCCTGCGCCAACAAAGCGATCCGGTCGGCCACGCGAAATGCGCCCCGCACGTCGTGCGTCACAACCACGCTCGTCACCCCGATCTCTTGTTGTAGCCGTTCGACCAGCGAATCGATGATGTCGGCGTTCACCGGGTCGAGCCCTGAGGTTGGCTCGTCGTACAGCAAGTATACCGGTTTTCCCGCAATGGCCCGCGCAATCCCGACGCGCTTGCGCATCCCGCCCGAGAGTTCCGACGGGAACTTGCGCCCCACTTCCTCCGGAAGGTTCACGAGCCGCAGGCACTCTTTGACGCGCTGAACGCAATACTCCTTGTCGCCGTACAAGTCCTCGTCCGTGATGCCGAGGCGGATGTTATCGAACACGTCCATGGAGTCGAACAGGGCGCCGTTCTGGAAGACGTAGCCGATACGGCTGCGCAGCGCCGCCAGCTCCTTGCGCCCCAGCGTCGGCACGAGCTGCCCGTCGACCCAGACCTCGCCCGAATCAGGCTTGATGAGTCCGATGATGTGTTTGAGCAGCACGCTCTTACCAACTCCGGAGGGCCCAAGCAGCGCAACCGTCTCGCCTTCGGCCACGAAGAAATCCACGCCGTCGAGCACGACGTTTTCCACGAAGCGCTTCGAGACCTTCTTGAGCTCGATGCTCACTTCGCCGTTCCGAGGATGAGCTTCGTGAGAATGGTGTCGAGCATTAGGATCGTGACCGACGATGCCACAACGGCCTGCGTGGTCGCGCGTCCCACGCCTTCGGCGCCCTGCTGCGTGTTGAACCCGATGTAGCAGGGAATGACCGTGACCGCCCCCGCGAATGCATAGGACTTGACCAGCGAGTACCACAAATCCAGCGGCTTGAAGAAGTAACGCGCCCCGAACTCGAAATCGGCGTAGGTCAGACCGAGCGAGGATTTGGCGGTGATGTATCCCACCACGATCCCGAAGGCATTGGCCAGTACCACGAGGGCGGGAATCGCGATCACCCCCGCCAGAATGCGTGGTAACAGGAGGTGGGTCACCGGCGAGCGGCCAAGGCTCTCGAGCGCATCGATCTGTTCGGTCACGCGCATGCTGCCCAGCTCGGCGGCATAGCGGGCGCCGATGCGGCCGGCGAGGATGAGCCCGGTGAGCACCGGGCCAAGCTCCAGGATCATCGACTCGACGATGACGCCGCCCGCCACGTACAGCGGCAGCTGACCTGTGAACTGGTAGCCGGTCTGGAGGCTGGTGACCGCGCCGGCGAATCCTGCCACGAGCAGCACAATGAAGAGGCTGCCGTAGCCGACCGCCAAGGTGAGCTCGAAGGTTCGCGGCAGCCAGATGCGCCATTCCAGAATGCCGCGCACCAGGTCGAGGATGAGAAAAAAGAAGCGCCCCGCGTGGCTGGCGCTGTGTAGCGACCACCGCCCCACGTATCGCCGCAGATCGAGGGCGGCAGTGAACGGCCTCATGGACCTGTATTTTGTATGGCCATGGACGATCAATCTAGGGTGTTTGTGCGTAAGCTGTTGATTTGGTACAAGAAAGCAGCCCGTGAGCTGCCCTGGCGAGACACGCGCAATCCCTATGCCATCCTCGTCTCCGAGTTCATGCTGCAGCAGACGCAGGTGAGCCGGGTTTTGGAGTACTTCCCTCGCTTCATGGCTCGCTTTCCTACCATCGATGCGCTCGCGCGCTCACGGCCCAAAGCGGTCATGGAACAGTGGGACGGACTCGGCTATTACGCGCGCGCCCGCAATCTCCACGCGCTGGCGAAAGTGGTCAGCAGGACACTGCACGGCCAGCTGCCGGATGATCCGGTGCAGCTGCAGGAGTTGCCCGGTGTCGGGAAGTACACAGCGGGAGCAGTGGCGTGCTTTGCATACCAAAAGGCAGTACCGGCGGTGGACACGAACGTGAGACGGGTGCTGAGTCGGGTATTCGGGAATGCGAAATTCGGAATGCGGAATGCGGAATTGTGGCGGCTGGCGTCGACACTCGTTCCGAAGAACGGCGAGCGAGCGTGGAAATTCAATCAGGCGATGATGGAGCTCGGAGCGTTGGTGTGCACGGCACGAGTACCAAAGTGTCAGGATTGTCCCGTTAAGAAGCACTGCCGTTATACAGCTCGGCTAAACTCCCGAAATCGTATCCATGGGCGCGCGCATCCTGAATGATTCCCGGCAGCGCCTCTGCCGTTTGCATCCTGTCGCCTGAGGGATCATAGCCGTCTCCGTCATGCAACAGAACAATCGCGCCTCCCCTTAGCCGCTTGCGCACGCGCCGGCGAATCTCCTCCGCGCCGGGCCTCGCACTGTCGAACACGCCGAATGTCCAACCGAAGACCGTATATCTCATATCAAGAATTATTGATCTGAGAAATGGACTCCGATACCCGTGCGGGGCACGGAACGAACGCGGAGTCAGACCGGCCACCGACTCGATGGTGTCGTGCGTGTCCCTGAGCTGGGTCCGAATCCGTTCCGGGCTCACGAAGTGCAGCTTTACATGATTGTACGTGTGATTGCCGACGGTATGGCCTGCCCGCACTACGTCCACTGCGACCTCCGGGAACCGGCGGACATGATCACCGACCATGAAGAACGCGGCCGGCACGCGCTCCTTCGCCAGCGCGTCAAGAATCGCGGGCGTCGCCCGCTCGTTCGGACCGTCATCGAAGGTGAGATAAATGCGGTTCGCGTGCGGCCCGCGCTCAACTGACCTGCCAAAGATCAAATCCATGCCCATCATGCGAGCACCCGTTTGTACACATCGAGCACGCGCTGCGCGATCAGCGGCCAGGCATGCCGCTCCGCGACCGCGCGGCCCAAAGCCATCATCCCTTCACGTTGCTCTGGATTCTCGATCAGATCGTTGACGTGCTTCGCCCATGCCGCGGGGTCGCGGGGCGGCACGAACACGGCGCCCGACTCCGCCGCGACGTCACGAAACGCCGGAATGTCGGACACGACGAGCGGCGTGCCGCACGCCATCGCCTCGAGCAGCGTCACGCCGAACGACGCGCGGGTCGTGGGGCATAGATAGACGTCCGAGCTCCGATAGTAGCCGGGCCGACTGCCGTTTGCGTAGCCGGCGAATTCCACGCTGGGACCGAATGGACGCGCGGCGCGCTCCATGCGCGCGCGCCAGGGCCCATCGCCCACAACCGTGAGCTTCGCGCCGGGATGGCGCTCGAGGATGCGCGGCATGGCTGCGAGCACGGTCGCCAAATCGTTGCGTGGTTCGATCCGTCCCAGCCACAGCAGCTTGGGTCGCTCGTGCCGCGCGCCGCCGCGTGCCATCCCGGGCCGGAAGAAGGTGGTGTCCACGCCATTGGGGATGATTTCCCACGGCGCCGTGAAATAGCGCGACATCGCATCGCGTGCCACCGAGCTGACTGCAATCGTCGCTGCGTGGCGAGCGAGGATGCGCTGCAACGGGCGCCGCCAGACGCGGTAGCCGACCGACCGCGGGAACCAGGTGTGGAACGTGGCGACGACCGGAATACCGGCGCGAAACGCCGCCCACGGCGCAACGATGCCGAGCGTCGGATTCAAGCCGCCGTGCACGTGCACGACGTCGAACCGCTCGGCGCGGAACAGCGCCGCTAGCCGCGCGGTCAGCCGCCAGCCAACCGTGAGTCGCGCGACTCCGCCGTTGGCGTAAATAACGACGCTGGTGCCGACGCGCCGCACGTATGCCGGATCGGGTCCCTCGTTCCGCATATGCGACGTCACGATTGTCGTGTTGTGGCCGAGGCTGTCCAGCTCGCGCGCGAGATGATGAACGTGCTCCGGCACACCACCGAGCTGCGGGTAGTAGTCTTCGGCGACCAGGCCGATGCGGAGCGGGCTCATCGCGTTCGCTTCGCGAGCTGCTCGACCGCGCTAACAACCGCGGTGGGCCGCTCTTCCTGAAGGTAGTGGCCGGCGCCCAGCTGGCTGTCGACGGCGAACGACCGGATCGAATGGTTCATGAGCGCGACTTCCTTCGGCGGCACATCGCCATCATGCCGCGCGGTCCCGACGACGAGCGTGACTGGACACGCGATGTTTCCCAGCCGCGGCCCCAACTTCTGGTGCTCGCGCGCGCGCGACATCGCCAGAAACGCCTTGAGGGTGGCATCGAAGTTCCGCGCCTCGCCTAACGTGTAGCCGAGCACGACGCCATCCGTGACCCACGAGGGGTCCCCCGAGGAGTCGAGCAGCATGCCGCGAATTTTGCGGCGAATCAGCTTGATCCCCCCGAACAGCTTCACCCACGACACGTAGCGCATTGCGCTCCGGAACATGGGCGTGGTCGCCTCCTCGGTCGGCCCACCCTCGAGCGAGACGATGCCGAGCACGAGATCGGGGCGTTCGAGCGCCAGGCGGTAGGCCATCGCGGCGCCGAGCGAGTGCGCCAGCACGAGCACCGGCCCAGCACGCAATGAGTCCAGCACTGCACCGAGACGGTGTGACTGCGCGTCGAGCGAATAATCGGCTTTGTCGGGCCGGCTCGAAAAACCAGTGCCGAGCGGCTCGATGACGATGGGACGAAAGCCCCGCGCGACGAGTAGCGGCACGACCTTGCGGAACGTGAAGGACGCGCCGAACAGTCCCGGAATGATGGCAATCGGCCGGCCTGAATCGGGCCGCGATTCGACATGCAGCGTCTCCCCTGGCGCGACCGGCACGAAGGGACGTTGCGCCTCACCGAGGAGGGAAAGTGTCAGTAACAGCACTAGAGCGATTCGAGGCGGGCGGCGGCGGCGGCGCGTGAGGCGACGGTGTTCAGATCGCCTCCCAGCTCGTCCATCTGACGCTGGAAGCGACAATCGATGATCAGCAGGCCGACAACGTACGCGGCGAGATTGACGACGAAGATGATCGAGAAGATGAGCGGATACGGCGCCCAGATTCCGAAATAGAGCGCGAACCGCTTGACCCCGGGATCGAGGCGCGAACGGTCGACGATGGTAGTGAGCAGCAGCACCGCGACCGACGCGAGCACGGCGAGGCGCAGCGAGACGAGCCTGCCGGCCGCGCATCCCAGGAAAATCGCGATCTCCGATGCGCGATCGAGGCGCGTGTCGAGCCGGTGGCCCGCTTCCGAAACGAGGCCATACTGGCGCGCGATGCCGCCGTCCAGTCCGTCGAAAATCTGGCCGACCGCCATGAGCACCAGCGCGAGCGGGACGTGACCGGTGGCGAACGCGAGGCCCGACGCCACGCTGGCAAAAAACGACGCCCACGTCACCTGATCGGGCGAAAGCCCGAGGGTGACGTGCAGGAAGCGCAGGACCGGGCGGATGCCGCGGTCTAAAGCGGAGCCAAGAACAGGAGCAAATTCATACATAGCAGCACCACGATGAGCACGGCTTCTTTGGTTCGATCTGAGACCCCCACCAGGAACCCCTGGGTCACGAGCGGCGTGTACGGATACCACGGCATCTTCTCGTAGCCCACGCTGTAGTCCATGGCGAGATGAATGAGAAAGAACAGCGCGGGCACCCAGGTTCCGAGAAAGAAGCACAGCGGAATGATCCACAAGAGGGCGACCGGTTCCTGCAGCGACGTCCGCCAGTAATAGCCCAGTTTTCTCTTCCTGCCCACATGCCGCAGATAGTACGGCGCCTTGATGACGTGATCGATGTCGACGCCGACGCCGAACACGTAGGCGAGCACCGCATCGCTGCCCGTGAGGCGCAGCACCCTGACGCCAAGCGTGGTCGCGAGCGCGTGCGTGACGATCGTCATACGCGAGGAGCGACGGGAGGAGCAGCCGATGGGGCAGGCTCGCGCGACCCCCCCCCCGTCACCCAAATGAGCACCAAACCGCCCGCAATCCAGGCGAAGTCACGCACCCGGCCGACGATGGATGTGTAGAGACCGACCTGCGGATCCATGCCGAAGAGCTTGAAGAGCAGGAAGAACGCGCCTTCGCGGGCGCCCACTTCGAATGGAACGAAGAAGAGCGCGTTGCTGACAATGGCCTCGAGGCCGCCGATCGAGAACGCGCGCAGGTAGTCGATACCGAATCCGAGGCTCGCCACGATCAGTACCAGCTCGACCATGAAAATGCAGCGGCTCAAATACTCGAGCGCGATCGCCTGGACGAAACGGCGAGGACTGCGGTGATAGAAATCGGTGATTTGCCGATCGAGCTCGATGAGGAGCGCGCGGTGCGGCTCGACCTTGACCGCCAGCCGATTCACGAACGGCGCGCGCTCCATCCAGTTCAGGATTCGCTCCAGCATGCCTCGCCGGAGCGCCGACAGGAACAGCACAATGATGCCGAGGATCAGCACCAGAACGACGCCGAGCAGCACCCACACGATCTGGGGCGTGCCTCGCGGCAGGAGCGGGAACGCCAGCAGGACCGCGGTCAGCCAGATGAGCACGTATGTGAACGAATGCAGCATGCGGTGCAGGATGACTGACCCGGCCGCGCGCCGTTTGCCGAGCCACGGCGCCATCGCCGCCACGCGATACGGCTCCCCGCCGGCGTTGATGAGCGGCGTCAGGAAGTTCAACGCGCCCGACGAAATCAGCACCGCGAACGTGCGCCAGTAGGAGGGCCGCTGCGGATCGCCGGCCATCGTGAGCTGCCAGGCGAGCGCGCTGCACGCGTACACCAGCGCGTAGAGCGCGACGATCGGCACGAACATCAAACCGGTGCGCGCCGCGTCGGCCGTCAGCTCCGTGATTCCGATTTGTGCAACGAGATAGCCGAACACCGTCGCGCCGAGGACGAACAGCGCGAGTTGCCACGTCCGGCTCATGCGAGCGCTAGCTCTGGAGTCGCCACTCCGGAGTACGCGTCTTCCAGGACCGCCGCGACCTGCGCGATATCCGCGACCTGCCGGGCGCAGTCGCCCGAATCGAGCGTCGCCGCGAAAGCGTGGAACAGCTCCGCGAACCACTTCACATATGACGCCTTGTCGAGCTCGGCACTGTGATCGAAGGACTCCGTCTTACCGTCGCGCTCCAGCGTGAGCGTGCCGCTGCTCCACGTGATGCTGCCACGCTCGCCGAGGAAGCGGATCTCGGTCTCGCGCTTGCGGGCCGCCCACGTGAGAAACATGGACGCCATGCGATCGGGGTAGTCAAACAACAGCTGGGCGGTGTCTTCCACGTCGTATGCGCCATGGCGCAGACGGCCCGTCCAGGCACGCACCGCCGCGGGCGGCCCGGCGACGTCGAGCAACTCATAAATGAGGTGAGTGCCGTGATCGAGGAGCACGCCGCCACGGCCGTCGGCCTTCCGGCCCCGCCATGGCACGGTGCTGTTGTCGGTACCCCTGTCGGCCGCGAGCCGGTAGACGCGGAACTCCGCGAGATACCAGCGGCCGATCAACTCCTCGTCGAGCCAGGCCTTCACCCGGCGCCACACCGGGTTGAAGCGGTACTGATGGCAGGGCACGAGCACTCGGCGGGCGGTTTTGGCCGCGGCCGCCAGCGCAGCGGCTTCGGCACGCGTCACCGCGACCGGCTTCTCGCACAGCACGTGATAGCCCTGCGACAATGCCCAGAGTGACAGTGCAACGTGAGACGACGTCGGAGTGCAGACATCGACGAAGTCGATCGGCCCCCCCCCTAGCTCGGCGATTTGCTCGGGACCCGATAATAAAGGAATACCGTCGATGGGGGTCGTGACCGCATCGTCGACGATCCCGACGATCTTGAGCCGCGACGCGACCCGCGGGTCGGATTGGAACGCCGGGAGGTGGCCGTTGCGCGCGATGCCGCCCAGACCCAGCAGCACCCCACGATACACGCGCTGACTATCAGGCGAGCTGCGCATGAACCTTCGGTTCGCGCTCGTGGGCCAGAATGAGCCCGATGAGCACGAGATTGAGCGGGCCGATCACGATCCAGCAATACGCGGCCGGCCACCCCGGTACAGCGGTGATGGCGAGTAAGAGGAAGCGGATGTTTTGTGCGATCCACGCGCAGCCCTCAACAACCGCGCGCTGCCGCTCCGCCCACGCCAGCTGTATCGACACCGGCACGGCGCGGCCGGCGAGCGAGCGCGCCAGCGCGGTCGTACGCGGGAAGAGCCACGCCTGCCGGCGTACGTAATCGCCGTAAAACCAGGCTGACAGGCGGGTCCAGATCGATGCGCCTGCAGGAATCGGGGGGGGTGTCTGCTCGGGAAGATCGAGCTCACTTCCCTTCCCGACCGCAAAGTAGAGATACGCCTGGCGGATGTAGTCGGCGGCTGCCGCTTGATATGAGTGCGAGAGGATCGCCGCCAGCGCGAGCAGCGGTCCGCTCCAACCCCATCCCGCCACGTACAGCCGGGCGCCGAGATGCGCGTACAGGCTGACGAACCGTCCAGTATCCGCCAGGCCGTCGAGGATGCGCCCCATGCGTGTCGACGTGCCACGCAGGCGCGCGAGCTGGCCGTCCGCGCTGTCGAGCACATCCGAGATAACGAAGAGCGCAACGCCGATCGCGTTGAGCCAGGGACGCGAGTAGAAGAAGAAGTGGCCCGCGGCGACGCCGAGGACGAGACTCGCCAGAGTGACGTCGTCCGCGGAGATGCCCGTGGGTGCGAGGGTCTTCGCGAGCCACCACCCCACCGGTCTGAAGAACCGGCGGTCGGCCCACTCCTCGACGACCGGGCCTTTACTCGCGTACACGCGAGACAGCCTCTTCGAGCACGGCCTTGATCGTCGCCAGCGCTTCCATCGCCTGCTCGTCGGTGATGACGAGCGGCGGGTTGATGCGCACCTCGGGATTGTAGATCATCGCGATCACGCCGCGCGCGAGCAGCGTGTCGAAGATCCAGCGGGTGATTTTCTTGTCGAGCAGCTTGCGCGTCCCGGGCACCACCAAATCCATGCCGAGCATCAGGCCGCGACCGCGCACATCGCTGACGATCGGGATCTCATCCTCCCAGCGCTGCATCTCGGCGAGCATGAGCGCGCCCAGCCGGCGGCTGTGCTCGACCAGCTCTTCGTCCACGATGGTCTGGATCGTGACGTGCGCGGCGGCCGCGGCGAGCGGATTGCCGCCATAGCTCGACGAGCTGCCGCTCGGATTCGCCCACGGCTTCGAGAAGGCGATCTGCTCGCGAATCACGATGCCGCTTACGGGGAAGCCGCCGCCGAATCCCTTCCCTACCAGCAACACGTCGGGCACGATCGCGTCGTGCTCGATCGCGAACATTTTGCCGGTGCGCCCGAACCCGGTGATCATCTCATCACAAATCAGCAACGCGCCGATTTCCGTCGCGAGCGCGCGCAGCTCCTTCAGATAGCCGGGCGGCGGCACGACGTTGCCGGCCGTCCCCTGCACCGGCTCGACGATGATCGCGGCGACGTCGTTGGTCGTCTCGAGCGCAATCTTCGAGCGCACGAAATCAACACAGTGCCAGTGGCACGATGGGAACGTCTTGCCGAAAGCGCAGCGCTCGCACGAGGCATATGGGCTCGAGTAGGCGCCGGGCGCCAGCGGACCCAGCCCATGCTTGAAGCTTCCGGAGAGCAGCGGCAACACACCGCCGGTTTTCCCGTGGAAGCCGCCCCAGAAGCCCATGATCTCGTGCCGGCCGGTCGCAGCTTTCGCCAGCCGCACTGCCGCTTCGACGGCTTCGGCGCCGCTCGAGTACAACTGGGTGCGATTCAGATCACCGGGCGCGAGTCCCGCGATCAGCTTGACGAGCGCGGCGCGGTGCTCGGACGTGAAGCTGCCCACGTGCACGCGCTCGAGCTGTTTTGTCATCTCGGCGACGTAGCGCGGATGCGCGTAGCCCAGGCTCGCGACACCGACGCCGGCCAGCAGGTCGACGTAGCGGTTGCCGTCGACGTCCCAGAGAATGGCGCCCTCGCCGCGATCCATGCACAGCTTGCTGAAGAGGGCGACGCTCTGCGTTCCGGGCGCGAGATACTGCGCCTCGGCGTCGAACACACGTCGTGATTGCGACTGTGCAACGATGTCGATCATGCCGGCTTTCCGGTTTCGGCTTTTTCGTCGATGTACGCCGCGATCGCCGCGGCGGCCGCGGCACGCACTGGCGCGAAGCTCGGCCAGTCGTTGAGGTCGATGAGCACCGGCTCGTCGGGCTTGGGGAACGCGACGTCACCGCCGAACACCTCGAGTCCCACGGCCCGCGCCGCGGCGAACACGAGCGCCCGGAACCGATCTTCCGCCACGTCCGGCTTGCGATCGCGCGGCCCTTCAGCCGGATACCAGGAGAAGAAGCGGCCGTCGGCGACGGCGTAGAACTTCACGATCGGACCGCCGACGTGTGCTTGCAGCGCTACGCGCGACACACCACGCCGCGCGAACGCCGCGATCGCGTCGGTCACGCCGGATTCTTTCGCGGCGACGACGTCGGCGCTGGTCTCCGCGTGGACGTCACCGCGCTTCACCCACACGGGCCGCCCGTCGCCGTTCAATTGATGCACGATCGGCTCGACGGCCTGTGGCTCCGACGTCGGCACGATGAGTGTGCGCGGGAAGGCGAGGCCGGCGGCGGCCATCCGCGCCACGAGCCGGTGGCGATGGCAATTGAGCACGCTGTCGGGGGGATTCACGGCAATCGCTGCAGCCGTTCGGACGCCGCGGGACCCTGACACATGTTCACGTACAGCTCGGCGGCCGGTAGGCGGCCCGCTGCGACATCGCTTTCGCTGCTGCGTGTCACGGACCAGCCCCGCTGTTCCAGCTCGATGACCGTATCGTCGAGGATCGCCGTATCGTTGCGGCGATGCGCCTCGGGCGAGTACGTGGGGCTGCGATAGAGCGCAACCAATCGCTTCATCGAGCCTCCTCCGACGCCTTCGTCCCGAGCCAGGTTTCAGCGGCTTCGAGATCGCGCCTGTGATCGAGATCGATGATCTTGGGAACCTCCACGGTCGCTACCGGTGCGCGCACATCGATGAGCAGCTTGAGGAACGCACGCATCCGGCTTCCCGTTGACAGCGCCACGGTGGCAAGCCGTCGCGCGCCCTGACTGAGGCCGTAGACGCCGCCCGTTACGACGGCTGTCTCCGCCTGCTCGCCCCCCCCGCCCCCCCCGCCCCCCCGAGGGGTGTCGGCGATGTCGGTGGCACGGCCGTGCGCATCGCGCCGGACGTAGACCGGTCGCTCATCATCCACAAACGGAGTCACGGCGAGCACGGCAAATGACCCCCCCCGCAGTTGGTCCGTCACGCCGGCATACACGCGGCGCCAGTCCTCGGGCGGCATAACGGTATCCACCATCGTGCAGAACACCGGCCCGGGTGGCACCACCGCGAGACCGGCGATCAGGGTGTGCAGCGACGACGGGGTCCGGCAGGATCGCACGACCACGGAGGCGGGCGCATCCACGCGCACGCCTTCGCGAACCATGCACGTAACCGACTCACAGCCGAGCTCTTCGAGAGTCTGGATGAGGTTGAGTATCTGCGGCCGACCTGCGACCTCGACGAGCGCCTTCGGCGTGTCGACACCGTCCGCAACCAAGCGACTACCTTCGCCGCCGGCAAGGATCAATCCCTGCATCATGACGGCAGCACCTCGGCCAGCTCGGTGAGCGTGGTAAGGCGGACGGTCGGCAAGCCTGCGTCCGGCGAGCGAGCGACGGGCGGCGCGAGCCATGCGGTCTGCATACCAAGACTCGCCGCCGGCCTGATGTCGGCCTCGAAATTGTCTCCCACCATCCATACGGGCTCCGATTTGGCGCCGAGAGATTCGAGCGCGTGACGGAACAGACGGGGATCGGGTTTGGTGACGCCGACGCGGCCGGAGTCCGCCACCGCGGAGAAGTAGCGCATTAAATCGAGCTCCTCAAGGCAGGGGCCCAAATTGCCAGTGAAATTCGAGACGACCGCAAGCCGATATGACTGCTGGAGCCGGGCGAGGAGCTCCTGGTTGCGCCGGATCACGGCAAGCGCGGCCGCATGGAACTCGTCTACGATCTGCTCTCGCCGCAGCGCACGGCCGTCGGGCAGATGCGCCAGGACCAGAGCTGCCTGTAGGTCTACCATCGCCCGAAATCCCAGAGTGCTGATTCCTGTCACCCGTACGAGCGCGCGATCCGACGCGCGAAATGCCTCTTCGAAAACCGCGAACGGCTGTTGACCGCCAGCCGTGACGTACGCCGCGTGAAAGCGAACACTCCAACGGGCACCATCAGCGTCGAGCGTACCACCGAAATCGAAGAGCACTACACCGCGCACTCCGTTCACAGTTGGCAATTCCGATACCGTTGCGGCTCGCGGCTATATGACTTGCGCGAAGCGACTTAGCGATTGACTGGAGTGGAAGTGGGGCAATTCGCCCCACTGCGGTTGGGGAGGATCGGGACAGCGCGCTGGGGTCAGGCTGGAGCGGGGCTCTCCATGTCCAAGCGGTATTCCTCGAGCTTGCGATACAGTGTCTTGCGGTCGAGACCGAGCAACTCGGCGGCCCGCGATTTGTTGCCGCCGGCTTGGCGCAGCACTTCGAGGATATAGAGACGCTCGACGTCGCGGAGCGACAATGCGCGGTCGGTGGAGTCCCTGACCAGCGGCGCTGCCCGACTCGCTTCGCGAATTCGCGACGGTAAATCTTCGGGGCGCACCTCCTCGCCCGTCGCGACGACCGCCGCGCGTTGAATGGCGTTACGAAGCTCGCGCACGTTTCCGGGCCAAGGATACGTCGTGAGGAGCGCCATCGCTTCGGGCGATATGCGCCGGGACCGCTGCAGCGGCGCCGCGCCCTGATTCGTCTCGCTCGCCGCGTCGCGCTGCAGGAAATGCTCCGCCAGCAGCGGGATGTCGGCTGCGCGCTCGCGTAGCGGCGGTGCGTGAATGTGGAGGACGTTCAGCCGATAGAAGAGGTCTTCGCGAAAGCGGCCGCCCTGCACTTCGGCGTCGAGATCACGGTTAGTAGCGGCGATGACGCGGACGTCGAGGTTGCGAGCTTCGGTCGCGCCGACCCGCCGGACCTCACCATTCTCCAGCGCACGGAGCAGCTTCGGTTGGAGCGCGAGCGGCAAATCGCCGATCTCGTCGAGCAACAGCACACCCCCGTTCGCCGCTTCAAACAAGCCCGGCTTGGCGCGATCCGCACCGCTGAACGCGCCTTTCTCGTACCCGAACAGCTCCGACTCGAGCAGCTGCTCCGGCAGCGCGCCGCAGTTCACCGCCACAAACGCGCCGCGTCCAGATGCCTGGTGGATCGCGCGAGCCACGAGCTCCTTTCCCGTTCCGCTCTCGCCCGTGATCAGGACGGGATGGCGCGACTGCGCCGCGCGTACCACGAGCCCCAGCAGATCCTGAATCGGCTGGCTCGCGCCCAGAAAGCCGGGGAGTCCCGCGGCCATAGCGCTGCGGCCCAGCCTGGCGACTTCCCGGCGCAGGCGACTTTGGTCGAGCGCGTGCGAAACGGCGAGGAGCAGCTCCTGGGTCGCGATCGGTTTGGTGAGATAGTCGTAGGCGCCGGCCCGCACCAGTTCGACGGCGGAATCGATCGAGCCGAATGCCGTCATCACGATGACGTTGAGCTCGGGACGCTGTTGCCGCAGCGCCCGCAACAGCTCAGCGCCCGGTATGCCCGGCATGATGAGGTCGGTGACGACCACATCCGCCGGCTCGCCTGTGGCGACGGCGCGGAGCGCGGCGTCGGCCGTGGGAAAGCCCGTCGTGACGTGTCCCGCGGTGTTCAGGACCTCGACGAGGAAATCTCTGAGTTCGCCGTCGTCCTCCACCACCAGCACGTGATCAGACACGCGGAGATTCCGGTGCGCTCGAGCGTGCGTGCTGGCGCGGAGCGCGCTGCCCGGGGGGGGCGACCGCGGCGGTTGCCGCGCGTTCCGCCGGCAGTGTTATCCGAAAGACCGCGCCACCATCGGGCTCGTTGCCGGCTTCGAGCGCGCCACCCAGCTCTTCGACAATGCTGCGTGCCACGACCAGTCCGAGGCCCGTCCCCTTCGCCTTCGTCGTGAAGAAGGCTTCGAACAAATGCGGCAGCGCCGCACTGGGAATGCCGGGCCCCGTGTCGGCGACCTCGATGTGCGTGATGTCGTCGGGCGTGGACCAGCCGCG
>Ga0209239_1001006_pt1 | contig 16534 bp, 14 predicted proteins | sample GraSoi013_2_20cm_FD_185824 | JGI IMG/M metagenome (GOLD analysis project Ga0209239, IMG submission 185824) | Grasslands soil microbial communities from the Angelo Coastal Reserve, California, USA - Sample 10_02_2013_2_20cm (SPAdes) (version 2) | ecosystem: Environmental > Terrestrial > Soil >...
CAAAACCCGGGCACGGCGAATATCCTCTTGTGAGATTCCCTGCCGATCCACTCGATCGAGGACGCCAAACATCCCTAATACCTGGCCATCGCTACCCAGTAGCGGCGCGGCCAATATTTGCCGCACCTTCAACTTGGCAATCATTTCCAGGTTCGCGTCGGGAACCTTTTTGGGGTCATCCGTCCAAAAAACCTCTTTATTGATTAAAGCCCGGCGAGCGGTGCCTTCGGGAAACTCGTGATCCATGGGGTCAGTCACCCCGTTGTCGGTCCCCCAACGCAGTTGAAACACGCCGTCTTCGAGCAGTCCTATGAGAGCGCTGCTGAAACCCAGGAAGTCGCTGGCGCGCAGTACGAATTGCTGCATGAACTCATCAAGACGTCCGATTGAGCCCAGTTCGGAAGAGATGTCCAGCAACTGATGCAGTTCATGCGCTTGTGCCCGGGCGGTGGCATAGAGCTCGGCATTGGCAATGGCGACAGCGCCAAAACCAGCTACCGCGGAAACCAAGGACTTCTCTTCCACGCTAAAAGCGCCTTCTTGGCGGGGATAGACCAGCACCGCGCCTTGAGTCACCGAAGTTCGAAAAGGAGCTGCAATCAGCATGCCCGCCGGCACCAAGTCCCCGAGAGCGTGCCTTGTGGGATCGATCGCAACGCTGATGGGCTCGCCGGCAGCAACCGCGCGCATCGCCAAGTCAGCGGCGAAATGCAGGCCTTTGCGATCGTGACGGGCCCGGACTGAGCTTGCCAATTGTGGGGACTCAGCCGAGACGGCACGCAGGCCGAAGGCAGCTCCTTCGCGGAGCAGGATACATACCAACCGAGTGCGCAGCAAGACTCGCAGACGGTCGGCCACAGCCTCGACCACGGCAGAGGCAGCCGGCACAGAATGGATGGCCTGGGCCACTTCGGCCAGGATTTCGGCACGCCGGTGCTCCTCGCGGGAAACTTGGGAGAGACGGCTCGCTTCCAGAAGGCTGCCCAGCTGACCCGCGAGAATCGTGGCTTTGGCTGCCAAATCCTCGGAGAAAAAATCCCCATCTGAGGCATGCAAAAAGACGGCGGCACCAATCACTTCACTGGAAACCACCAGCGGCGCTGCCATCAGCGATCGCGCACGAAATTCCGCCGCCATCGGGTAACGGGCGGGATCCAGACGATTCACATACACCGTCTTGCGCAGCCGAACCGCCTCCGTCGCCACGGCGCTCTGACTGGCTTTCAGGCGCTTGCCTCGGAAGGATTCCGCCCGCAGGCCATCGGCTTCCGTTCCGACCATTTCGTCGGAAGACACTCGCCGCCAGAAATAGGTTCCATCAACCTGAAAGAATTCCCGAGTGGCCCGACAAAACAGCTCGATTAAAGCGGGAGCATCAGTTCCCCGTGCCGCCGCTGCCGAAAATTGCAGGAGCAGTCTTTGGAACGCCTCGTCCGAGCGGGGTGTGGCTCCTTCCAGGACGCTGGTATCTCCAACTCGCATGGTTAAACCGGCACCATCAATTCAAAGAAAAACTACAAGTACTTGAATATACAGGAAATTAGCTTCTAATCTCAATTTGAGTCAAGGAAATAACGCCCGAGGTGCCGACTTGGGAAATCCCTGAAGACCGGCGTGCGGCTCCGTCTCACAGTGAGAGCGAAGTAAGGCGATGAGACGATTCGTCATCGCTCTGCCAAGCTAGTTTTTCTAGGATCTCCACCGGCAAGTTGTTTACTGATATGAACTTAGGATTTCTCGATGAATTTCGACTGCAGGCCGGGCGCTGGCAACGGCATTGCACTCAGTATGGACAACATTACTGCGGGGAGGGTGTGTGTCTTCACGGCCAAGCCCGAATTGGGCAAACCGCGCCCGGCTGCTTTTACTGGGAGTAGTTAGCACTTTGGCTTTGGTTCACCCTCTGCAGGGTATGGGCCAGGAACAACTCACGCGCAAAGTACGAACCAAAGTGGCTCCGGTTTATCCGGACGTCGCCCGCCGAATGAACCTCACCGGGACGGTCAGACTTGTGGTGGTTGTAACGCCCAGTGGAAAGGTAAAAACCGCGAAGCTAGTCGGCGGACATCCGATCCTGGTGAGTGCTGCCATGGACGCCCTGAAGAGATGGAAATTCGAACCGGGTTCGGAGGAGAGCACGGGAATGGTTGAATTTAAGTTTCAGCCCTCGGACTGAAGGGGTAGGTCAGGCCAGTCCCAGGCATGGACGTTTAGTCGTTTCACGGAGGAACAGCGATGACGATTGGCAAGAAACTCTACATGAATTTCGGAGCCATCCTGGCGATGGTGTTAGTGCTGTTCCTGATCAATCTGGTGGCAGTACAGAGGGAACACAGCGCGAAAGCTGCAGCCTCCCAGGCGTTGGGACTGGCCGACGCCACCGATAAAGTCAAGTTTCAGATCATGCAGAATCGTCTTTATCTGAGCAACTACCTGCTCAGCGGCGACACTCGCGAAGTCGACCGCATGAATGAAGGGATTCGAATTCTTTCCGAGAAACTGCAGAATACTCGATCGTTATCCAACTCGGAACAGCAGCGCGCAGCCCTGGATCACGTACAGGAAACCGAGCAGAACTGGGCCAGGGAATTCGCCTTGCCTTTAGAGGAAAAACGAAAAGAAGTTGACGCCGGCAATGCAACTGTCGCAGAACTGCAAATTTTTTATCTGCAGAAAGATGCTTCTTCGTGGGTAAGGACGGCCACCGAATACCTGGACCTCGCCGATAAGGAAAACAAGAAAATACTTGACGATCGGCGGAAGTCCGACGACACCGCAGCCACCGCCACCATCCTGGTCGCGCTGACCAGTACTTTGATCGCGCTGGCGTTAGGTGTGGTTATCGCCTACTCCACTTCGAAATCGATTACTGAGCCGCTGCGTAACTTGATGAAGGTAGCGCAGCAGATCGGCAATGCCGGCGATCTGGATCACGCGATCGACATCAAGCGTAGCGATGAAATCGGGGAACTCGCGCGGACCTTCGGCAAGATGGTCACCTACCTCAAGGAGATGGCGTCGGTTTCGGAAGCTATCGCGGGCGGCAACCTCAATGTCGAAGTTAAGCCCCGGTCGAAGGATGACACCTTAGGCAATGCGTTCGTACGCATGATCGAGGGACTGCGAAATTTGGTTTTTAATGTCCGCGACGCCGCGTCCCAGGTGGCAAGCGCCTCCAGCCAAGTGGCCGGAGCGTCCGATGAATCGGCCAAGATCAGCCTGCAGACTGCTTCTGCCATCGACGAAGTCACCAGCACCATGCACGAGATGAGCGTCAACGTACAAAACATGGTGAAGAGCACGCAGGTGCAGGCTTCGAGCGTCAGCGAAACCTCTGCGTCGATCGATCAAATGGTGGCTTCTATTCAACGGGTCGCGGATACCGCCAAGGTGCTGCTGGATATCTCCAATCGTTCAAGAGAAGAGGTGCACAGTGGCATTACCACCATGGAGAAGGCGACTGATGGATTGAATCGTATCAACGTCACGATCCGCTCTTCGGGCGAAATTATCGATGCCCTGGGCCAGCGTGCCGACGATATCGGAAAGATCATCGAGGTCATCGACGATCTCGCCGAGCAGACTAATTTATTGGCTCTGAATGCCGCTATCGAAGCTGCCCGTGCCGGAGAACATGGCTTGGGCTTTGCCGTGGTAGCCGATGAAGTCAGGAAACTGGCGGAAAAATCCGCGCAGTCGACCAAAGAAATTTCCGAGCTGATTCAGAGTATCCAAAAAGAAGCCCGCAAAGCCGTAGAGAACATGGACCGCAGCACTGGCATCGTCAACGACGGACTGGGTCTTGGCCAAGAATTGAATGCGGCTCTCCGCAAGATCTCTAACGTGGTCACCGAAGTTTATAAGTTCGCGCAGGAAATCGGCGCGGCCACCAACCAGCAGTCGCATGGCTCTTCACAAATCGCCAGAGCCACTACCCGGCTGAATGAAATTACTCACGAGATCAACTCCGCCGTGGAAGAACAGGCTTCCGGCGCGCATGCCGTAGTCAAGGCCATGGAGCGCATGCGCGAACTGGTACAGCAGACAACTTCCGGTTCCACGGAATTAGCGGCTTCGGCTGAGCAGATGTCGAAAATGTCGCGCGGATTGTTGGATTCAATGGACCGCTTCGCGCTGGAACAAATTGAACGACTGATCGGGCGTCGCGACGACAAGACAGGCGCTAAGGGTAATGCCCGGCAGGCAGCAGCCGCTGATCCGCATCCACATGAACCGCGAACTGCACATTGTCGGTTTTCAGCTGGGTCACGAGACTTACGGCGTGCCCATCACTTCCCTGCATGAAATCGTGCGCGTTCCCGAGATCACGGCTGTACCGGACGCGCCGGATTATATCGAGGGCGTGATCAACCTCCGCGGAAAAATTGTCTCAGTCATCGATTTGCGCAAACGTTTTGGGCAGAAAAAAGTCGCGCTAGCCAGGCAGCATCGGATTCTGGTGGTCGAACATAAGGGACGTCTTTCCGGGCTGATTGTGGATTCTGCTTCTGAGGTGCTCAAGATTCCCGAAAGTGATATCGAACCCGCCCCTCAGGTGTTCAGGGAAGGCCGATTAAATTGCGTCACCGGACTGGGCAAGTACGGGGGACGCCTGATTGTGTTGTTGGACATGGCCAAGCTGCTCGAATACAGCGGACCAAACCAAGCGGTTGCGGATGTGGAAGAACAGCCACCTGCGACCAATGCTCGCAGCGCAGCGGCGAAATAGCGTTTCGAAGCTGGCAAGGAAGAAAGAGAACTCATGAGCACGCTGGGCATATCCGGCATGTCGGTCCAACTCACGGAAGCCGAACTGAAGCTCTTGCAGGCCCTTATCTATCAGGAGTGCGGCATGCATTTCGACGAACGCCGCACCCACTTTCTGCAGGACCGCCTGCAACGAAGACTCAAAGAATGTCAGCTGGATTCCTTTTATAGCTACTACCGGCTGCTGATCAGCCACGAAGGTAAGCAGGAACTGGCCCGCCTGCTGGAAAACCTTACGGTGAACGAGACCAGCTTCTTTCGCAACAAAGCCCAACTCGAGTTATTTCACAAATACATTCTGGATGATCTGCTTCGCCGCAAACAGGAGCGCCGCGATTATTCCCTTCGCATATGGAGTGCGGGTTGCTCCACCGGACAGGAACCTTACACGATTGCCATGCTGGTGGCGGATGGCTTGGCATACCACTATCTCCGCAATCCCTTTCCAATGGAGATGCCCTTTCCTAAGCCATTGGTTCCTCCGCCCTGGAAAGTTGAAATTCTAGCCAGCGATATCAGCTATTCAGTACTGCGGGCCGGCCAGGAAGGCGCATACAACGCGGCGCAGATGGAGCCGGTGGACTACAGCTATCGGCTGCGCTATTTCGACAAGGTGGGAGAGCGCTACGTCATCAAAAAGGCTCTGAAGGAGTTGGTTCATTTCGACTTCCACAACCTGAAAACGGAATACCTGCCACAACGCAACGACTTCATTTTCTGCCGCAACGTGATGATGTACTTTGACGAAGCAGAACAGAGACGGCTCATCGAAAAATTCGGACGATGCTTGAATGCCGAGGGCTACCTGTTCGTTGGCCATGCCGAAAGTCTTCTTGGCTTGACCAATCAGTTCGCCATGGTTCACCGCAATAGTGGAACCGCTTATCAGCGCGTCGAGGTGACGGTGTGACTCAGTTCTCTGACGAACGCGGCGGCGAACTTCGCGAGCTGTTTTTTGAAACCGCGCAGGACCTATTGCAGTCGCTGAATGAGGAGGCGCTGAAACTGGAAAAGCACCCGGGGGATGCGGAAACCGTGCGCAGCATCCGCCGCATTATTCACACCCTGAAAGGTGACGCTGCAGCTTGCGGCTATCGCGAACTGAGCGAATCGGCGCACGAACTCGAGGATGCCCTGGCTGTAGAAACCGCTTCGTCTCACAGGGGCTTGGCCGACGTGGCCTTTGCTGCTGCCGATATATTCGGCTCGATGCTAAGTTCTTACCGTCGCCGGGCAAAGCTTCCATCAGTGGAAGCTCTGCGGAAGATGATCCGAGATCTGGGCGAAAATTCGACCAACAAAAAGCGCATGGACAAAAAGAAGGCTGCGAAAGTTCCAGCCAGCAAGGCCGAGTGGACCGAGTATGAAAAACTTGAAGTTCAGAATGCATTGAATCAAGGCAAACCCGTTTATCACGTTAAGGCGCAATTTGACCCGCGATGTGCTATGCCAGTTGCCGCTCGTCAACTGCTCCTGAATTCGCTCGGTGCGGTTGGTCAAGTGGTCGGCGTACGGCCTGAGACCGACTCGACTGAGAGCACTGAGCGACTGGAGTTGTTACTGGTTAGCGCTCTGTCGGTTGAAAAGGTTACGGCGAAATGCCGTATTCCGATGGTGCTCGGGCGAGCCAGCGTGGAGCTAATCAAAAGCAAAGTACCAAAGAGTGTGGCATCAGCGAAGCGGTCCAAAGAACCCAGTGGAATCTCTATTGAGTCCATTCCCGAAGACGCCCCAACGTCCGCCGCCGAGGAATACGAGGGTCGGGAAAAATCACATCTTGGCGCGGTGGCAGAGAACATTTTGCGTGTCGACGCCGAGCGCATCGATAACGTACTCAATCTGGTTGGGGAATTGATTATCGGAAAGTCAATGCTGCAACAAGCATTCCAGGAATTGATCAAACACTCACCGAAGGAATCTATGCGTGGCAGATTGGCCGACGCCATGGCTTTTCAATCACGCGTGCTAAATGATCTGCAGCGCTCGGTAATGAAGATCCGCATGGTACCAGTTGAGCAGCTTTTCCGTCGATTTCCGCGAATGGTCCGCGACGTCGCGAAGCAGTGCGGCAAAGAGGTTGACCTGGTCATGAGCGGGCAGGATACCGATCTGGACAAAAGCCTGCTTGACGCTATCGCCGAACCACTGACGCATCTGGTGCGCAACGCCGTCGCTCATGGAATTGAAGACGCGGCAGAGCGCGCCCGTGTGGGAAAACCGGCACGCGGAACCATCCGGCTGGATGCTTATCACCAAGGCAATCACGTAATCGTCGAGATCAGCGATGACGGCAGTGGGGTCGATTCCCAAAAGGTCAAAGCCAAGGCACTCGAAAACAAGATCGTGAGCGCAGAAGAAGCCGAGCGGCTTAGCGAAGCAGACATCCTTGGGCTGGTTTTTCGTCCAGGATTCTCCACTGCCGACGAGATCACCGAGATCGCGGGACGGGGCGTAGGCCTCGACGTTGTGCAGAGCGTTCTCCATCGCCTGAAGGGAACAGTAGAAATTGAAACTCATCCCGGCCAAGGCACAACCTTCCGCCTGAAGTTGCCGCTGACGTTGGCGATCATTAAAGCCTTGCTGTTCCGGGTCGAGCAACGACTGTATGCGATTCCGCTGAACACCGTGGCAGAGATCGCGCGCGCCCGAGAATCTGACCTGCACCGGGTGGACAACTACGAAGTTCTACAGCTTCGTAACCAGGTGCTGCCTCTGGTACGGCTGGGCCGTCCCTCAGCACAGGCCACGCAACAGGCAGCGAAAATCTTCGTGCTAGTGATTACTTTAGGGGAACGCAAACTGGGATTGATCGTGGAGGCACTCGAAGGCGAAGAAGAATTGGTGATCAAAGCTCTGGATGACCAGACTGTCTCGACGGATCTAGTCAGTGGCGCATCCATTCTGGGCGATGGGCGCGTCGTGCTGATCTTGAATCTTGCCGCCATTGTTGAGCGCCATACGAACTCTCGTCCAGGTGAACCCGGCCGTGTAGCTTCGGGCATGCTGCTCTCGCATGCCGACCGGTCACGAATTGCTCAGACTGTTTCGGAGATACAGCCATGACGCCTCCGGTACGAGTGTTGGTGGTAGACGATTCCGCGTTGATGCGCAAACTGATTCCGCAGATCCTGGCGACGGACAGTTCAATCCAAGTGGTCGGCACAGCCATGGATGGAAATTTCGGTTTGAAAAAAATTGAAGACTTGAAGCCGCAAGTCGTCACCCTCGATCTGGAGATGCCTGGCATGGGCGGCCTGGAGATGCTCAAGGAAATCATGCGCCGCCACCGAATTCCCGTTATTGTGGTGAGTTCACACAGTACCCAAGGGGCGTCCGTCACCCTGCAAGCGCTCTCGATGGGAGCCTTCGACTTTGTTGCCAAGCCCAACGACGTTTCGGCACGCATGCCACAAATTGCGCAAGAGCTGATTGCCAAGATCAAGGCTGCAGCTCAGAGCCGCGGCGTAAAAGTGAGGCCGGTCCCGGAAGTTGCGCCGCGAACGCAAAAAGTGCTGCCCGACTCCAGCAAGCTGGTCACACGAGTTATTGCTATTGGGGTTTCTACCGGCGGACCACACGCGCTCCAGTACGTACTCTCTCAGTTACCTGGTGATTTCCCCGGAAGCATTTTAGTGGTGCAACATATGCCTGAGGGATTTACGGAAATGTTCGCCCGGCGACTGGATGAAATCTGTGCTATCGGAATCAAGGAGGCACAGTCCGGGGATTTGCTGCTGGCCGGACGAGCCCTGATCTGCCCGGGGAGCCGGCACCTCAAGGTCAAGCGATTGCCCCTCGGTGATGTCGCAGTGCTGAGTGACGATCCGCGTGTGAACGGACATCGTCCGTCGGTAGATGTGCTGTTCAGAAGTGTTGCTGAGGAATTTGGATCCAAAAGCATAGCTCTCCTGATGACGGGAATGGGAGACGACGGCGCTCAGGGCATGGGCGAGGTCAAGGCCGCGGGCGGGATGACCATTGCGCAGAGCGAAGACTCCTGCGTGGTTTTTGGTATGCCAAAAGCTGCCATTGACCGTGGCTACGCCGTCCGCGTGGTGGGTTTGGATGTGCTCGCCAATACGTTGCAGGCGCAATGCGCCGTTGACCGAAAAAACGGAGGCATATCGGAACCGGGCGCTGGCGGCATAGCGGCAGGAGTGGGACGAAACTAATTTGAATTCTCAAGCGGCAGGAGAATTAGTCGAATCGAGCCCCCCAAAGGGGCGGAACAATTTAGCCCAGGGCGTAAGCCCTGGGTAGGCAGCGAGAAAACCAGCCCCGAAGGGGCGGAATAATTTAGCCCAGGGCGTAAGCCCTGGGTAGGCAGCAGAGAGAACGAGTCCCGGAGGGACGGAATAAACGCACTGAAGATTTTTGATTTAAATCAGTAGGAGGAGTATATGGAGCAGTTTTCACCCGTAAAACGCAGCAAAGACGGTCAACCCGTCCGCTACCTGGTGGTGGACGATTCCGTCTTCGCCCGCAAGAATCTGGCCCGAATGATCGAAACCTTTGGCGGTCAGCTTGCCGGAGAAGCAGGCGATGGCATGACCGCCATAACCGAATACGAGCGCACTCATCCCGACATCGTGCTAATGGACATCACTATGCCGCAGATGGAAGGCATCGAGGCCGCGGAAAAAATCGTGCGGCAGCATCCCGAAGCTCGCATTGTGATGGTGTCTTCCGTTGGCTATCAGGAAAACATCGTGGCCGCATTGCAGCGCGGCGCCCGCCACTTCGTGCAGAAGCCGGTCAAACCGGAAGTCCTGTACGAGGTCATCAAGTATGTCTTGGGCGAAGATGGCACCGTGGCCGCCGGCGCAGGAGCCTGAAAATGAAAATGGAATTAATTCAGCCCTTCATTAACGCCGCGGATGCGGTGCTGGCGCAGGGACTACAGTCTCCTACGTCGATTGGAAACCTCAGCATGGACGAAGAGGTCTACCGCCGCAAGGGCGTTGCCGCGCTCATTTCGGTGACCGGTGACATCGAAGGGCGCATCATTTTTGATCTGGACCCGGCTACCGCCGTGCGTGTGGCCAGCCGCTTCGCCGCCAGCGAATTGCCGGAGTCCGACGACCTGGTGCGCGAAACGGTTTGCGAACTGGCGAATCAAGTGACCGGCAACGCGATCACTGCGCTGAACGACCAAGGCTTCCACTTCCGCGTGCATCCCCCCGTGTTGCATACCTTGGAGCACGGAAGCAAGAGCAGTGAAGACACTGAAGCCCTGGTGATCTGCTTCGAAACCGCCAGCGGCAACGTATTCATGAACATTGCCCTGCGCTATAACCGGCGGCGGCAGGGAGAGCGCGCAGCGGCAGGGAAACAATAGACCCAGAAAGCCCCGCCCATTTCGTCTCAGATAAGAAAACAATCAGGAATCAAGGTCCTGCCAGAATGAACACCGGGTTCTGCGGGGGCGGCTGTTCTCCTACGCTTGTTGGCGCAAACGAACTGGACGGCGCGGGGATCTGTAAAGGGTTACCGCTAAGATCCGGAACCAGGGTGTCGGTGGAGGTAAGAATTATCTTCGTGCCCCCTGCATCGCAATTCGACACGAACACTCTTGAACCGTCGCTGCCCGCGACGGTAAACAAGCGGAAGCGAGCCGTTGCGCAGCCCGTCGGGTTCACGGAGTCGATGTTCACCGAACTTAAGGGAATTACTTTCCTCACTGTGTAGGACTGCGTATCAATCACAGTCACCTGTGAACTGAGCGGATCGCTGCCCGGCACATAGCTGACCACGTACGCCCGGCTGCCATCGGGCAGGACCGCGACCGACACTGGCGAGCACGTCACTGGGCAGGCAGGACTTGTTCCAGCAGTCAGATCGATTGTCGCTAACAACGCGGGAGGATCAGTTGCGGCGTCCAGAATGCTTAACGTGTGCGCGCTCGGATTGGTTACGTACAAGCGGTTGCGGCCCTTGTCATACAGCATGAAATTCCCGCCCGACCCTACCGGTACATTGCTGAATGCCTCCGATAATGTGTCAATGGACGATACGGTTCCGCTTCCCTGGTTGAGTACATACACTCTGGCACTGTCGGAACGAGCCACCGCCCAGACGGGTGATGTTCCCGTAGGGATCGAGGGATTCACAGTTTTATCAATCGTGTTGATGCTGGTAACAAAACCACTGCCCTGGTTTGCAACGTACAGCTTCTTTCCATCTGGGGTTTCAGCCAACGCGACCGGATTGGTGCCCACCTGAATCGTGCTTGTGATTACGTTGCTGCTGGTCGAAATCGCGGACACCGTAGCGTTCCCAGCGTTGGCGACATACACCGTGTCATTCTGCGTGGTATGCACGAACACAGGAACCGCGGAAGCCGGCAAGCTCACAGTCGTTATTGCAGTGACATCCGTAGGTAAATACGACGACACGGTATTTTCCAGGCTGTTGGCTACGTAAATCCGGGCACCATTGGGAAGCAGAGCTGCGTGTAAAGGACCAAGTCCCAGCTTGGCAACCCCAACGTTGGTATCACCGGAAACGTCGATCCGCGTACTCGATCCAGGATTCGAAGGACCGTTACTGCTGATCACCAACACGTAATGAAAGCTGGATGGATCGGGTGGCGGCGGTGAAATGGGAGTGGCCACAGGCCGGAAGGTGTCGCCGCAACTAGTACAAATCAGAGTGAGAAGGAGAAGCCCCCATACACGGCCCGCGACAGACTCACTCATCAGCACCCCAACCTGGGAAATCGATTTGATCACACAGTTCTCGAAGGAATTTTTTCATTCTAACGGCTGGCGAGGATATGCGCCAGCGACGTGCCGTCAGCCTTTAATATTTTGGTGATGAAACTTGACGGTCCAGTACATCATTTCCAAGGTCTATTAAGACACTGGATGCGGTGAAAGGCGGATTAAATTGCAGGATACTGCTGAGAGAGCGGTTTGCAAGATCGCATCGGGACGCACTGGCCGAGTGCTGAGTGCTGACTGCCGAATGCTGACCCTTCACCCGCGCGCGCGAGATTTTTTCCCCCCTGCCGCCTCCCTCGTAGTCGCTGCCGGCTTCTTCTTCCCTTCCATATCGGCCAGGCTCTGTTTCAAGGCAGCCATCAGGTCCACCACAGGAGCAAGTTTCTTGGGCTTCTCCACTTCCGCGATCGTGCCGCCTTCCAGTTTGGTTTCGATGAGCTTCTTCAAATTGTCCTGGAAAGTATCGTGATATTTCTCTGGATCCCAGTCAGCAGCCAGCGCCTCAATCAGCTGATGCGCCACCTTGACTTCTGCGTCTTTGAGTTCGATATCGGGAGCGCCAAATCCTTCGACCTTGCGGACCTCCTCGGCGTAGTACATGGTGTGCAGCATGAGTCCACCTTCGTGCGGCCGCAGAAAAACCGTGTATTCGCGGTTGTGCATGGTCAGTTTCGCGATGGCAACATATTCGCTTTTCTCGAGCGCTGTGGTGAGCAACCCGTACGGCCGCCGGCCAGCTTCTTCGGGAAGCATGTAATACGATGATTCAAAGAATACCGGATCAACCTCGCTGGACTTCACGAATTCCAGAATCTCCATGGTCTTCGCAGTCTTGGGTTCAATCTTTTTGATCTCGTCCGGTTCCACTACTACATATTCGTCCTTGCGGTACTCGTAGCCCTTTACAATCTCGCTGCGTTCCACCACGCGGTTGTCGGCAGGACAATAGAGTTGCTGCTTGATGCGCTGCAAATCATCGCGATGCAGCATGTGGAAGGAAATGCCAGAACTGCGAGCGCCTGAGAACAGACGCACCGGCATAGAGATCAAACCGAAGGTAAGATAGCCAGACCAAACCGAAGCTGCCATAGTTCACCCCGCAAACTGGTAATGGCGCCAGAGCCGCGCCAAGGTAGTGAGTTTAGACTACTACCGAAACTTTGGTGCACGAAGATCATTGGGTAATCCAAAGTGAAAGCACCAGAAGTGGTGCACTGGTGCGGCAGGCACCTATAGCTAGTGTTGGCAGGCGAGTCTGGGAAAAATGGGCTGCGCCAATTGATTGAAAATGTTGGACATAACAAAGCCCGGCGATGTTCTCATCCTGGTTACGGCGGGGTTTTCGGGAATTTTGCCAGCGCTGGCCGTGACCATCGCCTTCACCACCGTTGCCCGTTACATTCACGGCGTGAGCCGTTCAGGCGCTTTGGCCGGAGCTCTCAGCTGTTTCTTGCTCTACGCATGTGCGGGTCCGGGCACCATAGTGGCTCTCTTATCCGTCTTTATTTTGGCTTGGGCTACGACCCGCTTTGGGTCTGAACGGAAACAGCGGTTGCGCATTGCTGAGAAGCAAGACGGCAGGAGTGCATCCCAGGTTTTGGCAAATCTCGGCGTGGCCACTGGCTGTGTAGCTCTCTACGCCCTTCTCGGGAAGAACGTGATTTTTCTCCTGGCTGCGGCTGCATCGTTTTCCGAGGCCGCCGCTGACACGGTTTCCAGTGAAGTAGGACAAGCCAGCAACGAGAAGGCTCGTCTAATAACAACTTGGAAACAAGTTCCAGCCGGCATTGACGGGGCCGTAAGCCTGCAGGGAACGCTGGCCGGTGTCGTAGCGGCAACGATCGTTAGCTTGGTCTGTGTTCTCGGAGGGCTATTGCCTTGGAAGTGGATGGGCATTTCGGTAGGGTCGGCTGTTGTCGGGATGGTCGCTGACAGCTACCTCGGCGCGTCGCTGCAACGGCGCGGGATGCTGAATAACGATTCTGTTAATTTTCTGAGCACTCTCTCATCGGCGGTAGTGGCTTTCGTGATTGCGAGCGCATAAACGGGACTGATTCTCCGCCCACCACCTAGTCCTCCGCGAAATTTTCGGCTGCGCCAACGTTTGTTCCGTCATCTGTTTCCGATTTCCAACGGGGCATGTCCTGAAGTTCCTTGGAGGTAACTCCCCTGGCAAAGCAGAATAAAAGGAGCAGCTCTGGAAGGTGGAGCGGCATCTATTAGAAGACTGATGAAGATTAAAACTTTTGTTATCGGTTATGTACTGGCTTTAGCATTGTTCCTGTTCGCGCAGCGGCATACGGACGCGGCGCAACCCGGGGGCTTTCGTGCCATTGTCGATCTAACTCACACGGTGAACGCAAAGGTTCCCACCTTCGATGTAGCAGAAAGAACCGCTTTCCACGTGGAGACGGTCGCCACCATCGAAAAGAATAAATATTTCTTGCGTAATATTTCTTTGCCGGAACACTTTGGCACTCACATTGATGCCCCGGCGCATTTCGCCAAGGGAACTTGGACTGTGGACCAGATTCCTCCAGAGCGGCTGATTGCTCCTCTGGTGGTGTTGGACGTTACTGCAAACGTAAAGAAGAATCCCGATTATCAGATTTCTGTCGAAGACATCGCCCGCTGGGAACAGGGGAACGGTCAGATCCCGCCCGGAGCAGTGGTAATTACCCGCACTGGATGGGATTCGCGATGGGATTCGGCGAAAAATTATCGCAACGCCGACGCCAAAGGCGTCATGCACTTCCCCGGTTATTCCGAGGACGCGGCCAAATTTCTGGTTGAAGGACGCAACGTCCTGGGGCTGGGCATTGACACGCTGAGCATCGACTACGGGGCGTCTAAAGATTTCGCCGTCCACCAATACACGCTGGGGCACAGTCTTTATCATCTGGAAAATGTCGCCAATCTGGATCGGGCGCCCGCCCGCGGAGCCATTGTTGTAGTCGCTCCCATGAAACTGGAAGGTGGCTCGGGTGGGCCGGTGCGCATTTTCGCGTTGGTAAGGTAGTTTCAGCACTGTGAAGCGAGTCCAAACCACTAAACCACAAAGGACACGAAGGTACACGAAGGAATCTTAGTCGCCTAGAATCTCCTTCGTGTACGTTCGTGTCCTTTGTGGTTGAAGCCTTTAACCCGCTCCCGCCCGTGTTCTATAGTTTCGTCCGCGAGAGCCGGCGGGACGCCGGCGTTACAATCATATTTTCAGCAGCTTTTCACATCATTCGTTCATCTTGATGTGTGCTGCAATTACCCGCGGAGGAGGCGACAATGAGCGATCCGCGCTTTCCCATCGGCAAGTTCGCGTTCAGTGGTCCACCCGACGAAAAACAGCGACAGAAATTTATCGACGACATTGAGCAGACGCCGGCAGCTCTGCGAGCTGCAGTCAACGGTCTGTCGCCACAGCAGATCGAAACACCTTATCGCGACGGAGGTTGGACGGTGCGCCAGGTCGTCCATCACCTGCCCGACAGCCATGTGAATGCATACGTGCGTTTCAAGCTTGCGCTCACCGAAGACCAGCCGACCATCAAGCCTTATCTGGAAGACCGCTGGGCGGAACTGCAGGATACGCAAGCGACGCCGCTGAAAGTCTCGCTCACATTGTTGGACTCATTGCATGCGCGATGGGTTCGTTTGTTGCGCTCTCTGAAGCCGGAGGATTGGAAAAGAAGCTTCCGCCACCCAGAGCTTGGCATCGTGTCCCTGGAAAAGAACCTGGCACTCTATTCCTGGCACGGCCAACATCATGTGGCGCACATCACGGAATTAAGGAAGAGGATGGGCTGGCAGTGAAAGCCAGTGTCTAGTGTCTAGGAACTGGAAACTTATCCCGGCAGATGCAGTTGCCACGCCATATAACTCACTGCTTCTCTCAGCACCGCCAGTGCTCGCTGCCAGACTGAACGGGGACGGGAGTCGGGACGGGGCGCGACATACACTTTCACACCTTGCCGCTCCAGCAGTTTGCGGATGCGGAACACGTGATACTCGTCGCTGACCGCGATACAGCTATGCATGTGATTGGCGCGCATAATCACTCCCACCCTTTCGGCGGACTGTGCGGTATCCGAGCCTTGGGTTTCGGCAATCAGATTCGGCTCGGCGATCCCACGACGCATCAGGTAGTCGCGTCCCACGCCGCCCTCGGTGAAGTGAAGATCGTCACCCGCACCCCCTGTCGCGATCACCACCGGAGCGATGCCACGCTTGAAAAGTTCAAAAGCGTGATCTAGCCGGGCGCGGTATACCGGAGACGGACGCCCTGCATACTCGGCGGCACCAAAGACCACGATGGCATCCGCGGGATGAGTTTCCTGCTGTGAGGCCTCTTGGACTATGTGCAGACAAACTGAGGCTACATAGATAAGCACGACTGCGACCGCCAGGGCCAGCAGTCGCAACCACTTATGCCCGGTGAAACGCCGGTTGGGCGCGGATTCCATCATCCTTGCGCGAAGAACTCAGAAATCTCTGGAGCAGGAATCGCGCCTTCCCGCATAATGCGCCAACGTGCTTCCTCATCGGTAAGGTCCACGATGGTAGAGGCCACTTCGCGCGGCGAAGTGCCCCCATCCACAATGATGGAAATGCGTTCCTGTAATTGGTCCCGAACCGCTTCCGCTGTCGTGCACTCTGACGCCCCGCTCAAATTCGCAGAGGTCGCCGTAATGGGAATTCTCGCCGCCATCACCACAGCCAGTGGAATCTTGGAGTTGGGAACGCGCAACGCCACGTTCCCGGTATTGGCAGTAACCTTCAGCGGAAGCCGTGAAGAAGCTCGCACAATGATGGTCAGGGGACCCGGCCAAAAACGGCGAGCGAGCGCATAGAATTCGTCCGGCAGAGGTTGAGCCAACTCCTCAGCGTCATCGGTGCTGGCAATCAACAGCGACAGCGGCTTGTGCCGCGCCCGCGATTTGATCTCGTAGACCCGGTCCACTGCGCGCAAATTGAACGGGTCGGCGGCTAGCCCATAAAAAGTGTCCGTGGGCATACCCAGTACCTGGCCGGCTCGAATCTGGTCGGCGGCA
>Ga0209239_1001007_pt1 | contig 16534 bp, 20 predicted proteins | sample GraSoi013_2_20cm_FD_185824 | JGI IMG/M metagenome (GOLD analysis project Ga0209239, IMG submission 185824) | Grasslands soil microbial communities from the Angelo Coastal Reserve, California, USA - Sample 10_02_2013_2_20cm (SPAdes) (version 2) | ecosystem: Environmental > Terrestrial > Soil >...
GGCGGAAGAAGTGGATCGAGCAAGACCTGCCCGTGACGAAGGACGTGCCGTCGTTCCCGGCGACGACCTTCACCGCGAAGGAACCGGACGAGAGCCTCCGCGTCTACCTCGCGTATGTCCGGGAGGCGTACAAGCAGGCGGGGAAGGTCCTCGTCGACGTTCGCGGGCCGAAAGAGTTCAGTGGCGAGATCCTCGCGCCGCCGGAGTATCCAACAGAGCACGCGCAGCGCGGCGGGCACATCCCCGGGGCGAAGAACATTCCGTGGGCGCAAGCCGTGAACGAGGACGGGACGTTCAAGGCGCCGGAGGAGCTGAAGGCCCTCTACGAGCCGAAGGGCGTGACGCCGGACAAGGAGGTCATCGCCTACTGCCGGATCGGCGAGCGGTCGTCGCACACGTGGTTCGTCCTGAAGTACCTCCTCGGCTACCCACACGTCCGGAACTACGACGGCTCCTGGACCGAGTGGGGCAACCTCGTACGGACGCCGATCGAGAAGCCGTAGCCGAGGCTTCCTCAGGATCGGTAGACTTCCTTCCGGTGCCCGAACCGGGTGAAGACAATCTTCGACTCTTCAATCGCATAGATGCCTCGATAGTCCCCCACGCGCAAACGCCATGCATTCGCAGCCCCGGACAGGAGACGAACATCGCACCCAGGCCTGCGGCGCCGGGGATCTTGCCGGAGGGGTACAAAGGCGGCGGAAAACCGGCGGCGAACCGCCAGCGGAAGCCGTCGGAAGGCCTTCTCCGCGCTACTCGTGAACTCAATCTCGTACGCGGCCAACAATCGTCCCTCAAAGGTTGAGGTCTTTCTTGATCTCGGACCAGGGCCGCCTGGGTTCTCGCTTCAGCCGTCGCAGATGCTCTAGGAAGAATTCCTCCGGCGGGTGGGCGTCGAGAAGGTCGTTGAGGAGCTCGTCATAACTGACGCCGCCGACCTTGTAGCCCTTCAGCCGGCGTAGCGTCTCTTTGCGGACCGGCAGGGTCGTATACTCGCGGACCTTCGAGGCCATTGGATGCATGATATGCATTGATTTCATGATACTTATGGATTCGTGCCAGGTCAGTGAGTCCGGTGTGGGATTGGCGGGCGGTCCTCGCGCCCGTGGTTCGTCCTGAAGTACACCTTCGGCCACTCGGACCTTCGGAACACGACGGCTCTTGGGCGGAGTGGGGCAACCTCGTGCGGACGCCGATCGAGAAGCCCTGGGCCGCCTCTCCCGCGCACTTGGAAGAGAACCTCAAGCATACCATCGGCGAGTGGGATGGCGCGGTGAACCTTCGGCCTTCCGTCCGCCAGGCGCCGGGTCAAGTTTCTCGAGATCGCAGGGAAGCCGCCACGCTGGGCTGGAAAGGTTCACATTCGCGGGAATGCTTCTCGTGCGGGGAGCCGTGTGTTTACCGCCGCGAAAGTGACCCTGATGGTGAAGGATGTGGAACAATCCGTGAAGTTCTACCGAGACGACCTTGGGTTGCGTCAGACGGTCCGATATGGGAACGAATGGGTCGAATTGGAAGCTCCGGGGACGGTCATCGCGTTGCATCCGAACCGCAAGCCCAAGTCCTCCGCACCGCCGAAGACGATGTCGATCGGTTTCCAGGTGAAGGACCTCGACGGAACCGTGGCGAAGCTCCAGAAACGAGGGGTGACGTTCAAAATCCAGGATGAAGGATTTCTCCGTCGGGCCGATTTCGCTGATCCGGACGGTCATCGACTCTACCTGATGGAAGTGCGGTGACCAGGCGGAGGGAAAGGCCGAGCTCAGGATGCGGCGAGCGTCACGATCTTGACAGGGGTCCCGTCATTCAGTGGTGGCTGCGGCACGACCTCTCGCCGCGCGACCCGCGCGGTGCGACGGTCTCATAGCCCCACTGACCGTTTCCTGTTTCATGTCGAAACCTACCACACAAGACGCGCAGGCGTTGCTGACCTTGATGGACATCTTCCTCTCGGATTCCGTGCGCGAGGCTCGGAAGTGGTGGAGAACCTTGCCGGAAGGGCTGAGCCTCGAGGAATTCGAGAAACGATTTCCCCGCGGGAGCGAAGGCTGGGAACACTTCTCGACGATGGCGATCTTCTGGGAGACCGCGGGCTCCCTCATGCGCCGGGGACTCATCGACGAGGATCTCGCCTTCGACACGTTCATGGATGCCCCGCCATGGGGGAAGGTCGAGCGAATCATTGGGGACCGTCGCAAGCGAGAGAAGGCCCCGGCTGAGGGGGAAAATTTCGAATGGATCGCAGCGAGGGCGAGGATATGGGTGAAGCAACGAGAGGCTTCCATTCGCAAAGCAAACGCTTCCCGTCGAACTCGGGAATAGACCCTCCACATCTCGGACTACGGTTTTCCTGCTGCAACGACGACGCTCTTGGCCCCGAACGATTTCGTGATCCGCTTCGTGCTCTCCGAGGACGACTTCGCGAAGTAGTCGACCTTCCGCAGGATCCGCACATCGCGGAATCCCGCGTCCTGGATCGTCGCCAGGTATTCCTTCTCCACCGCCGCTCCGCCGATGCAGTCCGCCCAGAGCTGCGGGTTCAGCCCGCAGACCGCGCCGACATCCTCCTCGACGACGATATCCGCGAGCTGCAGGTGCCCGCCCGGCTTCAGCACCCGGAAGATCTCTCGGAACGCCGCGGGCTTGTCGGGCACCAGGTTCAGCACCCCGTTGCTCGTGACCACGTCGATGCTCCCGTCAGGCAGCGGGATCTTCGTGGCGTCCCCTTCGAGGATCTGGACGTTCCGCGCGCCAGTCTTCGCGATGTTCGTCCGCGCCTTCGCGATCATCGCAGGGGTAATGTCCAGGCCGTACACCGTCCCCTTGGGGCCGACCTTCAGCGCGGCATACAGGACATCCGTCCCGGAGCCCGAACCGATGTCCACGACCGCGTCGCCCGGCCGCATCACCTTCGCGGCGTGCGGGTACCCGACACCGGCGAATGACTCGGTCGCCGTCGGCGGCAGCTTCCGGAGGACTTCCTCTGGATAGCCGAGATACCGGAGAGCCTCGAGGCCGAGCGGAAAGTGGTACGCCTTGTCCGGCCGCGTGGCGACCTCCGTGTAGAGGGATTGCACGGCCTTCGTGACGATCGGTTTGAGGTCCGCCACCGTTTCGACCTGGACCTCGGGCGGCACGTGGGAGACTTTCACGAGCTCCAGTGGGAGCTTCTCCATCGTCTTGGCAGCCCAGCGCCACGCCGCAACCCCGTCGAAAGCCAGTGCGGTCAACAAGCCTCCCGCCGCCAGTTTCTCGAGCCGGTCACGGGCGTCCGCATCGGGAATCCGGAACACCTCCGCAATCTCGTGAGCGGGAGTGAGAGCCCGATGATGCTCCAGGTATTCCAGAATATCCGCCGGACTCCGCTTCGGGAGGCCCGGCACGAGATCATCGATGATTGTCTCGAACGGCTTTGCAGTGAAGACCTCGCCCTTTACGACTTGCCGCCCATCACGGTTGCGGATCAGAAGGGACAGGAAGTTCACGCCGCTCCGGTGCATCTCGTCGACGTCTGCATCAAAGGCCTTCGCGACCGCTTCGGAGTGGAAGTCTTTCTTCACATGGCTTCCGTTCAGGCCGACCTCTTCCGCAAGCCGAATCAGTTCATCGTCGGTGGCCGGTCGACACTCGAGCCCGAACGCTTCCATCATGAGACGCAGGTATCGAGCCGCGAGCCCCTCGGACTGAAGCTGGGCGGCCTTGAAGGCGAGGCACGCTGGATACGAACACGCCACGCCGGTCCGGAAGTAGTAGTCCGGCCGCACCGGCATGTTCGTCAATTCGATCGACTCACGGATCCAGTCCACCGTCGTGCGCTCGTCCACGCCATACTCGTCCATCCATCCCTGGAGGCTCTCGAACTGGCCGCCCATCTTGTACGTGACCTTCAGGTTCTCCCCGTACACCTCCTTCAGTCGTTGGAGGACCGGCTCGAGGCCCCACGACCACCAACACCAAGGGTCCGCGAAATGAACGATCTCAACTGGTGCTTGAAACGGCGTAGGTTTCCACCGAGCCTCGAATCGGCCGTAGGAACCTTAAGCCTATTCGAGCGGAAGGAACACCGATGCCCATACAAACAGGCCTTCGGCGACCACCGCGCATGGAGTCGCCATCAAACCCGGCGGTCGTCGCGAGGCACCTCCTCGGCTACCTGGACGTCCGAAATTACGACGGCTCGTGGACGGAGTGGGCCTCGTGCAGACTCCTGTAGAGAAGGCGAGCTCGCCCTTTGCGGACCGACTAATTAGGACGCGGACCAAGGCTCACAGCCTCAGTCGCTTGCGCACATCCTTCCAATCTGAGAATTCTTCCTCCTTGAGCAGCCGGAGATGCTCCCGGATAAAGCCCACCGGGGGGCGATCGTCCATCAGCTCGTTGAGGACGTCGTCGTAGGTGGCTCCCCCGACCCTGTAGGACCGCAACCGTGCAAGGGTTTCCGGCTTCACGGGGACCGTTGTCGTGGGCATGGACCATCAATATCATCAGTTTGATGGAATTAATAGCCTCCTGTGGGAGGCACGAAAGCGGGCCGGTCAGGGCCATGTGCTCCGACGGCGAGCTATCCCTCCGAAACCGCCACCCACCCGGCAAGGGCCGCCAACTTTTCCTCCGTTCGCCACGGACCTTCAACCTGACGTCCGAGATGGGACAAGCTTCGTTTCAGAGAGTCCTCTGGAGAACGGATCGCTTCGCTCGCGGTCTTGAAGGCGGTCTTCTCGGCGAGGACGACGCAGGGCAGGCCATGCGCTCGCAGCTCGTCTTGAACGACGGTCCGAAACAGATGTCCTTCCATCGCGTGGGCGCGAATGTGAGGACTGCGGATGGTCGACGGGTCGACGAGGCTGCCCGCAACGATACCGGTCCGATATGGGGCCCACCCGTTCATGCGGCAATCCGATATGAGCTTCCCGAGCGACTGAGCCGTGACATGACGGACCACCTCCAGCCGCTTCTTGATTCGATCTTCGTCTAGCTCCAACTCGCCTTGCGCCTCGTCCATGGCGTGGAACGGCTGCCGAGACTCCGGAACCGTCGGATCGCACAGGTCGACGTGGCGAGTATGGAGGACGGACGGCGACGATACGGGACCCGAAACGACTGCGGCGGCAGCCCACCCGGACTTGACGCGGAATCCCAGCGCCACGTTCGCCATCGCGGACGAATCAACGGACGTCGGAAAAAGATGCGCGACGAGCAAGGGCTAAGTGGTTCTACAGAATCGCCTCTGGGATGAGCCTCGAGCAGGTCTGTCAGAGCCTGCTGCGGTCCAAGGAACCGCCGGTTCAATGGAAGGTCCGGGTCCATGTCCTCGGGGAGGATCCTCGCTCAAAACGGATTCGAGACCTGGGACGGCAGATTCGTCGCTCTCCGCGGGTGCGAGCCCTCCTGGCCCATCGGGATTTGCGCGGCCGCCTCCGACCGGTCGGGAACCCGTATTCGAAGTGGCAAGGAGCTCACTGGGTCTTGGCGACCCTCGCGGACATCGGATACCCCCGTGCCGATCGGTCGCTGTTCGCTCTAAGAGACCAGGTCCTCGACCGCTGGCTTCGCGACGTCTACTACCAGGAATTCGATGCGAAGACCGAGGCGGAAGCGTACCGCGGAGCGGGAGTGCCGCGGATGCGGGAACGGTATCGCAGATGCGCCTCCCAACAAGGGAACGCGCTCTACTTCCTCACGACACTCGGCCTCGCGGATGAGCGCTCGGACGCTCTTGTCGAGCGGCTCCTTCATTGGCAGTGGCCCGACGGCGGCTGGAATTGCGACAAGCATCCGAGCGCCGACACGTCCTCGTTCTGGGAATCCCGTCACGCGATGCTAGCGCTCGCGCTCTATGCCGAGCGGACGAAAGACCCCAGGGCGAGGGACGCGGCCATGCGCGCGGCGGAGGTGTTCCTGAGCCGGCAGCTGTTCCTCGAAAGACACAGCGGTCAGGTGATGAACCCAGAGTTCGTCCGTCTTCACTATCCGCTCTACCACGGTTATGACATCCTTGGAGGCCTGAAGGCGATGGCGGAGATCGGACGAATCGACGACCCGCGGTGCGAGAAGGCCCTGGATCTCCTCGAAGAGAAGCAGCTTCCCGGAGGCGGGTGGGCGGCCGAGCGACGGCTCTACGCCGTATCGTCGAGCGTGAAGACCCGAGCCGAGTACGTCGATTGGGGTGGTGCACGACCCAGGGAAATGAACGAATGGGTGACGGCCGACGCGCTTCATGTCCTCCGGGCAGCCGGCCGGATGTGAGATAGGGTTAAGCGTCCCGCTCGATTTCGGCATGCGGTGATCCGATGGAACGGAAGGCGAGCGCGCAATGGAACGGAGGCCTCAAAGACGGGAAGGGCGCGGTATCGACGGCGAGCGGCGCGCTGAGAGGCGTTCCGTACAGTTTCGCGATGCGATTCGGCGACACGCCGGGCACGAATCCGGAAGAACTCGTGGCCGCGGCGCACGCGGGCTGCTTCTCGATGGCTCTGTCCGGCGAACTCGAGAAGGCCGGCTATCGGCCGGAACGCATTGAGACGAAGGCGACCCTGAACTTTGATAAGACGGAGGCCGGCTGGACGGTCAAGTCGATCCACCTCGACGTGACGGCGAAGGTCCCAGGCGCCGATCCCGCGAAGTTCCAGGCTGCCGCGAACGCGGCCGAGAAAGGGTGCCCCATCTCCCGTCTCCTGAAGGCGGAGATCACGATGAGCGCGAGACTCGCCTAGGATCCCCAGGCAGTTCCGCTTCGACACACCTCGTGATTCGGAGAGAGGACAGTTCTCTCCCTCCTGGCTGACCACGTCGAGCGGTTTCCGCTGGCTCTTCGCGAACCGTACTCCTCTGGCAGGGATTTTCCACGTCTCGGATAGGAGGTCCACAGGAGCTCCTATGTGTCGCTCAAGACCCCGAACGGTCCTGGACCTTCCGTGAACGTCGCACAGACGGACACGGGAACGGAATAGAACATGATGTCAACGGAATTGGTGATGGCCCAGTATGCGAACACGCGAGGGTCGCGCGTCAACGACCCGGACTTGGAGCGCTATCTGCGCGAGGAGTACCCCGGCGGCATGACCGTCGAGGCGCTCCTGGCGGGTACGGTCCGGCCCAACGGCGGGGTCCGAGCGGCCTTCGTCCGCTTCGCGAAGGCCGTCTTGCGGGACTTCGATCGGCTCAAGCCTGCGCCCGCTCCGATGGCCCCCTGAGGGGGCCCGCGACCGAGGAGGGGCGCGCTCGAAGTACCCAAGGGACGGAGGTGACAAGCAATGGTCCACATCATCGCAATCCTGCTCCTGCTCGTGCGGTACGCCGCGGAGTGGGTCCGCTTCCAGTAGCCGGAAACGCGGTGCGAAGCCGGCGCCGACCTTGCCGCGGTGCCGGTCCTTTCTTTCTAGCCACGCTGGACACTGGCAACGTTCATTCAGGGCCGAGTCCATCCCGTTCGATATGACGATGCGATTCACTTACACGGGCATCGAAGTCAGAGACCTCGACCAGTCGATTGCGTTCTACCGGGATGTCCTCGGCATGGAGTACGCGGGCCGAGGCAAGATCGAAGCAACGGGCGGGGAGGTCGCGGCGTTCAAGGCGAAAGGCTCGGAACACGTCCTCGAGATGAACTGGTATCCGGACACGAAGTACCACGAAGGAAGCGAGCTCGATCACCTCGCGTTCGAGTGCGACAACGTCGAGCGCGAAGTGCAGCGGCTGCTGAAGGCGGGCGCGACGCTCGCGAGGGCCGTCGAGGTCCGCCCGAGGTACGTCGTCGGTTTCGTGAAAGATCCCAACGGAATCTGGCTCGAGTTGTACGAGGAACGGAAGAAGTGAGTGATCCCGTCGCGCCCGTTAAATAGGCCGCGAGTGATGGACCACGCAAGGGGATCGGAGATGCCGAACTACATCAGCCTCGGGAATTGGACAGAGCAAGGGATCAAGAATGTGAAGGAGTCGCCGAAGCGCGCGGATGCCGTGACTGCCTTGGCCAGCAAACTCGGTGCCAAGATGCAGATTTTCTACACAATGGGGCGATACGACATCGTGGCGCTGACGGAAGCGCCGAACGACGATGTCGCGATGCAACTCCTTCTCGAAATCGGGAAGCTCGGGAACGTCAAGACACAGACGCTGAAGGCGTGGACGACCTCGGAAGCGACGAAGGTCATCTCGAAACTCCAGTAGAACGCCGGCTCGGTCAACCGACTACAATCGTACCCGTCATCTGAAGATGCGGGGTGCAGTGGTACGGGTACGTTCCTGCCTGCATGAACGTGAATTGGAAGACCCCACCGGTCGTCAAGGAACCGGAATCGAACGCCACCGAGTCCCCAATGTCGCTCGTCACCGTATGGGTCGTCGAATCGGTATTCAGCCAAGTGACTGTGCCACCGACGGCCACGTGGAAGGTCGCCGGGTTGAACGGGACCGCGGCCGAGGGCGCGTCCTTCACAATCTTGACGTCCGCTGACTCACCCGCTGTCGCCACCAGCCGACCGATGACCGCAGACCCGATCGCGCCGGCCACGAGACCGCCAATGACGAAGCCGATCACCGCGAGGGTCAGGAGTCCGCCAGTGGAGTGGGGGCTCGCGAGGTACCGCTTCTGCGCGAGGCCGGTCTTCGCGCTCCGGAGCGAGAGGATCGAGAAGATGACGACCAGGGTGAGCGCAGGGAGCCCGGACATCGACAGCCAGAATCCGGAGTCCGCGGGGTTCGAGGCGCTGCCGAGGAGGAACGAGCCGAAGAGGACGAGCAGCACGAGACTCGAGACCGCCGCGAGCACGTACGCCCAGCGTTTCTGACGGAATGAGAATGCCGCCGCGATGAGGAAGACGGCGACGAAGACGAACAAGATCAACAGGAAGCCGCCGCCCGCCAAGATGCCCCCCATGATAGCGAACGGGAGCCCGAGGTACAGGAGAGACAACGCCATGTACACGAGGCCGCCCGCAATCACCCAGAGCGAAAACGGTTTCTGTCGCATCCGCGCCCACATACCTCCAGTGCCCGCCACGGAATCCCCCGCCGCCGGTCCGGCACGGATTTCGGGTACTTTGCGGTTGCGGTCGCTTTGGTCAATGTTTCGAGGCATCTCGCACCCTGGCACGGAAGCAAGGAGCACAAACCGTCTTGAGCGAGACCGAACTAGGGCCCCTCCATGCGCGCGGTTCGGTTCGAGTCGGGCGGTGCCATCAAGGTCGTTCAGCTCCCGAACCCGCAACCGGGCGCTGAGGACGTCCTGGTGCAGGTCCTCGCAGCGGGGGTCTGCCGGACGGACCTCCACCTCCTCGATGAGGTCAAAGCCGGGGAACACGAGCCCCTCATCCCTGGTCACGAGATGGCGGGCCGAATCGCGAAGATCGGCGACGATGTATACACCGCCAAGGTCGGCGACCTCGTTGGAGTGCATTTCGAGCAGCCGTGCGGTCGGTGCCGACAATGCCGCCGCCAGAGGACGAACCTCTGCGAAGAGGGCACCACGCTCGGATTCGACGGGCCCGGCGGCTACGCGGAGTTTGTCGTCGCGAAGCAAACCACGATCCTGCCGCTGCCCCCGAACTTCGATCCGGCGCTGGCCGCTCCCCTCGGATGCAGCGGCGCCACCGCCTACCGGGCCGTCGTGGCCTTCGGGCAGGCGGAGGAAGAGGATATGGTGGTCATCATCGGGGCGGGCGGTGTCGGCCTCTCTGCCATCCAGGTCTCGAAGGCGTACAATGCCCGCGTTTTCGCAATCGAGCCGAGGGTGGAGGCACGGAAAGCAGCCCTCGATTGCGGTGCCGACCGCGCGGTGGGTCCGGACGAGGCAGGTGTTGCGTTTCGAGATTTCGCAAACGATGCGGGCGCCGATGTGGCCATTGATTTCGTCGGGACGAAGGGGACATTCGACCTGGGACGTTCGCTACTGGGTCCCGGAGGCCGGTTTGTCGCGGTCGCCCCCGGGTCGGAGGCCGTCCAAGTCACGGCAAACGACCTCGTGGACGGAGGGAAAGCGTACCTCGGCGCGTACTCCTCGACGATGGCCGACTTCGCTCGGGCGATCTCGCTCGCCGAGGCGGGTCGTCTCCGCCCCGTCGTCACGCGAAAAGCTCCGCTTGCAGACGCCGCTGAGGTCCTCAACGATCTCCGGGACGGGAAAATCGTCGGACGCGCGGTCCTTTTCCCGGGGCCCATGGGATGATGAGAACGGACCACGGTGTCCGCAATGAGGATTCACCCGCCGCACGCGGCCTTGTCGATTCGGTTGTCACGTCACCTTCCGGACCAGGAAGTGGAACAGGTTCCCTTCCTTCCGTTCATCGATGACCGGCTGTCCGGTCTGGTCCGACCACCGGACCATCTCGATCGGCGACGTCGGATCGTCCGTCACGAGGTGGACGACGGCCCCGACCTCGATCCGCGTGAGCAGCTCGTTCAGCTTCGCGAGGACCGCCGAACACTCGATGCCGATCTCGAACATCTCGTGATCGGGGAACGCGGCGAAGCATCGAACCCGCAAGGCCGCAATCTGTTTCGAGAGGAACAGACGCGCGTCCGTGGCCGACCGCAGGCCCCGACGTTCTTCCTCGAAATTCGTCGGTTGCAGGCGAGCAAACCATCCGCCTTCGTAGGAGGCGTCGGTCAACGTCCGAGGCTTCGCGAGGACGTCGGCGTTGACCTCCCGAAGGACCCCGCTGACGGGCGCGCGGATCGGACCGAAATACTTCCCGCTCTCCAGGAGCCCGACGGTGGCGCCTCGGGCGTACGGGACTCCGAGCGGTTTGGCTGCGACCTTCATGACAGGCCCCGCGAGTGCCGCGAGGATGCTGGTAATCCCGACGATAAGGTCCCCGGACACGAGGGGGCGAGCCCAGACGAGTCCCTCCGGGTCGTAGAGGAGGTCGTCCGGGAACTCACAGTGTTCGATTTTCATGAAGAAGGTTCCTCGACCAGAAGGACGTCCGCGAGGAGGAGTTCCGCATCGGCGTCGGATCGGACACTCAGTTCCGGTGCGTCCAAGAGCGTCGCGGCACCGAGAGGCAACACCGTCGCGCCGTTCACTCTCACGGGCCCACCGCTGAGGACGTACAGGTAGGCTCCTCGATGCTCTTCGAGAGGATGGGAGATCTTCTTACCTGCCTCCAGGAACGAGGAGAACACGCGGGCATCCGAGAGGATCGTCAGGCCGTCTCGGTCTTCGTTCGACACGAGCGGGAGGAGCCGGTTCGTCCGGTCCGCTTTTTCCACCGCCCTTTGCTCGACGGATGGTGCGAGGCCCGGCGCCGACGGGAGGAACCACATCTGGACGAACCGCATGGGAGCGTCCTTGCGGTTGTTGATCTCGGAGTGCCACATGCCCTGGCCGACCGTCGTGTGCTGGACCCAGCCTTCCTTCAGGACGCCGCCTTCGCCGTTCTCGTCCGCGTGGCGGAACTCGCCGCCCGCGCAGTACGTGACGACCTCGATTTCCCGGTGCGGGTGCAACGGCCATACGGCTCCGGGAGTCAGCGTATCATCGTTGAAGACTCGCAGCGTGCCGAAGCGCATCCACCGCGGGTCGAAGTAGCGGTCGAAGGAGAAATGCCAGCGACCGTGACAGGTGCCCCCGTCGATCGGAATGTCGACCTGATGGATCGACGCCGGATCCCGAACCGCGATCATCGGAGATTCGAACGCGTCGGTGGAGTTTGAAAGTTTGGGGCACCGCGATTCCGGCACAAATCACCGAAATCATTTTGCCCTCAGGAGCACGGTTCACACCGGGTCTGCGACTCCCCATGCCGCCCACGTTCGACGCTCTCCGCATCGTCTCCCTCGGTTCCGGGGTCGCCTGGTGGGCCATCGGGATCGTCCCCGCGATCCGGACGCGGCTCGCCTCGCGGTTGGAACGCGCCCTGGCGGCCACGGCCTTCTTCCTCGGAGGATGGGCGTTCCTCGACGGCGTCTATCCGGCGTTCGCAGGCGTCTCTCCCACGCCAGATGTCGTCTTCATCGGTCTGCGGGTCACGCTGATCACGTTCGCGACCTTGGCTCTTCTCCTGATGACGAAATGGATGGCTCGAGGCCCATCCCGATACGACGCGCTGCTCGTCCTCCCAATCATCGGCTCCCTCGGACTCGTATGGACCGAGCTCCCTTCGAAGGCAGCAAGTCCATCGTGGGGCTACGGACTGTGGGCATCTCAGCAACTCGTCTTCGTTGGTGCGTCAGTCACCCTGTCGGCTTCGTTGTATCGAGGCCGAACGGACCCCTCGGCGGGCTTCCGTCGGCGGTCGCTCTGGACGGTCGAAGTCCTGGTCGTGGCGGTCGCCGTTTCACTGTCCGCGAACCTCTACGCGACCCTGACATCCGCCTTCGACGAAGGCTGGGCGTCGTCCTCGCTCATCATCGCGGCGGTCCTCGTCCTCGTCGTGATCCTGCCTCTCTCCAGCGAAGACTGGAACAAGGCGTTCCGCGGGGCGTCGACGATCCAGGAACGCGTCACCGCGATCTACATGTTCTACCGGACCGGCGAGCCCCTCGTCGCGCTGGCGTCGAGCCGGAACCTTCCGATCGGAGCGGAGCAGCTCGAGGGCCTCCTCGCCGTCGTCGGGAACTTTGTGGAGACGAGCGTCCCGCTGTCCCGCGGGTACGCGGTCACGGCGATGCGGTACGAGGGCCTCGGAATCGTCGCGGTCCGCGGGGAATTTGTCATCGTCGCGGCGGTCTACGACGGGCCGGCATACGACGCCCTGCGGAGCGAGCTCACCCAGGCCCTGAAGGTCTTTGAGGAACGGAGCTGGCGGCAGCTCGGCACGTGGGAAGACGCGACGACGGTCGCGGAGTCGGCCGCGGAGGGGCTCTCGAACTTCCTTGAGCAGCCGGAGCGCACGACCCCACCACGCCTCCCGAAAGTCTCACGGCCCGAGATGAAGTCTGGGAAAGCGTCGTAACGAGGGGAAGCCTTTTCGGCGGCCGACAGATTCCGCGGCTCCATGGAGCGGAAGAACGTCGCGTCCGGGGCACGTTGGGAGCCGATCGTGGGATACTCGCGGGCCGTCCGCGTCGGGGCGTACGTGGCGGTCGCCGGCACCACCGCAACGGACCCGCAGGGGAAGGTCGTCGCACCCGGAGACGCGTACGGCCAGGCCGTCCACATTTTCCACAGGATCGAGGCGGCGCTCACTCAGGCGGGGGCACGACTCGAGGACGTGGTGCGGACCCGCATCTTCCTGACGAACATCGAGGACTGGGAGAAAGTGGGCCGGGCGCACGCCCAGTTCTTCCGCGACATCCGTCCCGCGGCGACGCTGCTCGAGGTGAGCCGCCTCATCGACGCGGAGGTCCTCGTCGAAATCGAGGCCGACGCAGTTCTCGCTCCCCCGGTGGGTAATCGTTAAGACTCATACGTCCTTGGCGGCGGCATGGCCCGCGCTGATGCCCCGTGGCACGGCGAAGTCGTCTCAATCCACATCGCTCCGAAGGCGGAGGACCCGATTCGGTCCATCAAGAGTGTGCGTGCAATCCCAGGGAAAGGCCTCGAAGGGGACCGCTACTTCAAAGCATCCGGCACGTACTCGGACCGGCCCGGACCCGCCCGGGAAATCACGTTGATCGAATCCGAGGCGATCGCGGCGATGGCGCGCGATAACGACCTTGCGATCTCCCCGGGCGATGCGCGTCGGAACGTCGTCACGCAGGGAGTACCCCTGAACCATCTCGTCGGCCAGGAGTTCCTCGTGGGTCGCGTCCGGCTCCGCGGTATCCGACTGTGCGAGCCGTGCTCCCATCTGGAGGGACTGACGCGACGGGGCGTGCTCGCCGGGTTGATCCACCGAGGCGGACTTCGCGCCCAGATCCTCATCGGAGGGGAGATCCGAGTGGGCGATCCGATTGTTCCCGCGGAGGCGTCGGAAGCCCGGGCCGCAGCTCCGCTGACGAGCGCCGAGGGGCACTGATCCGGAGCGACCGGAGGTGATTAGGGCGGAACCATTTCGGCATCGGGCACATCCTTAATTGCCCGTCTGCAATCTCGGCCGCCGAATGGTGACGCCGCGGACCGAGACCGAGCGCGCGGTGTTCGAGGTCTGGAAGGAACTCCGGCCGGACGAAGCGTTCGTCTTCGGCTTGGACGAATGCGCGGGGCGTCTGTTCATCCCGACCCAACGGCGGGTCGACAGCCTCTTGGCCAAGATCTCTCGGATCCGGAAGTCGGCGACGAGTCCCATCGAACGGAAGCTGCTCGCCTCGTTCCGCGCGAGCCTCGAACTCCGAGAGCCGGCCCGTCTCCCGCAGACATTGCTCGAATCGCTCTTCGGGTACATGATCAAAGAAGGCGTGAAATCGAACCACATACGCGCCCTCGCCGCGGACGGCCGGAAAGCGCTCGACGCGAGCCGGAAGCGGGCACGTGGAACGACCGCCCCGGGGATGCGGGCGCTCGTCCAGCTCGCATGCAACGGCCTCAATGAAATCCTGAAGGTCGTGGAAAGCGAGCTCCGCGACGGGGACGCACGAGGCACGATCGAATCGCTCATCGTCGCGAACCGACGATACGCGAAGGCATTCGACTTGCCGGGCTTCTCGCCCGAGGGAACGTTCGACGAGACGTACGCGTTGTTCAAGCGCGTAGGATGCGGCCTCGGTCGATCCCGGTCCTACGCGCGCGCTCTCCGAGATTTCTGGGACTACACGCAGGAGCCGGGCCAAGTCGAGGCCGCCGGACTTCGGATGATGCGCCGGGAGTTGCCGCACTTCAAAGCTTTGATCGAGCGAATCGCGAACGAACTCCACTGCGAGCCGACCGCCGAGGCGGCGACCAAAGCGCTCAAGGAAAAACGAGGCCTGCGCCCGAACCAGATCCTTCCCTTCCTCCACGAAGTCCGCGAACCCGCGCAGCGAGTCGCCGACCGGCACGTCGTTGCTATCAACCCGGCCTACGCGACCGAAATCATCGAGACGCCGCCGTACTTGGCGAACTCGACGCCGTCGGGTGCAGCGTTCGCCCTGGACACCTTGACGGACCACTCGCGGGAAATCTTCCTCGCGACGACGGATGAACGAAGCGCGTCACGGCCGTGTCCCGGAGAACTCCTGAACCTCCTCGTCCACGAGGAATACGGCCACTGCGTGCACGGCTCGAACTCGGCGAACAAGTTCGCCGCCTCGCCGGACCTCTTGAGCATCATCGGCTCGACATTCGTCTGCGTCTCGGAGGGAATCGCCTTCCAACGCGAGCTCGAGTTCCTGCCCGTCCTGCAGGAGATCGCCGCGGGCAAACTCTCCGGCACGGACGAGGACACCTTTGCGACGTCCCTTGAGCGCTGGGGCGGCATCGGTCGGGTCGCACGCGAATACGAATTCCTCGCGGCTCTCTGGAGGATCGTCCGGTTCTTGCGGGTCATCGGCGATGCTCGGATCAATTCGGGCAAGCAGGATCTGGTCCACTTCATCGAATGGGCCCATCGCACGACGGGACTGGAGCGGGCGACCGTCTACTACCAGCTCTTTCCCGCCCACCAAATCATCGGGCCGGGCTACGCGTCGACGTACGCGATCATCGGGGAGAGAATCCGTGAGATTCAGCAGGACGCCTTGAAACGGGGGAAGAGCCTTCGCGACTTCAACGCGTATGCGAGCTCGATCGGGTGGCCGCCGAAGTCGGTCTTCGAGGCCAAGCTCGAAGCATGGGTCCGCTCCGAGTGAGACTGATTACGAAGCGAATCGCGGAATCGACGGAATCCTTTATGCAGGCATCCACGATTGCGGCGCGCCTCCTCCGATGAAACGAGGATTTGGGACGACCATGGCGGCTCAGAAGCGGACTCGGAAAAAGGCGGCGCGGAAACCGTCTGCCCCGCAGAAGAAACGTTACGACATGGCGCTCATCCAGCGCGGCGCGCGTCTCCGCCGGTCCCCGTTCTTCGACAAGACGTGGGAGGCCGGCTGCAAGGCTTACACGGTGTACAACCACACGTTCCTCCCGAGCTACTACGACGATCCGGTGAACGAATACTGGCACCTCCTCAAGCACGTCGCGCTATGGGACGTGGCGGTCGAACGAAACGTCGAGATCAGCGGACCCGACGGACTCGCGTTCATGCAGCTCCTCACCCCGCGCGACATGACGAAGTGCCAGGTGGGCCAAGGGAAGTACGTCCTCATCACGGACGAGGACGGCGGCATCTTGAACGATCCCGTCCTCCTCCGCCTCGAGGAGAACCGATTCTGGATCGCCCTCGCGGACAGCGACATCCTGCTGTGGGCGAAAGGCGTCGCGCGTCACGCCGGCATGAAGGTGACGATCCGGGAGCCGGACGCCTCGCCCCTCCAAGTCCAAGGTCCGAAGTCGAAAGCCCTGATGGCGGACCTGTTCGGCGAGAAGGTCACGTCCCTGCCGTATTACTTCTTTCTACGGGCGGAGCTCGACGGAATCCCCCTCCTTGTCACCCGCACCGGTTGGACGGGCGAGGTCGGATACGAGCTGTATCTGCTTGACGGTTCTCAGGGCGGGCATCTCTGGGACATCGTCGTCAAGGCGGGAAAGAAGTACAACCTCCGCCCCACGGGTCCTTCGGATATCCGCCGCATCGAG
>Ga0209239_1001009_pt1 | contig 16514 bp, 13 predicted proteins | sample GraSoi013_2_20cm_FD_185824 | JGI IMG/M metagenome (GOLD analysis project Ga0209239, IMG submission 185824) | Grasslands soil microbial communities from the Angelo Coastal Reserve, California, USA - Sample 10_02_2013_2_20cm (SPAdes) (version 2) | ecosystem: Environmental > Terrestrial > Soil >...
CTATTGTGACTAAGGCCACCGTGGTGAATCCTGTGAGGCCGCATACTGCATGATGGTCGGACCAATGGCCTTACGGATCCTGCTGCTGGAAGACGTGCCGGCGGACGCCGCGCTGGTCGAGCGCCACCTGACAAAATCGGGATTGGAGTTCGTCAGCGAGCGGGTCGACACGCGCGCCCGCTTCGAGGAGGCGCTGCGGGACTTCGTGCCGGACATCATCCTGTCCGATCACGGCCTCCCCGGCTTCGACGGGTCCGCGGCGCTCCAGCTCGTGAGGGAGCGATTCCCCACCCTGCCCGTCATTCTGGTCACCGGCTCGCTCAACGAAGAAAAAGCCGTCGAGTTCATGAAGGCGGGCGCCGCGGACTACATCCTGAAGGACCACCTGACGCGACTGCCCGAAGCGATCCGCCGGGCCATGCGGGAGCGGCAGCTGCGCGAAGAGCGCGAGCAGGCGATCGTGGCGCTACGGGAGTCGGAGGCCCAGTACCGCTCGATGTTCGAGAGCACGCCGTATCCCATGTGGGTCTTCGATCTGGAGACGCACCGCGTACTCGCGGTGAACGGCGCCGCGATCAAGCACTACGGGTACTCGCGCGAGGAATTCCTGGCGCTGCGGATCGAGGACCTGCGGCCGCCGGAGGACATCCCGGCCCTGCATCGACACCTCGAGGCCATGCCCTCCGACTACCACAACGCCGGCATCTGGCGGCATCGCAGGAAGGACGGGACGCTCATCGAGGTGGAGACCAGCGGTCACGGAATCACGTTCGCGGGCCGGCGGGCGGAGCAGGTCGTGATCAACGACGTGACCGAGCGGAAGCGGCTGGAGGAGCAGTTCCGCCAGGCGCAAAAGATGGAAGCGGTGGGCCGCCTCGCGGCCGGCGTGGCGCACGACTTCAACAACCTCTTGACCGCGATCCTCGGCACGACCGACCTGATGCTCGAGGACCTGCCGGCGGACGATCCCGATCGCGAGGGACTCCTGGACATCCGGAGCGCGTCGGAGCGGGCGGCCGTGCTGACGCGGCAGCTGCTCACCTTCAGCCGCCAGCAGGTGGTGTCGCCCCAGGTGCTGCGGGTGAACGACCTCGTCCTCGAGCTCGAGAAGCTGCTGTGCCGCCTGTTGGGCGAGGACGTGGCGATCCGGGTCGCGGTCGCGCCCGATTGCGGCGGCGTGAAGGCCGACCCGGGCCAGCTCGAGCAGGTCATCGTGAATCTCGCGGTGAACGCGCGCGACGCGATGCCCAACGGCGGACGCCTCACGCTCGAGACGAAAAACGTCGATCTCGACGCCGACTATCCCACCGATCGGGTCACCATTCCCACGGGGCGCTACGTGATGCTGGCCGTCACCGACACCGGGACCGGGATGGACGCGCAAACCAAAGCCCGGATTTTCGAGCCCTTCTTCACAACCAAGCCCGTCGGCAAGGGGACCGGGCTCGGCCTCGCGACGGTGTACGGCGCGGTGAAGCAGAGCGGCGGATTCATCTGGCTGTACAGCGAGGTGGGGCAAGGCACGAGCTTCAAGATCTACCTGCCACGGGTCGATGCCCCGGCCCCGCAAGCGGCGGTGGAGGAAGCGGCGGCGTTGCTCGACGGATCGGAGACGGTGCTCGTCGCCGAAGACGATGACGCGGTGCGCCAGATCATCGAAAAGGCCCTGCAAGCTCGCGGGTACCAGGTGATGGTCGCACAGAACGGGAGCGAGGCCCTCGCCCTCGCCGGCCGCCACGCCGGCCAGATCGACCTGCTGGTGACCGACGTGATCATGCCGGACATGAACGGCCGAGTGCTGTCACAGCGTCTGACGCACGTGCGTCCCACGATCAAGACGCTGTATCTGTCCGGCTACACCGACGACGCGATCCTGCATCACGGCGTCCTGGAGGAAGGCGTCGCCTTCCTGCAGAAACCGTTTTCGCTCGGAGCGTTGGCACGCAAGGTCCGCGACGTGATCGAGGCCCCCCTCTGACAGAGCTGTCCCTCGTCGCCCGCGCGCGGGGGCACGGTGACCGACCGGCGATCATCGCCCGAGAAGGCACGTTCAGCTATCGCGACCTGCTCGACGCCTCGGCGCGCGTCGCGGAGTGCCTGCTCGCCGGGCGCGACGACCTCGCGGAGGCCCGAGTCGCCTTCCTAGCCCCGCCCGGGTTTCCCTACGTCGTGATCCAATGGGGCGTCTGGCGGGCCGGTGGCGTCGCCGTTCCGCTCGCCGTCTCGCACCCTCCCGCCGAGCTCGAGTACGTGATCCGCGACGCCGAGGCCGAGACCGTCGTGGTGCACGGGGAATTCGCCACCGTCATGGCGGGAATGCGCCTCCCTTCCTGGGTACGCACCGTCGCTGCAGATGAAGCGGAAGGTACCGCTCCCCGCTCCCCGCTCCCTGGTGTGGCGGCGGGGAGGAGGGCGATGATCGTCTACACCAGCGGCACGACGGGCAAGCCCAAGGGCGTGGTAACGACGCATGCGAACATCGTCGCTCAGGTGACGAGCCTCGTCACCGCCTGGGAGTGGCGGGCGGACGACTGGATCCTGCTCGTGCTGCCCCTGCACCATGTGCACGGCATCATCAACGTCCTCACCTGTGCCCTGTGGGCCGGCGCGCGCTGCGAGGTGCTTCCCAAGTTCGACGCGGAACGGGTCTGGGCCCGGATCGCCGCCGGCGAACTCACCCTGTTCATGGCGGTGCCCACCATCTACGGGAAGCTGATCACGGCCTGGGAGGCGGCCGCGCCCGAGCGCCGCCGCGCCTGGTCGGCGGGCTGCGCGCCGCCCCGGATGCGGCTCATGGTGTCGGGCTCCGCCGCGCTGCCGGTGCACTTGCTGGAGCGGTGGCACGAGATCAGCGGCCACGTCCTGCTCGAGCGCTACGGCATGACCGAGATCGGCATGGCGCTCTCCAATCCGCTGCACGGGGAGCGGCGGCCCGGATTCGTGGGCACGCCGCTGCCCGGTGTCGACGTGCACCTGGTGGACGAGGCAGGCCGGCCGGTCGTTCGCGGGGAGACCACACCGGGGGAGATCGAGGTGCGTGGGGCGACGGTGTTTCTCGAGTACTGGCGGCGGCCGGAGGCGACGGCGGCGGCGTTCCGGGACGGCTGGTTCCGCACCGGCGACGTGGCCGTCGTGGACGACGGGGCGTACCGCATCCTCGGCCGCTCCAGCGTGGACATCATCAAGACGGGCGGTTACAAGGTGTCGGCGCTCGAGGTGGAGGAGGTGTTGCGCACGCATCCGGCGATCGCGGAGTGCGCCGTAGTGGGCGTGGAGGATCCCGAGTGGGGCGAGCGGATCTGCGCGGCGGTCGAGCGGCGCGGTGAGGCGGACCTGACCCTCGCCGCGCTGCAGGCGTGGGCCAAGGAGCGGCTCGCGCCCTACAAGATCCCGCGCGCGCTCCGCTCGGTGCCCGCGCTGCCGCGGAACGCCCTGGGAAAGGTCACCAAGCGCGACGTCGCGGCGCTGTTCGGTCCCTGACTGTCAAGAAGCTGTTAGGGTTCGACCCAGCCTCTAGTGGGGTCGCGGACCGCGCGCCATGTTCGCGCTCCAAGAGGGACGCTCCCGACCCCCGGTCGCCTGCCGCCAGCGTTCACCTACACTCCCCACATCGGAGGCGACGATGACGTCTGTCCGTCACGCGCCGGTACGTGCGGTTCTGGTGTTGGCGCTGTGCGGCTCCTACGCCGGCGCCGCGGCGCAAGACTCGCGGTCCGCGCTCGATCCCATCACGAGCGCGCTGATCAACCACCCGATCACCACCTCCTCGGCGGAGGCGCGGGCGCACTTTCTCGAGGGCCTGCGGGAGTTCGATCTCGGCCGCTTCATCGACGCAAACGTTCACTTCAAGGCCGCTGTGGCTACCGACCCGGCCTTCGCGTTCGCCTACCTGAACGCCGCGAACACCGCCAACTCGCTCGCCGACTTCAAGAGCAACCTGGCGCTCGCGGAACAGCACGCCGCGGGGGCCTCGGAGGCCGAACGGCTCCAGATCCAGATGGCGCGCAAAGGGTTCGACAACGACCTGGCGGGGCAGCTCGCCCTCGGGCAGCAGTTCGTGGCGAAGTATCCCGACAGTCCACGCGCCTGGCTGGCGCTCGCCGGAGCCCAGATTGGCTTGAACAAGAACGCGGACGGGCGTGCCTCGATCGCGAAGGCCCTGGAGCTCTCGCCCAAGCTGTACGTGGCGCACGCCACCATCGGGAACGACTACATCTTCGGGGAGCCGCACGACTTTACGAAGGCGCTCGCGCACATGCAGGAGGCAGAGGCGCTGGCGCCGGATGAGTCCAATGCGCACCTCCTCGTCGGCGATGCCTATCGGGCGCAGCGCAACCTCGAGAAAGCACGCGACGAATACCTGCGGGGCCACGAGCTCGAGCCACGCAATGCCGTGCTGCTCGTGAAGGCGGGGCACGCGAACACGTTCCTGGGCGATTACGCGGCTGCCCGCGCCGACTATGACTCCGCCATGGCCGTCGGCCGGGCGAACGAGAAGGCCGCCTACGCGCCGTTCCGCGCCTATGTGAGCGTCTACGCCGGCGATCCTGCAGCCGCGATCGACGAGCTCAATCGGCTGGTCGCGTCCGTCGACGGCCTGGGGGTTCCCGATCCCAAGACCAACAAGGTGGCCGCGCTCACGAACGTCGTCGTCATCGCGACGCACACGCGTAACCGCGCGGCCGCGGAGCAGGCGTTGAAGCAGCTCGAGCCGTTATTGATGCAGCAAGCGGACGAAGCGGGGAACCCCGCATTCAAGCGGGGGCAACAGGCACAGATCGCGTACCTCGAAGGGTGGACCGCGGCACGCCGCGGGGACTATGCGTCGGCCCAGAAGCAAGCCGATCGCATTACCCAGCTGCTCGCACCCGACGCGAACCCGCGCAAGCTCGAGCCGATGCACCAGCTGGTGGGATTCATCGCGCTGTATCAGGGGAAGTACAAGGAAGCGGCCACACACCTGCGGCAGGGCAATCTGTTGGACCCGTACATCAAGTATCAGTTCGCAGTCGCCACAGAGGGCGCCGGCGACGCCGTGCGGGCCAAGCAGCTGTTCCGGGAGATCGCCGATTACAACTTCAATGCCCTCGGCTTCGCGCTCGTCAGGAAGGACGCGCGGCAAAAAGCGGGGGCGGGAACCTAGACGCGCAGGGTAGGACGGCCGATCGGGTGGCGCTGCTGGACCTGGGCCGCCAGGGCCAGCAGCGCCTCCTCCCCGAACGGCCTGCCGACGATCTGCAGGCCCACCGGCAGACCGTCGGGATCGAGCCCGCACGGCACCGAAGCGACCGGAAGGCCGGTGAGACTCAACACGAACGTGGGCGCGATCCAGTCCACATACGTCTCCATTGTCTTGCCGGCCACGGTGTCGGGATAGTTCTGGTCCACCGGGAAGGGCGGGACCGCCATGCACGGCGTGACCAGGTGGTCGAACTTCCCGAAGAGCTCGCGGAACAGGTGCCACATCCTGCCGCGCGCCGCTTCCGCGGCGCCGAGGTCGCGGGTGGCCGTGTCGAGCCCGGCGCGAATGTTACCGGCGACGTTGGCGCCGAACCGGTCGAGCTGGTCCATGCGCGGAAACATCTGCGCGACGAACCACAACCCCCGCAGTGCGAGGAACGCCTTCCGCCCGAACGACAGGTCGAGCTCGATTTCGTCGACTTCGGCGCCCAGCTCACCGAGCCCGACCGCGGCGCGGCGGCACACCCGTTCGATGGCGGGATCGATCCCGATGCCGGCGATGTCGGGGCAGTAAGCGACCCGCAGGCCTTCCGGGATTCCGCGGGCCGCCGCGGCCACGAAGTTGCGCCCGGCAGTGGGCTGGGAGAGGGGAGAGAGCGGGCTCGCACCCGCCACGGCCTGCAGCATCAGGGCCACGTCCTGGGCGGTGCGCCCTACGGGACCTTCGACCTGGAGCGTGTCCCACGCCCAGTCCGCCGGATAGGTGGGGACGAGCCCGACCGAGGGCCTGAGCCCCACCACGCCGCAGAACGAAGCGGGAATACGGAGCGACCCGCCCAGGTCGGTTCCTTCGGCGAGCGCGATCATTCCGGTGACGAGGCCGGCCGCGCCACCCCCCGTCGAGCCGCCGGCGCTGCGCGTCGGGTCCCACGGGTTGCGCGTGCGGCCGAACACGTCGTTGAAGGTGTTCCCGCCGGCGGCGAACTCGGGACAGTTCGTCTTGCCCAGAATGATCGCACCGGCGGCGCGCAATCGTTGCACCACGAGGGCATCCTCGGCGGGAACATGGTCCCGGTAGAGCGGTGAGCCGTAAGTGGTGCGGAGCCCACCGACGGGCGTGACGTCCTTGATGCCCACCGGCAGGCCCGCGAGCAGACCCACGTCCTCGCCGCGCACCAGGCGCAGCTCGAGCTCGCCGGCGTCGTCGAGCGCCCGAGGGTTGAGGGTCACGACGGCGTTGACGGCCGGGTTGTAGCGCTCCACGCGCGCCAGGCACGCCTCGACGACCTCGACCGGCGAGACTTCGCGGGACCTCACGAGCCGCGCGAGCTCGGTGGCGGAGCGATCCGCTAGATCTTCCATTCTCCCAGGAACGCGACGGTGCGGCAGAACGCGGCCTCGCCTCCCTTGAACTTCCAGGGGAAGCAGCCGACGATGAGGCGCTTGTTCTGGAGCTCGGGCGCCTCGATCTCGCCGCCCAGGTTCTCGATGTGGATGCAGTCCTTCGGGAACAGCGCGTTGTGGGTGAGCTGGTAGGCGGAGTCGGGGAACATCTTATCGACCGCCGCTTTGCCGCCGAATTTCTGCTCGGCCTTGGCGCGCACCTTGTCGCACTGGCCGTGGGCGCCTTTTCCGAGAAAGCGTCCTATAGGAAGGTTCATCGGATGGTCGGTGGAGACGCAGTCGACACCCCACACGTGGATCTTCTTTTCCAGCAGCCACGGCACGAGATCGGGATGCGCGCCCGGGTGATAGTGATAGTAGCGCTCCTCGTCCGGCGTGGCGCCGAAGTCCGCGTAGCGGTGCCATCCCGTGTGCAGCAGCAGCAGGTCGCCCGGCTTCACCTGGACCCGCTGCTCGATCATCTGGGGCGTGTACACCGCCAGCTCGTCCATTTCGTCCCGCAGATCCACGATCGCGCCCGGGCCGCACAACCACTCGAGCGGCAGCTCGTCGATCGTCTTGCCGGCCGTGACGAAATGGCGCGGCGCGTCGAGGTGGGTGCCCATGTGGTTCGAGGTCATGATGTACTGCGCGTTCACACCGTGCTCGGCCTTGCGCTTGATGTACTTGACCTCGAACGGCGGGTAGTAGGGCCAGAAGGAGGAGCGCTCGTTGAGGGGCTGAGACAGGTCGTAGAGCTTCATGGAGCCTCCGGTGGATATAGTGCGGAATGTGGAATGCGGAGTGCGGAATTGAAATGGAGGGTCGAGCGGCGATCGACCTTTCTAAGTCCACTCCGCATTCCGCACTCCACATTCCGCATTCAGGCTGTTCCCGCCCGCTCGAACGCCCGCCCGAGCGCCCGTCGCGTGAGCACCGCCACGAGCTGGCGGCGATAGGCGGCGGAGGCGTGGATATCGGAAGGCGGATCCACGTCGCGCGTGGCCGCCGCGTCGCTGGCGGCTCGGAGCAGCTCCTCCGACGGGGTCTGGCCGGCGAGCATCTTCGCCACCTCGGTCGCGACTACCGGCCCATCGCCCACGCTCAGCAAAGTGAGCCGCGCCGCCTTGCAACGACCCCGTGAATCGAGTGTCACCACGGCCGCGACCCCCACCAGAGCGTAGTCGCCGTGGCGCCGCGCCATTTCGACGAATGCCGTGCCGCTCCGGCCGGGGAGCGGCGGAACCGCGATTTCGACCAGCAGCTCGCCCGGCTCGAGCGCCGTCTCGAGCATGCCCTTGAAGAACTCGCCCGCGGGGATCGAGCGCTCGCCCGTGGCGCTCCTGGCCTGGAATCGAGCCTCGAGGGCGAGCATCACCGCCGGGAGCTCGGCGGACGGGTCGGCGTGCGCGATGCTGCCCCCCACCGTGCCGCGGTTCCGGATCTGTGGGTGCGCGATCGACGGCATCGCCTCGGCGAGGAGCGGTGCCGCGCGCGCGACCACATCGCTCCGCTCCACGGTCCGCTGCCGGGTCATGGCGCCCATGGCGACACCGCCCGATTCCGCGCGCACGTACGCGAGCGCCGAGATCCCGTTCAGGTCCACGAGCACGGCCGGCCGGGCGAGGCGGAAGTTCATGGCCGGAACGAGGCTCTGTCCGCCCGCGAGCGGCTTCGCTTCGTCGCCGTGCTCCGCGAGCAGCGCCAGAGCCTCGTCCACTGTGCCCGGGGAGAAGTAGTCGAACGGCGCCGGCTTCATCGAGACCTCACGCCCCGAGTGCGAGCAGCACTCATGAGTTCGAACAGGCGGTTGGGGCTGAGCGGGATCTCACAGATCTCGAGCCCCGAGTCGCCCAGCGCGTCCTCGACGGCCTGCGCGAACAGCGCGCCGGTGGGGATGGCGCCGGCTTCGCCTACGCCCTTCACTCCCATCGGGTTCAAGGGCGACGGCGTCTCGCGGTGGGTGATATCGACGCTCGGGACGTCGGTCGCCGTGGGAAGCAGGTAGTCCATGAACGAGGCGTTGAGCAGCTGTCCCTCGTCGTCGTATACGAGCTGCTCGTAGAACGCATTGCCGATCCCGTGCGCCACGCCGCCGTGGATCTGGCCCTCCACGAGCATCGGATTGATCACCCGCCCACAGTCGTGCACGACGACGTAGCGCTTGATCTCGACCTGCGCCGTCTCCGGGTCCACTTCGACCACCATCGCATGGACGCCGTTCGCCGTGCTGCCGCGGTCGGGCCCGAAGTAGGCAGTGGCCTCGAGGCCCGGCTCCGTCCCCGGCCGCACCGCGCCGCGCAACGGATTCGCCTTGAGCGCGAGGCTCCCGAGCGTGATGCCGCCGCCCGGGTTGCTGCGCAAGTGCACGCGCCCGCCGGCGAGCACGAGATCCGCTGGTGCGGCTTCGAGCTCCCGGCTGGCCAGCTCGAGCACCTTGGCGCGCACGGCGACGGCCGCGGCGTGGCACGCGCTCCCCGCCACCACGGCGCCGCGACTCGCGAACGTGCCCGTGCCCCAGTGGAACTCTCGGGTGTCGCCCGTGATCACGTGCACGTCCGTCACGTCCACGCCCAGCACCTCCGCCACGATCTGGGCGAAGACGGTGAAATGCCCCTGCCCCTGCGTCCCCACTCCGGTCGCCAGCCGTACGCGGCCGCTGGGCTCGACCGTGACCCGCGCGCCCTCGTACGGCCCGATCCCCGTCCCCTCGACGTAGCACACCACGCCGATCCCCACGTGACGCCCCCCCGCCCTGAGCCGCGGCTGCTCCTCCCGCACGAAGCGCGCGTAGTCGATGGCCTGGAGCGCCTCGTCGAGCGCCGGCTCGTAGTCACCGCTGTCGTACGTGAGGGGCGCGGAGTCTTGGAACAGGATCTCGTTGTTGAACGGGAACTGGTCGGGCCGGAGCAGGTTACGGCGTCGGATCTCGGTGCGGTCGATCCCGAGCTGCTTGGCCGCGAAGTCCAGGAGCCGCTCGATCACGAACACGCCATGTTGGCGCCCCGCGCCCCGCACCGGCGTCACGATCGTCTTGTTCGTGAAGACCGCGGTGAACTCGCTCTCGTAGCTCGGGATGTCGTAGGGGCCAAGCAGGGTGCACTGGCTGTTGATCGGCACCGTGAGTCCGTAGGGATCGTAGGCGCCGGTGTCGTGCAGGAAGACGTCCTTCACGCCGAGGATTTTGCCGTCCTGCGCCACCGCGAGCTCGGCGTCGTGGATTTGGCCGCGCTCCTGCGTCGTGGCGAAGAAGTTTTCCTGACGGTCCTCCGTCCATTTGACGGGTCGGCCCAGCCGCACAGCCGCCCAGGGCACCAGCACTTCCTCCGGGTAGAACATCATGATCTTCGGCCCGAAGCCGCCGCCCACGAACGGCGCGACGACCCGCACCTGCGATTCGAGCAGGCCGAGCAGCTGGGCGAGGCCGTTCCGGATGGGGATCGGCGCCTGCGTCGTGTCCCATACCGTCAGCTCCTCGGCGCGCGGGTCCCAGTGCGCCGCCACGGCGCGATTTTCGATCGCGGCCGACGCGCCGCGATCGTAGCGGAACCGCCGTTCGATGACCGCATGGGCGCGGGCTTTGGCCCGCGCGTAGTCCCCTTTGCGCTGTACCGCGTGCGCCGCGAGGTTCGAGGACAGATGCTCGTGCACGCGGGGCGCCTCCGGGGCGAGCGCCGCCTCGAGGTCCACCACGGCCGGAAGCGAGTCCGCCTCCACCACGATGTCGTCCAGCGCGTCCTCGGCCAGGTAGCGGCTCTCCGCTACGACCATCGCGATTGGCTCGCCCACGTGGCGGAGTTTGTCTTTGGCGAGCGGGACCTGCGTGCAGGCGTTGAACACGAGGCCGGCGATGGGCGGGGGCGGAACGAGCAGGGGACCGGGGCGCCAGTAGTCGCCCAGGTCCGCCGCGGTGTATGCCGCGACCACGCCGGGCCGGCCGCGAGCGGCGGAAGCGTCGACGCTCGTGAGCCGGGCGTGGGCGTGCTGGCTGCGGAGAAATGCGACGTGCAGCAGTCCGTCGAGCCGCACGTCGTCGACGAACAGCGCGCGCCCGGTGAGGAGCCGCGCGTCCTCGTTGCGACGCACGCGCTCGCCGATCCCGCTACGCGCGCGGGGAGGGGGGGGCGGGGGCGGGGGCACCACAGACGAGTCTCACGGCCGCGACGATGTTCTGATAGCCGGTGCAGCGGCACAGGTTCCCGGAGAGCGCCTCGCGGATCGCGCGCTCGTCGGGATCGGGATGCTCACGCAGGAACGGCACGAGGGTCATGAGGACGCCCGGGGTGCAGAACCCGCACTGCAGTCCGTGGGCCTCGCGGAACGCGGCCTGGAGCGGATGCAGCGCATCGCCCCCCCCGCCCCCCTCTGAGCCGTCCGACAACCCCTCGACGGTCGTGACGTCGTGGCCATCCACCTGGACGGCGAACATCAAGCAGGAGCGTACCGCCTCGCCCTCCACCAGCACGGTACAGGCGCCGCACACACCGTGCTCGCACCCGACGTGCGTGCCGGTGAGTCCCAGCTCGTGGCGCAGAAAGTCGGAGAGGAGCAACCGCGGCTCCACCGCGCGCTCGTGGCGCACGCCGTTGACCGTGACGACCAGCGTCATTCTCAAGGTCCGCAACGTTACGCCCTGGCCGGGAGCGCAGCAAGGCGACAGAATTCCATCATGAAGCGTCGCGAAGCACTCGCCAAGCTCACGGGCCGCGAGCGTTACGTCGACGACCTGCCGCTCGACGACTTCCTGTGGGGCATGACGGTGCGGAGCCCTGCCCCGCGCGGCCGCGTCTCGGGCGTCCGGTTCGGCAAGGACGTCGACTGGTCCCAATACGTCGTGGTGGACCAGCGCGACATCCCGGGACCGAACGTCGTGGCCCTGATCGAGCAGGATCAGCCGGTGCTCGCGGCCGGATACGTGCGGCACATGCACGAGCCGGTGCTGCTCTTGGCGCACCGGTCGCGCGAGGCGGTGCGGCGCGCCGTACGCTCGGTGGAAGTCGTGGTCGCGCCCGAGCCGCCCGCCCTCGACTTCCGCGCTCCACCTTCGCCCGGGCAGATCCAGTACGGCCCGGACAACGTGCTCAAGCACTTGCAGATCGTGAAGGGCGATGTCGAGCGCGCGCTCGCGCAGGCTGCGGTCGTCGTCTCGGGCAGGTACGAGACCGGGGCGCAGGAGCACGTCTACCTGGAAACCCAGGGGATGATCGCCTATCTCGAGGGGGACGTGCTGGTGGTGAAGGGCTCGATGCAGTGTCCCTACTATGTCCTCAAGGCCCTGCAACACGCGCTCGCGCGCGAGGAGTCCCTGGTCCGCGTGATCCAGACGCCCACCGGCGGCGGGTTCGGCGGCAAGGAGGAGTTCCCCTCACACATCGCGCTGCACGCCGCGCTGCTGGCGCTGAAGAGCGGTCGGCCGGTGAAGCTGATCTACGACCGCGGCGAGGACATGGCTGCGACCACCAAGCGGCACCCCGCGCTGGTGCGGCACCGCACCGGGCTGGCGCGCGACGGCCGGCTCCTGGCCCAAGACATCGAGGTCGTGATCGACGGCGGCGCGTACGTGACGCTGTCGCCCGTCGTCCTGTCGCGCGCGATCATCCACGCCGCGGGGCCGTACGCCTGCGAGCACGTGCGCATTACCGGCCGCGCGATGTTCACGAATGCCGTGCCGTTCGGTGCGTTCCGCGGATTCGGCGCGCCCCAATCGCAGTTCGCGGGCGAGCGCCACATGGACGTGATCGCGCTGACCCTCGGGATCGATCCGGTCGAGCTGCGGCGCATCAATCTGCTCAGGGACGGCCAGACGACCGCCACCGGTCAGGTGATCCGGGACGGCACCGATCGCCTGGCCGTGCTGGAGCAGGCGCTCGAGCTCTCCCGCTACCGGGAAAAGCAAGGGGAGCACGCCGCGTTCAACGCGAGCCACGCAACGCTCTGCCGAGGCTCGGGGCTCGCCACGTTCTATCACGGCGCCGGGTTCACCGGCGGCGGCGAGGTCGCGCTCCAGTCGCGGCTGCGCGTGGCGGGCCGCCCGGACGGCGGCGTCGAAGTGTTGAGCGCCAACATCGAGATGGGACAGGGGACGCTGACGGTGTTCACCGAGCTCGCGGCGGCACGGCTGGGCCTCGAGCCCGAGGACGTGACCATCGCCGAGGCCGACACCGCGCGGGTCCCGAACTCGGGCCCCACCGTGGCGTCGCGCACCACGATGATCGTGGGCGGCCTGGTCGAGCGGGCGGCGGACGATCTGCGCCGCCGCGTGGGCCTGGACGACACGATCCGCGGTGCCGCGGTGAAGCAGGCGATCCGGACGTGGCACCGGGAGCACCCCGGGGCGCCGCTGTTCGGCGAAGCGACCTACGAGAAGCCGCCCGGCATCGCATGGGACGACAAGACGTATCGGGGCGACGCCTACGGTGCGTTCGCGTGGGCCGCCTACGTCGCCGAGGTCGAGGTCGATCTGCGGACGTGCGCCGCCCGCGTGATCGACTTCGTCGCGGTGCAGGAGGTGGGCAAAGTGCTGAACCCGACCCTCGCCAAGGGACAGGTGCAGGGGGGCGTGGTTCAGGGGATCGGCTGGGCGCTCATGGAGGAATGCAAGTGGCGGGACGGGGCGATGGCGAACAACCAGCTCACCAACTACCTGATCCCCACGTCGGACGACGTCCCCGTGGTGCGCGTCGCGTTCCTCGAGAACCCGTACCCGCACGGCGCCGGCGGCGCGAAGGGGCTGGGCGAGCTGCCGATCGACGGACCCGCGCCGGCGATCGTGAACGCGGTGGCCCGGGCAACGGGGGCGGACCCGCGGGCGATTCCGTTGACGCCGGAAAGGCTGATGGAGCTGATGGATGGTCAGGCTAATGTAGGGGCGCAGCATGCTGCGCCCCTACGGTAAGCGAATGCCCACAATCTCCATCTCCTTCACCCTAAACGGCTCACCGGTGACGATCGAGATCGACCCGACCCACCGGCTCCTCGACACGCTCCGCTATCAGCTGGCGCTTACCGGCACGAAAGAGGGCTGCGGTGAGGGCGAGTGCGGCGCCTGCACCGTGTACTTGGACGGCCTGCCGGTGAACTCCTGCCTTATCCCCACGTACCAGGTGCGCGGACGGCAAGTGGCGACCGTGGAGTCCCTCGACCCGGGCGGCCTCGAGCCGTTCGAGCGCTGCGGCGCCACGCAGTGCGGGGCCTGCACTCCCGGCGTCGTGATGGCGGCGTGGTGGATCCGGGAGCACCCCGAGCTGCTCGGCACGCACACCGTCCGAGAGCTGATGGCCGGGAATCTGTGTCGGTGTACGGGATATGACGGAATCGTGGACAGCGTGGCTGAAGCTCTGCGGGAAACGGGAAGCGGGAAACGGGAAACGTGAACGTCATGTTGCCGGGTAGCGTGCCCCAGGCTCTCGACATGCTCGCGAGCGACGGCGCCGCCATTCCCATCGCCGGAGGTACGGATCTGCTGGTGCATTGGCCCGTCCGGGTCGATGCCCACGACCGCACCTACATGGATCTATCGCGGCTCGACGCCCTGAAGCCGTTCTCGTGGACTCGAGACGAGCTCACGCTCGGCGCACTCACCACCTATTGGGACGTCATCCAGGATCCCCGAGCGAGGGAGGAGTTGCCGCTGCTCGTGGACGCCGCGCGCCAGGTGGGGGCGATCCAGATCCAGGCACGGGGGACCTGGGCCGGGAACATCGTCAACGCCTCGCCCGCCGCCGACGGTGTGCCGGTCCTGATGGCATACGACGCGGTCGTGGTGCTCGAGTCGCGGCGCGGCCGAGAGGAAGTGCCGCTCGACCGGTTCTACTCAGGGTACAAGCAGATGAAGCGGCGTCCGGACCAGCTGGTCGTGGAGATCCGGATTCCGTGCCGCCGCTACTCCTACCAGGTGTTCGAGAAGGTCGGCGCGCGGCGGGCCCAGGCGATCGCGAAGGTCGGTCTGGCCGTGACCCACTCCGGCGCCGGCTGGCGGGTGGTGGCCGCGAGCGTCGCGCCCACCATCCGCCGCTGCCCTGCGGTCGAGCGACTGCTCGAGACCGGCACGCCCATCGCATCCCCGGAAGGGCTCTTGCCCGCCATCGCACAGGATGTCGCTCCCATCGACGACATCCGCTCGAGCGCCCAGTACCGGACGCGCGTGATGGCGCGGCTGCTGTATCACGACCTGCGTGACGTCTGGGGGAAGCGGGAGTGATTCCGACCCGTCGTGTCGCTACCTGAGCGCCGCCCCCGCGCGAATCCATCCCCCCACGAGCGCCCGCTCCTCCATGGTCATGCCGGTCATGTTGCCGAGCGGCATCGTTTGCGCGTCGACCGCGACGGCGAGGATGCGCGGAGCGTTGGCCCGGATCTGGTCGGGGGTGTCGAGCAGGACGCCCAGCGGCGCGACCGGCATCCCCGCCGTCGTGGGCGCGCTCGAGTGACACGGGGCGCAGCGCCGCGCCACGATCACGCGGACGTCCGCGAATGAGACTTGACCGACTAGGCTCGAGGACGCCGGACCCGATCGTGGCGCGGTTGCGAGCGCCAGCGCGACCAGTGCGAGCGCGGCCGCCGGGAGAATCCAGACGTTGTTTCGGCCCTGGTTCCGCATGTTGAACCAATGGCGGATCGCCACTCCGATCACGGCGACACCCGAGAGGATGGCCCAATTGAGGCGGTGCCCATACGTCGCGGGGTAATGGCTGCTCACCATGATGAACAGCACGGGGAGGGTGAGGTAGTTGTTGTGGAGCGAGCGCAGCGCGGCCTGCGTGCCGCGCGCCGCGTCGGGAGGGCGACCCGCGGTGAGCGCGCCGACCATTTCCTGTTGGGCGGGAATGATGACCATCAGCACGTTGGCCGCCATGATCGTGCCGATCGCAGCCCCGACGTGGAGGTACGCCGCTCGCGGGCTCAAGAGCTCGGTCAGGCCCCACGCGAGCGCCGTGGTGAGCACGAACAGGACCGCGCCGAGTGCGAGCGGCCGGGCTCCCAGCGCCGAGCGGCACAGGGCGTCGTACACGAGCCAGCTGACGATCAACGTCGTTACGCCCACCGCCACGGCCGCGCCCGGTGAGAGCCGGGCGACCTGCGGATCGACGAGAAACGACGCCGCGCCCAAGTAGTACACCAGCACGAGCAGCGCGAAGCCCGTGAGCCAGGTGGCGTATGCTTCCCACTTGAACCAATGGAGCGTGCGGGGCAGCTCTCCAGGAGCGACCGTGTATTTCACGACGCGGTAGAACCCGCCGCCGTGCACCGACCAGAGCTCACCCGCGACGCCGGGCTCCCGCCTCTCGGGCGGGGGCGGAGCGAGCCGACCATTCAGCCAGTTGAAGTAGAACGACGTGCCGATCCACGCGATCCCGGTGATCACGTGGGCCCAGCGGAGTACGAGGTTGAGCCACTGTTCCAGGTGGGCACTCACGACGGGGGGCTCAGCTGCCGCGGTAGGTCGTGTACCCGAACGGGCTGACGAGCAGCGGCACGTGATACTGCTCGGCATCACCAATCTCGAATACGATCTCGACGAACGGATGGAACGGCGAGACCCCCAGGGCCGCGAAGTACGCCCCCGTATCGAAGCGCAGGCGGTACGTGCCGGCGGACGACTTCACGTCGCCGGGGAGCATGTTCGCGACCCGACCGTTCGTGTCGCTCCGAGTGGTGGCGAGCTCGGCCCAACCGTCGCCCGAGCGGCGCGCCAGCGAGACCGCCACGCCCGCCGCGGGTCGTCCCCGCGCGATGTCCAGGATGTGGGTCGTGATGCCGCTCATGCGGCCACCAGTTTCTCGAGCCGGAGCCGCGTGATCTTCGCTTGCTCTTCCGCGGCGACCCGGAGCTCCGTCACCGGATCGTTCGCGAGGCGGGCGCGCAGCGCGGCGAGCATCTCGTCGGCGGTCTTCCCCGTAGCGGAGACCAGGAACACGTGGCCGAACTGCCGCTCGTACGCGCGGTTCTCG
>Ga0209239_1001010_pt1 | contig 16513 bp, 13 predicted proteins | sample GraSoi013_2_20cm_FD_185824 | JGI IMG/M metagenome (GOLD analysis project Ga0209239, IMG submission 185824) | Grasslands soil microbial communities from the Angelo Coastal Reserve, California, USA - Sample 10_02_2013_2_20cm (SPAdes) (version 2) | ecosystem: Environmental > Terrestrial > Soil >...
GACATTGGGTCGCGGGTGATGGCGGGCTCGTTCTGCTTATTCTGTGAGAATTGCAGGCCGTGGTCCTGGTCCACCAGGAAATTGCCTGCAACGGCCGGGGACCCTGACGAGGCGGCGCTGACAAGGTGGGTTGCCGCTCGGGCCGATCCTGCACTGGCTATGAAGGTGGAGACAAACAGCGCGAGGATAACAAGGCCACTGAACCCGATGATCAGAAGGTGATTTGTTGGTTGCCGACGCATGTGCATTTTCTTCTCCCTTGAAAGGACCGGCAGCGCCTGCCGGAAGAGGTCCAAGCGAACTGGCGCTGCGAGCCCGATTAAACCCTCCCTAGTTCGGAAGGTAGCGATAAATACCACGTTGGATCATTATAACAGAAAAAAGTGAATGAGGAATGATCGCGCTCTCGAGACTTCAACCAAAATGTACTACGTACACTAAGGGCCTTGCTCAATGGGGAGAAGGCGTGCTATACTATCACCAGTAAAGATTTTTTGTCATACCCCACGGTTGTGATGGCGCACCAGATAAGGTTTCAGACGTTATTGAGACGTCGCCGCTGGTGAGGCTGCAATTGGCGGGAAAAGGAGGTGAGGGAACTATGGACGCTGGCCCTAGTCATAGTAGGCTATGTGTGTTTCGCGTGCCTGCTCACGGGACAGTTCTACTCACCAACGAGTACGGTCTTTGAGTTGATGCCTTTTCGCCGCCTCCCCTGATGGGGCGAGTTCCTTCATCACTTCATTACCTTACTCGACGGGCACACAACAATTTCCCCTATGTTGGTTGAGTAAGGAACTTCCCACCTGCCAGTGAGTCCCGGATGGACGGATACCCTTCGCGGGTTATCTTCTCCCAAGTAATAGTCCCCTGCATGAATTTCGCATGGTAGCTGGTCTGTGCATGGCCATTTTATGGGCTGCGCAGCACCTTAGCATGCCTGTGTTCTTTGTAACTTTCGTTACACGGGAAGACTAGTTATCCACTTATCCACATGTTTGTGGATAAGTCAATGGACTTTATTACTCTCAATGAAGGTGGTGATGCCAATGATTTTTTTAAGCACATTGCTCCGCCAGAGCATCTATGATATTGAAGGACGGCGCCTGGGTGTATTGCGCGATATAAGCGTCTCATTAAATGAAACCTTTCCGGTTGTAACGGCTCTTGTGGTACGCTCGCCGCTGGGCAACAGCCAGAATGATATGATTATTCCGTGGTACCAGGTCAATAGCCTTGAAGAGCCTCAAATACATCTTGTGGTAAAGCAGCCGCAAATAGCTTCTTATACTCCGCAATCAGATGAGTTATTATTAAAACGCGATATTCTAGATAAGCAAATTGTTGATACGCAGGGCTTTCGCGTGGTAAAAGTCAATGATCTAAAACTGGCACAGATCAAGAAAACGGTGCGGCTTGTGGGCGTCGATATCAGTCTGAGCGGGCTGCTGCGCCGCCTGGGAGTTTTGACACCAGTTGAGACGCTGTCACGTGTATTACCAATTCAACTCAATGACCGAACCATTACCTGGAACTATGTTGAGCCAATTCAAGTGGTCAGGGGTGGAGCAACTACCGGCCAGTTGGTACCTGCGTTCGCCGGCGCCAGTGCCAGCCTGGGCGTGAGCGGCGTGGTTCCCAAGGTACAGCTCAACGTCAGCCAGTCGAAACTGGCTGACCTGCACCCGGCCGATATTGCCGACATTCTGGAACAGCTCGACGTTGAAGACGCCGGGGCGATGCTCGAACGCCTGGATACCGAGACGGCGGCGGATACTCTTAACGAGGTTGAGCCCATGCGACAGTATGAGCTACTGAGCGAGCTCGATCCCGAACGCGCCTCTGACCTGTTAGAGGTCCTTCCTCCCGATGACGCGGCCGATATCCTGGCGGATCTTCCGGCGGAAGAGGCGGAGCGCCTCCTGAACCTGATGCCTACCAACGAGTCCCAGCCCATCCGCGATCTCCTGCGATATGGCGAGGAGACGGCGGGTGGCATCATGACTCCGGAGGTTCTCTCGCTCTCGCAGGAACTGACCGTTGAGGAGGCGCTGGTCTACCTGCGACAGCACTCCGCTCACTTAGAGATGATCTACTACCTCTATGTAGTAGATAGCGACAAGCACCTGGTCGGGGTTGTCTCGCTGCGCGAACTCGTGGTAGCGGAACCAACGACGCGCCTCCAGGATTTGATGGATAGAGACCTTATCAAAGTGACGACCGATACAGACCAGGAGGAGGTGGCACGGGTCATCTCAAAATATGACCTGCTCGGTGTGCCGGTCGTGGATAGCGAAAATCACCTGGTGGGATTGATTACGGTAGACGATGTCATCGATGTTCTTCATGAAGAACAGGCTGAAGACTTTTCAGAGATGGCAGGCGCCACTGTTGAAGAACTGGAGGAGGAAGAGCACTTCTCCTGGCACGCAGCGCTCAGCCGCGTTACGTGGCTCACGGTAAACGTAGCTGCCGGTTTTGCTGTTGCCTTTGTGTTGTACCAGCTTTTCGGCCAGGCTCTTACATTACATGCCAGTGGAGCGCAGGCGCTGGGCCTCGTGGGGACGCCGCGTTCTCCCCTCGCGTTGAACGGAGTACTGTTCTTGCTGCCCATGCTGCTGCTCAGCAGCGGCAGCGTGAGCACGCAGGCGCTTGGGGTAGCGGGTTGGCAGCTGCGTGAAACGGGGGGCAGCGACTTCTGGCGCGGCATCTTCCGCGAGCTGCGCCTGGGCACAGTAGGCGGTGTGGTGTCAAGCATCGTGGTAGGGTGCCTGACGTGGCTCCTCTTCCATTCGCTGCTGCTGGCGGTAGCGATCGGGCTGGGATTTGGTTTTACCTTGTTTATCGCGACAATTTGCGGCCTGTTTCTTCCCAAGCTCTTCCAGCGCCTGCACTTGCGCGGGAGCCTGGTGAGCGCGCCGTTGCTCGATCCTATTATCGCCTTTATCAGTGTGTGCATCTTTTTGGTGGTAGCGCTCTGGCTGATTGGGATGTTTCATGTGTGACCATGCAGGGTTACACATGGGCATTGCATGGGAATTTTTGTCAAAAACTATTGACGAACCGCTATCGCTTAGTGTATACTGCAAGCGTTCCACGAGAGCGCATTCCTCGATAGCTCAACGGTAGAGCGGCCGGCTGTTAACCGGTAGGTTACAGGTTCGAATCCTGTTCGAGGAGCTAAAAACCCAGGAAGCCAGTTTTTAAGAGGCTTCTATGAGTTACGCTACTTTTTTTTGTGTGAGGGCTTCTGGTTTGCCTCCTTCTGCATCTTCTCTATACGTGCCAGCTCTTGCTTTCCACGCACCACCAATTTGTCCAGCCATTGAGCCTTGTATGGACGCAGGGTGTCAACGAGAGTCCGGGCCACCAGCAGATTACGATACCATTTCTTGTTCGCTGGCACGATATACCAGGGGGCCTCATCCGTACTACACTTTGAGAGCGCATCTTCATAGGCTTCTTGATAAGCGTCCCAGTATTTCCGTTCAGCCCAATCGGCAGTAGAGAGTTTCCACGCGTCAGTTTTATCCACCTGGCGGGCGAGTAAGCGTTTTTCCTGTTCCTCGTTGCTCATATGCAAGTAGAACTTCAGAAGAATCGTGTCATCCTGGGTGAGAAAGTCCTCAAAGTCGTTAATGGCTGCGTAATATTGGCTCCAGACCTTTTCTGGCACCAGGTTATGCACGCGCACTATCAGAACATCTTCATAGTGCGAGCGATTGAATATGGTTATGACACCCCTTCCTGGGGTGACCCGATGGACGCGCCAGAGGAAATCATGGGCCAGTTCTCTGAGTGTAGGCGCTTTAAATGCATGCACCTCGCATCCCTGGGGATTGACTCGCGAGAGGACCTGGAAAATCGTATCGGCCTTGCCACTCGCATCCATGCCCTGCAGCACCACGAGCAGGCTATGATGCTGTGCCGCCGCTAACAACTCCTGTAACTCGCTGAGTTCCGCGCCGATTATTTCCAGTTCTGCCCTTGCCAATGCGGGATCGGTATGCTCATCAACATAGTCTGGATCATAGTCCTGCAACTTGACTTTACTGCCTGCTTCAACTTTCCATGCGAGTTGCATCGTCCTTCTCCTTTCTCGATATCGTCTTCTTGCGCCGGCGGTTGTTCTGGCATGGTCATCCTGCTGGCTTCTGAATCTGTTCAATACGCGCCAGTTCTTGCTCTCCACGCAGTACTAATTTGTCCAACAATTGATCCTTATATTGACGCAGGGTGTCAACGAGGGTTCGTGCCACGAGCAAATCGCGAGACCATTTCTTGTTCGCAGGCACGATATACCAGGGAGCTTCATCCGTACTGCACCTGGAGAGCGCGTCTTCATAGGCTTCTTGATAAGCGCCCCAGTATTTCCGCTCGGCCCAATCGGCAGCGGAGAGTTTCCATGCTTTAGTTTTATCCTTTTGACGTGCGAGTAAGCGTTTTTCCTGTTCCTCGTTGCTGATATGCAAGTAGAACTTCAAAATAATCATGCCATTCTGGGCGAGCAGGCGCTCAAAGTTGTTAATAGCTACGTACCGGCGACTCCAGACCTTTTCTGGTACCAGGTTATGCACCCGCACTACCAGCACATCCTCATAGTGTGAGCGATTGAAAATAGTTATGATCCCTCTCCCCGGTGTGCCCCGATGGATACGCCAGAGGAAATCATGGGCCTGTTCCCTGTTTGTAGGCGCTTTAAACGAACGCACCTCGCATCCCTGGGGATTGACTTGCGAGAAGACATGGCGAATCGTACCATCCTTGCCGCTCGTATCCATCCCCTGCAGCACCACGAGCAGGCTATGATACTGCGCGGCTGCCAACAACTCCTGCAACTCACCGAGTTCCGCGCAGAGTACTTCCAGTTCTGCCCTTGCTGATGTGGGATCAGTATGCTTATCAACATAGTTTGGATCATAGTCCCTCAGCTTGACTTTACTGCCTGCTTCAACTTTCCATGCAAGTTCCATTTTTCCTTTCCTTTCGAGTTGGCGTCTCCGGTCGCTAAAACGCACGGGGCGTGAAATACCAGATACGTGTTAACCAGGGATTGTAGGTGGTCCGAGTCCAGACCTTAGCTACCCAATAGTTGTATAATAACAGTTAGAATAGCAAATGCACCAGCACCCCAACACCACTTACGCCACTTTGGATGGAAGAAACCAACAGTAAACATTCAGCATTTCGCGTTTTCGCAATTGCTGCGAAGTTACACATTTGTTCGAATGCCAGGCTAAAGTTACCCGGTTTAAATAATTCCCGTGTGTATTGCGCCATAATGATATCTCCATGAACTTTTTCCAACCCAATTAATCGAAAAATCGTTCTATAGTTGCTTTTGAAGCAACACACTACGGATTCATCTAAAGTAAAATTTACTTGTTTATTATACGTGATGATTGAACAGCTTTCCAGCCGAATTCATCCGACATTATCTAAATTGATGCGCCAAAATTGTTATTGCTCCATTTCATATGGTAAACTACTACCAGGGGGCACTGAACAACCGGCTCTGTACGGTTATGACCAGATAACTTTTTCGTGCTTCCATATTGTTCGTTAATGTGAACTGGCTTCTCGGGCTGTAGTAAATCGATCGACAGGTATTTTTGTGGTAGACTGACTGTTAACCGGTAGGTTACAGGTTCGAATCTTGTTCGAGGAGCCGTACTATAAAGGCCACCCACGCTGGTGGTTTTTTATTATTTTAAGCGCTGCTCGCTATTTGATAGGAGAACACCTGATGAGCCAGACACGTATCACTATACGTCCACTGCGCCATACCGATGCCAGCGATATATACGAACTGATGCACATGCCTAATGTTCTCTGGGGTACATCTCTGCTCCCCTCGACGCCCATCGATAGCTGGTATAAAACTGTCGAGAACTGGGTTTATGATGAACGGATGCATGTTTTCGTGGCTGATGTGCAAGGGAAGGTCACGGGTATCATCAATATGCGCGCTGGAACTGGCAGGGAGAGCCATGTGGGGGATATCGATATGGCCGTCCATGATAAATACCAGGGGCAGGGCATTGGCAAAATGTTACTGCTGACGGTGATCGATCTCGCAGATAACTGGTTGAACCTGGTACGGCTGGAAGTTGATGTTTATACGGACAATGAACGTGCCATTCATGTATACCAGCAATTTGATTTTGAAATTGAAGGGCGGAAACGCCTTGACGCTTTCCGTGGTGGCAGTTATATTGATAGTTATATCATGGCGCGTCTGCACAAACCTGGCGGCGAGAAAGGGACTGGATCAACGGAAGAAGCGGTGTCGCAGAACGCTTCAGGCAATTATGTAGAAATGTTCTCACGTATTTCAGAGGTTACAGCGCCACCACCCGCCGGTAGGCAGGAGGAACCAGGGGCGGGATAGTGAGAGGTGATCCCGGTTGTTTGATAGCAGCACCATCGATTACCAGCATTTCTTCAGTGAACTGCTCGAGGCCGCGCCGTGGCCGGTAATCATCATTGATCGCAACCAGTCCATCTGTTTCTACAATCAACTTTCCGTCCAGCTCCTCGAGGCGGCTGAACCGATGCAGGGCCTCAGATTGGACCAGGTTGTCCATGACCAGGCTATCCTGCAAGTTGTGCAGGATAGCATCAGCGCTGATCAACCTCGCAAAGGTGAGCAGACCATAGATGCTTCTGGTACGGCATGGAAGGTCACGTTGACTCCGCTTGAACACGCGCAGAGGAATATGCAGGCCGAGCTGGAGGGAGTGGCGGGCCACGAAGAAGCGTCACACTATACGTATTTTGTTGTAGCTATTGAGGATTTAACGGAACTGCGGCGGCTGGAACGCGTGCGCCGTGACTTCATCGCGAACATATCGCATGAACTGCGCACCCCGCTCGCCTCGGTTCGCTTACTGGCGGAGACTCTGGAAGAGGCTATCGATACCGACCGAGACAAAGCGCAAATGTTCCTCGAGAAGATTGAAAACGAGGTTCAACATTTGAACGGGCTGGTCTCCGAGCTACTGGAACTCTCGCGCATCGAATCCGGCCTGGTACCGATGGTTATCGAGCCTGTACAGGCAGAGCACCTGGTACGGGAGGTTATGGCGCGCATGCTGCCGCAGGCGCAGCGGCATCGCGTTATGCTGCACACGGAAATAAAAGAAGGGAACGTGCTGGTGGCGGCTGACAGCAAACAGATTGCGCGTGTGCTCGTCAATCTTATACATAACGCCATCAAATACACTCCTTCGGGCGGGACGGTGACAATTGGTACGGCGCTGCAGGCGGGTGGACAGGTACAACGTTTTTTTGTGCGAGATACAGGCGTAGGTATCCGGCCAGAAGAGCTGCCACGCATTTTTGAACGATTTTATAAAGCCGATCGTGCCCGCTCGAAAACTGATTTCATTGGTCCAGGTGGTGGGGGAAGTGGTCTGGGTCTGGCTATTGCCCGGCACGTGGTTGAAGCGCATGGAGGGCGCATTACAGCGGAAAGTCGCGTTGGATATGGCAGTACTTTCACTTTCACGCTGCCGGTCGCCCAGCGCGGCAATACGTAATCGTTGGGGAGGGAAGGGATGAACCTGTAGGGGCGGGAGTGGTGGACGTGAGGAGGGGACGCTTGCGTCGCCCTGGCAGAAGGGGAAATGCGCACACGGGAACAGGGCGACGCAAGCGTCCCCACCCTCCGCATCAACCACCCCCGCCCCTACGAGTACGAAGTGACTTACAGAGTTGAAGGACGTATATGACGCCAGAATTTGAGCAGCGTTTGCAAACTACCAGCAGGGAACAACTTATTCGACTGCTAGGGGAACTCACCGTACGCCATCCTCTGTTACAGGCAGAGATCACGAGCATGCTGGGAAAACTCGCGCAAGAGCACGAGCCAGCACAAGCTGAGGAGGCAACTGATGATACGGGAGAGGTATCAGAAGATTGGGATTTTACCGGTGAAACGCAGGTAACGCCGCACTCAGCGGCCGCCCAACAAGCCGCGCTGCCGACCGATAGTGAGGATCGTCACCAGCACGTTGGGGAGTTTGCCGGCAGATTGAGCCAGGTAGAATCACGACAGGCGCTTTTTGAAGTTTTGCAAGACCTGGTAGAAGACGCGATTTCGTACATCGGACAGAATGACGACCAGATGGCGCTTGATCTCTTTGCTCTTTTAATTGATGAACGACTGCTGGAAAGCCAGCCAGAGACGGTCCCATTGTTCGATGAGATGATTGACGCGAGCATGTATTCCTTAGAGGCTTTGTTGGAGGAAATAAGTAGCCGCACGATGTTTGACACGGATGCCGGGGCGCTTTCACCACTGCTCTCCCCCGAGGTGCGCCATCGCTGGCTGCAACGGCTCTTCGCGCTGTGGCTCAAACGCCTCGACGCACACCGCGTTGAGGAGGAGTTGCCAGGGTTAATCCTGAATGTGGCATGGAACGAAGATGCGCTGCTCTTAAGAAGTCTTGCGCAGGCAGAACTGCAGAGACAGCCAGATACTTCGCATTCCAATATCGTTGATTTTGGACGCCAGTACCGCACGAAAGCCCTGGAAAAATTCTTAAAAGATGTATCTCGGACGTAATTTTATTAACATTTATGATACAAATGATAAATTTAAGAATATATTTATGCCTAACATGTTGCAGTTACTACATCTCTATGGTACTATTGATGGCAAAGGGGCAAAGAGAGAGGAAGGTACCTATGAACAAACTGGTAATGATCGTTGACGACTCACCCACCGTCCGGAAGATCATTGAGACCAGCCTGAGACGAGAGGGGTTTGAATCTGTCAGTTACTCCGACGGCATTGAAGCTTTGCGGGCAATTACCGAACAACGCATGAGACACATACCTGACCTGGTAATCCTTGATATTGGTCTTCCCAAGATGGATGGCTACGAGTTCGCCCGGCGCCTGAAAACAAAACCCCAATTCAATAATACGGTCATCGTTATGCTCACCAGTCGCGATAGAGTGATTGACCGCCTTAAAGGCCGCCTGGCAGGTGCAAAAGATTATATTACCAAGCCATTCAAAACGCAAGAGATTATTTCCGTCCTGCACTCGCACCTGGGGGTTCCAACCTTAATGTAAAGGGAGACAGCCTGGTAGACAGAGCTATCTTACAGAACGTACATGAACGAACATCCCAAGGCCAGTGCTCTACCTTTAGACATTACGCAGCTGCAAAATCTTGAGCAGCTACGTGATGATGAGTTTTGGGATTTCGCACACGCGCTGGCCCGTCAGGTTCCCGCGGCTGCACAGTCTGAAGATTATTTAGAATGTGCCCTCGGTACAGGAACGTGTCTCATTCCTCTCACAATGCTGAACGAAGTTGTGTTACCTCCTCATCGACTCACGCTGCTGCCAGCCACCCCTGAATGGATGCCAGGTATCGTGGCCTGGCGGGGTGAAGCTATCGCGGTGATCGATCTCACCCTCTATCTCTCCGGTCACCCTGTAGATCTGTCGAACGCTATTTTGCTCATTGTCAACCACGCAAACATACCAATTGGCCTGCTGGTACCCTCTATCGGGCAAACAACACCTATTCAGCAAGGGCCGCAGGATACCCTCTCCACAGACGACATCGAAGGCCCTACGGCACCGGCAGACTTTTCAGCTCTGGCGGCCCTGGCGGCCCTCGCAGCTCCTAAAGCGCCAGCCACTACACCGCATATGCCCTCACGGACAGCAGGCGTGAAAGGAATGCAACAAGGAGCACTCGTTTTAGATGTCCCAATATTGCTCGCCGATGTTGTCCAACGCATAGAAACGGCGGCTGCCAATGAATGATATATTCAACCAGGATGAACTATCCGCCGAAGACCTGGCAATACTCCAGGCCTTTGATGAGATGGACATGGGGAGTTGGGAAGAGGAGGGCGCTCAAAAGGAAACATCCACACAAGCTCCTGGTGAAGAGGAAGCAAGCGAAAAATTCCTTACGCCAGAAGAGATGCTCGCCCTTTTCGTTGGCGAAGCTGACGAAGATATTACGACGATACGACGAACATTACAGCAACTTGAGCCGGATGATCACTTAGATGCTGCTCACTTACAGGTAATCCAGCGCGCTGCCCATAAGCTGAAAGGGACTTCTGGCGCCATCGGTTGCATGGCCATGTCGACTATTGCCCGCCACCTGGAAGACCTGGTCAAGCAGATAATCAACGGGACGATTGTGCCTTTTATCGGGTTAAATGCACTTGTGCAAACGGCGCACGCTTTAGAGAAGACGCTGATCAGTTTTGTCACGAATGGTGAAGAAAGCAGTAGTTTGCTTGCTGAACTTGAGACAGAGTATAAAGCGCTCAATATAGATATAGCGGCCGGGTCTGCAACGAAACCAGGCTATGCGCAACACGTGGAAGAAGAGCAAGCAAAGGAATCACCTGCGCGCGTACCCTTCAAATCTGTAGAAGAGGCCAGCCCGGTACTCAAACCTGCGCAAGAGCATCAACCAGCGCCATTTGTGCGCGTGGATGTCCATCGCTTCGAGCAACTCGTACAACATTCCGAGCGACTGGCGGAACTCAGTAACCCATTGGAGAATGCGCAGGCAGAGGTTGAAAAAGCGCTGCAGGAATTACACGTGGCCGAGGCGCGCTTGCGGCACATGGAGGGCGTGTTAGCTACGCAACTCGCCACAAAACGTTTTGATGCGATGGCAGCACAATCGGCAAGCGATGAAAGGCCTATATCCTCACTTGTTGCGCGCATCCTTGACGAGTCTGCACAACGCACCGGCAAGTTGTATCAACATAAGAGCAAAGTGCAGCCCCCAAAGCCTGCTGATTCGTTGCAATGGGATGATCTGGAGATTGATCGTTTTACAGAAAGCGACTTTCTAGTACAATCACTGAGTGAGGCCGTCGCCGATGTCACGACCGCCTCTTCACAATTACGGACAGCCATTGCCCAGCTCAACTGCATTACGCGGCAGCACATTGACCAGGCTACCAATGTACGGAACGACACACTCTTGCTCAGGCTCGCGCCGATCAGTACGCTGCTGGTAGGTATCGAGCGCGCGATAATGATGAGTCCATTAGCACAACAGCAGCGAGTGCTCTTCGAGGTGGAGGGTGCCGCGACGGAAATCGACCAGGATATCCTGGAAGAGCTCAAACACCCGCTGTTACAGCTCGTACGCACCTGTACCGCCCATAGGTCGACTGCGCCAGAAGAGGTAGATGGAGAAGAGAGCGGAAATACAGTGAGCCGCACCTGGCTGCATGCGGGTGCAATTAGCAACGAAGTCACCATCGAGGTAGGCTTCTCGATGGTGGTAGGTGGAGGTGCCATGGACGAGGTACAGGAGGCTATCCGCCGTCTGAACGGAACGGTCGTGGCGCGGCGGAATAGTCTGGGAGGTATCAGCCTCCACCTGCGTCTCCCTCGCTCACAAGGAGCGCTACAGGGCTTTCTCGTCAAAACGGGAAGCCATCATGTTGTGGTGCCATTTTCGCAGGTGCAGCGCATAGACGATGGCAAACAGACGTTGCCAGAGCATCTCTACACGCTGCATAGTCTGCTCGGCCTCCCAGCGGAGCACTCTGCTGTTGAAGGCGTTCGACCAGCGCTCATACTTGCAACTGAAGCGCATCCCATGGCGGTACAGGTCGATGACATCCTGGGAGAGGTCAAGCTGGTGGTGAAGCCGCTTGCTCCTCACTTACGGCGGCCGGGCATTGCCGGAGTGGTGATCGATGCTATGAGCAATATCCTGCTTGTCGTTGATTTACCTGGGCTCATAAACCACTATGAAATGCAGGAAAGCACCATTAAAATCGCAGCGATACGGAAGAGCGACAAACAGGTCCAGTATCCCGCGCAAACCCGGCAATCCATCTTGATCGCGGACGATTCTGTGTATATCCGAAAATCTTTGCGCCAGACGCTCACCTACGCGGGGTACCAGGTCAGAGAGGCCGATGACGGCATGAAAACGCTTGAAAGCCTGCTGGACAATCCACCACACGCGCTTTTGCTGGATATAGAGATGCCAAACTTGAGTGGATATGACGTGCTCAGTATGATGCGCGTCCACCCGGAGCTCGCCAGGGTGAAAACGATCATGTTGACTTCACGATCTTCTGAGAAGCACCAGGAAAAAGCACGAGAACTCGGTGCCCAGGTTTACCTCACCAAACCCTGTCCGCAAGATTTGTTGCTGGAGACGTTGCGTTCGCTACTCAGGAGCTGAGCAGACACAAATACTCAATACAACAGCCAGGGACAGCTCGTTCGCTGTCCCTGGCTGTTGTATTATTACCTAGCCTTGATACGCTAAAGGTGCGGCCTCGATCGCGCCTGTCTCCACCATAATCGCGCGCAATTGCCTGGCATCGATGGTTTCATACAGTCGCAGCGCCTTTGCAATACGGTCGAGCGTTGTGCGATGCTCCGACAGGAGGCTAACGGCTCGATTATAGGCCCATTTCACGATGCGATCGACCTCTTCATCAATGAGCGTGGCCGTCTTCTCGCTGTATTCGCGGGAATTGTTTGCCAGGGCGGTACCGGCGAACGGGTCATCACGGTCGCTAAAGGAGACGGCACCGAGCCTTTCGCTCATACCCCAGCGGGCAACCATCTGGCGCGCAATAGCTGTGACACGCTGGAGATCGTTCTCCGCTCCCGTCGTAATGTGCCCTATGGCCACCTCCTCGGCGGCCCGGCCACCAAGAGCGGTTACCAGCTGCGCCTCGAGGTAATCCTTCGAGTAGTTGTAGCGATCGTCCAACGGTGTATACTGCGTAACGCCAAGGGCCTGTCCGCGAGGCACAATCGTGACCTTGGAGACCGGGTCGACGTTTTCTTGCAGCAGTCCCGTCAGCGCATGACCACCTTCGTGGTACGCAACAACATTCAAATCTTCTTCAGAGAGAACGAGCGGACGCTCCGCGCCGATAAGGATCTTGTCAAGGGCCTCATCGAAACAGTTCTGCGTAACCGCCTCCAGGTTACGGCGGGCAGCCAGCAGTGCGGCTTCGTTGACCAGGTTCGCCAGGTCGGCGCCAACCATACCTGGAGTGGCACGGGCGATGGTAATGAGGTCGACATCCTTCGCAAGAGGTACGTCACGAGAGTGAATCTTGAGAATTGCCAGGCGGCCATTCCAGTCAGGGCGTTCCACGGAGACACGGCGGTCGAAGCGCCCAGGACGCAGCAGCGCCTTATCCAGGCCATCAGGCCTGTTGGTGGCGCCGATAACGACCACAGCCTGGCGGGTATCAAAGCCATCCATCTCAACGAGCAGCTGGTTTAGAGTCTGCTCGCGCTCATCGTTGCTGTTGATGCTGGACCCGCGCTGGCGACCAACTGCATCGATCTCGTCGATGAAGATGATACTTGGCGCGGCTTTCTTAGCCTGTTCAAAGAGGTCGCGCACGCGGCTCGCACCAACACCAACCAGCACTTCAACGAATTCGGAACCGCTTATCGAGAAGAACGGCACGCTAGCCTCACCTGCTACGGCACGAGCAATCAATGTCTTACCTGTTCCTGGAGGGCCAACCAGCAGGACACCGCGAGGTATTCTACCGCCCAGCCGCTGGAACTTGCCAGGAGTCTTGAGGAACTCTACGACCTCTACCAGGTCGTTTTTCGCCTCATCAACGCCCGCAACATCGGCGAAGGTTGTGGTTGGCTTGTCTTCCATCACCAACTTCGCACGGCTCTTGCCAAAGCTGAAAATGTTCTGCTGGCTCTGCGTTGCCCGGCGGGCGATGAAGATGAAGACGCCAAAGACCAGTATCCATGGTAACAGGTTGAAGAGTAGATTCAAGAAGAAGTTGTTGTCGCCAGCGGACTTCGCCTGGTAGCTAACATGATGCTGATTCAGCAATGGTATGAGTGTTGGATCGCCATTGGGCAGTTGCGTAAAATGAAAATGCTTCGATGGCAAACCGTTATTGCTGCCTGGTACCGTTATAGGATTCTTAAAGGAACCAGTGGCATCTTGCGCCTGGAAGACAACACTCTGTACATTATCTAGTTTGACCTGCTGGTAGAACGTGCTGTATGGGACATCCAGCACATCCTGCGGGCCACTATTCGAACTCTGGGTGAAGTATTGGAAAAGGCCCCAACCTAACAGAACGACAACAACGATGAGCAACGAGCGCATGATCAGCGATCTCGTGATATTTTTATTGGGACCGCCGTTGCCGTTGCCATTATTGCTATTGTTTGGGCGTGGTGAGCCATTTGGCCCCTGCTCATTAGGGTTTCTTTGGAACATATATGTAGCCTGAGCATCCATAGATCCAGACCTGCTTTCTTCAACTGACACGGTTTCTACATGGGATGCCAGTTGTAGAAGTAACCTTGTCTGTCAAAATGACTTTATATTTTACCATCATACAATTTGTACGTCTATTACGTCTACCTCTGGCCTTTTTTTACTGACCGCCCGCGGCGTCGAGAGAAAAAAAGGAAGAGGGTTATTACTTATTATACGTACGAAGTACGTTTCAGTTTACGGAAAGTTGCTAAAATTAGCAGTCATTCGTTAAGATTGCTACTCGATTCACTCACATCTCGAAACGCTGCTATATTACATGACGTTGGGAGTGAGGGAATAGTATACGCTGTCGCTTTGTATCCCTATCTATCTTAGGAGTGATTTCGCGTAGTATAATCAATCTGGACAGAGAGATAGAGACAGATTAAACCTATATGCGTGAATAAAATACGTCATAAAAGGTTCGACAGAGGTGAATCATGGAACACCGCTACGCGTTGATAGTTGGTATAGACAATTACAATGATACGGCCCATTTTATTCCTTTGCCATTTGCCCAGGCGGACGCCCGCGCACTCTATGAATTGCTGGTTGATCCCGAACGAGGGGGATGGAATCCGGAGGACGTGATCTTTCTCTCGGGTGATGTTGCGACACGCGATGAGATTGAAAGCCAGCTGCGCGAGCTCTGCCTGGTTCGCGCACGGCCCGGTGACCTGGTACTATTTTATTTTGCCGGCAATGCTTTCCTGGATCCGGCAACACGGGACGGCTATTTAGCACTGAGGACTACCCGGATTGACCGGCCGGTTACGGGCCTGCACGTTCCTACATTTGTCGATCACTACCTCTATGATTCGAAGGCTAACAATATTCTGACGATCCTGGATATTGCGCACGCGGGACCAAACTGGCGACAACAGAAAAATCAAGATGACATAGGATTGCTTTTTGGGCAGTCCCTGCTCGATCTGCCGCGAACGCATGGACGGGTCATCATTACTTCGCGGCGCACAGGCGAAGTCTCACAGGAAGAGATGGCGCGCGGACATGGCGTCTTCATGGCCCACCTGCTCGATGCCCTGGAAGGCGAGGCAGCCAATCCACGCACAGGGCGCATTACGCTCGGCACCCTGTATGACTACCTCGACGAAAAAATGGATTGGGATACAATTCAGTATCCAGGAAAATACGGTTTTGAGCGCGGTTCCATGGTTTTGATCGAATGGGCGGAATGGAAAACGGCGTCTGCTCCACTGCCGGTGGGAAAAGGCCAACGCGTGATCGGGGTTGAAGTAACGCCGCTACATATCCTGGTGGGACACCAGGGACACGTTGATGACGTGGTCTTTTCGCCAGATGGTACGAACATCGCCTCGTGCGGTGAAGATATGACGGTGCGCATATGGTCTACCGATTCCGGAGCATTGCTGGCCACGCTCTATGGACACGAAGGCGCGGTGATGGGCGTGGATATATCTCCCGATGGGAACTACATAGCTTCCTGTTCCGAAGACAAGACGGTACGCATATGGGATATCAGGACGCAACAGGCCACGAGAATACTCGAAGGGCACAGCAGCGCGGTCTGGACGGTAGCTTATTCTCTCGATAACCGTATGCTGGCCTCCTGCTCCAACGACGAGACGGTGCGCATATGGAATCCTTCGACAGGGGAGACGCTGCTGGCGCTGCAGGGTCATCACAACGTAGTTGTGGGCGTCGATTTTTCCTATGATAGTCACCTGCTGGCCTCGTGCTCATTCGATAAAAGCATCTGTTTGTGGGATGTGAGGGATGGGATCCTGCAACGCAAATTGCGCTACAGCGATATCGTCTACGGGGTTGCGTGGTCGCCCGACGGGACACTGTTGGCCTCCTGTTCAGCCGATGGCACAATTTGTCTCTGGGACACAAGCAATGGGCAGATTGTGCATACGTTGACGGGACATGATGGCGCGGTCTGGACGGTTGATTTTTCCGCTGACGGACGGCTGCTGGTATCGGGGTCAGAGGATGGTTCGCTGCGCCTGTGGGATGTCCACCAGGGGCGTGAGCTGCAGACCATTAATCATCGCATAGAGGTCTATGGCGTGGTATTTGGCGCAAATGGGCTGCTCGCCAACAGTGCGGAAGACGGCGCGGTGCGTGTCTGGCGCACGGAGGTGGTGGAGGGGTAATTCTGACATCTGGGAGAAAGTAATAAGCGACAGATTATTTTGCCTGTTTTTCCAACGCTGGAACGGGTTTGGCAAAGGGCCCGACTTG
>Ga0209239_1001012_pt1 | contig 16503 bp, 15 predicted proteins | sample GraSoi013_2_20cm_FD_185824 | JGI IMG/M metagenome (GOLD analysis project Ga0209239, IMG submission 185824) | Grasslands soil microbial communities from the Angelo Coastal Reserve, California, USA - Sample 10_02_2013_2_20cm (SPAdes) (version 2) | ecosystem: Environmental > Terrestrial > Soil >...
AAAATGATGTTCATCGCCAAGGCGCGTTTCGGGCGCACCACGGAAGAGAACATTCTTGAAAAGCGTGATCGTGATCGGCGGCGGGCTGGCGGGGCTGGCGGCCGGCGTCGCGCTGGCTGAATCCGGCTGGCGCGTACGGCTGTTTGAACAGCGTCCCTTCCTCGGCGGCCGGGCGACCTCCTACGTGTTGCCCGACGGCGAGCACGTGGACAATTGCCAGCATGTGACCCTTGGTTGCTGCACCAATCTTGAGGATTTCTACCGCCGCATCGGCGCCGCCGGCAAAATCAAGTTTTTCGACCGGCTTCTCTTTCTCGACCCGCAGGGCCGCCGGGGAAAGATGCAAGCCGGGTTCTTGCCCGCGCCATTTCATCTGACCGGTTCGTTTGCCGCCTTTGCGCCCCTTTCGCTTCTCGACAAGCTTTCCATCGCGCGCGCCATGCTCGACATCTTGCAGACCCAGGGGAATCCCGCCGATCTCCAGGAAAAGGGCGGCATCTCCATGCTCGAATGGCTCCGTCGCCGCGGCCAGACGAAGCGTGCCATCGAGCGTTTCTGGCGAGTGGTCCTTGTGAGCGCTCTTGACGAAGAATTGGATCGCACCGACGCCCGCTTCGGCGTTGATGTTTTCTGGAAGGTTTTTCTTTCGAACAGCACTGGCTACCGCATGGGAGTGCCCGCCGTGCCGCTCGCCAATCTGTACGACGGCTGCAAATCCGAAATCGAGCGCCGGGGCGGGGAAGTGGTTCTCCGCGCTCCGGTACGCGGCCTGAAAATGGAAAGTGGCGAACTCGCCGGAATTCGCCTCGACGAAGGGCGAGAGGAGACGGCCGATGCTTACGTGTTCGCCGTGCCTCACGCTGTGCTGGCGGAGCTGTTACCACAAAGCATGAAGCAAAGCGATCCGGCGCTCTCCAATCTGGAGAAGATTAAAGTCGCGCCCATCACTGGAGTGCATTTCTGGTTTGACCGTCCGGTGATGAAAGAGCCGTTCGTGACGCTCCTGGACACCACCACGCAGTGGATCTTCAATAAGACCGCTCTCTACGGAGATTCGAACGGACAGGCCAATACCGCTCTGACCGGACAGTACCTCCAGTTGGTCATCAGCGCTTCTTACGATTTGCTGCAGAAGCCGCGCCAGGAAATCATCGACCTCTGTTTAGAGGAAGTCCGGAAAGCTCTGCCCGCGGCACGCAACGCCGAATTAGTGAAAGCCACGGTGATCAAGGAGGCCGCCGCCACCTTTTCGCCCGAGCCCGGCGTCGATCGCTGGCGCCCCAAGCAGCAAACTTCGATCCCGCGCTTGTTTTTGGCCGGTGATTGGACGGACACTGGCTGGCCCGCCACTATGGAAGGCGCTGTGCGCAGCGGCTACCTTGCCGCTGAAGCCCTGCTCGGCTCCGACGGATCGCCGCTAAAATTCCTCCAGCCCGATCTTCCACCCGATGGTTTCATCGCCATGTGGCTGGGCAGGTCAGGCACCGCGACAAATAGCTGATGCAAACTCACCGCTCAACCGCCTCGAACCAGCCAAGCCGCCGCTCGTTGCTCGTTAATTCCTCGCCGACAGCGCCCAGCTCTTTGTATTCTTGCTTTCTGGTTGCCATGAACTTTTCATACGCGTTTCGCGAATCCCAGAAATCGAGCGTGAGGTAAATCGCAGGACGAAAGGGATCACGCAAGAGTCGCATCTCGCGGTAGTTCGCGTCGCTCCGGAAGAGCTGGACCCAGCCGCCGGACGGGCCATAGGCTTCCTCGAACCTTTTTTCACAGCCAGGCTTGACTTCGTACTCCCAGAGCGCTACAAACATAGAGGTCCCATCTCCTGCTCGCTGGACGTTCGCAATTCTGCAAGCAATCTCTAGGGAATGAGTGCGCCGTCCTGCCGAGTGTAACAATCCGATTGGATACAAGCCAAGTTGGCAAGCGCGACAGCGCAAAAGTATGAGTTGTAGTCGTTGCAGTCCGTCGAGACTGGCGGACGGAGGCGTTTGTGGATCGGAAATACGGTCACCGCGGTTACCGCGACGCGGAAAAGCAAGAGAAGAAGGATAAGTCGCACGACCGGAAGCCACCTGCTGGCGGGCCGCGCGGCGCAGATCAATTCGGGCCTCGCACGCCGCGAATGGTCGGCACGGTCACACGCGCGCGCTGTTCCAATTGCGGCGCCGTCCTTACTCCGGGCTTCGATCCCAACGGCACATGCCCCAAGTGCCAGGCCGAATTACACTGCTGCAAGCAGTGCCGCTTTTTCGATTCCGGCGCGCAGTTCGAATGCACACAGCCGATCCCGGAGCGCATCTCTCCCAAAGACGCGAAGAATACGTGCAAGTTCTACGAATTCCGCACGACCATCGAAAAAGATACCGCGCCAACGTCCTATACTCAGCCTTCGGCGTCCGGTTCCGCTCCCTCTGCGCCTCCGCGCCACGCGGACGCCCGCCAGGCCTTCGAGAATCTGTTCAAGAAGTAGCTGCGGCATGAAATCCTCGCGGCGGTCCTTTCTCGAAACTGGTCTCGCCCTCCCCGCGATCCTCGAGGCTTCTCCATCTTTCGCAGCCACCTCGCAAACCTCAGAAGCCACTTCGAAAGATTCCTCCTTCGATCCTTGGGTGGAGATTCACCGCGAAAACTTGCGCCATAACCTCCAGGGAATCTCCCGCCGTGTGGCTTCTCGTCCCATCCTTGCCGTCGTCAAAAATAACGGCTACGGCATGGGCGTGACCAATGTCGCCCAGATCCTCGAGCCTCAGCCGGAAATCTTCGGCTTCGCCGTCGTGAAGCTGCACGAAGCTATCTCTCTGCGCGACGCCGGCGTTCGCAAGCCGATTCTCATTCTCGGCCCATTCGACGATCGCAATCTCGAAGACGCCGTCGCCCGCGGCATCACGCCCATGGTCTATACCTTTCTGGGCCCCGCGCTGGATAAGATCGCCGCCAAAATGCAAAAGCCCATCCCATTGCACATCTGCATTGACACCGGCATCGGCCGCGTCGGCGTGCCCTATCAAGACGCTGCACCGCTCATTGGCGATCTCGGCAGCCGCAAGTCCGTCCAAATCCAGGGAACGATGATGACTTTTACCGAGGATCTCGATTTCGACAAAGAGCAGCTTCACCGCTTCCACGAAACTTGCGCTTCTCTCGAAAAAGAAGGCATCACTCTTGGAAGAAAGCACGCTGCTTCCAGCTTCAGTCTTTTCCAGCATCCCGAGGCATTCCTCGATATGGTGCGCCCGGGCATGGCCATTTACGGCATTTACTCCGAAAACGAATTTCGGCACACATCAATTATGGATCTTCGCCCCGCGATTAGCCTGAAGGCCCGCGTCATCTACGTGAAGAAGCTACGCAAAGGCGACAGCGCGGGCTACAACCGCGCTTACCTTGCCAAGGACGACGTATGGGTGGCCACGCTGCCTGTTGGCCACGCCGACGGCTGGCCCCGCAACGCCGCGCTCACTCGCGAAAGGGGCGCGAAGGTCCGCATCAACGGAGATCTTTATCCCGTCATTGCCTCCGTTTCCGCCAGCCATTGCATTGTCGAAGTGGGAAGCGAAGAGCGCGTCAGGATCGGCGACGTCGCCACTTTCTTTGACTGGCAGCCGGGCTCCCGCCCCGAGGATGTTTCCGAATCCTGCGGTGCTTCCGTCTACGACCTCACCATGCACCTCAACCCGTTGTTGCCCCGCCGCGTCATTTAGCGTAGCGCTGAAGCGAGTCCGCTGTATTCGGCGGGATCTGTTTCGTTCTTCCGTGACTGTCTCTTGTTTCTGGCTAACCCTGAACGCCGCAAGGTCTCTTTTCATCAATGTAAGAATTCCTTACCTGAACCGCAGGCCAGTTTTTCGCGAGACACACCTGTACGCCGGGGAAGGTGCCCTGACGTCTGTTTCGCGCTATGTTTGAACTTGCTGGCGCGGGCCGTTCGAAAGAGCACTTTTCCTGGGTCAGACGTAGCCTGGTATAGAGAGAGAGACCGTCATGGACGGGAAAGCGAAAAGTACGAAAATAGCAATCCGCGTCTTTTTGACCATGGCCCTGTTCCTGACGACTGTTGATCTTCCGGCGCAAGAGACACGAAAGGTGATTTCAAATCCCGCGCCCAGCTATCCAGAAACAGCCAGGAGATTCCGCGTTACCGGAGTCGTAAAGGTCCAAGTCGTGATCGCCCCCGACGGCCAGATCAAAATCACCAAAATCATCGGTGGCCATCCGTTGCTTGTGAATGCGGTCGAAGAAACGCTCAAGAGCTGGAAGTACGCACCCGCTGGTGCCGAAACAACGGCTACCTTGGAATTTAGGTTCAATCCGTAATCGATGCCCGCGTCTAACCCAGGAATTTCTCCAACGGTTCCCAATAATTAATCTTCCAGCCCTCCGCAAGGTGTTCCGCATCGCCCTTGGGAAATCCAGCATGGTCAACACTATCTTTGTTCCCGTGCCTTGTTCTACCAGCTGAAATCTCGCAATCGAGTAATCTCCCGGATCCCAGCCACCCGCTCGCCACGCTTGGACGATTCGCTCGTTCGGCACAAGTTCCAGCTGCCTTCCCGTGACGTAGCCGCCGAAAAGTGAGAACGCCCCGCCCGCTTCACGGCTGATCTCTGCGGACTTGGCTCCCGGCGCCATCCCGGACTTCATTGCTGCGCTAAGCTGCACGACCTTCTCGAATTGTTTCGCATCCGTAAGCGCTTCGTAGACGCGCTTCCGGCTCGCTTTGAAAACCCGTTCCTGGTGAATCGCTTCCGCCGAATGCGAAATCTCTTCCTCGACCCGTGCCCATGCCTCGCTTGGTCTCAGATTCACGCCGCCAAATGCCACGGCCATCCCTGTAATCCATTGCCGTCTTGTCGGCGTGTTCGTAGGTGCACTCGAATTCTTTCTTTCGCTCATTCTTGTCCTCCGTCTTTCGTCGCGCGAACGCAACGCATCAGAGCACCCCGCCAAAATATGTTCAAGATAATCTTTTCCTGGCTACGGCGCCTTCCTCCGAGGCATACTTCAGCGCCACTCAGAAGGAGAACTCCTATGCCGTATCCCGCTGGTCATCGTCCGGTAGTTAAGAAGGCCATTGTCGAAAGTGCGCGCAAGCTACTCAATCGCCATGGTTTTGAAAGTGTTTCCATCCAGCAAATCATGGCGGGCGCGGGCCTCACCCACGGCGGCTTCTACAGCTATTTCCACAGCAAGAGCGATCTCTACGCCGAGGTACTGAACTGTTTCTTCACCGACCCGAATTGGAAAAGTTGCTGGGAAGGCGTGAAAGTGGATCTGTCTTCCGCCAACGTCGGCCCGCAAGTTGTCCGCGCTTATCTTTCACGCCAGCATTTTGAAAACGTCGAGGATTCTTGCCCCATGGTGGCTTTGCCCACGGACGTGGCGCGCAGCGGCAAATCCGCCAGGGGCGCCTTCGAGACCGTTTTTCGCTCCATGGTCAGCGTTCTGGAACGCAGCTTGGCCCCGAACGGCCGCGCTCGACACGCCACTGCACAGGGCATCGCTTCCATATGCATCGGCGGCATGATCGTTGCCCGCGCACTGGTCGATCCCGCCCTGGCCAGCGAACTTCGTGATGCCTGTATGTCGGTTGCGCTCGATCTCGGCGGCTGGTCGAAATCAGCCAAGTCGAAAAATGGAAAATCCAAGGCGGCTGCAGCGTCGCCGCGGTGACGATGAGCAGTTTGCCGTCGATTAAGGCTGAGAGTCGAGTCGACTTAGTGCTGATACGCCCCCAGGTCCCAGCAGCCTCCTGCACCGGGGCGCGCGTTTCCGTTGAAGTCTCTATAGATGTAGTAAGCGTTGCTGGGATTGTGCATGTCTGCGGCGATTTGTGCAGGCACTCCGGGTAGCGTGGTGGGATCAACGCCCTGGCAGTACACAGGACTCACCGGCTGAAGCGTAAGCCCGTTCGCCAGCAAAAAAGGCGGCGCTGCGGGCGCGTACTGTCCAGCGGCCGTGGAATCAAAGTAAGGCGCGGCGGCGAATCTGGGATCTGCCTTGATGAACTGCGGATTATTGGCGCAAAAATCGCTGCCGGTGGAATCGGCCAAGCAGGGCCCTCCCCAGGAAAGATTCTGGAAGTACTGGATATTCGTGGTCGCGTTTCGCTGGTCGTAAGGTGGATTCGACGTTTGCCAGGAAACACTGATGTTATCCGCAAAATATCCGTTATTGGCTGAATTTGCGCTTAGTGAACCCGTGTTCGCCTGGTTGGCATTCACGTTATCCAGATTGTTGATGTAGCAGGTGTTGTTTGTCATCATCCAGAAGAAACTTACCTCGAATGCCTCCGCGCACCTGCCCCCGTTGCCGTAAGCCACGTTATTGCTTATCAGCGCAGCCGGTTCATAAGGAGCCGGCGTCCCGGCGCATGCCGATGGCGTTGCATCGATGTCCAGGATAAACCCGTTGCCGTCGCTGTGGTTCGGGGAATTGTCGTATTGACCCACGACAATGTTATTGGAAATAACGTTATGCAGTCCGTCGTTGCAATCAAACGCTTTGATTTGGTTATACGAAATCCCGCTGGTCCAGCTGGCGGTCGTCCCGGAATACCCGCCGTGATACACAACGTTGTGATCGCTGATCAGGTAATCGCACTGAACCGCGCCGACGCCCGCACCCTGAACGTTGTAAACCGTGTTGCCGATAAACCGCAGGTGATGCGAGTTGTTACAACTGAAAGCATGCCCCGCAAGTCCCTGGCCATAGAAGGTGAATCCCCGGAACTCCAGGTACGCGTTTCCACTGGAGGGTATGGCATTGATCATAGTGCAGTCGGCGGTCCCGGCTGGCGGGCAAGACAGATTCGTCGGAGTCCAGACAACATTCACGGGTCCATCGCCATAAGCCTGGTACACGATCCATGCCGACGGCGTGCCGCTTCGCGGAGGATAAAATGTCCCCGTTTCCGGGTAAGTTCCTCCCATAAAGCAGATTCGATGACCAGGCAGCGCCGCCTGAGTAGCGCCATAAACCCCCATGGGAGTCTGGGGAGTTTTTCCATCATTACCGTCATTCCCGTTCGAGCCGGCAAACCATACTGTTGGTGAGTTCGCCACGCAATTCGTAGCATCAATCGCGGCAAAGGGCATCAACAATCGAACGGTGCCATAAGAAGAGCCAAGGAAGGGGCCCGTAAGCATGTTTCCGAGAGCGGCCAGGCACGAAAGAAGCCTGATTAGTTTCATGAATCGATCCTCCAGAGGCGATCCTTGTTGAACACGTGGATTACACGCAAGCTCTTGCGGGTGGCCAGGTCCTTGGCGGTTTTCACAACACCTTGGTGGGGATCAGCGTCGCAGGCTAGGTTTGAGGACCGCCCCGGGACTCCAAGGACCACTTAACAGTGATGTTTGTATACAACAAGAGGGGAACACTCAATCGGGTGAATCTTGCAATCCGGTATGAGGGAATCTGTGGCGCATTGGAAACAGAGGCGGAATGCACGAAAGCCGGATTGCGCTGCCGACTAGCCCTTTGCGTGTTTTCTTATCGCCCCGGCGCCAAATATCTTGACAGCCGTGATCTCAGTGCTGATAAGCACCTAAATCCCAGCAGCTTCCCATACACGCACGCGCGTTTCCGTTGAGGTCTCTATAAATGAAATAGACGTTGGAGGGATTTTTCATATCCGCGGCTATTTGTCCGGGCACTCCCGGAAGCGTGGTGGGATCAACTCCCCGGCAACGAGCGGGGCTACCGGGCTGAAGTGTCAGTCCGTTTCTCAGCAAGAAAGGCGGCTCCGCAGCGGCGTACTGTCCAGAGGCGGAGGGATCAAAATAAGGCGGTGCGACAGTCGTCGGGTCTGCTTTGATGAACTGCGGGCTCTTCGCGCAAAAGTCGGCTCCGGAAGGATCAGCAAAGCACGGCGCTCCCCAGGCCAGGTTCGCGAAGTATTGAATGTTCGCGTTTGCGTTTCGCTGGTCGTAAGGTGGATTCGACGCTTGCCAGGAAACACTGATGTTGTTCGCGAAATATCCATTGCTTGCCGTGTTGGAATCCAGGGAAGCTGCGTTGGCCTGGTTGGCATTCACATTGTCCAAATTATTTTTGAAGCAGGTGTTGTTCGCCATCATCCAGAAGAAACTTATCTGAAGTGCCTCGGCGCATCTTCCGCCGTTCCCGTAGGCCACGTTATTAATCACCAGCGCTGCCGGTTCGTACGGGGCGGAAGTTCCAGAGCACGCTGACGGTGTCGCATCGATGTCCAGGATGAACGCGTTGCCGTCGCTGTGGTTCGGGGAATTGTCGTATTGACCCACCACAATGTTATTGGAAATGACGTTGTGCAGTCCGTCGTTGCAGTCAAACGCTTTGATTTGGTTGTAGGAAATCCCGCTAGTCCAGCTGGCCAGCGTTCCGGAGTATCCGCTGTGATAGACAATGTTGTGATCGCTGGTCACGTAGTCGCACTGAACCGCGCCGATCCCCGATCCCTGAACGTCGAATACCGTGTTGCCGATGAATCGCAAGTGATGTGAATTGTTGCAGCTGAACGCGTTCCCCGCTTGGCCGCGTCCGTCGAAGTTCAATCCACGGAACTCCAGGTACGAGTTCCCGTGCAAAGCGTTCACGTTGATCATCGTGCAGTCGTCAGTTCCTGCCGGCGGGCAATGCAGGCCACTGGCGGCCCAAACGATGTTAGCCGGGCCGTCGCCATAGGCCTGATAAACGATCCACGCCAACGGCGTCCCGCCTCGCGGAGGATAAAAAGTCTGTACCTGCGCATAAGTTCCTCCCATCACACAGACTTCGTCTCCAGGCTGAGCCGCTTCTGCCGCGCCACGGAAAGTCATGGGAGTGTTGTGGTTGTGCGGGTTGGCGCTTCCATCGTTCCCCGTGGGCGAAGCGAACCACACCGCCGGTGAATTGTCCACGCACGTTGGAGCAACGGCATCGGACCGCTTCGAGGAGTGGTTTGCGCTTTGAGAAGCATTAGAAAAAGGCCCGGTAAGCCACGTCGACACCGCAAGCATGCACATGGCCCATTTGACCCATTTGAGATGATGATCCGTCATTCGATTCTCCTGTTGCGATCCTCTTGATGAGATCGCCGGTAGTCACACAGACCGCGTCCCTGCGCTTGAGGACAATCACACCCGCAGCCGAGTTCACACCACCTAGCTGGGACCAATGTCGCGGGCTGGTATCGAAGAACTACGCCAAGGGATTCAAAGGGCCAATAGGCAGGGTAATTTGTAGCCGAGAGCGCATGAATTCTCAATCAGGTGAACGCTGCAATGCGCCTCGGGGAAATTTCCGGCGGGTAGGGCCGACACGCACTTGCAAATCCCGTCCCAATACGCCACTCTCCCCTTGCCCTCCGCCAATTCTGCGAAGCCGTTTCGGAAAGCGACGGTAACACAATGCATCTTCGACTGTTGGTAGGGCTGGCTGCCTTTCTGATTTCGAGCCCGCCGGCCTCCGCCCAATTGGAACAGATCGGCAAAAAGCTCGGTCTCGGCTCAAAGGCTCAACTCGGCGACACCAAAATCGCCTCCGGGCTCAAGGAAGCCCTCAAAGTCGGCGCCGAAAACGCCGTCAAGCTAACCGGAAAAACCGATGGTTACTATCGCAACGAAGCCATCAAGATTCTTATGCCAAAGAATCTTCGCAGCATGGAGAAGGGCATCCGCGCCGTCGGCGGCGGGCAGAAGATTGATGAATTCGAGCTCAGCATGAATCGCGCAGCGGAAAGTGCTGCCCCGGAAGCGAGAAGAATCTTCGCGGATGCCATCTTGAAAGTGACCATCGAGGATGCCCGCAAAATATTAAACGGAGGAGATACCGCGGCCACCGATTACTTCAAATCAAAGACCACTGGTGAGCTGACCATAGCATTTCGTCCTATCGTCGAACGGTCCATGGATAAATTTACCGTCGCGCAACAATGGAACGCCCTGGTCGGTCAATTTCGATCCATCCCCTTTGCAAGAAGCCCTTCCCTCGATATCAACCAGTATGTGGTTGGCAAGGCCTTGGACGGCCTCTTTTTCATGCTCGGCCAAGAAGAAAAGAAGATCCGCACCGACCCCGCCGCCCGCGTCACCTCGCTCCTCAAAGAAGTCTTCACCCGCTAGCAGCGCCGCCCACATAGAATTGCACGGGCACATAGTGAGCTCTACCCCTTTGTTTTCTTCTCTTTGCAAAACCATTCGAACAAATGATGTCGTCACGCTAAATACTAGTACTACAATAGTATTTGACAACTCATATAATTCATGGTAGTATCCTTCGTGAGTTGTCGACCGCATCCCCGCCAAACCTCTCCCGGTTCATCCGTCTCCCGTCTTCCGTACACACTTCCAAGTTCCGTATCCTGTAAGCCCTTTGTTTGCCACTCTTACGAAAACTGCGGGCGTGTGCACCAACAATTTTCATTCTGGAACAAGCTCGCGCCGAGCAAGCCCAGAGGCCACTCACTACACTCCGCTTTACTCAAGTGCTTTCTTTTCACATTCTTGCGCACTCTTTTGCACTCTTCAAAAACTCAACTGCTTTGTTTTCAGTCGATTCCGCACTCTTGTCAACAAAACACCGGGGGTGGGGGAGGGGGAGACGAATTGCTAACGAAAGATAGATCTCTGTCCCGACATCTTCACTTCTTTTCGTCCTTACCTCCTCTTCCAATGGGAAACAGCATTGGCTCAGTGGGCGGGCTGTCGGCAATCTCTTCAAGTTGCGGGAAGTGCCGCCGCAGCGGCTCCGGCACTTTTACCTTCGATCCCTTCAGGATGCTGATGAGTTGCAGGGCGTTGACCACTGCCTTGCCTTGAAAATGGTTGTTGGTAATCACAAACGTCTCGCGAGCCTGCTCCGACATTTTGCGGATGCGCGTTGCCCATGACGCGAGCTCTTCCGCATTGTAGAGGTAGTTGTAGCGCTCATGTGCGGGGATGGCCTCGTCGTCGCTAAACCACGTGTCGTAGCGCCGCCCGTGAAGCCGCACGTACGCGACACCAGAAGTTGCTTTGGCGGACGGGCGAAGCGACCGTCCGATGATGGGCTGATCGATGTTGCAGAAACTCACACCGCCGCCGTGCAGCAATTCCAAAGTTTCAGGAGAATCCCACGTCCCATGCCGCACTTCGACGACCAGTGGGTAGTCGGCGAAGCGCTTGAGCAGCGACGAAAGATAGGCAACGGTCTCTTCCGTGCGATGAAACGAAAAAGGAAATTGCAGCAGGACCGCGCCGAGCTTATCCGCCGCGCGAAGCACATCGAAGCCCGCGCGAACCTCGCGTTCCTCCGCCGCAGCCGAGCCGGATGTTGCGGATCTTACGTCGTGCGTGAATCGCTGCCACAGCTTGGCCGTAAAGACAAAACGCGGATTCGCCCCTACTCGTTCGATCCATTGCGCCGCATGCTCTGGAGGCAGTGGCTGGTAAAACGAAGTATTAATCTCGATGGTGTCAAAGTATTCCGCGAGATAGGTCGCCTCGTGGAATCCTTTGGCGCGTCGAGCTGGATAGACATAGCCGGCCCAGTCGGGATAAGACCAGCCTGCGGGGCCGATGCGCACGGTATTCGTTGCGGGCGCAGGATGGCCCGCCCCGGAACTGGAAGAAGGATGGTCTTCGTTTGAGGGCGCCGCAGTTCGTGTTTTGCGTGTTGTCATGAAGTGGCGCAGGCGATTGGCTGTGAATGCAGAGTAGAAGGAACGATAGAGAAGTGTCAACGCGAGCAAGGTAGAAATTTTCCGGTTGCCGTTGCCCCAAGAGTTGCAGGCTGCTATGCTTTTCCCGGATGTGCTGCGAGAAGCCGATCCGTGCCCGCCTCCTCGTTCCCAGCTTTTTCTACAGGTGCATACATGAAACTCTCCTTCAATTACAAGCATGTACATTCGCACAAACCGGCCGAAGCCGAAGTAGAGCGTCACGTTGGTAAACTAGAAAAACTCCTGCAGAGTTATTCGCCGGACCTCATTCAATTGCACGGCGTATTTTCAAAGACGCCGCGCACGGACGAGAATTCCTGCACCCTGAATTTATCGCTCCCGAGCGGAACGCTGCATGCTACCGGGATCGGCGCGACTGTGCGGACCAGTTGCAAGAAGGCTTTCGGCGATCTCGAAGCGCAAGTCAAAAAACACCAGGCCAAGCTGCGCAAAGACTACGAATGGAGGCGCAAGCGCCCCCTCCCCAGCGCCGAGGCTCTCTCCTGAATTCTTGAGCGTGTCGCTCAAGCCGTCGCTGGCTGAAGCTCTTGCATCTCATTTCTCTCGCAAGCTGTTTCGATGGCCTGGGAACTCGACAACTCTTTCTGCGTCACTATTGTGGCGGACAATTTCTGTCGCCACGGTGCGTACCGTATGCCCTTCCATCGCCGCGCACAGCCTTTGTCGCAGCCAGCATCCACTGCGGCGATCGCGTTTCCATCATGCCTAAGTTTTCGTCGCGGTCATGCACCAGCCGCTGCTGCGGCCCTTGCCTTTTTGCGGGCTGCGAGCATGCTACAATGGGAATTTCGCGCCATAGGGGCGTAGCTCAGTGGTAGAGCAGCGGCCTTTTAAGCCATCTTGGTGCTCGCGTCAGCAAGCGCCTCAATCCGTCAAGAGGCGCAATTTCAATCATATCCGGGAATATCGCACCGCCCAGCCGCCTCACATCTCGCCATAAATCGCCAACCCCAGTGACACCAGAACTGACACCGGCATTGCCGGATACACAGGGCTAAGAAACACCAAAAGTGCCAGGTCGGTTCGATTCCGATAGGCCGCTCCATTAGATCAAGCACTTACAGACTCTGCTTCCTCAGCGTGGGAACACAAGAGAACAGAAGCTGTTCCACCCGTGGCCCGATCATCTCTCTGGAATGCCTTCCACTGCGGATTGAGTTTTTGGTAGGGACAAGTCGATAAAACCGTCATATCGCGCGCCAATTCAGCCGATTAGAGAACATGTAATACGTTTGAAACTCGTGTTGGACAAATCAGAATCGCACCTCGACCGGATGTCCTTCGAACACGATTGGCCGCGTGGTTTGATTGAGCCTTACGTCAATGTTCCGTCGCAATGGCGGCAGGAGACGCGAACCACTGGCAAGACGCAGGCTCAGCATTCGTCGGGAATCATTCCACGCCATTTGAATGCCTGTCCACTCGCCCTTGCGATAATCGAAGGACTTTCCGTCGTCTTCGTACAGTAGGAATGAGGCATCGTTTCCAGGGTAGATCAAAATGGCGAGCGGCTGGTCCACCTGCTCGCCTGTATATTGCTTTATGGGGCCGAGCGGCAGGATGGATCCAGCGCGCACATAGAGCGGCATGGTTTCGAGGTCAACCTCACGGGTGATTTCGCGCCCCCCCTCGATGCGCTCACCTGTCCAGAAATCGTACCAGAAGCCTCGAGGAAGATAGATTTGGCGAGAGGCTGCACCCTTCTCAACCACCGGCGCCACTAACACGTCTTTACCCCACAAGTACTCATCCTCGCGAGCGGTAGCCACTGGATCGTCGGAATAGTGAAGCCATAATGCACGCATGACGGGCATGCCAGTGGTGGTACATTCGCGCACCGCGCTGTAAAGATAGGGCAGCATCCGGTAACGAAGCTCCAAGTACTTGCGACAGATTGGTTCGACCTGCGCGTTGTGAAGTTGGGTGGAATCTGGAATGTCGGCTTCGCTGTAGTTACTTATCTCGACCGGGCCCGGATCGCCTGTGTTCCATCCCCAAGGAAGCCGGAGTTTCCATGCGCGGCCGTGGCAGCGGAAGAGCGTACAAAACGTTCCGAACTGGAACCAGCGCAAGTACAGCTCGGCACTAAATTCTTTTGTCGGCACGAATCCGCCGACGTCGGTTCCCCAGTAGGGAATGCCCGTCAGTGATGTATTCATCGCAATCGGAATGTGAACTTTCAATGTTTCCCAGGTAGAGTAAACATCTCCGGACCATAGAAACGAGCCGTACCGCTGCATGCCAGCATAGCCGTTGCGATGAAGCGCATATGGGCGCTCGTTCGGCCGGTCGATCTGTGGGCCTTCCCAATACATTCGATTCCGAACGAGGCGCGATGCGACGTCCAGCGGGTCGCCTTCATCAGGCCACCAACCGTCCACGCCCAGAGCGAAGTCCGTGCGGTGGGCATTCCAGTGACAGCTAGCCTCTTCTGCGTTGTACCGAGTGGGTTCGCATCGATCGTGAACTGTTCCGCGAAGTTTGTCCGTTAGGATCACTGCATGTAGCACGGCTCGGAAATTGTCCTCATGTAGTTCATGGAGCATTTCCTTGGGGTCGGGGAAAACACGAGAGTTCCACGCGAACGATCCATTCGCGGTGTTCCAACCGGACGGACAGAAACCGGTGCCCAGATAAATCAGCGCGTCGCAGGGCAACCTCCTCTCACGGAATGTCTTTGCCTCGGCGAGTATTTCCTCGCGGCTAGCGAGTGTGCGATGCGACTGCTGGTAGCCGAGAGTCCAGAGCGGTGGCATTTCGGCGTAACCGGTTAGACGCGCGTACTCGGCCATGATCATTCCGGGTTCGCGCGCTGCAACAAAAAAAATATCAAGAGGCAAAGCCGTGCCTCGTCCCGTCGGCTGAAACTTGCTTTCGGATGCTGTAAAGTCGAACGTGCCGAATGGCTGGTGAAAGAAAATCGCCCATCCGGCCGTGCTGATGATCCAAGGAACAGGAACGCGTGCGCCATGTGTGGCAAGCCGGTAACCGCCTTGGCCGCTGCGCATGCGATCAGTCGATCCGCGGCGGTCGAATTGCTGGCCACCCTCTCCTAGGCCAAGCAACGGTGAATTCCCGGTCGGGAAGCAGACAAGGCCGGTCTCCTTGTCCACCGTGAATTGCTGGATTCTTTCGCCCTTCGCGGTTTCAATGGTGAATATGAGAGGATCGGTTGATAGTCTTATGTCTAAATCGCCGGACTTGACGGTTTGGGGACCTTTTTCTTCTCGCACCTTGATAATTGGCATGCCCCAGGACGATCGTACGAGCGATCCATTGGTAGCGACGTCTGCTAGTTTGCCTTCGTTGATCGGGAGAACGGTCAACCGCACGGTGTGAGCGCTAACAGAAGCAACCTGGATCTCAACCTCCGCGCCGGCAACGCGTAGATTTGGCACCGCCGGCGATATCTTCCTCTTCAGTAGAAACGTCGCGCAGGCTGCGCCCATGCCTTGTAATATCTGGCGGCGACTATGTTGTTCGTTCATCGGCGTTATCTCCTGTTCCATTTCATGATGCGGCATGACCGTCAACATAGCTCGAGCGCCAATCTGGCTTTCTATGGTCCCGAATTCATCTTTCTCCTCCGGACTTATTCCGTGAAACACATTACTGAGTGTTCGGATCGGAACCACAAAACTTCCAGCTCGACTTGAATCCGGCGTGTTTAGTCAAGCTAGAGTTGATCATCTCCACCGGAATGCTGTTTTTCTTCAAGACCGCGTCGTGGGGGATGTCTTTACCAATCGCTTTTATCGCAACAGGAAGTGCTTGACGGGCTAGATAGCTGGTGGCGACAGAGAACCTCACCAGGACAGCAATTCGCCAAGCAGCCATTTCGATCTTTCTGAGTAGCGCAGGTGACTCCGTTGCCGGCTCCCATCTGATGAAATGATCATGCGTTTAGCGCCGAAGATTTTAGCACTGGAGTCCAAACTTGCATCGGAGTCGCTTGCCGATTTGCCCACGCGTAGTAGGGAATGAAGGTCAGCGGAACCCGCCGGGTCTTTACCGGCTCCCTCTTGTAGCGAGAGTAGAGAGCGTCACTCGAGCTTGTTTTGTCGTAAACCGCGCCCATGTGACGCAGCACATGCACCCCGCCGAGCAAATCGCTCCTGAGTTCGCTGTGGAACACCGCCCCCGCCTTCTGGTCCAAATCCACAGCCACATCGGCAAGCGCCACTCCATTCGGCTGGTCGAGTTCTTCCATACAGTAAACGAGAGGGCCGCGCTGGATGGCAACGCGCCCCGTGTCGTCGACGAGACGAGGATTTGCTTGGATCATTTGCGGGGTCATTTCCATTTGCAAACGAATCACGTCCGCCGGCGACCAATGGCGCTGAATCGGCAGATATTCACCGGGCTTCGCGCCCGTGAGCGCTTTCCCGTTCACGGAAACTTGGGTGCGCTCGGCCCACCCTGGAATGCGCAGATAGAAAGTGAAATGCGAAGGCTCCGCCGGCACCACAGCAATTTCCACGTTGCCGTCCCAAGGATAATTAGTCTTCTGAGTGACCTTGAGGGCCGTGCCATTTTCCAGGCGCCAATCGAGCTCAGAATTATCGTAGAGATGCAGATAAATTCCATCGCTGCTCGTGCTGTAGAAATAGCCCGGCAGCGAAGCGAAGGTGCGTTCAAGGTTTGGTGGGCAGCAGGTCGTGTCGTACCACGGGTTTCTAATCTTGTCCCCGTTGGAAGGATCGAATGCCAGTGGGTTTCGATAACAGTAGAGCGTACCGTCAAGCGACATCCCAGAATTGATACCGTTATACAGCGCCCTTTCGATGACATCGGTGAACTTCGCGTCTGCGGTAGCC
>Ga0209239_1001018_pt1 | contig 16447 bp, 15 predicted proteins | sample GraSoi013_2_20cm_FD_185824 | JGI IMG/M metagenome (GOLD analysis project Ga0209239, IMG submission 185824) | Grasslands soil microbial communities from the Angelo Coastal Reserve, California, USA - Sample 10_02_2013_2_20cm (SPAdes) (version 2) | ecosystem: Environmental > Terrestrial > Soil >...
TCCTGGCGAATCCGCCCCGCCGGAATCGAGGGATCGGCCTTGCGTAGGCGGAGCAGCATGCCAGCTTTCTCATTACCCGTCACCAGCCACAGGATACGACGCGCACGATTGATGGCCGAATAGGTCAAAGTCATTCGCCGCCTTCCTTGATATACCCCAGTCACAGCCACATCAACGTCGGTGACATTCAATACTGGATCCCCGGGTACCAAGGACGCGGTGTGTCCATCTGGTCCAAGACCCAAGTGGACCAGATCAAGTGTTAGCGGCGAGCCAGCGATCTCGCCCAGGGCCGAGGCATACTCCTTAGCCGCGCCTTCCAGATCGGGAGATTCCACAGGCATGGCATGGATCTGCTGCGGACGAATCGGCGAGGGATCCAGCAGATTTTCTCGAAGATGCGTGAGATTTCTATCCGGATGTCCTGCCGGGGCGACGCGTTCGTCCACTTGCGCTACATGAATGTGTTCCCACGGGGCTTCTTCCTTGGCCAGAGCACGCAACATGATCCAAGGCGTTCGACCGCCGCTGACCGCCATCACGAACTGACCGCGAGCAGCCGCGGCCGCACGGGCTTCCGCGGCAATGAATTTCGCGGTCGCTCGCGCGGTGGATTCGTCATCGGCAAACACTTCAATCTTCATACCGGCATCTCCGCCTTCGACATTCAAGCAGCCTGGCCAGCCATGGCTAACGTCTCGCGCGCGCAACAATCGGATTCTGCCAGCCTCCGGGCGGCGTCACTCGTTCACTATGTTGATGCTTACGCACATTTCAAAGCGGTACCACAAAACAGGCAGGATGTAACAACGAAGCGAGCAATTTGCTCAACCCGTTCCAAAAGATCTGCACGCCGATGCAAACCAGCAGGAAGGAGGAGAGTTTTAGAATTACATTCATCCCGGTCGGGCCGATCACGACTGCCAGCCGATCTGCGAAGCCGTAGCAAAGATAAATAGTTGCCGCTACGAAAGCGCAACCGATCACTGCGCCTGTAATCGCTAGCAGGTTTGCGCCCAGTTGGCGCGGTTCATTTGCGCCCAAGGTGATCGCAACCGAGATCGTGCCCGGCCCGACCGTCAAGGGCAGCGTCAGGGGATAAAAGGCTTCACTTAGAACATTGTCGCTGCTGATCGTACGCCCAACTGCGCCTCGATCATTGTCGTCTTTCTGCTTCAGCATCGCCCAGCCTGCCGCAATCACGATCAGCCCGCCACCCACTTGAACGACCGGAAGCGAAATTCCAAAAAATGAGAGCACGTGTGAGCCAATGGCGAAAGACGCAATCATCAGTATGAAACTGTTCACCGCGATGCGGCGAGCCAGCATTCTCCGGGTCTGTGGCGTGTAGTCTCTCGCGAGAGCGAGAAAGAACGGAGCCCCTCCGATCGGATCCACAATCGGAAACAGCGCGCTCACGACCAGGAGAACGCTCTTGGCAACTTCAATCACCAGGTCCACCTTCCGTACTAGTTTTTAGATCTGGGAGCGGGTGACACGTTCAGGGCCGCCTCGAGGAATACCTTCCTACCCACCCAGCGCATTGTTCACCATCTCCTGGGCTTCGCGCACGATCGCGTTCAGATGGGTCTGGCTCTTGAAGCTCTCGGCATAGATCTTGTAGATGTTCTCCGTGCCCGAGGGCCGTGCCGCGAACCAGCCGCTCTGGGCCGCGACTTTCAAGCCGCCGACGGGAGCATTATTGCCCGGAGCTCTGGTCAGCTTGGCGCTGATCGGCTCGCCCGCAAGGTCAGACTCCTTTACTGCGTCCGGTGAGAGTTTTTGCAACTTTGCTTTCTGCTCAGGTGTGGCAGGTGCATCAATGCGTGTGTAGTACGGGACTCCGAACTCCGCCGTCAGTTCGAGGTAGTGCTCCCCGGGATTCTTGTCGGTGCGGGCGGTAATCTCAGCCGCCAGCAGATCCATAATTGGTCCGTCTTTGTCGGTCGTCCACACCGTGCCGTCACGTCGAAGAAAGCTCGCTCCGGCGCTCTCTTCTCCGCCGAAGCAACACGAACCGTCGACGAGGCCCGGCACAAACCATTTGAAACCCACCGGCACTTCGCGTAGTTCGCGACCTAGCTTTTTGACCACCCTGTCAATCATGCTGCTGCTCACCAGAGTCTTTCCAACTGCGGCATCCTGACGCCACTGTGGACGATGCGTGAGCAGGTATCGGATTGCCACCGCCAAGTAATGATTCGGGTTCATCAGCCCCGCAACGGGTGTGACAATCCCATGCCGGTCGGAGTCTGGATCGTTGGCAAAAGCCACCTGATATTGATCTTTCAATCGGACGAGGCTGGCCATTGCATACGGACTGGAACAGTCCATGCGGATTTTTCCGTCATGATCAACCGTCATGAATGAAAACGTCGGGTCAATCGTCGGATTAACCACGACGATGTCCAGTCCGTAAATGGAATTGATCGGCTCCCAATACGGCCGCGCGGCTCCGCCCAGGGGATCCACGCCAAGTTTGAGGTTGGCGCCGCGAATTGCATCCATATCAACTACGTTCTGGAGATCGCGAACGTACGGTAGAACGAAGTCCTCCTGGTGCGTAGACGCGGCTTGGAGAGCCTTGACGAACGAAACTCGCTTGACCTTCACATTCCCCGCTCGCAGCAATTCGTTCGCCCGGTCCTGGACCCAGCGCGTCACGTCAGTATCAGCCGGCCCGCCGTTGGTCGGGTTGTACTTGAAGCCTCCATCCTCGGGCGGGTTGTGTGACGGCGTAATGACGATGCCGTCAGCAAGATGTTCCTTTCGACCGCGGTTGTAAACCAGAATGGCGCGCGAGATTACAGGCGTCGGAGTTACACCGTCGTTTTCCTGAATGATTGTGTCAACGTTGTTCGCAGCCAGCACTTCGAGTGCGGTGCGCTGTGCGGGCTCGGACAGCGCATGAGTATCTTTTCCCATGTAGAGCGGCCCGTCAGTTCCCTGCTCGCGACGGTAATCACAGATGGCTTGAGTAATAGCGAGGATGTGCGCTTCGGTGAATGTGCCGTGCAAGGGCGAGCCGCGGTGTCCGTTGGTACCGAAGCTGACGAGCTGGTTTGGATCACCCAAGTCTGGACGGCGCTCAAAATATTCCTTCTCCAGGCGAGCCACATCGATCAGCATCTCTTTCGGAGCTGGTTTTCCCGCGAGCGGCGAGATCGTCATTTCGTTAGCCTCGCCTGTCATTGATTTTGTTTCTAGCGTACTGGGCATGCTTCCACCTTCCAAATCTCGGCGGCGTATTCGCCAATAGTGCGATCGCTTGAAAACTTCCCTGAACTCGCTACGTTGAGGATGGCCTTGCGCGCCCATTCGCCAGGATTGGCGTATAACGCGCCGAGTCGTTCCTGCGCTTGGCAATAAGACGTGAGGTCCGCTAGGTGCATATAGTGATCGCCGTTGGTCAGGAGAGTATCCCGCAAGGGAGCGAATATTCCTGGCTCGGTACGGCTGAAGTAATCCGAGAAAATGAGGTCGAGAGCGGCCCGAGTCTCCGGCTCATTTTCATAATGCCAGTGCGGGTCATACCAGCCACGGCTATTCTCAACTTCTTCTACGGTGAGGCCGAACAGGAACATGTTCTCCTCCCCTGCCTCCTCCTCCATTTCGATGGTTGCGCCGTCGCGGGTTCCGACGGTTAAGGCTCCGTTCATCATGAACTTCATATTGCTCGTTCCGCTGGCTTCGTAGCCGGCAGTCGAGATCTGGTTGGACACATCGCTGGCTGGGATCAACCGTTCTGCCAGCGAGACGTTGTATTCAGGCAGAAAAACTATCTTGATTCGACCGCGAGCGGCAGGGTCCGCATCAATCGTATCCGCCAGGTTGTTGATGAACTTTATGATGAGCTTGGCCAAGCGGTATGCTGGCGCCGCTTTACCGGCGAAGAAGAATGTGCGGGGCACCATCTTCATGTCGGGATTTTTCCGTAGCCGGTTATAAACGATTACGATCCGCAGCGCGTTCAACAGTTGCCTTTTGTATTCGTGGATACGCTTGACCTGGCAATCGAAAATCGTGTCCGGATCCACGATCTGCCCCGAAGTCGCTTTGAGCCAATTGCCGAACTGCGCTTTGGCCTCCCGTTTTGACGCGAGGAACACTTCGCGAAAGTACTGGTCTTCGGAAAATGGCTTGAGTTCTTTCAACTGGCTCAAGTCGGTGATCCACATTTCGCCAATGACTTGCGTGATCGCACCTGACAGCGCGGGATTGGCTTCCAGCAGCCAGCGTCGCGGTGTCACTCCGTTAGTTTTGTTGCTGAAGCGTTCGGGAAACATTTCCGCTAGATCCTTGAGTGTCATCGTCCGCAGTAGCTTCGAGTGCACAGCGGCCACTCCGTTGGTGCTGTGTGTGCCGACGATGGCGAGGTTCGCCATCCGAATCTTACGCTCGCTGCCCTCCTCCACAAGACTCACGCGTTCGACGCGGCCCTCGTCTCCGGGGAAACGAACCCGAACTTCGTCCAGAAGCCGCCGGTTGATCTCATAAATAATCTCGAGATGACGGGGAAGAAGGATTTCAAACCACGCAGCAGGCCATTTCTCCAGAGCTTCAGGCAGCAACGTGTGATTTGTATAAGCAAGTGCCTTCTTCGTCAGATCCCAGGCTTGGTCCCATCCCAAATGCGCATCATCCAGCAAAATTCGCATTAACTCAGCCACAGCCATGGAGGGATGTGTGTCATTGAGTTGAATGGCGACCTTTTCAGGCAGCCTGTCCCAATCTGTGTTGTATCGCTGAAAGCGGCGTATCAGGTCTGCCAGTGAACACGCGACCAGGAAATACTCCTGCAGAAATCGCAGCCCTTGCCCGACGGTCGTGGAATCGTCAGGGTAGAGCACCCTGGTAAGCGATTCCGCTTGAAGTGTCTCACCCAGCGCACCCACAAAATCCCCCGTGCCGAATTGCTGAAAATCAAAATAATCCGGCGCAGCCGCGGCCCAGAGCCGGAGTGTGTTGATGGTTTTGCCTCCATAGCCAACCACAGGACGATCAAAGGGTATGCCGATCAGGCTCGACGGCCGGTGCGGAATAACATGAAAATTACCCGCTTTCAGCTCGAAGCTGACATTCAACTTGATTTCAACCTTCTCGTGGGGCCGGGCGATTTCCCAGGGATCGTTGTCGCGGAGCCAGTTGTCGGGGTTCTCCTTTTGCCATCCATTCACGATCGACTGTTTGAACATGCCGTACTCGTAGCGCAGACCATAGCCTGTGGCTGGAAGCTGCATCGTGGCCATCGAATCCAGGAAGCATGCTGCGAGCCGGCCCAAGCCACCATTGCCAAGACCCGCGTCTGGTTCCTGCTCGACCAGTTCAAGCCAGTCGATACTTTTTTCCTGGACCGCATGCTGTACAACAGGATCAAGCAAGAGGTTGGTAACATTGTTGGCCAACGAACGCCCGATGAGAAATTCCATGGAGAGGTAATAAATGCGCTTGGCATTCGTTCCTTCATATGTCTTCTTGGTCTGGACCCAGCGCTGCGCGAGGATGTCTCGCACGGAACGGGAGAACGCTTCAAAGCGTTCACGCGCACTGGCCACTTTCGGGTCGATCACTCGGTCAAAAAGCAGATGGCGTTCGTAAAACGCGTTTTCCGTTCCGACAAATGGAGTCGGGCCGCATCCATAGTGATGCAGAAGTTCTGAAGGACTGGCTGCGCTCGGCGTCATGGGAACGACTTTTGTGGACTTCGGACGCATTGTACTTTTTGTGCCCATTGGAGATCCTTCTGATTTGAGTTTCTGAAATCGCTAGCATCCACGTCCACAGCCGACAGCTCATCGCCGAACAACTGGCTCGACTCGACGACGTACAGACGTGACTTACAGACATCCGGCGGCTAGGTAATGCGAGTCTCTCCATCGGCGCCTCGCCGGTTCTTTGTAATTAAAGACGGAGGCGACGCCCGCGACAGCGCCTAGGTCGGAGCCCCAGCTAACGGGAGCCAGACTTGAAAGCGCGTGTCACCGGGTTTGGAAGTGACCTGAATATTTCCGCGGTGCTTCTTCACAATTCGTTGCGCAGTGTCCAGACCGAGTCCCGTACCCTCTCCAACTCCCTTGGTGGTGAAGAAAGGTTCGAAAATGTGGGGCTGCACCTCACGCGAAATTCCTGGACCGTTATCGCCGATCTCAACTACAACACAGGTATCTTCGCGATAAGTTCGGACTCGAAGCTCGCCTTTTCCGTGCATGGCATCAATCGCGTTATCAATGATGTTGGTCCAGACCTGATTGAGTTCGCTCCCAAATGAATTCACGAGAAAGGGAACGTTCTGGTAATCACGCTGCACCACCACTCCTTGTTTCAGTTTGTGATTCAAGATCGTAAGTGTAGTTTCCAGGCTCTTCACGATGTCCACATTTTGCACCGGCGCCTGGTCCATGTGAGTGTATTCCTTGATGGCAAGGACCAAGTCCGAGATCCGCGACGTGCTGCTCTCGATTTCATGCAAGAGAGTTGCGACCTCCACAGAAGCGGCGATCCTGACCAGAGCGGCTCGCGCAGTGTCTGCATCGAGGTTTGCGAACAGCGATTCCAGCACCTCCGGCTTGATATTTCTGCGCGCAAGGTCAGCTGCCAGCTGCCATAGATCGTTTTGCCCGTGACTGCGCAATAAGGAGTCAATCTGATCCTCCAGGTCGCTGATGGTCAGAGCATCGGCCGGAACGACATCTTTTTGTGTGAACGAAGCTTCCAGTTTTTCGATTTCTGACTTCTGCGCGGAAGTGAGATCACGCCTTCCCAACTCGACACTCGCGTTCTTGATTTTCTTTAGAATGTCGCGCAATTGGCTTGTGGCACGTTTCGCAGCGGAAGCTGGGTTGTTGAGTTCATGCGCGAGTCCCGCAGAAAGTTTCCCCAGAGAAGCCAGCCGGTCTCGCTGTTGTTCGATGCGAGTGGCTTCACGGATCCGGTCGGACATCAGACCTACCAGGCGCGTGGTCAACTCTGGCATCTTCTGCACGAGTTCGGAAAATAGCGAAACCGGGAATTTCAGAACTCGGCCGTCTGTGACCGCCCGACCGGTTACAGTGAACTGCTTCATTCTGGAGAAGGGCAGCACGCCAGTCACGTCGCCCGGCTTGCCTGGAAGCACAATAGTTTCGCCGCCGAATTCGCCGCGCCACTGAAATTGGCCTTCCAGAATCACAAACATCCAGTCCGCTGGATCGCCCTGACGGACATAGGTATCGCCTGCCTTGAGATGCACCTCTTGCGTCTGAGCAAGAAACCACGTGATCTGATCATCGGGCAGATCGGCGAATGCCGGGACGCGAATTAATTCCGATTTGTCGATCATTTATACCTTGCTCAGATACTGATGAATGAACTGCACCGCCACCGATCCTTCACCGACTCCGGAAGCTACACGCTTTATGGATCCATGTCGCACGTCGCCCACGGCAAAGATGCCCGGAACATTGGTCTCGAGCAAGAATGGATCCCGGTCGACGGCCCATCCCTTCGGGCGTTGCCCGTCACGTATAAGATCAGGGCCAGTCAACAGGAAACCGCGCTCGTCCCGTTCTACGATATCCGCCAGCCAATCCGTCCGCGGCAAGGCTCCAATAAAGATAAACATCGCATTCGCCGGCACACGCTCAACTTTATTGGTATCGGAACAAAGCACCGAAATCTCTTCCAGGTGGGTTTCGCCATGCACCTCGGCCACGCTGGCATGTGTCCAGAGCTGAATCTTTGGTGTCTCTTGAACCTGCTCGATCAAGTATTGCGACATGGTGCTGGAAAGCGACTCGCCGCGCACCAATATGACGACACGCTCTGCGTATCTGGCGAAGTTCATTGCTGCTTGACCCGCTGAGTTCGCGCCGCCCACGACATACACGATTTCGCCCTGGCAGGACAGGGCTTCAGTAGCGCCACCACCATAGTAAATGCCCGCGCCCTGCAACCTGTCTATGCCAGGAGCATCGAGTCGACGCCACTGTACCCCAGTCGCAATCATCAGAGCGTGACAAGAGATCTCGTTCCCATCCACCAGCTTGATGATTCGGTAAGATCCTTCTGTTCTGACGCCAACAGCTTCCTGCGGCGACAGGATTTCCACCCCGAAACGTTGGGCTTGTACGACGGCACGCCGGGCCAGATCGCCGCCACTGAGGCCGGTTGGAAATCCAAGATAGTTCTCAATGCGGGCGCTCATTCCAGCCTGGCCGCCGGGCGCTTCCCGCTCAACCATCACTGTATGCAAACCTTCCGAGGCGCCATAGACGGCAGCGGCCAGACCGGCCGGTCCTCCACCTACGATCGCCAAATCGTAGAAGCTAGTTTGGGCGCGCGTCCGCAACCCTACCTTCTGAGCGACGTCCGCGGGCACACTCTCAAGCAGCTTCGTCCCGTCGGGAAAGAGCACCACGGGGAGATTGGCAGCCTCCGGGCCCAGTGCCTCCACAAGGCGTTTAGTTTCCGGATCATTGGCGGAAAGCTCGACATCAATCCATTGATACGGGACGCGGTTGCGCGCCAAGAAGTCCCGTAACTCATACGACTTGGGCGACCAGCGGGTGCCGAGCACCCGGATCCCTTGGAATGTCGGATGGTAGGAAGCTTGCCAGTCATCGAGCAAATCATCCAGTTGCGGATACAAATGCTCTGCCGGAGGATCCCACGGTTTCAAAAAAAAGTAGTTAATGCCGGCCTGGTTGATGGCGCTGATGGCGGCGTTCGTATCCGCATACGCGGTGAGCAATGCCCGCTTCGCGCCGGGGAAGATTCCCATTGCCTCTCGCAGGAATTCCACTCCGTCCATGCGCGGCATGCGTTGGTCGGCGAGAAGCAAGGCCACGCTGTCGTTTCGCACCTTCAACTGCTTTAACAAGTCGAGTGCGCCCTCGGGAGAATCGCTTCCGATTACCCGGTATCCAGCCCCGTACTTCGAACGAAGATCGCGCTCAATCGCCCGCAAAACATCAGAATCGTCATCCACGCTTAGCAAAATTGGTTTAGCCATGCTCGATCTCGTTTTTGGGCAAAGAGATAATTACAGATTTCTGGAATGTCTGCATGACTTGATTAGATACAGAACTTTGCATTCGGTCGCGCAATTCCTGTTATTGGGAAGAAGGTCCATCCACGGGAGGAGAGGAACTAGGTTGCACTGTCGAGATGAAAAGGTTGGTTGTATGGCTCGACAGGATAGCCCTTCGCTTTCCAGGCCGCCAATCCACCTTTGAGGAATTTTACTCGCAAAAAGTGCATAGCTTGAGCTTGATGTAGGACGGCACGGCTCGTTTTGTCCCCGGGACAGGTGCAGTAAACCACCGAGTCCTTTTCTTGCGGGATGAGCGATGGATTCTTAAGCAGTTCCTGTGGCGGAATCCACTTTGCACCGGGGATGATCGCCGAGTGACCCAGCAGGTCGAGCGGCTGGCGGACGTCGAAGAGAAGTGTCCCCTGATCTGAGGTCAGCAACATATGAAGGGCTTCTGGCGAGATGCTGTGCAGTTCCAACTCTTGCCGGTCCCTTTTAAGTTTGATCCGAGTTACGACCAACACGCTTAACACCACCACGCCAACGGCAGTCAGGGTCAGAAACATCGCAGTCTCTCCTCGATACCCTAGTAGATTCACGAGGGCTCTCAGTGGATTCTTCGTGCGCTGAATCTACGAACTGGTGGCTTTGAACAATTTCGCAAGATTGTTGATATCGGCAGTGCCCGCGTCGCCGATCACGAAATAGCGAAGTCCACCTTGCCTCCACGTTGCTACGTTGAACGACAGCTCTTTTGTCACCGCAGAGCTCTCGTCCCATCTGCCTCGTAACACTCCTTCTTGGAACACGAACACAGAGATTTCGTGTTTCCGCACCGCGTAGATCAAATGTGCGCCGGGTGTTTGACCAAAGTAGGTCATGCGGCCCCCCAAGAGGGAAAACTCGGAGTTCTGAACTTCCGGCAAATCGAATGCGAATGGGATTTTTCCTTGAAACCAGGGTTTCACTGTGTGGCGATCGGAGGACACCACATCTACGCGCGATGAGCTAGCCAGCGCCGCGACATGTAGGTCTGCGATCTCGCTGTAAGCCTGCTCTGTGCGGGATCGCTGCACTCCCAAGTAGATTGAAAGCAAGCTGGCGACCGCGAGAATGGATAGTGCCGCCGCAAACACCCACATTCGACGGAAACTGTAGTGCGGTTTTGTTGCAATAGTGCCTTGCACCCGGCGCCGGAATTCAGCTGTAGGAGCAAACCGTTTTCCGGCTGCCTGAATACCGCGTTTCATCTGCACGCGCGCAAGCGCATCTGCCGCGCAGGAAGAGCAACTGTGCACATGAATGTCAAAGGCGCGCATCTCCTCCGACGGAAGCTCACCATCGAGGTAGGTGTCGAGTTTTGTCTTCCAAGACTCACAAGGCACGGTTCGTCCCCTTTGCGATTGCGGCTGATCCTTTTTGCGACTGTGGTTGCAGGCGATCGCGCAACGTTTTTCTCGCACGCGATAAACGCGACATCACGGTTCCTATAGGAATGGAAAGCGTTTCGGCAATCTCCTGATACGACATCTCCTCCACCTCACATAAAACGAGGATCTCCCGGAAATACACCGGCAGCTCATCGAGCGCGCTCTGCAGCAGGTCGCGGTTCGAGCGTTCAAGGAGAATCGTTTCTGGCGTGTCGTGCTCAATTGCCAGTTCAGGTCCGTCCTCCTCGGGCTCGAGCGGTACAGTCATTGTCACTTTCAATCCTGTGCGCGAGGTCAAGAACGTGTTGCGCAAGATGCGATACATCCACGCCCGGAAATTAGTCCCTAGCTGGAAAGACGAGAACCCCTTCAAAGCCTTGGTGTAGGTTTCCTGAACCAGGTCTTCGGCTTCTTCGCGATTCCGCGTCAGCCAGTGTGCAAAGTTGTACAACTGATCGAACAGCGGCATCGCTAGTGCTTCGAACGAGTCGGACTGAGGGCCCACTCCGGACATCCACACAAGATTAAACCAGCGTGCAGGACTTTTATTCCTTTAGATAACAATAATTCCGAGGGAATAAAGCACTGTCTGGCCGGTTATCCGTTGTGAGCGCTGGAACAGCGGGAGCCTCATTGAGGTTGCAGGACTTAGGACCCACAGTTCGAAAGTTGTTGGGGCACGTTGAACAAACCTAAGAACGGGTAGGACGATGGTAAATCCTTTCGATCTCAAGACAGTACTTCTGGCCAAGCACGCACAACATGTGGTGCTGATCCATTTTCCAATCGCGCTGTTCATTTCAGCAGTGGCCTTCGACTTCATAGCACACTGCACCAGGCGAAATGGCCTCGCGGACACCGCCTACTACAACCTGCTGGCGGCAGCGATTTCAACGGTCCCCGTGCTAGCCACGGGTATTCTCGCGTGGCAGTTCCAACTCGATGGCCAGAAGCTGAAGGGAATTCTCTTGCTGCACCTGGTACTTGCGTGCGTTTCAAGCCTGATGATCTGGTTGGTATGGTGGGTGCATTTCCACGCTCGAAGAGGGACAGGGTACTTGCCTAACTACCGTTTAGTCGTTGAATTGTTGGCAGTCTGTCTCGTCGCCTTGACGGGACACTTGGGCGGTTTTCTCAGCGGCGTAAACATGCCTGGCTAGACCTCAGCACGAATCGCGGCCAGGCCCCAGTTCCTTAGCAGCCGATCCCATCCCAATGGGCTGCCTCGACGTGTCTCCCTGCGACGCGTCATTCAAGGTTGGATCACGCCGGTTGTTCCTTCAACGTCAATCATCTAAACGGTGTTGAATCGGCTTTTCCCCCGCCACAGACAGTTCAGCCTGCTCTACCGAAAAAATTCCGCCGGCAGAATAAATCACTGGAATAAAAGTCATTCAAGCCCGTTATCACCCCAGAACGCAACAAACCACGGAGGATAAATGCCGGACAAAAAGCAAGATCTTATCGATCAGAAGTTGCAAGACCTGAATAACGACGGCGTCGATCGCCGCGGGTTCCTGAAGTGCATGGCATGGGCGGGTACTGGCTTGGTCTGGACCATGAGTGGCGGCATTCCGGTGTCTCGCGCATTCGCCAAAACCGCTGATCGAAGTGCCGGCAAAGGTGGGGACTTCAGCTTTGTGCAGATCAGCGATAGCCACATCGGCTTTAACAAGCCGGCCAATCCGGACGTCACCGCTACGCTGCAGACGGCGATCAACAAGATCAACGCCATGTCCCACAAACCGGATTTCATCATTCACACCGGTGATCTGAGTCAGCTCTCGAAGCCGGGCGAGTTCGACACGCTGGACCAGGTATTGAAAGGAGCATCCGCGAGACAGATCTACTTTGTGCCCGGTGAGCACGACATGCTCAGTGACAACGGGGAGCAATATCTCCAGCGCTATGGGAAAGGTACAAAGGGCACTGGCTGGTACAGCTTCGATCAGAAGGGCGTCCATTTCGTTGGTCTGGTGAATGTCGCCAATCTGAAAGCTGGAGGCATGGGATCGCTCGGTCACGAACAATTGGAGTGGCTTGAAGACGATCTCAAAGGCCGCTCTGCCAGCACTCCGATCGTGCTCTTTGCACACATTCCACTGTGGACCATCTATCCCGAGTGGGGTTGGGGAACCGACGACAGCGAACAAGCCTTGTCTTACGTCAAGCGTTTCGGTTCCGTGACGGTCTTGAACGGACATATTCATCAGATCATGCAGAAGATCGAAGGAAAGGTTTCCTTCCATACCGCGATGTCGACAGCTTTCCCTCAACCTGCTCCGGGAACAGCTCCCTCAGCCGGACCCATGAAGGTGCCAGCCGACCAGTTGCAGCAGGTGTTGGGTATTACCGATGTGAACTATGTGGTCAGTGGTCGCAGCCTGGCAATCGTCGATTCACCACTTGGGGCCTAGGGCGGGGTCGACGGCGGATCGGGCCCAAACAAGAAGGTCAAAATTAGAAAGGAACAGAACAATGAAGGGTAAAAACGTGTGGGTTGCAAGTTTCGCAGCGGTGGTAATGATTGCGATTGTCCTGCTGTTAGCGGGATCATCGAGTGTCACGGCGAACGATCAGTCATCAGCGGCAACCTCTGAGGTGAAAATCGACAATTTCAGTTTTGGGCCACAGACGCTCACGGTACCTGTAGGAGCGACAGTTACCTGGACCAACCGTGATGATATTCCCCACACATCGGTCAGCACAGACGGTGTGTTCAAATCCAAGGTGATGGATACCAACGAAACGTTTTCCTACACGTTTGCCAAGGCGGGAACATATCCCTACTACTGCTCGATTCATCCGAAGATGACCGGTCAGGTCGTGGTGAAGTAAGACTCAGAGTTGGGACTGAACGAAAATGGCGGCACACTCAACACAATTCGAAGTGAGGGCAGTGGCAAGCGATGACTTGGATCTTGTCCACGCCAGCAAGAGCGGCGATGTTGCCGCTTTCGAGCAACTAGTAAAGAAATACGATCGCAAACTTCTCCGAATCGCTCAAAGCGTTACGCATAACAGAGAAGATTCACAAGACGCTGTTCAGGAGGCCTTCTTGAAGGCCTACCAAAACTTGGCCGAATTCCGAGAGGATTCCCAATTCTCAACTTGGCTGATTCGCATCACTCTGAACCAGTCGCTGATGAAGCTGCGAAAGCAACGCGCAGCAAGAGTGGTGTCCCTGGACGAGGATTTTCAGGCAGATGGAGACATCCTTCCGATGGAGGTCACCGATTGGGCTCCCAACCCCGAACAGCTTTACCGGACGACTGAATTACGAAACATTCTAAGCAAGACGTTAAAAGAGCTGAGTCCGATCTTACAGACGGTCTTTGTACTACGGGATATTGAAGGGCTCTCGATAGATGAGACAGCAGAAGTTTTGAACTTGAGTCATGCTGCGGTGAAGGCGCGGCTATGGCGGGTTCGCTTGCAGCTTCGCGAACGCCTGAACAAGTATTTCAGTAAGCAAACGCAATCTGCGCGAGTAGAGCTAGTCGCAGGAAGAGACAGTGATGAAGACCTGAAGTTGCCAGGAGAAGTGTGTACTAGTGGCTCTTGCACGGCGAGAGCGGACGATTGATCAAGATATAGATTCTCTTCGGGATTAGGTCAACGAACAAAAGGATGATCGCGATGAATGGCTACCAAAGCACGCTATTGGGTCGAACAGAAGTTGCCGAACACACAATGGCGTTTCAGTTTGAAAAGCCAAAGGGATTTGTATTCAAGCCCGGTCAGTATATTGACCTGACTGTATCGGATTCCCAGCCTGGGCCGTCAAACGAACTGACCCACACCTTCTCCATCGCAAGCCCTCCGTTCGACGAAGAGATCCTGGTCACGACCCGCATGCGAAATACGGTGTTCAAGCAGGCCTTATCCACCCTGCCAATCGGTAGCGGAGCGAGGATCGAGGGACCAATGGGCTCTTTTAGCCTCCATAACAACACAGCCAGGCCAGCCGTGTTCCTCGCCGGCGGGATCGGGATCGCGCCATTCCTCAGCATGGTCTCTCACGCAACAGCGGAGAAGCTTCGCCATCCTATTGTTCTCTTCTACGCGAACCGCTACCTGGAGGATGCCGCGTTCATCGATGCGCTCTGGAAGTTAGAGCGTGCAAATCCAAGGTTCCGCTTTGTTCCGACCCTCACGCGCATGACCGACGATAGCGGAGCTTGGAAGGGGAAGACTGGACACATCAGGGCGGAAATGCTTTCCACACAAGTAGGAATCGTACGAGGTCCGATCTACTACATAGCTGGGCCGCCAACGATGGTCGCGGCGACGCGCCGAACGCTCAGTGAGGTAGGCGTAGATGAAGACGATATTCGGACCGAAGAGTTTGCCGGCTACTGAGAAGCAGGAATCTGTGGGTGGAGCGGATGATCAACAGTGTTTTATTTGTTTCCAATAAAGGGCTTTCTCGGCACCGGCGCAACCTTCGCGGCGGATCTCAACCTCGTCGTGCAACTCCTCATGGGAACAGCCTTGATTGCGGGGGCTTATCTCGCGAAACAAAAACACTACAAAGCTCACGGAATTTGCCAAACGACGGTGCTTCTCTTGAACCTGTTAATGATCGGACTTGTGATGTGGCCGTCGTTCCAGCAACAAATGAAGCCAGCCCTGTCCAAGGTTCTTCATAAGCGGTATTACGAAGTGGCCGCAATACACGCGGTTCTGGGGATAGCGGCTGAGCTTCTGGGACTCTATATCGTCATCGTGGCCGGGACAAACGTTCTTCCACAGTGGCTCCGCTTCAAACATTGGCAGTGGTGGATGCGCACGGAGCTCGCGCTTTGGGCGATTGTTCTGCTCAGTGGCGTGGGAACTTACTGCGTATGATATGTGGCGCCATTCCGGTAGTGATCGGATGAGAGCAATCTTTGACAAATATCGGAAAGGCTTTCCATGTCTGACGCGGCTGCTTTAGGGTTGGCACAACACACTCACTCCATGCTGGTTTGGTCGCTGGACTATTTGCAGCTTCACCATTTGTGTTCTATCAAGTGTGGTTGTTCATCGCTCCGGGATTGTATCGGGAGGAAAAACGTTATGTCCTGCCCTTCTTACTGAGTACGGTTGGTTTATTCATAGCTGGAGGATTTTTCGGTTACAAAATGGTCTACCCGGCGTCCCTGGACTTCTTAATTGGTTACGGTCAACGTTTTCAGCCGATGATCACGATTGGAGAATATACAAAGCTGTTTGTGACCATCATCCTCGGTCTCGGACTGATTTTCGAAATGCCAATTCTCGTGTTATTTCTCGCATTGATGCGGGTGATGACGGCTCGCTGGATGTGGCGAAATCTGCGATATTCCATACTCGTCATTTTTATTGTTGCAGCCGTCATCACACCCACCACCGATATCCTGAACATGTGTCTTTTCGCCGCTCCGATGATCGCGCTCTATGCCATCAGTATGGGAGTGGCGTGGCTAGTCAATTCCACGCGAGAGCGCGGAGCAGTCGCCGTCTAATCTGCGCTGCGCTTGCCGCTGTAAAGCTCCCACAGTGAGTTCCAAGGTCCAACCGATCGGCAGGAAAGAGTCCTGTCCCATCTGGCCGAATATTTCTTGAAATTGGGGGAATAACGGTCGAGTGGCGACGTTTCACATACAGCTGGAACAAATCATAGGCAGGAAGTGGAGATAAAGCGTCTCGTGCCAGTTTATCAACTCACGTCCAAACCTCGCCGCGATGTTGTCAGCGCGAGCTGTCAAAGAGTTGACAATCAAATGACATTCTGTCCGTATCTCGTCGTTCGGTGGTTGAGTCTAACGCACAGTACTGCTGGAACAAAATCATAAGCAAAGGAAGTGGAATGCAAACCATGAAAGACAAGAATTCTCCATCTGCGTTGGTGTCCGAGACAAACTCAACTGAAGCAAGTTACTCTTCGACGGAAGAAGCTGTTCAACGTCACTGGCAGGGTGTAGTCCAGAGACGTTCATTTCTTAAGGGTCTTGGGATTGCCGGCGCAACGCTGTCGGCGGGT
>Ga0209239_1001023_pt1 | contig 16424 bp, 17 predicted proteins | sample GraSoi013_2_20cm_FD_185824 | JGI IMG/M metagenome (GOLD analysis project Ga0209239, IMG submission 185824) | Grasslands soil microbial communities from the Angelo Coastal Reserve, California, USA - Sample 10_02_2013_2_20cm (SPAdes) (version 2) | ecosystem: Environmental > Terrestrial > Soil >...
CGGTCACCCTCAGGGCCGCGCCCAGTTCGCTGGTGAAAGTGCGCGCGAGCACCTCGCGCGCGCCGCCCGCGGCGAAGGGCACGACGATGCGGATAACCTTGCCGCCGAGTTGGGCTGAGGCGGGGCAGGCGAAGGCGACGCACAGGAAGGATATTGATACGCAGCTGGAGATCCGGCTCACGATGCCGGAACTCTAGCAAATTCGAGGTTACCGAGAGACGACGTAAGGCCTGACGGGCTGCAAAAAATCGGCTCGGGTTACGACAATGCAGTCATCGGCCGGAGCGCGCCGCCTCCAGTTCGCGGCGCGCTTGCTCCACGTCGTCCTCGAGCTTCTTCTGGCGCTCCCAGTAGGCGTCGGTGAGACGAGATCCAGGTTCAGCGCCTTTGCCGGATTCGGTCCCGGTACCCGTTCCGGTGCCTGTACCCGTACCCATACCTGTTCCGGTTCCGGTACCCGTACCTGTTCCGGTTCCGGTGCCCGTTCCGCTTCCCGTGCCAGCCGCTTTCCCTCGACGCGCGATGCCAAGGCGCTCGCCGGGAAGCGAGTCTCTACCCGCTTCGCGTGCCGCTTCCGCCTCGCGCAGCGCCTTCTCGGCCGCCCGCACCTTCTCCTCTTTCTCTTCGCGTTGGACCCTGGCGTTCCGAAATTCCTCCAGGAGCTGGACCTCGCGCGGACTCGTGCCGCCGAGGCCTGCCGTTGATGGGTCGGGCTGCTTCTCTATGACTTTCGCCGCACCGGAGGCGGGCTTGTCGCCGTAGACGACGCGGCCGTCCGGCAGGATGGACTTGTAGAGGACTTGCGCGGCGGCTACCGGTGGCCGTCCGAACATCGCGATCAGGCAGCAGCCATAGGCCGCGCTGCGCCACAGGGCCACGAGAATGGCACGCGATGAAGTCACGGAAGTGTCTCCTCAGCTTGCTTCTCTCTTGCGATTGTAGTTGGCCGACTCTTTTTCCGCCGTCGTAGCAATTCGAATTTGTTGTGGCGTTATGACGACCGCATGTCGTCATTTCAAGGACCGCAGCCTGGGCGCGTCTCCCCGGGACGCGGCTATACTCCGGCGTGTGGCACCAGGGAGAAATGATCCGATGAGATCACACGGGAGCCTCTTCGTCGCCTTGCTCGCCTGTGTGGTACTCGCCAGCGCCGTTCACGCCCAAGGCGACTACCCCAGCCGCCCGATCCGCTACATCGTCGCGAGCGCGCCCGGCGGAATCGCCGACATCACCCCGCGCGTGCTCGCTCCGCACCTCTCTCAAGCGCTGCGCCAGCCGGTGGTGGTCGAGAACCGGCCCGGCGGCGGTATCGTCGCCGGCGGCGAAACGGTCGCGAAGAGCGCGCCCGACGGCTACACGCTGCTTTCGGCGACGCCGCAGGTGGCGATCGTGCAGTCGATGGTGAAGGACCTCGCTTTCGATCCGCGCCGCGACCTCGCCCCGGTCGCGCTCGTCGGGGTGATACCGAACGTGCTCGTCGCAGGCCCGCGCACGCCCGCGAAAACGCTCGCCGAGCTCCTCGAGCTCGCGCGCCGCAATCCCGGCAAGATGAATTACTCCTCGACGGGCGCCGGAACCTCGGTGCACCTTTCCGCGGAGCTGCTCAAGTACTACGCCGGCGTCGATATCGTGCACGTGCCCTATCGCGGCGCGGCGGCGGCGATGACTGCGCTCCTCGCCGGCGACGTCGACATCATGGTCGACTCGGTGCCGCCCTCGCTGCCGCATATCCGCGCCGGCAGGGTGCGCGCCCTCGCGGTGACCAGCGCGCGGCGCGTGCCGCAGCTGCCCGAAGTGCCGACGATGATCGAGTCGGGATATCCGGACTTCGAGATCAACGGCTGGTCGGGCGTCGTGACCACCGCCGGCACGCCGGGCGCAATCGTCGCGCGCCTCGAAGCGGAAATCAGGCGCTCGCTCGCGCTGCCGCAGGTCGTCGCGGCCTACGAAAACGCGGGCCTCACGGTGCGCTTCATGAGCGCGGCCGAGTTCGGCAAATTCTGGGACGCGGAGATCGCGAAGTTCGCGCTCGCGATCAAGCACTCCGGAGCGGTGAAGGAGTAAAGGAGGCGCACAATGAAATCGATCCGGCTGATTTTGATCGTTTTCGCCGTGCTCGCGGGCTGCGCCGCGCCCGGACCGCAGCGCGAGGAAGCTTCCAAGGTGCCGACCATGACGACTCTACCCAAAGACATCCATCCCGAATCACGCTCCCGGCTGCCGCTCCCGAAGCGCGAGGCGCTCGACGAGCAGGGAAAGCGCGTCTACGACTCGGTTCTCGATCCGAAACGCCCCACGCTCGCGGGGTTTCAGGGGCCCGCCGGGATCTGGCTGCACAGCCCCAGGGTGGGAGAGCCGTTCCGGGAGATGAACCGCATCCTGCGCAACGAGGTGCCGCTAGCGCCGCGCCTCCGGGAGCTTGCGATCCTCGTGACCGCGCGCGAGTTCGACAGCCAGTTCGAGTGGACGGCGCACGAGCCTGTCGCCCTGAAGGAGGGCCTGGATCCCGAGATCCTCGACGCAGTGAAGTTCCGCAAGCCCGTCACGGGAGCGCCGGAAAAGGAGGCGGCGATCATAGCGTTCGGCCGCGAGCTCTTTCGCGACCGGAAAGTCCGCGCCGAGACCTACGCGGAGATGGTGAGGGTCTTCGGGCAGACCGCGGTCGTGAACATCACCGCGCTCATGGCGAACTACGCGTTCACTGCGGTGATGCTCACCGCCTTCGACCAGCAGCTGCACGAAGGCAGGAAGCCGCTGCTGCCGCTTCCCTGAGCCCTCCCGTTATCGTGTGCCGCGTCCGCCATTCAGCTCGTCGAACGCTTTTGCGCAGCGGTCGAGCTCCTCGAGCGGCATGCGCGGGTCGATGAACCTGACTTTCACCCCGCGCAGGGACGAGGCGATCCGGGTGTCCGCAGCGAGATAGTTCATTTTCACCATCAGGGGCTGCGCGTCGCTGATCAGGTATTCGTAGAAGAGCAGGGCGGCGTTGGGATGCGGAGGCCGCCTGGAAACTCCGGCGCCGTTGGCCCGGCCGATCACCGGGTCGATGCCGAACCACTCGACCGGCGCGCCCGCGCTCTTCAACTGCTCGATGCGGTAGCTGTAGGCGGTCAGCGCGAGCGGCACCTCGCCCGAGGCGACGAGGTTCGCGAGCAGCGTATGGCCGCTCCTCACCGACCAGCCGGCTGTCGCGACGATGTCGCGAAACAGTTTCGCGCCGCTTTCCCCGCCCAGGTGCGTGAGCACGCCGCAGTACCACTCGCTGTCGGACGCCTCCACGCCCAGCCGGCCCTTCCACCTCGGGTCCGCGAGCTCCGCGTAGGACTTCGGCAGATCCTCCTTCCTCACGAGGGAGGTGTTGTACGCCTGCACGAATACGTTCAGGAACTGCGGCACCCAGGCCCGGTGCGAAGGCATCGCGTCGCGAGCCAGGTCCGCGTGATGGACCGAGCGCACTTCCTGCAGCAGCAGCTCCCGGTGCATCGCCTCCATCTCGGGCGACGAAATCGCGGCCGCATCGAAGTCCCAGCGGTTCGCGCGCGCTTCGGCCGTGGCGCGTTGCAGGACCTTGACGGAGGAGGCGCGCCAGACGTTCACCTTGACTCCGTAGCGCTTGTGGAAATCGGCGGTGAGCGCAGCCATATCCTTTTCCGGGATCGAGGTGTACAGAGTGAGCGCGCCTTCCTTCTTCGCCCCGGCGACGAGCCGCTCGAAGCGCTCGGGCCGGCCGTCCAGGGCGAGCTCGGAAAAGGACTGGCCTTGAGCCTTCGCGCAGCAGGCGAGCGCGACCAGAGCGGCTGCGAGCGCGGCGGGCTTCATGGCCGGTTCATTGTAACGTTATAGTAACGGTCTGGCCGCCGCGGAAAAGGGGAGCGAAGGAAAATGAACAGTGCAGCCGGCGAGCGCCGCGAAATCGAATATGCCGTCCACGGCGGCGTATCGCTGAAAGGGCAGCTGTATGCGCCGAAGGGGCCGGGGAAATTTCCCCTCGTGATCGCGGTTCACGGCGGAGGATGGCGCCTCGCCAATCTCGACAACTACCGCATCCTCGGGCCCTGGCTCGCCGAGCGCGGCTACGCAGTGCTCGCGGTGACGCACCGTTTGTCCAAGCCCGCGGAGAAGGTCTATCCGGAGGCGGTGCAGGACGTGCGCGCGGCGGTGCAGTTCGCGAAGGGCAGGGCGGCGGAGCTCAAGATCGACCCGGAGCGCATCGCCCTCATGGGCGATTCCTCGGGCGGGCACCTCGCGGCGCTCGTCGCGCTCGCGGGGGAGCACGCGCTGTTCCGCGAAGGCAACGCCGCCGATCCCCACGGCCGCGAGTCGACGGCGGTGAAAGTCTGCGTGCCGATCTACGCGGTCCTCGATCTCGCGCGCCAGTGGCGCCACGACCAGATCTCGCGCCCGCGCGACCCAATCGTCGAGAAGTTTCTCGGCGCGAGCCTCATCGACGACCGGCGCATCTACTTCGACGCTTCGCCGCTTTCCTACGTCTCTGCCAAGAACAACGCGACGGCGTTCCTGCTTGCCTGGGGCACTGCGGACGACATCGTCGATCACGAGGAGCAGGGCGAAGCCTTCCTCGAGGCGCTGAAGCAGGCCGGACACTACGCGCGGTCGGTGGTCCTGCCCGGCGCGCCGCACTTCTGGATCGGCGACCCGATCGACGAGCCGGGAAGCCACTCCGGATTCTTCGCGCAGCGGTTGCTGCGGTTTCTGCAGGCGCGGCTGTGATGCGCGTCCGCGCGGCACTGTTTGTTCTTACGCTCGGCCTCGCGCTTTCCTGCGCGGCGCAAACCTACCCCTCGCGCGCGATCAGGATCGTGGTCGCGTTCCCCGCGGGCGGCGGCTCGGACCTCGCGGCGCGCGTGGTCGCGCAGAAGCTCTCGGAAGGCTTCGGGCAGCCGGTCGTCGTGGAAAACCGCGTCGGCGCGAACGGCAGCGTCGGCGCTGAGGCCGTGGCGCGCTCGGCCCCCGACGGGTACACGCTGGTGATGGGCAGCAACGCCAACATCACCACCAATCCGCATCTGATGGCGCTCGCCTACGATCCGATGAAGGACCTCGCGCCGGTGGCGATGCTGACCGTGAATCCCTTGCTGCTTTTCGTCAATCCGGCGGTAGTGCCGGTCGCCTCGTTCCGCGAATTCCTCGACTACGTCAGGGCCCGGGACGGCAAGGTCGACTACGCCTCGGCGGGCAACGGCTCGCCCGCGCACCTGTCCGGCGAGCTGCTGAAGCTCACCGCGGGGATCCAGATGGTGCACGTGCCCTACAAGGGCGGACCGCCCGGGGTCAACGACGTGCTCGGCGGGCGCGTCGGGATCATGCTTGCGGCGGCGCCGACAGTGCTGCCGCACATCCGCTCCGGAAAGCTGCGCGGCATCGCCATGACCGGCGCGCGGCGCTCGGCTTTTGCGCCGGAGATCCCGACCGTCGCCGAGTCCGGCTTTCCGGGTTTCGACGTGGTAATCTGGAACGCCTTGTTTGCGCCCGCGGCGACTCCGAGCGCGGTCCTCGCGAGGCTGCACGTCGAGATCGACCGCATCCTCGCGCAGCCCGACGTGAAGGATGTGCTGCTCAAGCAGGGCGCTGAAGTGCAACCCATGAGCGACGCGGCGTTCCGCGAGCTGCTGAAGACGGAATACGAGCGCTGGGGCAAGGTGATACGCGAGGCGAAGATCAAGGTGGACTGAAACATGGATTCTGCAGAAGGCCCGGTCACCGAAAAAATCGCGGGAGTGAACATCGAAATCCTCAGGCGGGGGAAAGGGCGTCCGATCCTCTTCCTCCATCCCCACATCGGCATTCACGGCTCGGGGCGTTTCATCGAGCGGCTCGCGCGCGAGGCGCAGGTGATCGCGCCTTCGCATCCCGGGTTCGGGCACTCGGAGCTGCCCAGAGGGATGTCCACCGTGGACGACCTGTCGTATTTCTATCTCGACCTGATCGAGAACCTCGACTTGCGCGACCTCGTCGTCGTCGGCGCTTCGTTCGGCGGATGGATCGCTGCGGAAATCGCGACCAAGACTCGCGAGCGCCTGTCGCGCCTCGTACTGATCGGGGCGGTCGGCGCGAAATTCGGCGCGCGCGAGACGAGCGACATCGTGGACATCTTTGCCACGCCGCGCAGCCGCTGGGAGGAGCTGTCGTTCCGCGATCCCGCGGTGTGGCTGCGAGACTACGAATCGCTCCCGGAGGAAGAGCTGACGGCGATGGCGCGCAACCGCGAGGCGACCGCGCTCTTCGCGTGGAATCCCTACATGTACAACCCGAAGCTGAGAGGGCGCCTGCACCGCATCCGGATCCCGACGTTGTTCCTGTGGGGCGCGAACGACGGCTTCGCGCCGATCGCCTACGGCAAAGATTACTGCGCGGCCATCCCCGGCGCCAAATTCGAGGAGATCGCCGACTCGGGCCATTTCCCGCACATGGAGCAGCCCGAGGCCGTAGCGCGGCACGTGATCGGGTTCGCAGGCGACAGGCCGCGCCGACGTGGAGATACGAGGTGAGACCATGAGGATCTACCACTTTTCCGAGCAACCGTGTCCCGACGCCTGGGCGCCGGAGCACAAGTCGCTGCGCGTGATCCTGCCCAGCCGCAACTGCGATCCGCGCGTGATGGCCGAGAACTATCACCACCGCCTCGACGAATGGATGCTCGCGGACGAGCTCGGCCTCGACATCATGATCAACGAGCACCACGCGACCGCCACCTGCTGCTGCCCGGTGGCCGCGGTTCCGCTCGCGATCCTCGCGCGGCAGACGAAGCGCGCGCGCCTGCTCACCCTCGGCTACCCGATCGCGAACCGCCTCGACCCGGTGCGCGTCGCCGAGGAGTTCGCGATGATCGACGTGATCTCGCGCGGGCGCCTGGAGATGGGCCTGGTGCGCGGCGTGCCCTACGAGGTGCCGCTCTCGGTGCGCTCCGCCGTCGGCCAGATGGACCGCTTCTGGGAAGCGCACGATCTCATCATCAAGGCGATGACCTCGATCGACGGGGCGTTCGACTGGCAGGGCGAGCACTTCCAGTACCGCAACGTCAACGTCTGGCCGCGCGTCTACCAGCAGCCGCACCCGCCGGTGTGGATCACGGGCAGGAGCCCGCAGAACATCCGCGAGATTGCCGAGCGCGGCTACGTGCTCGGCACCTTTCTCTCCGGCTTCCAGACGAAGGACCTGTTCGATCACTACCGCAAGGCCTGCGCCGACCTCGGCCGGCCTGCGCCTGCGCCCGACCGCTTCTCCTATCTCGGCATCGTCGCGATCGCCGAGGACAGGAAGGAAGCGCTGCGCCGCGCGGAAGTCATGGTCGGTTACCTGCGCTCCTCGGGCCGCGTCGCCGAGCCCTTCGGCACGCCGCCCGGATATTTTTCGGTGAAGGACGCGGCGCGCATGATCAAGGCGCGCGGCAAGCGCACCACGACCACGCGCGAAGGCAAAGCCGTCGACACGCACCACGGCGCGATCGAGGACCTCGTCAAGGCGGGAATCATGTTCGTCGGCACGCCCGACGACGTCCACCAGCAGCTCGCCGAATTCGTCGACAACGTCGGCGGCCTCGGAAACTTCCTCATGATGGGCCACGCGGGGCACATGACGCACGAGGAAGCGGTCGACCAGATCACCCTCGTCGCGAAGGAAGTCCTGCCGCGGCTGCAGAAACCGCGCGCCGCCTCCAAGCAGGCGGCGTGATTTTTTCCCCTCCTTTCAAAGGAGGGGTGGCGCGAAGCGCCGGGGTGGTAACGCTCGTCGCCACCGGATTGTTTCTTTCGCTGTCGGCGCTGGCTCAATATCCCTCCAAGCCGATCCGGCTCGTCGTCACTTTCCCGCCGGGCGGGATCACCGATTTCACCGCGCGTGCTCTGGGCCCGCGCCTTTCGGAAACCTTGGGACAGCCGGTCATCATCGAGAACAAGACCGGCTCCGGCGGCAACATCGGCACCGACTTCGTCGCGAAGAGCGCGCCCGACGGCCACACGCTGCTCATCGCGGCGCCGCCCAACGCGATCAACGTGTCGCTGTACCGGTCGCTGCCTTTCGACACGAAGAAGGACCTCGCGCCGGTCGCGCTCGTGGGCAGCGGCGCGAACGTTCTGGTGGTCTCCGCCAAGACCCCCGTCGCGAGCGTCCGCGAACTCCTCGAGCACGCGCGCCGCAATCCGGGCAAGCTCAACTTCGCCTCGAACGGCAACGGCACCAGCATCCATCTCTCGGGCGAGCTGCTCAAGTACTACGGGAAGTTCGACGCAGTGCACGTTCCCTTCCGCGGGGCGCCCGCGGCGATGGCCGCGCTCCTCGCCGGCGACGTCGATTTCATGTTCGACGCGCTCTCCATCTCCGCGCCGCAGATCAAGGCAGGCAAGATCCGCCTGCTCGCGGTCACTTCGCGCGAGCGCAGCCCGATGTTCCCCGACGCGCCGACCCTGGTCGAGTCGGGCTTTCCCGAGTTCGACGTGAGCGGGTGGACGGGCGTCATGACCACGGGGGGCACGCCTGCCGCCGTCATCGCGCGCCTGGAAGCCGAGCTGCGCAGGATCCTCTCCGACCGCGAGCTGATCGCCGCGTTCGAGAGGCCCGGCATGACCGTGAGCTTCGCAGGCGCGCGCGAGTTCGGCGAGTTTCTCGACGCGGAAATCCGGCGCTGGGCGCTGGCGGTGAAGCATTCCGGCGCGCAGGCCGATTGAGCGGGCGCGACTGGCGTAGTAGAGTGCAGGGGTAATAAAGGGAGACGAGTCCTCCAGCTCGACAAAGGAGGCCCCGGGGTAACACAGACCCTCTCTGGTCTGGCTTGCGATTCTGGCATTTGTCTTCGAGTCAGAGCGCGCCAGAGCGTCCCTTCGCCAATTGTGGGAAAAATGGTGGCAGATTCACCGACGATATCGCTCGTTCTCGGGGGTGGCAGCGCCCGCGGCTTGGCCCACATCGGGGTGATTCAGTGGCTAACCGAAAACGGCTACAACATTCGCTCGATCTCGGGCTCCTCCATGGGCGCTCTCGTCGGGGGAATTTACGCTACGGGCAAACTCGAACTTTATACGGAGTGGGTGTTGGCGCTCGAGCGCATCCACGTCGTTCGCTTGTTCGATCTGGCATTCCGCCGCGCCGGGCTTTTCAAGGGCGATCGCATCATGGGCGCACTGCGCGGGCTCATTGGCGAATTCGCCATCGAGAATCTCCCGGTATCGTTCACGGCTGTCGCAACCGACCTCGAGTCTGGCGAGGAAGTGTGGTTGCGCGAGGGCAAGCTGTTCGACGCGATCCGCGCCTCGATCGCGACCCCTCTGATCTTCACGCCCTTCGAATATCGCGGTCGAAAGCTGCTTGACGGCAGCTTGGTGAATCCGGTTCCGATTGCGCCCACTCTCAACGATACGACCGAACTGACTGTCGCTGTCCATCTGGGCGGCCCAATCGAGTTTAGGCCGTCCGTGCTCCCAAGCGCGCCCGTCCTTGACGGCAACGCCTATCGGCGGCGCATCCGTGCGTTCATCGAGAGCCTGCGCCGCTCTAGGGCAGGCGCTGCGCCTGAGTACGGGATTTTCGACATTGCGTTCGCATCCATGGAAGCGATGCATAACACGATCGCACGGCTCAAGCTCGCCGCATACTCGCCCGACGTAACGGTAGAGATACCGCGCGATGCGTGCGGCTTTTTTGAGTTCTGGCGCGCGAAGGAGCTGATCGCGCTTGGGCGCGAACGTGCCGCGCAGGCGTTTGCAGCGAGCGGGCGCTGACGAACTCCATGATCACCGGGATGATCCGCTTCACCTTATGCGTCGCGGGGGTGTCTTACGCGCTCGGGCTGCAAGCGCAGGGGCCTTCGGCGGGCTCAGGACGGCCGTATCCAAGCCGCCCCATCCGCCTGATCGTCCCGTTCCCTCCGGGCGGGTCGAGCGACAGCGTCGCGCGCGTCGTCGTCCAGAAATTCTCCGAAGGCCTCGACCAGCCGGTCGTCATCGAGAACCGGCCGGGGGTCGGCGGCCTGCTCGGCTCCGAGGCGGTGGCGAAGGCCGCGCCCGATGGCTATACGCTGCTCCTCGGCAGCGTGAGCTCGCTCGCCGTCGCGCCGCACTTGTTTTCCAATCCACGGATCGACCCCGGCAAGAATTTTGCGGCGATCGCGCCGATCATGAGCAGTCCGCTCACCGTGATCGCGCGAGCCACGCTGCCGGTCGATTCGATCGCTGACCTGATCGCGCTCGCGAGATCAAAACCCGGCGCGCTCAACTACGGGGCGGCGGGTCTGGGCACGCACGTATACCTCGTGGCCGAGCTTTTCAAGAAGCAGGCCGGCTTCGACGCCGTATTCGTTCCATTTCAGGGCGGCGCGCCCACCATGACGGCGCTGCTCGCCGGCAACATCGACTACAAGTTCGACGTCGTCAACACCACTTTGCCGCAGGCTCGAGCCGGGAAGGTGAAGGTGCTGGCCGTGACGAGCGCCAGGCGCGTGCCTTTGATGCCCCAGGTCCCGACGCTCGCCGAATCCGGATTTCCCGGAATCGAGGCGACCGCCTGGGTCGGTGTGGTCGGCCCGGCGAGACTGCCGGCGGGCATCGTCTCCCGGTTGAACGCGGAAATCGGGAACGCGGTTTCCGATCGCGACCTGAGCGAGGTCTATGTCGCACAGGGCGTCGTGCCGGAGCTTGCGAGCCCGGCCGAATTTGCGGAGATGATCAAGCGCGAATACGCGAGGTGGGGGGCGGTGGTGAGGGAGGTCGGCGCGAAGCCCGACTAGTGCATGCACGCTCCGCCGTCGACCACCAGAGTCTGACCGGTGATGAAGTCGCTCTCGGAGGAGGCGAAGAAAACGATCGCGCCGACGAGGTCCTCGGGCTTCTGCGTTCTCTTGAGCGCGCGCTCCCCCGCGGCCGCCGCGCGCATCCTGACGATGCCCTCGCTCGGATTCTCCTCCGACAGGGTGCTGCCCGGCGCGACGCAGTTGACGCAGATGCCGTGTTGCCCGAGCTCGCGCGCGAGCGTGCGCGTGAAGCCCAGCACCCCCGCTTTCGAAGTGACGTAGTGGATGCGGCTCGCCGAGCCCTTCAAGGCGGTGCCCGAGCTGATGTTGATGATCTTGCCGGAGCCGCGCTTGCGCATGTGCGGCACCACGGCGCGCGAGGCGAGCCAAGTGCCGCGCAGATTGACCGCCATCATGCGGTCCCACTCCTCGATCTCGATCTCGTCGAAGGGCGAGCGCGACATCGGGACGGTGGCGAAGATCGCCGCGTTGTTCACGAGGATGTCGATTCGCCCGAATGCCCCGAGCGCGCGCTCGACCATCGCCGCGACGCTCGCAGGGTCGGCGACGTCGGTGCGCACTGCGATCGCCTCGAAGCCCCGGCGCTTCAAGTCCGCGGCGACGGCCTCGGCGGCGATCGCGTCGATCTCGGCGACCACGACCTTCGCGCCTTCTCCCGCCAATCCGAGCGCGTAGACCTTGCCGATGCCGTGGCCGCCGCCCGTGACGATCGCCACCTTTCCCGCCAAACGACCCGCCATGCCTCGTTCCTCCTTGAGGGGCCTCAATGCGTCGGCTTTCGGCCCCTATAGTGCTGCGCGATCTCGGCCCCGGTCGCGCGCCACACGCCTTCGCGCCGGAGAATGTGCTCTAGCGCCGCGTCGAGGGCGCCGATGCGGTGGGGCACGCCGGTGAGATACGGATGCAGCGCGATCGCCATGACGCGGCCCGACTCGGCGCCTTCCTCGTAGAGAACGTCGAACTGATGCACGATCATGTCGCGGAACTCCTCCGCCGTGCGGTTGCGCTTCTCGAACGCGGGCTTGTCGTTGATCTCGGTGCTGTAGGGCACCGACACCAGGCTGCGGCCGCTTTCGAGCGTCATCAGGTAGGGCTGATCGTCGTTCACCCAGTCGCAGACGTACTCGCAGCCTTCGGCGGCGAGGTATTCGAGCGTGTCCCAGGTTTCCTGCAGCCCCGAGCCCAGCCAGCCGACCGGCCGCGAGCCGGTCGCTTGGGCGATCGTGTCGAGCGCGCTGCGGATGGTGCGGCTCTCCTGGCCGGCCCGCAGCTCGTTCAGGCGGCGCGTGTTGCTCTCGTTGTGCCCCATGAACTCCCACTTGCGCGCCTTGCATTCCTCGATGATCTCGGGATGCTGCGCGCACAGGTCGCTGTTCAGCGCGGCCGTGCCGCGCACCCCGTAGCGGTCGAGCACTTTCATCAGACGGAATACGCCCACGCGGTTGCCGTAATCGCGCGCGGCCCACGCGGGGACATCGGGGGGCTTCACGCCCGAGCCGCCGGCGCCCGCGGGAATGTTTTCCGAGAGCGAGAAGAACTCGATGTTCGGGATCACCCAGAGCGCGACGCGCGCGCCGCCCGGCCATTCGAGCCGCGGCCGGCGCGTGATCGGCGAGTAGGGGAACGGCCCGTATGTTGCTGCGCGCGGCTTCATCGCGGCCTCATCGCAACTTCGCCCGCATTCCTTCAAGGTGGGCGATGACCTCCTCCGCGTGCAGCACGTCGGCGTACTTGTGATGCATGTCGAAGAGGTTGACCTTGTGCGAGAGCAAGCTGCGGTCGAAGCAGCACTCCTCGACCAGCGTCACGTGAAAGCCGTGGGAATAGGCGTCGACCGCGGACGCGCGCACGCAGCCCGAGGTGCTCTCGCCGCACACGATGACGCTCTTCACGCCGAGCTGCGTGAGATGCGCGGCGAGCGGCGTTCCGAAGAACGCGCTCGCGCGGACCTTGGTGATCACGACGTCGTCGGGCGCCGGCTTGAACTCGGGCCGGATCGAGTAGAGCTCCCGATCGGTGCTCACGCCCTGGCGCCGCGTCGCGCGCACGTTCTTCGGCTGGCTCTGCGGCCGCGTGTCGCCGGTCGAGTAGAAGACGGGCAGCCCCGCCGCGCGCGCCGCGGCGAACAGGCGCTTCGTCGGCGCGATCGCCGCCCAGGCGTATTCGCCGCAGGAGTTCGGATACCTCTTCATCACCTCCGGCACGGGCTTCGCTCCGCCCTGGTACACGAGCTCGTACAGGTCGATCGCGACGAGCGCGGGCGAGGGACCGACGCCGACTTCGCGCCGGTAGTTCGAGTAGAGCTCGATCACATCGGGCGGCATGATGTCCTTCCAGCAGTGATCCTCGAAGGGATCGTCCCGACGGTGGGCTTCGGTGATTCGAGTCGCTGCTTTTTGCATGATCAGTCCGCCTTGATGTCCGCCTCGCGCACGATCCTCGTCCAGCGCTCGAAGTCCGACCGGATGAGATCGTGCAGCTCCTCCGGCGTTCCGCCCGCGGGCGAGAGCCCCTGCTTGGCCATGATGTCCGCCACCTCGGGCTCCTTCAAAAGCGTCGCCACGTCCGCGTTCAGCTTCGCGCGCGCCTCGCGCGGCGACCCTTTCGGCACGAGCATCGCGAACCAGGTGCCGACGTTGAAGTCTTTCACGCCCGCCTCGATCAAGCTCGGGATGCCGGGCGTGCGCGGCGTGCGCTTTGCGGCGCCGGCGGCGAGGATGCGGACGCGCCCGCCTTCGGCGAGGGGCAGCGCCACGCCCAGGGAGGTGAACATGAGGCTCACCTGTCCGCCGGCGAGATCGGTGACCGCGGCGGCATTGTTCCGATACGGGACGTGGACGATATCGATTCCGACCGTTGATTTGAACAGCTCCATCATCAGATGCGCGGGCAGGCCGCTGCCGGGTGAAGCGTAGAAGATCTTGCCGGGCTTCGCGTGCGCCATGGCGATCAGCTCGGCGACGCTCTTCGCGGGAAAAGACGCCGACGCCATCAGCGCGTAATCGCCCCGCGCGAGCAGGATCACCGGCTCGAGGTCGTCGACCGGGTTGTAGCTGCGGTTCACGCTCGCAGCGGAGGCGAAGTTGTCCGCGATGACGAGGACGGTGTAACCGTCGGCGGGGGCGGCCACGGCCGCCTGCACGCCGATGATCCCGCTCGCGCCGGCGCGGTTGTCGACGACGAAGGGCACTTTCCAGGCCTCGGAAAGCCGCGGGCCCAGGTTTCTCGCGATCAAGTCGGCGCTGCTGCCCGGAGTGTAGGGTACGATCGCCTTGACCATGCGGCTCGGGTACTGCGTTTGCGCGGCTGCCGACGCAAGCCATCCGCAGAGAAACAGCAACATCGCGCGTGCAACGCTACCGCTACGCATCTTGGCTCCTTTGCAATCAGTATGCCACGCTCCGCGCCGATTTCGTCGAGCCGACTCTTCGCGAAAGGCGGGAAGCGAGAGTAGACTTTCGCCGCAGGAGGAAACGTCATGAATCGGGGATTCGGAGCCGTCGTCGTCGTTTTTTTGGCGCTGCAGGCCGCATCAGCCCATGCGCAGGAAACCTGGCCCGCCCGGCCGGTGAAGTTTATCGTGCCGTCGTCGCCGGGCGGGGGCACCGATCTCTACGCGCGCCAGCTCGCGCAGGCGCTCTCCGAGCCGCTCAAGCAGCAATTCATCGTGGACAACAGGCCGGGCGCGAGCGGCAACATCGGCGCCGAAGCGGCGGCGAAGTCGGCGCCCGACGGCTACACCTTTCTCGTCACCGCGAATCCGGCGATCGCGGTCAACCCGAGTTTGTACAAGAACCTCCCCTACAACGCCGAGCGCGACTTCGTGCCGGTTGCCCGCGGCGTCGTCGCGCCGCTCGTGATCTGCGTTCACCCTTCGGTGCCCGCGAGGACGCTCGCCGAGCTCGTCGCGCTGGGCAAACGCGATCCCGGGAGGCTTTCCTTCGGATCCGCCGGAACGGGAAGCCCGACCTTCCTCGGAATCCGCATGCTCGAGGAAGTCTCGGGCGCGAAGTTCCTGCACGTGCCCTTCAAGGGCATCGGCAACATGATGCCCTCGCTTCTCGGCGGGCAGCTGAGTTTCGCCTTTCCCGACGCCGCGGTCGCGCTCGCGCACATCAGGGCGGGGAAGCTCGTCCCGCTCGCGATCATCGATCACGCTCCCCAGCTGCCCAAGGTGCCGACGTTCGCGGAAGCCGGATTTCCGGGCCTGGAGATCTACAGCTCCTTCAGCGTGGTCGCGCCGGCGGGGACACCCGCAGCGATCGTGCAGCGCCTGAGCGCCGAGATCGCCCGCGCGATGAAATCGCCGGGGCTCGCCGCGAAGCTCGAGCACGAGACCCTGATCCCGGTGTTCGACACTCCGGAGCTCTTCGCCGCTCACCTGAAAAAGGAAAGAGCCGCCTGGGACGCGGTGATCCGCCGCAATGCCATCGTGCCGGACTAGGGAAGGAGCTGACATGACGGGGACGCGATGGCTGCTGCTCGCGGGAGCGATCGTCCTGCAGGCCTCGGCGCTCGCGCAGTCCTACCCCTCGCGCCCGGTGCGCGTGATGGTCGGATTCGCGCCGGGAGGCCCGAACGACATCATCGCGCGCGCCTACGGCGCGCGGCTCGCCGAGACCTTCGGCCAGCCCTTCATCGTCGAGAACCGCACCGGCGCCGGAGGCAATCTCGCCGCGGAAGCGGTGGCGCGCGCCGCGCCCGACGGTTACACGCTCACGCTCGGCTCGACCGGCCCCAGCGCCGTCAACGCCGCGCTCTACGCGAAGCTCCCCTTCGACCTGGTGCGCGACCTCGACATCGTGAGCCTCGTCGCCACCGGCAACAGCGCGCTCGCCGTGCACCCGGGCGTCCCCGCGGCAAACGTGAAGGAGCTCGTCGCTCTCGCGAGGGCCCAGCCTGGCAAGCTCACCTATGCCTCCTCGGGCAACGGTTCCTCGCTGCACCTCGCGGCCGAGCTCTTCAAGCAGATGACGGGCGTGGACTTGGTGCACGTGCCCTACAAGGGCGCGGCGCTGGCGATGACCGACCTCGTGTCGGGCCAGGTGGACATGAGCTTCGCGCCGGTCGCGAACGTGGTGCCGCTCGCCAAGTCCGGGAAACTGAGGCTCCTCGCGCTCACCGGCGCGAGGCACTCGGCCTTCGCTCCCGGGACGCCGACGCTCGCCGAGAGCGGATTGCCGGGATTCGACGTTTGGACCTGGTACGCGGTCCTCTGCACTGCCGGCACGCCGGAGAACGTCGTCGACCGCCTCCACGCCACGCTCGCGAAAATCGCGCAGAGCCCGCAGCTGAAGGAGCAGCTCGCGAACATCGGCATCGACGCGGAGGCGAGCGCCTCTCCCGCGGACGCGCGCGCCTACCGCGCGTCCGAAGTCGAGAAGTGGGGAAAGCTGGTGCGCGCGATCGGGGTGAAAGCGGAGTAGGATTTCACCCGGGGTTTTTCAAGAACATCTCTGGGGAGGCGCCCATGCGCTTTGGAACACATTCAATCGTCGCGACGGGGGTTTTGAGCGTCGCGCTCGCCGCCTATTCCACCGGCGCCGTCGCGCAAGCCGCGCTCGCCGGCAAAGTCAGCTCCGCCGAAGAAGGCGCGATGGAGGGCGTGCTCATCAGCGCGAAGAGGGCGGGCGCTACCGTCACGATCACCGTCGTGAGTGAC
>Ga0209239_1001028_pt1 | contig 16383 bp, 19 predicted proteins | sample GraSoi013_2_20cm_FD_185824 | JGI IMG/M metagenome (GOLD analysis project Ga0209239, IMG submission 185824) | Grasslands soil microbial communities from the Angelo Coastal Reserve, California, USA - Sample 10_02_2013_2_20cm (SPAdes) (version 2) | ecosystem: Environmental > Terrestrial > Soil >...
GCTGGCGCTCAACGACTACGTCTACGGCACCAACATGCAGCACGGCTTTCAGCTCGCTCGCTCTCTGCTCGCGAAGCACCGCGGCAACCGCCAGGTGATCATGATCACCGACGGCGAGCCGACCGCTCACCTGGAAGAAAACGGGCGGGCGTCCTTTGCCTACCCGCCGACATACAAGACGATCCAGCAGACCTTGAGCGAGGTCAAGCGCTGCACACGCGACCGCATCGTGATCAACACGTTCATGCTCGAGCGCGGGCCGTACCTGACCGAGTTCATCAACCAGATGACGCGGATCAACAAGGGCCGCGCGTTTTTCGTGTCACCGGACCGGCTGGGTGAGTACATCCTGGTCGACTACGTCAGCGGCAAGCAGCGGCGTCGCGCCAGCACCCGCCGCGCGCGCATCGCGTAGTAGCGTTTGGGCCGTGGTCGCGAAGGGTGAGGTTGCTGTCGAACGACGCAATCTGAGTCCTGCGGCCCTCTACGAGGAGGCCGTTCGGCGCGCCGAGGCGGCGATAGTATCCACTGGCGCCCTAACTGCCGAGACGGGCAAGCACACGGGCCGCTCCCCGAAGGACAAGTTCTTCGTCAAGGAGCCGACGAGTCAGGACGCAATCTGGTGGCATCCCGGCAACCAGCCGATCGCATCGGCCAAGTTCGACCAGCTGCTCGGCCGCATGGAGGAGTTTGTCGCCACCCACGACGTCTACACGCAGGACGTCTTCGCATGCGCCGACGCTCGCTTCCGGCTGCGCGTGCGGGTGACCACGGAGCTCGCGTGGCACAGCCTGTTTGCTCGCAACCTGTTCATCCGGCCGTCCGCGGACGAATTGATGAACTTCGAACCTGATTTCACCGTGATCGCGCTGCCCTCTTTCAAGGCCGAGCCTCAGCGAGACGGCACGCGCAGTGAGACGTTCATCCTGGTCAACCTCGGCCGGAGGATCGTCATCATCGGCGGCACCGGTTACGCAGGCGAGATCAAGAAGTCGATCTTCACCGCGCTCAACTACCTGCTCCCGGCGCAGAACGTCTTTCCGATGCATTGCTCGGCCAACGCAGACTCGGATGGTTCGGACACCGCCCTGTTCTTTGGTTTGAGCGGGACCGGCAAGACCACCCTTTCGGCTGATCCCTCGCGCCGTCTTATCGGCGATGACGAGCACGGATGGAGCGACCGCGGCATCTTCAACTTCGAAGGCGGCTGCTACGCCAAGACGATCCGGATCCACAAGGATTCCGAACCGGAGATCTACGCGGCGACCGAGAGCTTCGGCACGATCCTGGAAAACGTCGTCTATGACGCGCGCACTCGCGTGCCGGACTACGACTCCGACGAGAAGACGGAGAACACCCGCGCGGCTTACCCCGTCGACCTGATCCCCAACGCCGTGCTCACCGGCACGGGCAGCCATCCGCACAACGTGATGTTCCTGTCGGCCGACGCATACGGAGTTCTGCCGCCGGTGGCGCGACTGGACGAGGATCAGATCCGGCACTACTTCCTGAGTGGATACACGGCCAAAGTTGCCGGCACCGAGCGGGGCGTCACCGAGCCGGAGCCCATCTTCAGCACCTGCTTCGCGGCGCCGTTCCTGGTGTTGCCGCCCGATCGATACGCCGACATGCTGATCGAGCGAGTCAAGCGACATCACGTCGACGTCTGGATGCTCAACACGGGATGGGTGGGCGGTCCGTACGGCGTGGGCGAGCGAATGTCGATAGCCCACACGCGCGCGATCGTGCGCGCGGTGCTGCAGGGCGATTTGCGCGGGGTCTCCACGCACGTCGACCCGATCTTCGGGCTGCACATCCCGAACCGCGTTCCGGGTGTGCCTCGAGAGGTGCTCGACACGCGCGACAGCTGGCCTGATCCAGAGGACTACGACCGCCAGGCGGCCAAGCTCCGCGACATGTTCGAGAGGAACATCCAGATGATCGGCAAGAGCGGTTCCTCCGCGGGCTAGTTGCGGGTCGCGATCGTCGGAAGCAGGCACTTCTCCGATCTCTCGCGTGTCGGCGAGTACGTGAAGTCACTGCCGCCACGAGCTTCGATCATCACCGGCAGCGCGAGTGGGGTCGACGCGTCGGCGACCAAGGCCGCCCGTGAGAAAGGGATTCCGGTCCAGGTGATGCCGGCGTCCTTCGATGAGATGGCCGACGCGAGCAAGTCTGCCGCGCGGAACCAGCGCCTGGTCGACTCGTGCGACGTGCTGGTCGCGTTCTGGGACGGCAGCTCGAAGGGCACGCGAACCACAGTTGAGCGAGCGCTCGACTCAGGCAAGGAAGTCCACGTGTTTGTCGCTGTCTAAGATGGCCTTGTGGCGGTAGCGATCGCTGTGCGAGTCCGGTTGTTCGCGCGACTGCGCGAGCAGGCAGGCCTGGAAACGGAAGCTCTCGAGGTGGCCCCGGGTTCGACGCTCGCCGACGTCTACGAATCATTGAGGCGCAAGCATTCTGCCCTCGAGCCGGACCGGGATTCGGTCCGCGGCGCGATCAACCAGGAGTTCAGTGACTGGGACGCGACCGTGTCGCAGGGCGATGAGGTCGCGTTCATCCCGCCCGTCAGCGGAGGCTGCTGAGTGCGGTACGACGTGACGACCGGCCCGATCGACCCTCGTGAGCTGGAAGTCGCCGTCGCCCATCCCGGCGCGGGGGCGATCTGCACGTTCACCGGCATCGTCCGCGACAACTCACGCGGACAGACGGTGACGCACCTCGACTACGAGGCCTACGCCGAGATGGCCGTGCCTCAGATGCGGCATATCGGGCAGGAGATCAAGGACCGCTGGCCAGGTGCGCGCGTGGCCATGGCGCACAGGACCGGCAAGCTCGAGGTGGGAGAGGTCTCGGTGGTGGTTTGTGTCTCCGCCCCGCATCGAGAGGAGGCGATCGCCGCGTGCAAGTGGGGCATCGACACGCTGAAGGAGTCGGTGCCGATCTGGAAGAAGGAGCACGCGGCCGACGGGACTTACTGGATCGAGGGAGACACCGCCAAGCCGGCGAGCTAGCGATCGACACAATTCCGCACCGCTGGCGTCAGCGGGGCGCTATCAATCAGCGAATCACGCCTCGTTGGAGCCAGAGGTGCGTAACGGTGCTCAGCCTTTGACCCTCGCGACGGACACTCCGTCGCGAATCGGGATCACCACGCTCTCCAGGCGCGGATGCTTCGCCACCAGCTCGTTGTAGTGGGCGACGTTCCGCGCCTGCTGGTTTTTCGGGCGCACGACCTCGCCCTGCCGGAGTGCGTTGTCCGCCATCAATAGCCCTCCACCTTCCAGCCGTTCGAGGCACAGCTCGAACGCGCGCCGCGTCATCTCCTCTGACGGAAACACGTTCAGCAGATCGATGAAGCACGCATCGAAGCGCTGGTCGATCTTGGGCAGGCCGACCACCGCGTCTTGCTCCAGCACCAGTGCCTGCTCGCCCAGTCCGGCGTCGGCGAAATTCGCTCGCGCTCGATCGGCGCGCTTGTGGTCGACCTCGAACGTAGTGAGGGACCCTCCCTCGGTTCCTCGCAGCAGCCAGACCCCGCTGTAACCCGTGGCCGTGCCGAGCTCGAGGATCCTCTTGGCGCCCGCGATCTTGACCAACAGATAAAGCAGCATGCCTTCGTGCGGATCGACGATGGGAATGTTTTCGCTGTGCGCTTCCTCTTCCATGCGCGCCAGCACGCGATCACGTGGTGGAACGAGACCGTCGAGATACTCCTGAAGGGCGTCGGTAACCTCAACTGTTCTCATCGCGACTCCTCAAATACTGGTCGAGCAGGGGCTGCAGGGTGACGATGTACTCGGTCATGCAATTGACAGCGCTGCGCACCACCTCGTCGTCGAGGCGAGCCGCCGGCATCGTCTCGTAAAGCCTGGACCAGCCGCGGTCCCAGGGCTCCAGCTCAGCGCGCGGCAGGTTGGCCTTGACCTCGACCATGCGCGAGCGAAAGAAATCGAACGCGGCCTGGTTCTCGACAGCCGATGCTTCGAAGTGCAAACCAACCTCCAGCCTACCGGCCCCGGTGTGGTGCCATGCCTCGTAGTGGAAGGAGGGCTCGCCGAAGTGGACCTTCATCAACCGGCCGCGACCACGTATCGAGTGGAAGTTGCGCATCGGAGCCGGCAGCTCCCGCTTGAGGGCCTTACGCAGCTCGGTAAAGAAGTCAGATGGCGCGAGCAACATCAGAGGTAAACGAGGCCGTCTCCCGAGCGTAACTTCCAAACGCCTCCCAGACGTGGCCTGCCAGGGAGGGGGTCCGCGGGGGAGGCCTGCCTCCCCCGCGAATTGTTTCTCGTAAGCTGCCATGCAGATTGGCCTACGTACCAACCGTCGTCGAGAACGAGGGCGGCAACCGCGAGCGAACGTTCGACATCTACTCGCGCCTGCTCAGAGACCGAATCATCCTCATCGGCCGTCCGATCGATGACGTCGTCGCCAACCTCGTTGTCGCCCAGCTCATGTATCTGGCGGCTGACGACCCCGACAAGGAGATCCAGATCTACATCAACTCTCCCGGTGGCGCAGTGACCGCAGGACTGGCGATCTACGACACGATGCAGTACGTCCGGGCGCCCATTTCGACGGTCTGCATCGGGCGCGCGGCCAGCTTCGGGACCGTGGTGTTGATGGCGGGGGCGAAGGGCAAACGGTTCTCGCTGCCGAGCGCCTCGATCCACATGCATCAGCCCCTGATCGGTGGCAAGGGACTTCAGGGCCAGGCCAGCGACCTCGATATCCACGCGCGAGAGATCATCCGCATTCGGACGGTGCTCAATGAGCTCATCGCGTTGCACACGGGGCAGCCGCTGGAGCGCGTCGAACGAGACACCGACCGCGACTACTTCCTCTCGCCGCCGGAAGCCGTCGAGTATGGGCTGATCGACGGCATCATCGAGCAGACACTGGTACCGGTCCTGGCGACCTCCAAGTAATCAAGCCTGCTGCGCGCAGGCAGGCCCAGGCGATCACGGCGATGCCGACGAACGCGGGCGCCGGGGCGGGCGCCACAGCACAGAAAAGGGCAGCGACGGACAGCGCGAGCCAGTCGAACCACCGCGCCTGACCCCAGACCGCAAGCGCCAGCGCGACGAGAGCCAGGTCCGCGGGCAGGGCGTGCGGAGCGGCGAGAACCCCGCCCGCGATCACAATCGAGGCGGCGGCGGGAAAGTCGTCGCGACGTCGCGAAGCCAACCACACCACGCCCGCGATCGCGACCACCGTCAGGCAGGCGACCGCGATCGTTTGCGCAGCATCGGGCAGCAGCACCCCGAGGTGCGGCAGGTCGACCTCGCGGCTTACCGGTGCCACGGTCGCCCGGGTCTGAGCCAACCATTGTCCGATCCAGTTTGGATTCAGGAATAGCGTCGGCGCGACCAGGGCCGCGCCGGCTATTGCCCACCCCGCGACGACCTTCCAGCGCCGAGTGAGGATCAACGCCGCGCCAAGGGGCAGGACGAGCTGCGGTTTCATCAGCGTGAGTCCCAAGACCAGCCCGGCCAGGTATGGTCGCGACCGCAACGTGATCGCGGCGCCGATGCCCAGCGCCACGATCCCGTCGAGCTGCGCATTGAGCATCACGAGCGCCGTAGGCACGGCGGCGAATGCAGGCAGGATTTCGCTCGGGGGCCTCGGACGGATCGCGAGGTACAGGCCTCCGGCCAGGCAGGCGAGACCGAAAAGGATCCAGAGCCGACCGCCGATATCGGTGCCGAAAAAGTCGAATGGCACCGCGAGCAACGCCACCCACGCCGGCGCAAGAAACGGAAGAATGCCGTTGATGCCCGGCGTCACGAGGTGCCGGCCACCAGTGACCTGGGCCTGGTATCGCTCCTGGACATGTAGGTCGTACATCTGAGTCGGGTTCGTCAAGATCATCTGGGCGCCCGTGGCAAAGGCCGGCCAGTCGGAGTTGATCACATCGTCATTCGGCAGCAGCGGATAGATCACAAAGGCGAGGCAAACGGCGAGGAGCGCAACCGAACCGCGCCATCGCCAGCGGGTACTCACTTAAAGGGGGTCTTCATAGGTCGATCGTCATGCCGTCGTGCGCCGCTCTCACCTCGCTGCCGATGCGCTGCGTCAGGTCGGCCGCGATCGCCTGGGGATCCGCGTGCCAGACCGCCATCCCGTAGTGCGTGAGGATGGCGAGCCTCGGCTTGGCCTCGCGGATGATGCGCTCCGCGTCATCGATGCAGAGGTGTGGGAGCTCCGGTCGGCAGTGCAGAAGGATCGTATGGATCAGCATCACGTCGGCCTTGTGCTCCTGGGCGATGCCGTCGTAGTACGCGGAGTCTGTGATCCAGCCCAGCGTGTCGCCAAAACGAAAACCGTACGTCTCCACCTGGTGCACATGGCGGCCGCTGGTCGTGAATGTCACGCCATTGACCGAGTAGGACGTTTTGGGAGCCAGGCGGACGATCTCGCGGGGAAACCGGCGCAAGTACTTGAGGACTACAGGGTCCTCGTCGAGCGCGTCGGACGGACAGAACAGCATGCCCCGGTGCGAGAAGCCACCGTCCGTCATCGCCTCGATCATCACGTTGACGTCGCCGGCGTGATCGAGGTGTCGATGGCTGACCACGATCGCGTCGAGGGTGGTCAGGTCGATCTTGCGCTGCGCATACTGCACTACGGCACCCGGCCCGGGGTCGAGGCTGATCCGCGTGCTGCCTTCTTCGATGAACAGTCCGCCGGACGCGGCGACCTGCTTCGCCACCATGAACCGCGCGCCTGCGGTGCCCATGAAAGTGAGCCTCACCTCCCCACTCGCTGGGGAGGTCGGCCTGGCTCATGAAGTGAGCCCGGCCGGGAGGGGGCGATCACGTTTCCGCAACCTCGGATAGCGGCACGGCGGACTTCTCGCCGAAGTAGCGGTCGTAGAGCTCCGCCACGCGCTCCAGCGTGTCGATCTCTTCCACCGGCTTGTCGTCGCGGATGCGCACGATACGTGGAAATCGCAGCGCATAGCCGCTGAGGTGCCGGCCGGAGTGCTGGATCGAGTCGAACGCCACCTCCAGCACGACCTCCGGCCGCACCAACCGCACATGACCGTGGTCCTCGACGGTCATCTCCAGGAACCGCCTGGTGAACTCTGCGATCTCCGCGTCCGTCAGCCCGGTGTACGCCTTGCCGACGTTGACCAACCGGCCCGTCTGCGTGTCTTTGACCGCGAACGTGTAATCGGAAAGCACGCCGTTTCGCTTACCGTGGCCCCATTCGACCGCCGTCACGACGACGTCGAGTGTCGCGAGCGGCCGCTTCAATTTCAGCCAGGCCAGCCCGCGACGCCCGGGCGTGTACGGGCTCAGTGGGTCTTTGACCATCAGGCCCTCGTTGCCCCTCCCGCGGGTCTCGGCGAAGATGCGATCGAGGTGCTCGGGATCGGTCGCCTCCTCGAGCCTCGCGAGCAGGTAGGGATGCTCGAGCCCCAGACTTTCCAGCAGCTTGCGCCGCGCCGTGAGCGGCTCGTCGAGCAGCGTACGCCCGTCGAGCCACAGCAGGTCGAAGATCACGAGCACGACAGGGACATCGCGTCTAAGGTCGGCATCGACCTTCTTGCGGCCCAGGCGGCGCTGCAGCTCGAAGAACCGCAGTACGCGTCCATCCCGATGGGCCAGCACCTCCCCGTCGAAGAGGACGTCGTGTCCAAGCGACGGCGCGGCCTCGGTGAGCTCGGGAAATGCCGCCGTGGTTTCTTTCAGGTCGCGCGAAAAAAGCTCGACGCGCGACGCCTGGCGATGCATCTGGCAGCGGACGCCGTCGTACTTCTCCTCGGTCCATACCTTGCCCGTGGCCATGCGCTCGAACACCTCGCCTGGCGTCTCGACCGGACTGGCGAGCATGAATCGAACTGGCTGGAAGAGCGTGATCGAGCTGGCCTCGAAATGTCCCCGCTTGCACCGCACCGCCGTCTCGCCGATATCGCCGGTGACGAGATGGACCCGTTTGACCTGCGTGATCGGCACGCCGAATGCCTCGGCGATCGCGGCCTCGACCAAGCCCTCGCTCAGGCCGATCCGCATCTCGCCGGTGATGATCTTGATGAAGAACCGGGCCGATTCTGGGTCCATCAGCCGCACCATCGCTTCCAGTGGGGCCACCTTCGTGTTGCCTCGCGCGCTGCGAATCGCTTCTAGCGTCGCCTCGACATCTTGCAGGCTGACCGGGGCCGGCTGCGTGCTGCCGTCCAGCGCTTCCGCGGCCCAATCTCCAAGGTCCGAGTGCTTGCGGAAAATCTCACCGAGCTCGGCCTCGTCGCGGCGGGAAACGGACGACACGACCTTGCTCAAGGTCGACCAGCCGAGGCCGAGAGTCCGGCGCTGCGAGGGCGGAAAGGCGCGCCCGCTCATGTAGACGGCCGCCCGCTTCAAGTCGTCTTCGTCCAGCGTCCGGAAATACCCGCCCAGGATCCGCGTCTTCTCCAGCGTGGCCGAAGTGGCGCCAACGGCCGCGCCCGCACGGGCGAAATCAAGCATTCAGCAAGTCACAACCTGCCCGCGGTTTCCGCGCCAAGGTGACCTATCGTAAGTCGGGATGCGGCGCTGCCCTTATCTCGAGGAACTGGTCAAAGACCAACACGCGATGCTCCGGGTCTACCGCTTCGACTGCCACGTCGATCACCGCTCGAAAAAGAAGTACGCGCTGAGGGACAGTCCGCCCATCTGCGTACAGAATTTCGAGGATTGCCCGTTATATCAGGCTGAAAAGGGGCGCGAAGACCGCACAATAACCCGCTACACCGACTGAATACCGAACTTCTACCCGCCACACAAATGAACTGCCCAGTTTGCTCCGCCCCGGCTTTGCCCATCGATGAGGCATGCGTGTTCTGCCACGCGCCTCTGGTCGAGCGCGACGAGCCGCTGGAGCTGCTCGACTACCTGACCGAGCGCCTCCCCATCGCTCACGCCAAGCGCGGACATCTGAATCGAGGGCCGATCACCGAGGTGGCCATCGACGTCGACGGGCGCAGCTTCCGGGCGCGCGTCAAGAACGAAGTGCTGGAGCTGGCCCCGCCGGTCGAGCTCGCAGCCTGGGTGGACCTGCTTCTGACCAAGCTCAGCGACGCCGCGGCCAAGGACCACGATTTGCGCCGTGCGGTTCTCCGCTCCGGCTGGGCCCTCCGGTAGAGGTCGGTCGTATCCCCGGTTAGTCCGGACTAACCGACCCGGTCGGCCCTACCAACCTCGGATAGTCCGGACTATCAGAGGACATCGCCGCTCCGGCTACAGCGCCAGGGCCAGTTGCTCGTTGGCCTCCAGCGCCCAGGCCCGGATGCCTTTCCGGCGCAGGAACCGCGCGAAATCCTCGGTGTAGCCGTGCACGGTGTAGACCTGGTCCGCTCCTGATCTCTCGACGACTTCAATGAGCTCGTCGAAGTCGCAATGGTCGGAGAGGTCGAACGTCGCGTCGGCGCCGAACAGGCGCGCGAACTCTGCGTCTTTGGCCCATCCGGAGACGAGCGCGGTCCGGTAGCGGCCGAGTCGGCGGATCTCGTCCTTGCCGACTGGAGGCGCAATCAGCACGCGGCCGGCAATTGGATCGCCGTTGAACTCAACCCATCCCGGCAGCGGCCGGCCGGCCGCCGCGTAATCCCGCGCGCATGACACGCATCGCTTCTCCAGGGCGAACTCGAAACCGTAAGGGGCGAGCGCGAGCATCATCTCCTCGGTCTTGCCGAGGGCGTGGCAGAGCAGGACCGGCGTGACCCGGCTGTCAAGCGCAAGCCGGCACCACCGAGCAATCGCTTCCACCGTCGAATCGGGGTCGCCGAAGCGAAAGTGCGGCCGGCCGTACGTGCTTTCGAGGATCAGGATGTCGGCTTTCGGGACAAACGTCGGCGGCACGCCGCCGGGTTGGCGCAGCTTGATGTCGCCGGTGTAGAGCACGGAAGTACCGTCATGCTCGAAGTGCAGCTGGGCCGAGCCGAGCATGTGCCCGGCCGGATACAGCGTGACCCTCCCGTCGCCGCGCCGCATCGGCTCGCCGAAGCCCAGCATTCGCCAGCCGCGCGGCCTTCGTGCTTCTGGGATGAGCGCGAGGGTCTGCGGCGTCAGCAGCGCCTCTTTGTGGCGGCGCGCGTGGTCGGTATGCGCGTGAGAGATGAAGGCGAAGCTGCGCACGACCAGGGGGTCAAGCCAAAGGCGGTGGCCCGGCAGCGAGACCCCGCGATCCCAGACGACCTCTCGCGTCAAAGCCGGACGAGCTCCCCTTTTGCAAATAGGTCCGCCGGCACAGCGACACCGACCGCCGCGTAGGCCTCGAAAGGCACTCCGATGTCCGCGACGAAGACTGGCTCCGACAATTTCAGGAGTCCGGGCTTGGGGAGCCCCAGGGTGATGGTCGTATTTGCGCGCACACATGGAGCGTAGGCGACGCCGGAATCGGCGTCGAGACCAGAGGGCACATCCACCGCGATGACGGTCTTTCCCGATTCGTTGATGGCGGTAATCCAGGCTGCGAACTTTCCCTCGGGCGGGCGCGACAATCCGGTCCCGAAGATGGCGTCCACTATGACGTCGGCGCCATCGAACTGCAGATTGTCGACCACTTCGACACCCAGCTTGCCCAACGCCTCGAGCTCTTCCGCCGCCGGTCCCCGAAGCCGGGCCTTGTCGACGCAGCACACACTCGAGAGGCGGCCCCACCGATGGAGATGCCGGGCGGCGGCCAGCCCATCGCCGGCGTTGTTGCCCACGCCGCACACGACGGCTGCGCGTTGCCGAACGAATCTCGCCACCTGCCAACCCGCCGCCTCCATGAGCCACTCGACCGGGATGCCGAATCGCTCTTGGGTGAGCGAGTCGACCTCTCTGACTTGCTTACTGGTGAGAGTTGGAAGGGCGCTGGACGACAAATGAGCAGTAGGGATCGCGCCGGTGGATGGAATCCGATTGCGAAACGGCCGCACCCGTAAGCCGGGAGATCAGCTGTGGCGTGATGGTGCACACCTGGGGGAACTTAAGAGCGGTGTTGCGGAACGGGCAGTTGTGGATGGTCACACTCACGCCTTCGGGACCCTCTGACTGCTCGACCAGCGTCCCCGCGCGGCCGATCCAGGCCACCACTCTGCGCAGCTTCTCGTCGAACTCGAGCCCTTCCAGGTCCCGCTCGATGGCGCCGGCGTGCCTGGCCGCGACTCGGGCGAAGACCTCGTCCAGCGCTTCCGGCCCACCCATCTCCTGTACCTCCTGCAGGACCATCGTCGCCAGCTGTCCGTACCGCTTGGGGAAAACCGCGTCGGCACGCTCGGTCAGTGCGAAGAGGAGGGAGGGGCGGCCCCGGCCGCTGCGCTCCGGCTGGCTGACGACCAGGCCGTCGCGCTCCAGGTTCGTCAGGTGCTGGCGGACGGCGTTGGGGGTCACGCCCAGGTCGTTGGCTATGGTTTCCGCGCTCGAACGGCCCTTGCGCCGCAGCAGCTCGAGGACTTCCATGCGGGTCGAACGGCCGGCGATCATGAGGGGCACATCCGGTCGCTTGCTGGCGATGCTAGCACAGGCCAAACGGGCTAAATCGATTTATTACAGGTGGTCCTTGACAAAAGCCTTCTGCCCCGTAAACTTGGTATTCGGAGGAGATAGAGGGAATGCCAATGATCAAGCAGGCGAGCCGCGCCATCGAGCACATGACTGCTCGGGAGCGGCGCATCCAGCGGGCCAAGTACGCCCGCCGGAACAAGATGCGCTACATCGACAAGCTCCTGAATGAGCTGGAGATGCTGAACCTGGCCGACCAGCGGCAGATGCCACCTGTCCTCTCGGTCGCGATCAACAAGGTGATCGAGGAGTCGCCAGAGGTCACGGTCCTGGCGCAGGCCAAGCCGGCCTCGGTGATGGAGGCGATGGACGCTCTCTACGAGATCCAGGACAGCCTCATGTACAACCAGATCGAGGACGAGTAGTCCCGAGCAACTGAAGACAAAAAGGCCGGGCTCCGTTGTGGGCCCGGCCTTTTTCTTGCCGGCAGCGATGAGTTTGTCGCTGCAGAATGGTCTTTAGGGACATGAGCAAGACAAAGATTCGCAACCTCCAGATGCAAGTCGAGCGAGCCATCGATGACATGGTCGAGTCGGGGGCCGAGCGCGGCCTCCAGGTCGCTGTTTACCTCAATGGCGAGCAGATCGTCGATGCCGTGGCGGGCGTCGCGGATCCGGCAACGGGTCGACTGTTTACGTCGGAGACGCCGGTCTACTGCTACTCGGTGTGCAAGGCGGCGGCCTCGACCCTGGTCCACATGCTGGCCGAGCGCCGGGCGTTCGGCTACGACACCAGGGTCGCCGAGCTGTGGCCAGAGTTCGGCGCCCACGGCAAGCAGGGTGTGACGATTCGCCACGTCCTCAACCACACCGCAGGGGTGCCGGGCATCCCATTGACGACGACGATCGAAGACCTCTGCGACTGGGACAAGATGTGCACGGCCATCGCCGACTCTGAGCCGTGGTGGGAGCCCGGCACCAAGATCGGTTACCACGCCTACACCTTCGGCTACATCGTCGGCGAGATCATCCGCCGCGTGACCGGCAAGCCCATCTCGGAGGTGCTGCGCGATGAGCTCTCGGGTCCGCTGGGCGTCGAGAAGGAGCTGTACTTCGGCATGCCGCGCTCCGAGCACCACAGGCTGGCGGTGCTCGAGGACACGCCGATGCCGCCCGATTTCCAGATGCCCGCGATGCCGCCCGACCTTCCCATGTTCAAGGCGGCCCCCATGTCGCTGATGCCGAACGCGGCGTTCGGCAACCGCGAGGACACCCTGGCCGCGGACATCCCGGCCGGCGGCAAGACGTCCGCCCGCGCCATCGCGCGAATGTATGCCGCGTTGCTCGGCGAGGTCGACGGCGTGCGGCTTCTCTCTCCGGAGCGCTTGCGCGAGGCGACGAGCGCGCCGGTGAGCGGAGTCGATGAGGTCTTTGGCATGCCGACGACCTGGGCGCTCGGATACTCGATGGGAGTGCCCGGCGGCGAAACCAAGACGGCGTTTGGCGTCGGCGGCGTAGGTGGCAGCTTTGCGGGCTGCGACGCGGCGACCGGGATTGCTTTCGCCGTGACGAAGAATCGCCTGGCGAACGACTTCAACGCCGCGACCCAGATCATCGGCCTGGTCACGAAGAGGTGAGGCGGCTGAGCTAGTCGGCCTCCGCCTGCCGGATGCGCCGGCTCAGAGTCTGGAGCAGCCTGTAGGCCACCTCGGGATGCTCCTTGAGGAACGGTTTGAAGTTCCACTCGGGGATTGTGGCCAGCGTCACGTCGCTGTCTGCGGTGATGGTGGCGCTGCGCCCCTCGTTGTCGAGCAGAGCCATCTCGCCGAAGGAATCGCCAGGACCAAGCTTTCGTGTCTTGCCCTGCCCGGTCTTCACCGTGACCGTCCCGTCCGTGATCACCATGAAGCCGACGCCGCCTTCGCCGCGGACGACGATCTCGTGGCCTGCCGGGTGCTTGACGATCTTCATCTGCTTTTCGACTGAACGGACCTCGGAGTCAGGCAGTCCCTCGAAAAGCTTGGCGCTCTTGAGTTCGCTCACGCCGGAATACTATGCGCCCGCCGCGGGACTCCACAAGGACCATGTCGAGCCGTCCCAGACCCATGTCTCCGCAAATGGTTGCGGTTGGTCGAACGTCCCACCGTAGACGACCACCTGACGGGTGACCTGGTCGTAGGCGATGCCGACGTCGGCACGTGGGCTTGGTTGGCTCGCATTGGTCCGATCTGTCCACCGGGACCCGTCCCAGGTGATGGTGTAGCCGGCCGGATCGTGGTTGTCGAGGCCGAAGTAGACGAAGGCGACGATCTGCTTGACGACAGGGTCATAGGTCATGTAGCTCGAACCGCGCGCCGCCGGCGTGGCGGCCGCCTGCTTGGTCCAGGTCGTCCCGTCCCACGTCCAGGTGTCGTTGAGGCGGACCCCCGGCATGCTGCCGCCGAACAGAACGGTGTTGCCGTTGGCCGGGTCGTAGGCCATCGATGCGAAGTGCCGCGTCGGAGGTGATGTGGCGGGGTTTTGCAGGGTCCAGTCGGCACCATCCCACGTCCAGGTGTCGGTGAAGCCGCTGGTGGCCCCTTCTCCGCCGAACATAACGACCACGCCGCGCCGTTGGTCGAACGCAATGCCGGCTCGGATCCGGCCGTCGGGCACATGAGCCGGATGCATCTCAGTCCAGCTCGCGCCGTCCCAGGTCCACGTGTCGTTCAGCAGCTGGGCGGGCGGCGCGCCGGACGGGCCTCCGCCGCCGAACAGCACGACCACGTGGCGAGCCGAGTCGTAAGCGGCCATCGGGACGCTCCGGGCCGGCGGGCCCGAAACCTCCAGCCGCTGCCAAGACTTCCCAGCCCACCGCCATGTATCGCCCGTCGAGACGCCCTCGTTGGTGCCGTCGGAGCGAGGCACGGTGTAAACGCCACCGAACAGGATGACGCCCTTGTTCTCGGGGTCGTAGACGAGCGTCGCTCCGGCGCGCGGTCCCGGAAGCCCTGAGGTCGGCGTCGCCGCCGGCGAGGGCGAAGGCGAAGGCGAAACAGTAGCCGAGTTGCTCGCCTGCCTCGCGTTGGTCTGGAATACACCCGTGTTGGTGGCGGCGACCACGCCCAGCACGGTCAATGCGCCGACACCGAATCCAACCATCACCGCGTGGCGGCCTCTCATCGGAGGCTGAAACGGCGTTGAGGACCGGTCGTTACTATGCCGACCCCTTCTTCTTGCCGTCCAGGAACGCCTGGTAGAGCCGGTACGCCTCCTGCTTGCGGCTGTCGACGATCTTCGTGTAGCCCTGCAGCGTGTTGAGGTTGGCGTGCCCGAGGACCTCTTGCACCAGGCGCACGTCGCCACCTGTCACCTCGAGCAGGGTCGTCGCCGCCGTGTGGCGGGCAACGTGTGGCGACTTGAACGACCAGGCGCCGACCTGTTTGCGGATGAGCTTCACGATGTATCGCGCGCCGGCGGATGTGAGGCGCCGCTCGCGGTCATCGCTCGCGGAGCGGTCGAAGTTGATGAACATCGCCAGACACGCGTCGTCGCGCGCGGTGAGGTACTCCTCCGTTGCATCGCGTGCGTCGGTGGTGAGATACACGCTTCGCTGCTTGGAACCCTTGCCCGTGACCACCAGACGATTGCCAGAACGCGGAAAGTCCGTGCGGTCGAGGGCGAGCGCCTCGGAGATCCGGCAGCCGGTGCTCAGCAGGAACTGCACGAGCGCCCGGTCCCGCTTTTCGAGCAGTGTTTCTCGAGGAAGCGCCGACAGCAGTCGCGTCAGCTCGTCGGGATCGATCGGTTTGGGCAACCGCTGCTCGAGCTTGGGGAGCGTGATGCCGTTGGAGAGGTCGTGCTCGACCAGCCCTTCGCGCGCGATCCAGCGCAGCCACGAGCGGATTGCGACCAGCGCGCGCGCGCGTGACGCAGGACTCTTGAGCCGTGTGGCGAGATGGCGCTGGTAGGCGCGCAGGTCCTCGTGCCGAAGGTCATTGGCGATGAGGGTGTGTCCGTTCGAGGCGAGAAAACCGAGCAGCTTGCGGATCTCGGAGTCATAGGCCCGAACCGTGTTCGGGCTACGGTTGGCTTCAAGTTGTAGCCAGCCTAGATATTCGTTCGCTGCGGCCTGCAGATCGAGTGGCATGTCGAGGCCGGCAACATGATAATTGACGCGAGTGGGGGCTCTTCGCGTTATGAGTCCCAGTCGTGAGCTGGAACTCGAGAGCGATGGCTTCGGCTTTGACCCCGAATTCACCGAGCGCGTCAAGAACGTCGCGCTCTGGTTCTACCGCAAGTATTGGCGGGTTGAAGTCGACGGCGTGCAGAACGTGCCCGCGCGCGGTCGCGCGCTGCTGGTCGCGAACCACGCGGGCATCATTCCGTACGACGGAGCGATGATCCGCACCGCGATCCTCGCGGAGCATCCGCACCCGCGTCACGCTCGCATGCTCGTCGTGGACTGGGCCTTTGCGATGCCGTTCACCACCATGCTGCTGGTCAAAACGGGCAATGTTCTGGCCCACCCGGAAAATGCAACCGCGTTGCTCGAGCGCGACGAGCTCGTGGGCGTATTTCCTGAAGGCGTGAAAGGGGCCTCGAAGTCGTACCGCGACCGTTATCGGATCAAGCGGCTGGGCCGTGGCGGCTTCGTCCAGGTCGCGCTTCGCACGGGTTCGCCGATCATCCCAGTTGCGGTGGTCGGGTCGGAGGAGATCCACCCGGTGATCGCGGACCTGCAGCCCGTGGCGCGGCTGCTCGGTCTGCCCACCTTTCCGATCACGCCAACCTTTCCCTGGCTCGGTTTGGGGGGATTGCTCCCTCTGCCATCGAAGTGGTTCATCGCGTTTGGCGAGCCGATCGAGGTTGCGCATCACGGCGCTGAGGCGGCGGAGGATGCACGTCTGGTCCTCGAGCTGAGCGAGCAG
>Ga0209239_1001030_pt1 | contig 16357 bp, 14 predicted proteins | sample GraSoi013_2_20cm_FD_185824 | JGI IMG/M metagenome (GOLD analysis project Ga0209239, IMG submission 185824) | Grasslands soil microbial communities from the Angelo Coastal Reserve, California, USA - Sample 10_02_2013_2_20cm (SPAdes) (version 2) | ecosystem: Environmental > Terrestrial > Soil >...
CTGAGGAACTGCAGGAGCAGGGCATTGCTAGTGGAGCAGACCCGCAGGTGTTTCTCCGGCCCCGCCCATGGCGGCGTTGTTCTGCGCCACGATCACATACGCCCCGGCGAGCACGGCCGCAATCAGCAGCGCCAGGATTGTCGGAGTGTGGGTTCGCTTGTTCATACTCGAGTCCCCCAGGTTCTACCGAAGTGAGAGCAACGCCGGTTTGCCGTTCTGGATCACCCACACCGCCGGACTGGATTGGAAGTTCCCGCTCCCCGGCGCTTTGGTCAGCGGGCCGGCCGTCCCCTCGTACGTGGCAATGTTGCGGATATACACGGCGGGATTCTCCCCGCGCTCGAACGCCTGCACGATCATGTTGAAATCGTCGTAGGCGTAGGGCATCATGTGCGTGGCGAATTGAGTGCCGGGATACTGTTTCTCGAATCGCTGCTTGAATCCGATATCCCGAAGATCGCTGTCGGTGTACCACGTGCCTTCGAACAGCTCCGGCCGCTGAGTGACCGATGGGGCCACGACCGAAGCCATGTTGCGGATCTTTTCCTCGAACAACTGTTGGCCGAGCAGCTCCAGCTGCGGGCTCAGCGCTTCGACAAAGTAGACGTCGGGGTTCGAGGCCCGGGCTTGCGCGATCATCGATCGGAAGTCGGTGACCGAATCCGCGAATTCCCTGACGTAGGTGATCGGGAGGCCGACGCGTGCCAGTTCGGCCTTGAGCGCCGTAACGTGACCATGAATGCTCGGATAGTCCTGCGTGAGGAGCGCGATTTGCCGGATGCCCCGCCGCTGCGCTTCCTGCACCCACTGAACGGCTTCGGCGTCCGGCGACGGAATGTTCGTGAAGGTGTAGGCGCCATCGCCGATCGAGGTGACGCTGCAGACGCACGTATGAGGAATCCGCGCTGCGGTCGCTAACGGCTTTGTCACCTGGCCGAAGTGGGAGATGCCGCCGACAATCGCGTCGACTTTCTCATCAGTGATCGCTCGCTGTATCGCGGTTCTAGCCTGGGCGAGGTCTAGCCCGATATCGACGAGGACCAGTTCATACTGGTACTTCGTACCTCTCAGATCGGACCTCGCCATCTCCACTGCTTTGAGAAACGAGTTCCCGAGAATGGCATAGGGTCCGCTCGCGGGAACGATCACGCCGATCTTGACCACGCCGTTCGCCGGAGCGATCCAGCGGTCCTGGTCCGTGAACGCGTAGGCGCCCGCGATGACCGCGAAAGCCACCAGTGCGCTCGCGGCCAATAGGACCGGGCGGCGGGCGGTGGGCTTCCCGGGCTCCGCGCCGGCTGCGGCGTCGCGGTTCGCGCGCACCAACCTGTAGCCGTAGTACAGCACGAACAGACTGCCGATGAAAGTCAGAATGCCGCTGAGCTCAAACGGCACCGGACCAAGGGTCGGGCGTGGAAACGACGTCGAGATCGACGCGAGAAGGGTGCCGAGGAATACGGGGAGCGTGCTCTTCCACAGGCCCTTGATCAGGCCGAAGCCGACGACGATCCAAAGATTCATCAGCAGGTAGCCGGCGAATGCCGCTCGACTTCTCGTGTTGCGGAACCACCACAACAAGGCAGTGGGCACGACCACCAGCACGGCACCCAAGCCCAATGCTCTTGTCCCGAGCGGGTACAGGTGATTCACCGTGATCAGGACCGCCGTCACGAGAACGCTGAGGAGTGAACGGCGTGCGTACGTGTGCATATTGTCCTCCCTCGGCACGTTTGCGAACTGATTGTTCTCTACTTGATATTATGTTCGCTACCGAACACTATGTCTTTAATCGCCAAATGTGTCGGTGTTACCGGTCGGGGGTCGTTTATTTCGGAACAGCGAGGCGCGATTCGTTCGGTTCGGGACAGGGAGGACGCGATTGTGCGGCAAAGAAGCGCGAGGACGACAAAACCACCGGACCGCCGGGTGCAACGAACCCGCAAGCTGCTACAGGACGCCCTCATCTCGCTGATGATCGAGAAGGGGTACGAGGCCACCACCGTGCAGGACATTATCGACCGGGCGAACGTCGGCCGGGCGACATTCTATGCCCACTTCGCCGACAAGGAGACGCTCCTGGTCAGCCGGCTCGAGGACCTACGGGCCATGCTGGCGCAGCAACAACAACAAGCACTTACGACGCGGGGCGGACTACGCGCGCGACATCTTGCCTTCAGTCTCGCGATGCTGGAGCATGCCCGCGCTCATCTGCCGCTCTACAGCGCGATCGTGGGTCGGGCGAGCGGCGCCTTCGTGCTGCAACGCATTCACCGGATAATCGCCGATCTCGCGGCGCTGGACCTCAAGAGCCTTGGTTTCAAGGGCACGCCCGAGCAGCGCGGTCTCGCGACGGAGTACATCGCCGGCGCCTTCATGGCCGTTCTAACCTGGTGGCTGAACCAGGCGGCCAAGCTGCCACCGCAGGAGGTCGACGTAGTCTTTAGCCGTCTGGTGATACCGGGTCTGGCGGCGGAGTTGGGGTTGCGCTCGGACGTCAGGTGAGCCACGCGCCTGAGGACAGCCTGCGCTGGCGCGGTGGCGGACCTGGCGGTGGGCGTGGCGGCCCCGGCGCGGACGTGTGGCGTCGCTGCAGCGAAACGACGCGCGATTACACATGTCTGGAGGCCCGACCGAGCGTGCAAGCGCGCGAACAACTCGCCCTCCTCCGTTGTAAGATTAGCGGTTGCCCGCCGAAACGGCGTGTGCCGGTTATGACCGGTCGGTACTCACCGCAGAAATTCTCGAGCGCGACCTAGACCAAGGCGAAATGGATTGACGCAGGAGGAAGTGGTATGACAACCACACAGGCGCTGGGTTGGGCGCTCGTGCACTCACTGTGGCAGTGTGCGCTCGCCCCTGCGGGCCTCGCTTCGCTCCTGAGCATCCTTCCGTCAAGGGCGGCGCGCGTCCGTTACGCGTTCGCTACCGCGACGCTCGTCTTGATGGTCGCTGTGCCGCTGGGCACCGCGCTGTCGCTGCACGAGGCGTCGCCGTGGCATGGCGCGGCTGCGGCGGTCCTCACCCCGGCCCAGACGCTGGCGGGGCCGGCCGTCGTGGCATTGCGGCTCGCGGCACGGGTCCGCACGGCGCTCGAGCCCGCGCTGCCGGAGATCGTCGCGCTGTGGATCCTCGGTGTGGTCGCGTTCTCGCTGCGGCTGGCGTCGGGGTGGATGGCGGCGCGACGTCTGGCCGTGATGGGCACGCACCCCGCCCCCCCCGGCTGCGCAATGGCGCTGGAGCGTTTGGCGGCGCGGCTGCGCGTGACCCGGCCGCTGCGCGTCCTCGAGTCGGCCCTGGTGCAGGTACCCGCCGTGATCGGGTGGCTGCGCCCGGTGATCCTCGTCCCCGCGAGTGCGCTGACGGGGCTCACCCCGCTCCAGCTCGACGCGCTGCTCGCCCACGAGATCGCCCACGTGCGGCGGTACGACTACATCGTCCGCGTCCTCCAGTCCGTGATCGAGACCCTCCTGTTCTACCACCCGGCCGTGTGGTGGGTGTCGCGGCGCGTGGGAGAGGAGCGCGAGCATTGCTGCGATGACCTGGCCGTCGCCGTGTGCGGTGACGCGCAGATGTACGCGCAGGCGCTGGTAGGCATGGAGCGGCTCCGAGGCACGGAGCCGGCATTCGTGTTCACGGCGGCGCGTGGCTCCCTCCTATATCGCGTCCGGCGGCTCGTCGGACCCGCTCCGGCAGCGACGCCACCGCCGTGGGTGGCTGGCGTGGTCGTCGCGACACTCCTTCTGGTGCTCGGAGCAGGGTCTCGCCTCGCGCGCGTGAGCGCCGGATTCAGGGAGTCGTCGGCCCCGCTCTCGCTCGTCGTCGCACCGAACCACGTGCCCACGGCACCGGACACCCTGCTCCACCGTCACGAGTCAGCCAGGCCCCCCGAGCTCGGTCCGCGAATCGCGCGCTCGGGCGTGACACCTCCCAATCCGCAGTTTTCGAGTACGGGACTCGCGCCGCTCGACATCCGTCGCTCGTCGCCGGGGGATCTCGAGCGGGTGGCGCCGCGGGCGTTCTCGCGTGAACCCTCAACCGAGCCGCGTGCAGAGGCGCCGGCGGACGCGACCAGTCGCGTCGGCACCTCGGCCGGACGCCCGGTGTGGCACCAGCCTGTATTGCTCGGGTCCCTGGGGGTAATCCTCACCGGATTCGCCGACCGGCAAATCCGGCTCAACGTGCAAGAAGAAGTGCAGGAGGACGACGGAGGCGAACCCCGAGCGCCCGCATCGTCGATCAGTCGCTGGAGCACGCCCGTCGCCCTTGGCATCGGCGCGGGCCTGCTGGCTGCGGGACTCGGCACACACCGCCCCGCCATCGCGCGCGCGGGGCGCGACGCGCTCGTTGCGGTGGGCGTTGCCTCGCTCCTCGCGACGACGGCGAACATTACCGTCGGTCGGGCGCACCCGGAGGCGAATCGCGGGACGGACTATTTCACACCCTTCCAGGCACCGAGCCAGAACAACTCGTTTCCGTCTGGGAACAGCTCGCGAGCGTTTGCCCTCGCCGCTGTGGTCGCTGCTCACACGCGGCAGCCGGTGCTGCGCGTCACCGCCTATGGTGCGGCCGCGGCGGTAGGGATCGCCCAAGTGGTCGCCGACCGCCACTTCACCTCGGATGTCGTCGGCGGGGTCGTGCTCGGGATCTGGGTCGGCCGGGGTGTGGTCCGCCACTTCGCGACCGCGTCCCCGTCCCTAGGACTCGCCGTGACGCCGCTTCCTGGACGCGTCGGGATCGCACTCAATCGGAGTTTCTAGCCTCCGATACTGTTTGAAGCAGCAGCGCATTCACCGTCACGGTCACCGTGCTGGCGCTCATCGCGAGCGCCGCCCACGCCGGCTTCAGCAGGATGCCTAGCGAGGGATACAACACGCCGGCCGCGAGCGGGATGGAGATCAGGTTATAGATCGCAGCCCAGAAGAGATTCTGCTTGATCTTGCGGTGCACGCGGCGGGCAAGCACGAGCGCGGCGGGAACGTCGGCCGGGTCGTCCTTCATTAGAATGATGCCGGCGGTCTCGACCGCCACGTCGGTTCCCGCCCCGATCGCAATGCCGACCGTCGCCGCCGTCAGCGCCGGCGCGTCGTTCACTCCGTCCCCGACCATGGCGACTCGGCGGCCCCCCTCCTCGAGTCGCCGCACCTCAGCGGCCTTGTCGCCCGGCAAGACCTCGGCGTGGACATCATCGATGCCGAGGGTGCGGGCCACGGCTTCGCCAGTGACCCGACTGTCCCCCGTGAGGAGCAGGACCCGGATGCCGAGGCCGTGGAGCGTCGCCACGGCTCCTTTCGCGGTCGGACGAATCCGGTCGGCAACGGCGATGAGACCGAGCATCCGACCGTCCGCAGCCATGTAGAGCGCGGTCTTCGCTTCCGCTCGCAGTTTCTCGGCTTCGCGCTCGAGCCCCGGCGTGACGCCATTTCGCTCAAGCAGCTTTCGATTACCCACCAGCACGGTGCGCCCGCCCACGGTCGCCTGTACGCCGTGGCCGGGAACGGCCTCGAAACGGGAGGGCGGATCAACGGCAAGCGCGCGCTGCTTGGCAGCCTCGACAACAGCCCTTGCGAGGGGGTGCTCCGACTGGGCATCCGCCGCGGCGGCGAGCCGGAGAATCTCTACCTCTTCCACGCCTGCCGCAGGAATGACATCAGTCACTGACGGCCGGCCTTCGGTGAGCGTGCCGGTCTTGTCGAAGACGACTGTGTCTACCTTGGCGGCCGCCTCGAGAACCGTGGCGTTTCTGAACAGCACGCCGGCACGCGCCGCCCGCCCCACGCCGACCGTGATCGCCGTCGGCGTCGCGAGCGCGAGCGCATCCGGACAGGCGATCACGATGGCCGCCACCGCCGCAGACAATGCGAAGGAGATGCCCTGGTGCCCAAACAGCAGCCACACAGCGAACGTGACGGCTCCGGCGGCGAGCGCCACGATGACCAGGTACTTGCCGGCGAGGTCCGCCAGCCGCTGCGCCGGCGCCTTCGAGGATTGCGCTTCTCGGACCATGGCGACGATGCGAGCCAGGGCCGTATCGGCGCCGACGTTGGTCGCGCGGAACCGGAACGCGCCCTGCTGGTTGCGCGACCCGCCCACCACCTCGTCGCCGGGCCGCTTCGCAACCGGCACCGGCTCTCCGGTGAGCATCGATTCATCTACGTAGCTCGTGCCTTCGGTCACGACGCCGTCCACTGGGATGGTATCTCCCGGCCGAACCGCGAGGACGTCACCCACCGCGACAGCTGCGAGCGGCACTTCGTCTTCGCGCCCATCGCGCACCCGCCGCGCGGTGGGCGGTGCGAGCTCGAGCAGCGCTTCGACCGCCCGGCCGGTGGCGAAGCGGCTGCGCATTTCCAACCAGTGGCCCAGCAGGCTGAAGGCGGTCAGCATCGCCGCGGCATCGTAGAACGGCTCGCCCGGGAATCCGAATGTGACTGCGGCCGAGTAGACGTAGCTCACCAGGATGCCGGTCGCGATCAGGGTCATCATCGTGAGCTCGCCCTGTCGCAGCGAGCGCGCCGCGGACGACACGAATGGCCACCCACCCCACCAGACGACGACCGAGGTCAGGACGAAACCCAGGAGACCAGGCGACAGCCCGAAGGGCGGCGCGAGCTCGCGGCCGAACAGCGACGTGCCAAGCGGTGAGTAGAGCACGATCGGGACGGTGAGGATCGCCGACCCGATGAACCGGCGGAGCATGTCCTGCACCATGTGCGCCCCGTGGCCGGCGTGCGCGTCATTCATGGGAGCCTCCGTCGTCTAGTCTTGACCAGTGGGCCGACCTTGCTAGGATTCGGCTCCATGAAGGATAGAAACGTGCGGATCTGGACCATAGTCGTCTGTCTGCTCTCACCGACCGTGCGCCTCGCCGCTCAGGACGCCTTCGAGATTGTGGTCTATCCCGCGGCGACCGCTGCGCGCGGCGAATGGGAGCTCGAGACGCACCTGAATTACACGGCGCGTGGCACGACCGCGTTCGATGGCACGGTGGCGCCCAGCCAGAAGCAGACACACCTGACGTTCGAGGTGACGCATGGCATCACCGCGAACTGGGAAGCCTCCGCTTACATGCTCACCGCGTACCGGCCCGGAGTGGGCGCGGAATACGCGGGGTGGCGGATACGCTCGCGCGTGCACGCACCGGCGCGGTGGAATCTGCCGCTCGACCTGGGCTTCAGCGCCGAGCTCGAGGCTCCGCGGCCGGCGTACGGCGGCGCCTCACCCACCGTCGAGCTGACGCCCATTCTCGAACGGCAGTTCGGCGCTCTGCGGCTGGGACTGAACGCCAACTTCGAGCGCGACCTCGGCGAGGGCGAGGCCGAAGGCACAGAGGAGGGATGGGAATTCGAACCCAGCGCGCTCGTCGCCTATCGCGTGTCGTCCGTCGTGACAGCCAAACTCGAGTACCACGGCGCGTTCGGGGAGCTGGCGGCCCCGCTCGGTGGCCCGGCCCAGGTACACCAACTCTTCCCCGGCGTCGATCTGCGTCTCGGGGACGCGACCACGATCGGTTTGAGCGTGGGCGCCGGCACGACCGCGGTGGGCAATCGCCTCGTCTTCGCCTCGCGCCTCGAGGTCGAGTTTTGAGATTCTGACTATCGGTGGTAACGGGCTCTCTCATCGACGGAGCACACGCATGTGCCGTAATATCAAGACGCTCGCCAACTTTGCACCGCCGGCCACGGATGACGAGATCCGCGCCTCGGCCCTCCAGTTCGTGCGCAAGCTGAGCGGCGTCACGCAGCCGTCGCGCGTGAACGAAGCCGTCTTCAATCGAGCGGTCGACGAGGTCACCACGGCCGCGCAGCGCCTGATCCACTCGCTCCACACCAGCGCTCCACCACGCAATCGGGAGGAGGAGAGTCGCAAGGCGCACGAGCGAGCCGTCAAGCGGTTCGGGTGACGCGGGAGACGGGTCCGTGAGCACGTTCCCCATCGCGCCGCCGATCGAGCCGATGCTCGCCAAGCTGGAGGGGACCCTGCCGCAAGAGGGAAGCTTCCTGTTCGAGCCCAAGTGGGATGGGTTTCGCGCCATCGTGTTTCGCAGCGCATCGGACGTCTACATTCAGAGCCGCGACTTGAAGCCCCTCGACCGCTATTTCCCCGAGCTGCACGAGGCACTGCTCGCACAGCTGCCCAAAGGCAGCGTGATCGACGGCGAGATCGTGATCACCACGTCGCACGGTCTCGACTTCGACGCCCTGCAGATGCGGCTGCACCCCGCTGCCTCACGGGTCGCGAAGCTCTCCGCGGAGACGCCGGCGAGCTTCGTCGCCTTCGACCTGCTCGCCGCCGGCGGGCGCGACCGGATGACCGCGCCGCAACACGAGCGCCGGGCGCTGCTCGAGAAAGTATTCGCCAAGCTACAACCGCCGCTGCACCTCACCCCCATGACACCAGACCGTCGCATGGCCGCGCAGTGGCTCGAGCAGTTCGAAGGCGCGGGGCTCGATGGCGTGATCGCGAAGCCGGCGGAGCTCACCTATCAACCGGGCAAACGCGCGATGATCAAGGTCAAGCACGCGCGCACCGCCGACTGCGTGGTGGCGGGGTTCCGCTGGCACAAGACCGGCAAAGACGCGGTGGGCTCGCTGCTGCTCGGCCTGTACGATGACGCAGGCAGACTGCAGCACGTCGGCGTGACGTCGTCGTTCACGATGGCGATGCGACACCAGCTCGTGAAAGAGCTCGCGCCGCTGCGCAAGCACGCGCTCGAGCAGCATCCCTGGCGCGCCTGGGCGCAGCCCGACGCGCGCAGCGGCCGCATGCCGGGCGCGCAGAGCCGCTGGAGCGCCGGCAAGGATCTCTCGTGGGAGCCGCTGCGCGTCGAGCGGGTGTGTGAAGTGAAGTACGACCACCTGCAGGGCGATCGGTTTCGCCACGCCGCGACCTTCCTGCGCTGGCGGGCGGACAAGCGCCCGGCTGCCTGCCGCTACGACCAGCTCGAGGTCACGCGTCCCTACCAGCTGGCCAAGGTCTTCTCGTCCGGGTCCAAGCGCGCCTGACGGGGCCGCAGCTTCGGCGGCACATGCTGCAGGTTCACGCGGATCCGCGTCCAGGTGGACGAGCGGCCGCGCATCGCATCGACCAGCACGTCGGCGGGCTGCAAGTACTTCGCCGCCTTGGCGTGGCGCGCCTTCCAGCGTTTGAGCCCCGCCAGTGCGTCCTGCTTGCGCTTGGCGCGGGCGATCTCGATCAGCGGGTACTTGGCGGCTCGCGCTCGGGACGGCTGCACGCGCGGCGGCTCGCCCGCTTGCTTCTTGTAATGGGGTGGCCACGGCGCATCGCCTTGCCCTGCACGCTCGTGCCGCGCCGAGAGCTCGAGCAAGCCTGCGAGTGATCCCGCGGCCTGGTCAATCCCTTCATGCCGGTCGCCCACCTTCGCGAAGCGTTGCGGCATCGTAGCGAGCGTGAAATCGGCCGGGTCGACGCCCTTCACCTCGTCCCAGGTGAGCGGCGCCGACACCCGAGCATCGGGCGTCGGCCGCACCGAGTACGCCGACGCGACGGTGCGATCCTTGGCATTCTGGTTGTAGTCCACAAACACACCGTGGCGCTCTTCTTTCCACCATTTGCTCGTCGCGAGCTGCGGCACGCGGCGCTCCACGTCGCGCGCCAGCGCCAGCGCCGCCCGGCGCACTTCATCGAACGTCCAGCGCCGCTCGATGCGGACAATCACGTGCATGCCGCGTGAGCCCGATGTCTTCGGCCATCCCGTGAGCCCGAAGTCCAGGAGCGCCGCTCGAACCACCTGCGCCACATCGCGCACCTGGGGCCATTTGACGCCGGGCACGGGGTCGAGATCCACGCGCAGCTCGTCGGGATGATCGAGGTCGTCCGTACGGACCGGATGCGGATGCAGCTCGAGACAGGCGAGGTTGGCGAGCCACACCAGCGCCGCGGCGTCGCGCGGCACGACTTCCTCGGCCGTGCGGCCCGAGGGGAAGCGCAGCGTGACCACCTCGATCCAGGGCGGCCGCGATTCCGGCGCGCGCTTCTGGAAGAAGAATTCGCCGCTGATCCCGTTGGGGTAGCGCACCAGCACGTTGGGCCGGCCCCCGGCCCCGCGCAGCGCGCCGTCGGCGACGGCGATGTAGTAGCGTACGAGATCGAGCTTCGTGTACTTCGGCTTCGGGAAGAGCACCTTGGCCGGGTTCGAGACGGCGATTTCGCGCCCCGCGACGACGACCTGCTCGGCTGCGGCTCTCGGCATAGATTCAAACAATAATGCCGCCTGCGCACCAAGTCTTCCTGCTCTCCCCCGCCAATTCCGCGGGCAAGCGCGCCGGGTTTCTGCTGCGTACGGGCGCCCGCTCGCCGCTCGCGCAGCGCCTGCGATCGCCAGAAGGGGCAACCATCGGCGAGGTCTACACGTTCATGAGCGGGCTGTATTTTCGGGGCAAGCTGGCGTACGCGCTCGCGTTCGCCAAGCCGCCGGACGGCTGCGTGGGCACGCAGGTCATCGTGCCGGGGCTGGGCCTGCGCGCACCGCATGACACGATCGATCTCGACGGGTTACACGCGATCGCCCGGGTTCCGGTCGATCCGGAAGAGCAGCGTTATACCCGCCCGTTGCAGCGTGATGCGGCTCGGTTGGCCGAACGCCTGCAGGCGACAGACGCCGCCGTCCTACTCGGCAGCATCGCGACGGCGAAGTATCTGGACCCGCTGAAAGCAGTGCTGGGGCCGCGTCTCCACTTTCCCCAGGAGTTCATCGGGCGAGGCGACATGAGCCGCGGCGCGCTCATGCTCCGCTGCGCCGCCGAGGGCCGCGAGCTCACGTACGTTCAGGATACCGAGCCGCCGCCCGACTAAGCGTGCCCCGCCCACGCCGTCTCGCCCGGCGTGTACGGCACGCACGGATCGAACCGCCCGGGCGTCTCCCGGTAGCGCTGCGCCTGGGTGCACCCGATCTCCGAGGTGAAGTAGCCCAGCAGGGTGAGCTCTTTCATCAGGCGGAAGTAGTGCGCGGGCGCATCGTCCGCTTTGCCGTCCATGTACGCCTTCTGCTCGCGGTCGAGCCGCTCGAGCAGCGCCAGTCGCTGTGCCGGCTTGGCCGCCATGAACGAAGCCTGCTCCAGCTGCCGCATGCCAGCGCGGAAGATCTGCTGCTCGCGGTCTTCGTAGGTATCGGTGACCATCAACGCCATGAAGGCTCCGACGTGGGCCGCCTTCGCCCCCGGGGTCTTGGTTTCGGGCAGGATCGTCTCCGCCACCTCGTCGAGCAAGGCGACGTCCTGCGCGCTGAAGGTCCCCCCCCCCCCCCCCCCCCCCCCCCCCCCCCCCCCGCCCCTGCCGCACCGACGCCGCGCTGTGCACGCTCGCACGCGGCGACCAGTGAGCTCCCGCCCGCGAGCGCGACTCCCCCCAGCAGCGCCGTGACACGCCGGATCGCCTCGCGCCGATCGATCGAATAGTCGTGGTCTGTTTCCGACATCGCCCCCCCTCCCCCTTGAATCAGAGGTTGTTGCGCTTGAGCTCGCTCACGGCAAAGTCCGCCGCGCGCGCGGTGAGCGCCATGTACGTGAGCGACGGGTTCTGACACGCCGACGACGCCATGCACGCGCCGTCCGTGACGAAGACGTTCGCTGCGTCCCACACCTGGTTGTGCGCGTTGAGCACCGACGTCTTCGGATCCCGGCCCATGCGCGCCGTCCCCATTTCGTGGATCCCCATCCCCGGGAAGCACTCGTTATCATAGGTCTGCACGTCCTTCACGCCCGCCGCCTCGAGCGTTTCGGCCATGTCGTTCATCATGTCCCGCCGCATCAGACGCTCGTTCTCGCCGGTCGCGCAGTCGATCGCCAGCACGGGCAGCCCCCACTTGTCTTTCTTGGACGGGTCGATCGTGACACGGTTCGCATGGTTGGGGAGCATCTCCCCGAAGGCGGTAGCTCCGATGCTCCACGGGCCGGGCTGGGCCATGGCATCCTTGAACGCACCGCCCACCCCCAGCTCGGCGACCGCGCGCGACCACCCCTGACGGCTGGCGCCTCCCTGGTAGCCGAAGCCGCGCAGATACGGCCGCTTGTCGCCGACCAGATTCCGGTAGCGCGGGATGTAGAAGCCGGTGGGTCGCCGACCATCGTAATATTTGTCGTCGAGCCCTTCGATTGTACCCTGCGCACCCACGCGGAAGTGGTGATCCATCAGGTTGTGCCCCAGCTCTCCTGAGGTCGACCCCAGCCCGCCGGGCCATACGTCCGTCGCGGAGCGTAGCAGCAACCACGTCGAATTCAACGCCGACGCGCACAGGAAGATGATTCGCGCCGTGTACTCGGTGGTCTGGCCAGCGACCGCGTCGAGCACGCGCACGCCGGTGGCGCGTTGCTTGTCACGGTCGTACAGGATCTCCGTCACGATCGCGAACGGCTTGAGCGTCAGCCGTCCGGTGGCCATGGCCGGCGGCAACGTGGAGGATTGCGTGCTGAAGTACCCGCCGTACGGACAGCCGAGCCAACAGGCGTTGCGGTACTGGCAGGGTGCGCGCCCGGTCAGCGGCTTTGTGAGGTTCGCCGTGCGGCCGGGAATGATGCGGCGCCGCCCGCCGAACCGCCCCTTGAGCCGCTCAGCGACGACGGCTTCGCCGCAGTTGAGGGGCATGGCCGGCTGGAACTGTCCGTCGGGAAGTTGCGGCATCCCCTCCCGTGACCCCGAGATCCCCGCGTGGCGCTCCACGTAGTCGTACCAAGGGGCCAGCTCCGCGTACCGGATCGGCCAATCGACCGCGATCCCTTCCCGCGCGTTGGCCTCGAAGTCGAAGTCGCTCCAGCGATAGCTCTGGCGGCCCCACATCAGTGAGCGGCCGCCCACGTGATAACCGCGGAACCAGTCGAACCGCTTGATCTCCGTGTAGGGTGAGTCCTTGTCGGAGGCCCACCAGTCCAGGTTCTTCTCGTTGAGCGGGTAGTCGCGCTTCAGCACCGGGTAGGCCAGCTCCATCGCGCGCGTGCGTCCCCCGCGATGGGGATACTCCCACGGACCTTTGGTCGCGTTGAGGTAGTCCTTGACGTGCTCGATGTTCTTGCCGCGCTCGAGCAGCAAAACCTGAAGCCCCTTCTCCGTGAGCTCCTTCGCGGCCCATCCCCCGGATATGCCCGATCCCACGACGATGGCGTCATAGCTCTGCGGCGGCACGAATCCCTCCCCTCTCTGATGGTTCTGCAAAGTACATTATGCAGCCTCCGTGATGCGCACCGGGAGGACCATCGCGTTCAGGCCGGCGAATTGCAAGCGGCGCTGGAGCTGATAGGCTGTTTCGTTGTGAAGAACCCGCTGATACCACCGCTCCCGCTGGAAGATCAGCTTGCCGGCGAAGAAGAGACAGCGCGGAAACTCACGAGCGATCTGGCCGCATAGGTTCGCCGCGGTCGCCACCGCCTCGGTTCCTACCGCCATGCGCGAGTCCGCCGCGAGGCCGAGGCCGGTGGCGAGCTCGACGTAGCGGCGCAGATCGGCGGCCGTGCGATCGCGAACCTCCTCGACCGCTTCGACGTTCACGAAGCTCGCGGAATCGATCACGCCCACCGAGACAAAGACGAAGTTCTTGAAATAGCCCGGGAACAGGCGCTCGACCGAAAGCAGCGAATGAATGCCCAGGCCCGCGTAACCGCCCACCAGCAGCACCGCTGTGGGCGCCGCGGGGTCGAGCGCCCGCGGGCCGGACGCGCTGCCGGCCGGCAATGCCCCGAGGATGCCGTCGAGGCGCCGCAGGTTGTCGTGGACCAAGCGGTAATGCCTCCGAATGAGGAAGCAGCCCGCGATCAAGCCGCCGGTCAGTGCGAGCGTGACCCATCCTCCTTCCCCGAACTTCTCATAGACCGTGACCGTGAGGATGAACACGCACAGCGTGAGGCCCACCGGGTGCACGGAGATGTGCTTACGCCAGCTGGCGTGTTTCTTCCGCTCACGCACCCAGAATCGGCACATCGCGAGCTCGGACAGGGAGAAGGTCAGGAACACGTTGATCGAATACAGTACTACCAAATGGGTCACGTCCCCGCCGGTGTAGACGAGCGCCAGCAGCGACGCGCCACCGATCAACAGCACACCGTACGACATGGTGAGCCGGTCGGAGAGCTGGCTGAAGCGGTGCGGCAAGTAGGAATCGACCGCCATGTTCGCCATGACTCGCGGTCCGTCGATGAACCCGGCCTGACCCGCCACGATGAGGAGCAAGGCTTCGGACAACAACGTGATCAGCACGAACGCGGCGCCGATGCCCCCCCAACCGCCGGCGAAACGGCTCGCCAGCACCGCGTTCATCGTCCGGCCGGGCGCCGGCGTGGCGTGCACGAGCAGATAGGCGAGGATGAGCCCCCCGGCGGTCACCGCCAGGGACACCGCCATGAGGGCCATGGTGCGCTTGCCGGTCTGCACCTTGGGCTCCCGCATGATGGAGAGCCCGTTCGACACCGCTTCGATCCCCGTATAGGTCCCACCGCCCAGCGCGTACGCGCGCACGAAGAGCGCGAGCATCCCGGCGAGACCCAGCCCCAGGGGCGGTGCGTGCAGGCCTTGCCCGAACCCGTCGCGCACCTCCCGGAACACGGCCGGGATATCGCCGGCGCGGCCGAGGATCACGCCGCCGATGAGGATCGCGTGGCTGACGAGGAACGTCAGGAAGAGCGGCGCGAGCGCGATCACGGATTCCTTCACGCCGCGCAGATTCAACAGTATGAGGAAGGCGATGGCCGCGAACTCCACCACCAGCTTGACGGGCACGCCGAGCGCCACGACTCCGCTCCATGCGGGCGGCAGGAAGCTGAAGATGGCGTCGCCCGCCGCGGCGATGGAGATGGAGATCGTGAGCACGTAGTCCACGACCAGGGCACATCCCGATACGACGCCGGCGCGTCGCCCCAGCAGCCGTGAGGCGACGACGTACCCGCCGCCACCGAGCGGAAACTGCTCGATGATGCGGCTGTAGGCGTACGAGATGACGAGGACGGTGAACGCCGTCGCGACGGCCAGCGCCATCGCCAGGTAGGTGTGCGCGCCCAGTGTCCTGAACGCCTCCTCGGGCCCGTACGCGGAGGACGAGAGGCCATCGGCGCCAAGACCCACCCACGCGAGCAGCGCAATGAGCGAGACTTTGTGGAAGACCTGGGGATGGAGCTCGCGCTTCCTGCCGAGCAGGACGCGCTTCATGCGTGCGGTCCACGGCTCCCTGACATCAGGGAGTCCCGCGGTCGGGGGCAACATCGGTCTCTCCTCGAAGCCTACGGGGTTAGCTGACGGGCTCGGGCGGAAGAGACTGGCTGCCCTGCGCTTGCGGCGCTGCGCCCCGACTACCTGGGTCCCCCGTTCCCGCTACGGTAGCGGGATTCGGCTTGCGGCAGCTAACTAAACAACATCGGCCCGGGATGCAAGTCCCCGCCCGCATGTCTTTCTGTTCGTGCTGCGCTACCGACCCTTGCCACTCCTCGCTGGAGCGGCGCATAATATCCGCTCCTCGGCTCCGCGAGCCTGCATGGCCAGCACCGCGTTCACGTCTTCGTTCGTCGGCAAGCTCAACGGTCCGTGGCACAAGCGGGCGCTGCAGACGTTCATGGTCATCGTCCTCGCTCACTGGGCCGAGCATCTGGTGCAGGCCTATCAGGTGTACGTGCTGAAATGGCCGATGCACCAGGCGCGCGGCGTGTTGGGCCAAGCCTTCCCGTGGCTGGTGCACTCCGAGGTGCTGCACTACGGCTATGCCCTGGTCATGCTGGCCGGGATTTGGACCTTGCTGCCCGGCTTCGTGGGCCGGTCCCGGGCGTGGTGGCTCGCGGCGCTGGTGATCCAGTTCTGGCACCACATCGAGCACGCGCTACTCCAGGGGCAGGTGATCGCGGGCCGCACGCTGTTCGGCTCCCCGGTGCCCACGAGCATCGTGCAGCTGTGGTTCCCGCGGCTCGAGCTGCACCTGTTCTACAACAGTGTGGTGTTCATCCCGATGATGGTGGCCATGTACTACCACCTGTTCCCGAGCGCCTCCGACGCCCGGCGGATGCGGTGCAGCTGCGCGCTCCACCCCCACCCCGCGACGACCTGACGACTGCAACGCTCTGACTTGCGGTGTCCCTGAAACCTGCGTGGTGTCGATTTGGCCAGGCGCCACTCGACGTATGAGTGGAAGCCGGAAACGCCGGCTCCATACTCGCAGAGGAGCTGACGACCATGCGATTCATGATGCTGGTGATCCCCAAGGGCTACGAGAAGGCGCCCGCGGGCTTCGCCCCCCCGGCGGAGCTCGTCGCCAAGATGACCAAGTACAACGAGTCGCTCACCAAGGCCGGCGTGGTGCTCGCGCTCGACGGACTGCACCCGCCCGCGACCGGCGCCCGCGTCAAGTTCGCTGGCGGCAAGGCCACGGTCA
>Ga0209239_1001032_pt1 | contig 16347 bp, 12 predicted proteins | sample GraSoi013_2_20cm_FD_185824 | JGI IMG/M metagenome (GOLD analysis project Ga0209239, IMG submission 185824) | Grasslands soil microbial communities from the Angelo Coastal Reserve, California, USA - Sample 10_02_2013_2_20cm (SPAdes) (version 2) | ecosystem: Environmental > Terrestrial > Soil >...
TCTGAAACCATGCGAGTCCTGCCCGTCGCGCTGACGCTCGCCGGCTCCGTGCTCGCCTCGTCCGGCGCGCGCGCCTTCGACGCCGCCGCGGCGTTCGGCGCACGCCCGAGCGCAGTCGACGTCAGTCTCTCGCCGGATGGCAGCAGTATCGCTTTCGTCGCGCCCACGCAGGGCATGGGCTCGGTGCTGTACACCGTGCGCCTCGATCCCGGCGCCAAGCCGAAAGCTGCGCTCACGGCCAGCGGCAAGCCCGAGCGGCTGGGCGGCTGCGACTGGGTCTCCAACGACCGGCTGGTGTGCCGCGTCTACGGCATCCTCAAGGACCCGTCCCTGTCGCTCCTGCCGGTCAACCGCCTGCTGGCGGTCAACGCCGACGGCAGCGATCACAAGCTGCTGAGCACCGCCAGCAACTTCTACACCCGCGGCTTTGCGCTCGGCGGAGGCAACGTCATCGACTGGATGCCGGAGCGGGATGGCGCGGTGCTCATGAGCCGCCATTACCTGCCCGACGAGCATATCGGCTCCAGGGTCGGATCCTCCAAGGAGGGCCTGGGTGTCGACCTGCTCGACACCCGCACGCTGCAGACGCAGACGATCGAGCGGCCGCTGCCAGACGCGGTTTCCTACATCAGCGACGGGCACGGCACGGTGCGCGTCATGGGTGTGCGTGGCGCGCGCAAGGGCGGAGGCCAGGACACCGGCATCGTGCATTTCCTTTATCGCCGCCCGGACTCGCGCGAGTGGCAGGGCCTTAGCGATTACAACGAGGTGGATCACACGGGCTTCCTGCCGTACGCGGTCGATCGCGAGCGCAACGTCGCGTACGGCGCGAAGAAAATCGACGGCCGGCTGGCGATCGTCGCGCTCGCGCTGGACGGCTCCTCGCGCGAAGAGCTCGTGTACTCGAGCCCGCAGGTCGACGTGGACGACCTGATCCGCATCGGGCGGCGCCATCGGGCCGTCGGCGTCAGTTTCGTGACCGACATCCGCACGGCGTTCTTTTTCGATGCCGACACCAAGAAGATCGTCGACTCACTCGAGCGCGCGCTGCCGCAGCACCCGGCGGTGCGCATCGTCGACGCGAGCGTCGACGAGAGCAAGCTGCTGGTGTTCGCCAGCCGCGACAACGATCCGGGCAGCTACTACCTCTTCGACCGGGGGGCGCATCAGGTGCATCCGCTGCTGGCGAAGAGGCAGGAGCTGGACGGGGTGACGCTCGCCACGGTGAAGCCCGTCAGCTATCCGGCGAAGGACGGTGTGGCCGTGCCGGCGTACCTCACCTGGCCGCCGGGCAAGGAAGGCGCCAAGGGGCTGCCGGCGATCGTGATGCCGCACGGCGGTCCCGGCGCGCGCGACGAGTGGGGCTTCGACTGGCTCGCGCAGTTCTTCGCCGCGAGTGGCTACGTGGTGCTTCAGCCCAACTACCGCGGCTCGGTCGGCTACGGCGATGACTGGTACCAGCGTAACGGCTTTCGCTCATGGCCCACGGCCATCGGCGATGTGCTTGATGCCGGGCGCTGGCTCGTCGCGCAGGGAATCGCGCCAGCAGGCAAGCTCGGGATCGTCGGCTGGTCGTACGGCGGTTACGCGGCGCTGCAGGCGGCGGTCACCGACTCCTCGGTTTTCAAGGCCGCGGTCGCGATCGCGCCCGTCACTGACCTCGAGGAAGCCAAGCAGGAGTGGCGCAACTGGAGCAACTACCGGCTGGAGAGCGAATTCATCGGCGAGGGGCCGCAGGTGCGCGCCGGCTCGCCGGCGCGCAATGCGGACAAAATCAAGGCGCCGGTGCTGCTCTTCCACGGCGCCCTCGATCGCAACGTCTCCATCAGCGAGTCACGCCACATGGCAAAGAGCCTGGAGAGCGCCGGTGTCAGGCACGAGCTCGTGACCTGGGACGACCTGGATCACGAGCTCGATGACTCGAACGCCCGCGCCGAAATGCTGCGCAGAAGCGAGGCTTTCCTGCGCGCCGCCTTCGGCGGGTGAGCGGCGCCGCGGTGCTGGCGCGACAGGGCGGGCGCTAACGCGACGCGGCGTCACGCCGCAGCAGGCGCATCTCACGCAGCGGCGAGCGGATGGCGATGCTTGCAGAGGGCGCCGGTGGCGCAATGCCGGCTGGCGGAATTGCGCAGGTAGAAGCCTGGGCATAGTGCGTCGCGACGTACAACAGGCTTTCGTTGGGATCCCCGAGCGCGTGCGTGAAATCATCGGTCACGGTGCAACCCGGGAAGGTCGCGCCGCTGGCGCCGCCGGGCGTGAAACCGTCGGGATAGTCGCCGAAGCCGTTCGCGTTGACACCGCTGAATTCGATGGAAAAGTAGGTCGTCCCGCAATTGTCCTGGGGGTAAAACCCGTAGGGCTTGCCGCAGGTGGTGCTGCCGATCTGGATCACCTGTACTCCCACGCCCGCAAGCCCGTTCATCACCGCTTCGCTCGCCGAACAGGTCGCGGAAGTCGTGAGAACGAACACCCTGGGGAGATCGAGCGTCGGCAGCGCCTGGCCTGCGGTCGTCGAGAATCCCTGGGTGGTGGTGTGAAACAGAGTCGGGGTGATCGGGGTGCCGGTCACCGGGTTGGTGCTCGGATGCTTGCCGTTGAACTGCTGCAACTCGAAGGTCTGTCCGGCGGTCGGGCCCGGACCCGCGATCATGTAAGCGAGCTCGCTCGCGATGTCGAGGAAGCCCCCGCCGTTGTAGCGGATGTCGATCACGAGATCGGTGATCGGAGTGGGATTGGCCTTGAGGGTGTTTACCGCGCTGATCAGTGCGGCTTCCGAGGTCGCCAGCTGGTCGTTGAACAGCATGTAGCCGATATTCGTGCCCGTGCCCGACAGGACCATCACATCCTGCACCGGAACGTCGGTGACGTTGACCGCCTGCAGCGTCACCATGCGCGGGCTCGCCGCGCCCTGATCGAGGATGGAAAACGTGTGCGACTCGACACTCGAGGGAAATAAACCCGCGTTCAGGACATCGACCTCTGCCTGAGTATTGGCGTTGACGGCGTCCACGCCGTCGATGGCGGCGCCCTGATCGAGGATGGAAAACGCGTGCGACTCGACACTCGAGGGAAATAAACCCGCGTTCAGGACATCGACCTCTGCCTGAGTATTGGCGTTGACGGCGTCCACGCCGTCGATGGCGAGCACGCTGGCGCCGCGCGCCAGGCTCTCCGGGGCCATGGCGGCGGGCGATCCGGGGTCGGTGTACGCCACCACGATCCGGCGCGGGGGAGTCGGCTGCAGGACTATGAACTGCGCGCCGTACCCCACGTTCTGGCCCTGCAGGGACAGCGCCTCCCAGGTGGAGGTGGGATAGGTGAAGTGAAACTTGTCCTTCGGCTGCCCCTGGGCGTCGGTTGCGGAGCTCTTCAGCAGCGGGAAATAGGCCGCGGTGGTGTAGTTGGCGGGATTCAGGTCCGGCGCCTCGCTGTACCAGAGATACAGATCGTTGGTCCAGGAGCGCAGCCAGTTGTTTTCATCGACCGCCGTGCCCGCCACGTCAGGATAAGGCTGGCCGGTGACGGGGTCGCTCCCGGATCGCGGCGCGGCGCATTGCGCGGCAAAGTGCGACTCGGGCATGTACACGCCGGGAGTCCAGGACGTGCCCCCGCCCATGGAGCCGGTGCTTCCCCCGCCCCCTCCGCCGCCTCCGCCCGAGCAGGCCCCGACGCACAACATGACCACCGCGCCGGCTGCTGCCTGCAACGGCGGCACTTGCACCGTGCGCTCCCTGAGCATCGCCAACATGCGTATCAGAGTACAGCCAAAACGCAGCGCGCGCACGCGGCTGGCAACGATCCAACCGCGCCTGCAGCGGTAGGGGACTTTGCTGGGCATCCGGGAGCGACTCCTTATTAAGGCTCAGGTCACGCGGGGTCCCACGGCGGACGGGCGTCCGGGAGGGCAGTACCCTCGTGCAAACGTGGCGTAGGGGACTTTGCTGGGCATCCGGGAGCGACTCCTTATTAAGGCTCAGGTCACGCGGGGTCCCACGGCGGACGGGCGTCCGGGAGGGCAGTACCCTCGTGCAAACGTGATGGCGGTCACGCCGCCAGGGCGCCGCCGCGACCCAAGATCGCCGCATGGACGCACGCACTGCGTTGCTGGCGGGTCTGCTGGTGCTCGGCACCTACAACGCCTGGCAGCGATGGGAGGGCCGGCCGGTTCACCCGCGGGACGGTGCGCTCGCGCCGGATGAGCCGGTGCAAACCGATATTGAGCGCGCAGCGCCCGTGCGCCACGGCCGCTGGCTGCTGACAGCCCGGGCCAGCTACGACATCACCGCGCGGATCCTCAGCCGCGAAGACTACCGCTTCGACCGGATTGCCGATCTCGTCCCCGAGGATCTGGCGCTCGGGTGGGGGCCGATGTCCGACAACCACGTGCTGGCGGCGTTCGACGTCTCACAGGGGGCACGCTTCTACACCTGGCGCCCGCGCGGACCGCTCCCCATCGCCCGCGAGGACGTGATCGTCCACAGTGCAAACACCCACGTCATCCCGGCTGACGCGCGCATACGCTCCGAACTCGCGCGTCTGCGCGTCGGCCAGGTGGTACATCTCGCAGGTACGCTGGTCGATGCGATCCGCGACGATGGCGCGTGGCTGCGCACCTCGCTGACGCGCACGGATACCGGCGCCGGCGCGTGCGAGGTGATGCTGGTAGAGAATGTTGAAGTGCGCTGAGGGTGCCGAGCGCGTGCCGGTCGCCCTCATCAGAGCGCTTGCCGCGCGGCTCTTCCGGGACGCGCCCCGGCGCGATAAAATTCCGGCCTGGGTTCAGGGGAGCGACCAAATGAAATTCACCATGATGGTTCTGAGTCTTGGCGCGAGCCTTGGGGGCAGCGCGGCCTGGGCTGATCCCCCGAAAACCCTGCGGGTCACCGAGAGCGTCGAGATCAAGGCGCCCATCGACGAGGTCTGGGCGACCGTGAGGGACTTCGACAGCCTGAACAAATGGCATCCGGGCTTCGCGAGCGACGAGTTGGTCTCCGGAGGCAACGGCAAGGTCGGTGCGGTGAGAAAACTCACCATCAAGGACGGCCCGACATTCACCGAAAGGCTGCTCGCCTTCGACGCGGCGCATCATTCCTATCGATACAAGATCCTGGAATCCCCGCTGCCGTTCACGGGATATGCGTCGACGATTTCCGTGCGACCGGGGCCTGCGGGCACGACCAGGGTGATCTGGAGCGGCAGCTGCAAGCGCAAGAACCCCGCCGACAATCCGCCCGAGGCCGAGAGCGATGCGGGCGTTACCAAGCTCCTCAAGGGCGTTTACCGCGGCGGTCTCGACAATCTGAAGAAGATGCTCGAGCACTGAAGTCACGCCCGGGTCCGCATGATCTGCGCCAGGGCCTGGAGGATCTGCCGTAACGCGCCGCGCGCAGCCTCATCAGCGAGATAGCCGCTGGCGTCGAAAGGCCCATCCGTCTGGGCGAGGTAGAGCGCGGGCGCCGTCACGAGCAGCGACTCGGTCGCGAACAGCGCCTGGCGTACTGCGGCCTGCGCGAGGCGCGTGCCCCAGCGTCCGCCGCTCGCCCCCACCACCGCCACGGGCTTGCCGGCCAGTACCGCCCCCGCTGAGGGGCGCGAGAGCCAGTCGATCGCATTCTTGAGCACTCCCGGAACGGAGTGGTTGTATTCGGGCGTGGCAATGAGGAGTCCCTGGGCTGCGGCCACCTGCTCCCACAGCTCATGCACCGGTCCCGCGGCGAACGCGCCCGTCTCGAGGTCCTGGTTGAACGGCGGCAGCTCGCCGAGCCCCCGGTACACGCACACCTCGATGCCCTCGGGTGCGCAATCGGCGGCGGCTTCAATCAGTCTGCGGTTGAGCGAGTCGCGCCGCAGACTCCCGGCAATCGCCACAACACGCGCCGGCCCACCGGCGGCTTCCCCCGCCGCAGCGTGTGGCCTGGCGTGCGCGCCCATCATGGCGGGCACAGCAGCAGCAGCCCCGACAGCACGAGCATCGCGCCGGCCGAGCGCTCCAGGCGCACGCGGGCCCTCGTGTCGTGCAACAGGCTGGCCGCCAGCGAACCGCCACCGGCCCAGAGCGCGAGGCACCCGTAAGGGATGAGGATGAACAGCACGATCAGCGTTACCAGGGATACCGAGGTGTCCCCCGCCGCCGCGGTAATCGTCAATACCAGGATCCACGACTTCGGGTTGACGAACTGAAACAAAAACATCCGCAGCAGATCGCGCGCGCCACCAGTCCGCGAGCCCATCCGCGCGCGCGCACTGGCGCCACTACAGCAAATCAGCCGCACGCCGAGCCACATCACACAGCCCGCCCCGCAGATCGTGGTCGCCGCGCGCAGCCCGGGATGCACCGCGAACGCTCGCGCGAGCCCGGCGCAGCTCAACAGCAGCATGACAACGCCCCCCAGGACCACCCCGGTGGCGGGCGCGAGCACCGCGTGCAGGCCGCTCTCGAGCCCGATCCGCAGCATCAACAGGTTGTTGGGTCCGGGCGTGACGGCGGCGGCGAAGAGCAGCAGCAAGATGGCGCCCGGCGGTCCCATCAGACTCATGCCCGCCACCGTAACAGACGCCCGTGGTGCGTAACGCGGCTACGTGGTCTAAATTAGTCACCATGGACCGGCTGCCGCTCAATGCGCTGCGCGCCTTCGCCCTGGTGCTGGAGCGCGGCGGCGTGCGGGCCGCCGCCCGTGAGCTCGCGATCTCGCACTCGGCGGTGAGCCGGCACCTGAAGGAGCTCGAGCGCTGGCTGGGAGTCGCCCTGCTCGAGAAGCGCGACGGCGGCGGCTTGCGGGCGACCGCGCAGGGCCAGCTGTTGGCCGAGGCAGCACGCAACGGCCTGCACGGCATGCAGCAGGCCGTTGAAGCCGTGCGCGAGCAACGCTCCTCGTACTCCGTGAGTGTGTGCGCCACGCCGTCGTTTGCGGTGCGCTGGCTCCTGCCGCGCCTGCCGGCGCTGCAGCGCTCCTACCCGCGGCTCGAGGTCTCGGTCGTCGTCGACCAGCGCCTGGAGGAACCCGGCTCGTTCTCGTCGGACCTCGCGATCCGCACCGGGCGAGGCCCGTGGCCCGCACTGCTCGCCGAGCCGCTGATGGACGAGTGCCTCTACCCGCTCCTGAGCCCCGCGCTGTGGCGCCAGAGCGGACGTTTCAGGGATCCTGAGGAGCTGTGTCGGATGCGCCTGCTGCACGATCGCGATCCGAACACGAGCTGGCAGGTGTGGCGGCAGAAGTACGGTCCGGCCGCACTGGATGTGCGGCGCGGGCCCCGCTTTGCCTCCTCCGATCTGCTCCTGCGCGCCGCGGCCCAGGGTCTGGGAGTCGCGCTCGCCCGTCACCGCCTGGCGCAGGAAGATCTCGCCTCGGGCGCGCTCGTGCGCCCCTTCGAAACACGCGTCATCGATCTTGGCGCGGCGTATTGGATCGTCCGCCCGCGGGGAGGCGCGCCGCGTGAGGCGGTGACGATCCTGCTGGCGTGGCTGCGGCGGGAAGCCGAGCGCACGCCGCTCGTTCCGAGCTGAGCGAGCGAGCCCATGACGCTGCTTGCCGACCTGGTGCGCACATCGCAGCGTGTGGGCGCCACCGCCGCTCGCCTGAGCAAGGTGCGGGAGTTGGCTTCGTTCCTGCGGGCGCTGCCGCCCGATGAGATCGAGACTGCCGCGCACTATCTGTCGGGAGAGACCCCGCAGGGCCGGGTCGGCCTCGGCTATTCGACGTTGCAGGCAGCCGGGGCGAGCGGCGCTGCGAGCGCGGAGATCGCCTGAGCAAGGTGCGGGAGTTGGCTTCGTTCCTGCTCGCGCTGCCGCCCGACGAGATCGAGACTGCCGCGCACTATCTGTCGGGAGAGATCCCGCAGGGCCGGATCGGCATCGGCTATTCGACTTTGCAGGCAGCCGCGGCGAGCGGCGCTGCGAGCGCGGAAACCCTGTCGCTTGCGGAGGTGGATCGCAGCCTCGCCCTGATCGCTGCGATTCGCGGCGCGGGCTCGAGCGCCCGCCGCGCTCAGGCGCTGCGGGAACTGTTCCGGCGCGCGACCGCCCCCGAGCAGCAGTTCCTGCTGCATCTGCTGGTGGGCGAGTTGCGCCAGGGCGCGCTGGCCGCAAGTATGGTCGAGGCCATCGCCGTGGCCGCTGAGCTGCCGGTGGCGCAGGTGCGCCGCGCGGCCATGTATTCAAAGAGTCTGGGAGCGGTTGCCCGAGCGGCACTGCTCGAAGGCGCCGATGCCCTGCGCCGATTCCAACTGGAGCTGTTCTCGCCGGTCGCGCCCATGCTCGCCCAGACCGCTGCCGACGTGGGCGAGGCACTCACGGAGCTCCAGGGCGAGGTGGCGTTCGAGTGGAAGATGGACGGGGCGCGCATACAGGTACACAAGGGGGCCGATGAGGTGCGCATCTATACGCGCGCGCTGAACGATGTCACCGGCGCCCTGCCGGAGATCGTCGCCGTGGCGCGTACGCTCCCCGGCCGCACGCTGGTGCTCGATGGTGAGGCGATCGCGTTCGATGCCTCGGGTCGGCCGCATCCGTTCCAGATCACCATGCGTCGCTTCGGGCGCAAGCTCAACGTCGAACAATTGCGCGTCGAGCTGCCGATCAAGGCTTTCTTCTTCGACTGCCTGCGACTCGATGCGCTGAGCATCGCCGACCGCCCGGCGCGCGAGCGCTTCCAGGCGCTCGGCGAGGCCGTGCCGCCGGCGTTGCAGATCCCACGGCTCGTCACCTCCTCGGAAGCCGCGGCGCGGGCCTTCTATGAGGCCGCCCTCGCGGCCGGCCATGAGGGTGTCATGGCGAAGTCGCTCGATGCCCCCTACGAAGCCGGCAATCGGGGCGCGAGCTGGCTCAAGATCAAGCGTGCGCACACCCTCGATCTGGTGGTGTTGGCGGCGGAGTGGGGCCATGGCCGACGCACCGGCAAGCTTTCCAATCTGCATCTTGGCGCGCGGGCGCCGGCCACGGGCGGGTACGTCATGCTCGGCAAGACGTTCAAGGGCCTCACCGACGCCATGCTCGAATGGCAGACGACGGAGCTTCTGGCACGCGAGACTCACCGTGACCAGTGGACCGTGTACGTGCGACCGGAGCTGGTCGTGGAAATCGCCTTCAGCGACCTGCAGGCGAGCAGCCGCTATCCGGGCGGCCTGGCACTGCGGCTCGCCCGGGTGAAACGCTATCGGGACGACAAGCGCGCCGCCGACGCCGATACTATCGAGACGGTACGCAGAGTGTATGCGGCTCGCGCCGCGACCTGAACTGATGCGCGCCGGCTGCGTCCGGCGCTGGAATGATCAATCCGGGAATTCAGGCAGCGGAACTGCCCTCCAACTCGAGCCCCATTGCGAGGGCGTCGGGCCCATGTCGAACTCGAGCAGCCCGCCGGCCTGCAGCTGGGCATGCGTCAGGACCGGGACGTGGAGCGGCTCACCGTTCAGTCTCGCGGACTGAATGTAGAGGTTGGTCGCGGAGTTTTGCGGCGCGGATATGACGAACCGCTTGCCGCCAGGCAGGTTGAGCGTGAATTTGCGAAACAGCGGGCTGCCGATCATGTAATTCCCCGACACGGGGTTGAGCGGATAGAACCCCATGGCCGTGAAGATGTACCACGCCGACATCTGGCCGCAGTCCTCGTTTCCCAATACGCCGGCGGGTCGATTCTGGTAAGAGTCGCGGGCGATCTCGCGCACTCTTAACTGCGTCTTCCACGGCTGGCCGCTGAAATCATAGAGATAACCATAGTGGTGGCTGGGCTCGTTATCGTGCCGGTTGTGCCCGCCCTGGAAGTGCTCATCCAGCGTTGCGTTGAACTTCTCCGGCCCACCCATCAGCGCCATCAGCCCCGCAATATCGTGGAGCACGGAATACGTGTAGACCCACTGATCGCCCTCGGTCCAGCCATCCTCCGGGCGCGCCCAGGAGCCGTCGGCGTTTCGTCCCTGCATGAACCCGCGCGCCGGGTTGTAGAGATTACGGTAGTTGCGCGAGCGACCGATGAAGAGCCGGAAATCCTTGTCCCTGCCGAGCGCCTTGGCGACCTGCGCGACCGCAAAATCATCATAAGCATCCTCGAGCGTCTCCGAGGCCGCCTCGGCGGTCTTGTCGACCGGAACATACCCGAGCTGTTTGTAATACGTGAGGCCGGGACGCGCCTCATAGGGGACCCCCGGCTGGCGGTCGTGCCAGTCACGTGTGGTATCACCCTCGGGCGGCGTCATGGCGTCCTTGTAGGCGGCGTCGTACGCCAGTTGGTAATCGAAGCCGTGAAAGCCCTTGTTGATGGCCTCGGCCACGACTGAATCCGCGTGCGTGGCGATCATGATGTTGGTGTAGGAGGGGTTCGGCCACTTCGGCATCCAGCCGCCCTCCTGGTAGTCCTGCAGCAACGCCCGCACCATGTCGTCGATGCGCTCGGGAGCGAGGATCGTCAACAGGGTGTTCTCGGCGCGGAATGTATCCCAGAGCGAATAGGCCGTGTAGGAGACTCCGTCGTGCACCCGGTCGTCGAAAGCGCTGTAGTAGCGGCCGTGCTCCGAGAACAGCTTGGGGTACAGCAGTGCATGGTAGAGCCCCGTATACAGGATGCGGCGCTCGTCGTCGGAGGCGCCCTCGAGCGACACCATGGCGAGTTTTTCGTTCCAGATGCTCTTCAGCTGCGCGCGCACGGCGTCGAAATTCCATGAGGGAATCTCCGCTCGCAGATTCGCCCGCGCCTGCTCGATACTGATGAATGACGTGCCGACTGTGGCCTGCACCACCTGATCGGCTCCGGGTTCGAAGCTCACGTACGCGCCGACGTTCGGGTCTTGAGCCGTCGCCTCCGCGGAGCGCAGCGCCTCCCCGGCATACACCCCGTGCGCGACGAAGGGCTTGTTGAACCTGACGACGAAATATCCCTTGAAATTCGGCAGCCGTACGCTGGTCAGGTGGGCGTCCATGCGGTCGGGGTTATAGCCGACGATCTCGCGCGCCGCGGGATCGACGCGCACGAACCCCATGACGCCGGTGCGCGTGGCTTCGACCACGACGCTCGCCCTGGAGTGCGCGGGAAACGTGAATCTCAGGAACCCGCAGTGGTCGGTCGCGGTGATCTCGGTGCGGATCTGCCGTGAGGCTCCCGCATCCATGCGCACCGAATAGTAATCCGGGGATGTGATCTCGTCGTTGCGTGAGAACGGAAGCCTGCGGCTTGCGGCGGCGGTCTTGATGTCGTCGACCTCGGGTATGAGGGTCACGTAGCCGTAGTCGCCCATCCAGATGGCCGGTTGGTGGGTGCCGATGAACCCCGAGATCGTGTTGTCCTCAAACGCGTAAGAGCTGACGCTGATACGGTTCTCGCGCGTCTGCGCGGTCCAGTTCGTCATCCCGAAAGGCGTGGTGACCAACGGCATCGTGCCGCCGTAGTCCGAGCCGCCGCCGCCGGTGCCGATATAGGTATTGACCCAATCAACGGCACTGGCGCCATCCTCGGCAGGCTCGAGCGCATGGGCGTGAGCGCCAATGACGACTACCGCCGCAACCGCGAATACGCGTGCGATTCCCTGCAACACCGGTGGAGACCTTGTCCAGTAATCTACCACCGATCGGCGAACGGCAGGCAATCGCGCGGCGAGCCGGCGCATCGTCCGCGGGTTTGTCTCCTGCTGCCGACTAGACCGCGCGCCTAGCCCATCCTTGTAACCCTGAGTGGGATCTTCGGACTATTCCCGCGCGGCCGGCCCCTGGCCGAGGATGAGTGTTGCTGCTGACCAAACAGCACTGTCGGTGACGCTTCAGCCTTCAACGAACCACATGGAGAGTTTCCAAATGCTGTCAAACTTTTCACACTATTCCCCGCAAGGATTCATACCTCAGTTTCCCGGACTGCAGGGGGCGGGGTGGCCGCAAATGAGCCCGGGCCTGTTTGGGCAGCCCGGCACATACGCCGGCTACGTGCCGTTCGCTCACGAGCCCGCACTGGCAGGCATGTATCCGAGCCCGTACCTCCAGACTCCGTTCGCGCCGAGTCCGTTCGCCGCGACTCCGTTCGCAGCGAGCCCGTTCGCGCCGAGTCCGCTGGCATTCAACCCGCTCCTCGGCTCCTTTGCCGGCTATGCGGGCGCACACCATCCGGCACAACAGATCGTCCTGTTGCTCGGGCAGCTGGCGCAGCAGATCTCCGCCCAGACCGCTGTGACACAGCAGATCAGCATCGGGCTCCAACAACTCGTGCAGCAGCTGGCTGTGCAAGGCCTGCAGACCCATCCGGGCGCCCTGGGTGCCTTTGGTGGTCAGTACTTCGCACAGAGTCCCTTCACCGGCGCGACGCAGGGCGCATTCGGTGGATTCACCCCCCAGGCGCAGGCATGGGGCGCCAATCGGGCGCAGACCATTCAATAGCACCGGGGCCGTGTGCCTCAACACCGGGCCGTGTGCCTCGGCAGGCCGCCGTGACGGGAGTGAACCGCCGGCGCCTGCCGCGGCGCGACGCGACGCGGCGACCTCACCATCAGTATGGAGGATAGTTCGATGGCTCAAGAAAGAGAGGAGCGGCCCGGCAGCGCGGCGATGAAAGAGGAGCGGCCCGGCGCGGCGATCAAGAAGACCAGCGAGGCAGGCGATGACTCGATGAGGAGGACCACGGGGACGCAGAGCCGGTCCCGGGAGCCCGGGGGCGGCGCACTGGACGCATCACTCCCCGGCAGACGGCGTGAGCGTTACGTGATCGGCACCCGTACTGCGCCCGATGGCCGGCCATTCGCCCATCCCCAATTTTCCATGGACGGCGTCGTCGATTACCTCGGTCATCAGGAGAACGTCGAAGTTCTCAAGCGCATCAAGCTCGGCGGTACGCAGCCCTTCATGACCGATGGCCGCAGCGTGAGCGAGGTGGTGGTGGCCAAGATCGACGAGGGCAAGGCGCAGCGACTGCGCGCGGCTGCACCACCGCATCTGATCATCGAACGCGACTCGTTGCTGGCCTGTGCCGACTACCTGTCGCTGCCGGCGCGGATCGCGCCGATCGGCACGCTGCTGCCGCTGCGCTCCATCGCGACCGAGGTTTCCATTCGCGTGACCGGCGAGCGCGATCAACCGCTCGCCAGGGCGACGGTCGTCATCGATGGAGACGGCTTGCCGGCCCAGGCGCTCACGGACGAAACCGGAACCGCGCGGCTCACTTTCTTCGGAGGCACGGTCGAGGCAATCCAGACGCTGTACATCAGGGCTGCCGCCAATCACTGGGATCGCCTCATCTACGCGCCGCGCCTCGGCTCCGCTACCAATACGGTCAAGCTGCGCCCCCTGTCAGAATCCTATCCGAACTTTCCGAGTGCGCGATTGCCCGGCTGGGGTCAGCGCCTGATGGGGGTCGATCCGATCACTGGCCGCTTCACCGGCAACGGGGTGAGGATCGGCATCATCGATTCGGGCTGCGACAACTCACATCCGCTGTTGCGGCACGTCACGCGCGGCAAGGACTTCACCACGGGCGGCGCAGATACGGGCTGGACCCACGACTTCGTGTCGCACGGGACGCACTGCGCCGGCATCATCAACGCAGCGAGCACCGAGCAGGGCGTCAGCGGCTGCGCGCCCGAGGCCGAGCTGCACGTGTTCAAGGTCATTCCGGAAGGCCGCGTCAGCGACCTGCTGGCGGCGCTGGATGAATGCATCGAGCGCGAGCTCGATATCGTCAACATCAGCGTCGTGAGTGACGGATTCTCCGAGCTGGTGAGCCAGAAGCTGCAGGAGGCGCGGCGCAAAGGCATCGCGTGCATCGCGGCAGCGGGCAACTCCGGCGGCCCACTCGCATTCCCGGCGGCGCTGCCCGCGGTGATGGCGGTCGCCGCGGTCGGCAAGCTCAGGGAATTTCCCGCCGACAGCTCGCACGTTCTCAGCGTGATTCCGCAATTGATCGGCGGTGGCGAATCATCCCCTGTTTCGCGACGGACCGTTCAGAGCGCGCTCCGAGCAGCGCGTGCACGCGCTGTTCGAGCTGATCCGAGCGAGCGCGGTCGCGCGCGTACCCGATCCGCTACGCGGTGGCGCGGGTGTGCCGGAGCTGGCGCGCGTGCCAGCAGCCCAGAGCTTCACCCTGGGGCTTGCTGCTGGTGCGGACGGCGCGGAGCGAGTCGCCATGCCCGGCTATTGGCCCGGGTCGGTCCAGGGATGGCAGGGGTGGCCGGCATGGCCGCCGGTGCCGCTGGCGGCAGGGGGATTCTTCTGATCTTCTGATCGTCAGCTCGCTTCGAGCGTCGGATGCGCAGCCGGCGCCGAAGCGGGCAACGCCGCGAGCGCGCGCGAGATGACGCGGATGCGCGCGGCTGCTTCGCCGCGCCGGTGTACCTTGAGTTTCTCGCACAGGTTGTGGACGTGGTTCTTGACCGTTGCGGCTTCGATTCCCAGCCGGCGGCCGATCTGCTTGTTCGTGAGCCCGCAATCGATCAGATGCGCGATCTGCAGCTCGCGCCGCGACAGCGGCATGCTGCCGGCGTGGCCGTTACCGGCACCGACGGGGTCGTTGCCACCCTGCGACAGCACGGCCACGTGGCGATACAGCGACGCGGCGGCCCGCGGTGAGCACGGCAGCTCGTCGCACATCACCTGCTCGAGCACTCTGACCACATCGCCGCTTTCGGCGCTTTCGCGCACATAGCCCGCCGTGCCCGCCGCCGCCAGCGCCAGAATCTCCTCGTCAGTCTCTTTGACGCCGAAAGCCACGACCTTGGAGTGAGGCGCGGATGCAACGAGGTCCTTCACGAACTCGACGCTGTCCTGGCGCGCGGCATCGAAGAGGGTCACATCCGGGTGCAGCTGCGCACTGCGATCCCCGGCATGCGGCAGGTCGACGGTGCTGACGACATCGACTCCACGCTGCGCCAGGATCGAGCTCAAGCCCTCCCGCACCATTCGCACGTTGCTCACGACGAGAACGCGCAGCTTCATCCGCCGGCTTCCTGAAGTCTCATTTTCGGGGCACCCTCCATAATGGCCGGTTCACGGTATGACCGCGCAATTCGCAAGTGGCTCCGCGAGTTCGGTAATTTTCTTCATCCGCCGGCGAATGACAAGCGCCAGCGAGGCGGCAGCGGCAGCGGACAGTGGCGGTGACCAGCCGATCACCGGCCCCGTCCGACCGGTCCGTCGGTCACTTGCGGGAGCCCGCTCTCACACCAGATGCCGGACGCCCTCGACGAGCCGCTCGACCTCATCCGCGCTCGTGTATACCGCGCAGCCGGCGCGCACCAGGCCGTCGCGCTCATGACCCAACACCCGCGCCACGGTGCTCGCGTAGAAGTCACCGTGCGACACGAATATGCCGCGAGCCGCAAGTGCAGTGGCCACCTCCCGCGCATCCCGTCCGGCGAGCGTGAAGGACACCGTGGGCATGCGCTCGCCACCCGGCGGCAGACCGTAGAGCTCGACTCCGGGTATGGCGCGCAAGCCCTCCCACAGCCGCCGCAGCAGCTCCGCTCCGCGCTGCCGCAGGCATTGCGACACGCGCACGAGCCGCTCGCGGCGCGGCACCTGAGCCTGCGAGAGTGAGGCGAGGAAGTCGACCGCCGCGGCCGCCCCGACGATGCCTTCGTGGTTCAGAGTCCCGGTCTCCAGGCGCTCCGGGGCCTGCGCGGGCGCGGGTTCGAGCCGCGGCGCATCCATTTTCTCCAGCAGTTCGCCTCGGCCCCACAGCACCCCGACGTGCGGCCCGTAGAACTTGTAGGCGGAGCAGACGAAAAAGTCACAGTTCCAGGCCCGCACATCCGCCATGTGGTGGCTGGAGTAATGCACCCCGTCCACGAACGCGAGCGCACCCACCGCATGCGCCTGCCGGACCAGCTGCGCGACATCGTTGATGGTGCCGAGCGCGTTGGAGGCCGCCCCTACCGCCAACAGGCGCGTGCCGGGAGTGAGCTTCCTCGCAACGTCTTCCTGGTCGAGGCGGCCATCCTCGGGTCGCATCCTGATGGTGCGTACCTCCAGGCCGCGCTCTTTTGCCAGCGCACGCCAGGTGTCGGAGTTCGCGTGGTGGTCGAGCTCGGTCACGACCACCACATCCCCCGAGCGCCACTCGCGCCCGAGCGCACGGCCGATATGCAGCGTGAGCGTGGTCATGTTGGCTCCGAACACGATCTCGTCCGCAGAACCACCGACCCAGTCCGCCAACGCCCCGCGCGCCTCGAACAGCGCCTGGTCGGTTTCCTGGCTGGTCGGAAACGCCCAGTCGGTGTTCGCGTTGTGCTGCAGCAGGTACTCGGTCATGGCGGCCACCACCCGGCGCGGAACCTGCGTCCCGCCGGGACCATCGAAATAGGCCACCGGATGGCCGTTGTGCGTGCGCGCGAGCGCCGGGAAGTGGCGGCGGATCTGTTCGACACTGGCAAACTCCGGCATGG